>Ga0055452_10000335_pt1 | contig 12015 bp, 10 predicted proteins | sample China_Galinas_PW_6_FD_57735 | JGI IMG/M metagenome (GOLD analysis project Ga0055452, IMG submission 57735) | Wetland microbial communities from San Francisco Bay, California, USA, that impact long-term carbon sequestration - China_Galinas_PWC_D2 | ecosystem: Environmental > Aquatic > Marine >... | reverse complement strand
GCTCGAGACCCTCGGCGCCAAACGCGGTGGCGACCACCGGGCGCTCGTGGGCCAGGGCTTCGAGGAGCTTGATGCGGGTGCCGCCGCCCGCGCGAATGGGGACGACGCACAGGTCCGCCCGCGCGTACTCGCCGGCCAGGGACTCCGCGAAGCCCACGACGCGAACGCCCGGTGCGCTGCGCAGAAGGCGCTCGGCCCGCCGCGGGCACGGTCCCACGACCCGCAGCTCGACCGCCCCGGAAGCGCGGGATCGCAGGAGCGGGAGCACCTCGCGCGCGGTCCACTCGGCGGCGTCGAGGTTCGGCAGGTATCCCAGGATGCCGACGAACAGCAGCGTCCTCGTCCCGTCGCCCCCGGTCCGGGGATTCGCCGGGAGCACCTCCTCGACCACGTTGGGGACCACCCGCGCCGGGAGGCCGGTGGCGCCGCGGACCCGCTCGGCCTCGGCCGTCGAGCTGACCCAGAGCTGGTCCGCGATGGAGAGCTCGATCGCCTCGCGCTTCCGGTAGCGCGCCGCGCGCCGTCGCAGGTGCCGGCCGGCGCGACCCTCGCCGCGGGCGTCGCACAGCCGGGCGACGCTCGCCGCCGCGGCGGACTCGAGCTCGTCGAGATCGACGAGCAGACGCGCACCGGGCGCGATGTGCTCCCGGAGGTCGCGGGCGAGGGGAAGCATGCTGTGGCGGAGGGCGACGACCCAGCCGGGGTCGATCCCCGAGATCGAAGCCCGCAGCGCCGCGTCGAGGCCGGGCGCGATCCGTTGCCGCTCGGGATCGCCCCGGAAGCGCAGCCGCTGCGGCAGCCCGGGCGGAAGCCAGACCTGGGCGGCGGTGGTGAACGCTCCCGACTCGGGGTGCGTGGGGGCGGCCTCGGGGCGCAGCTCGTGGACGGGAACGACCCGCAGGTGCACGCGAAAGCGCCGGGCGAGGGCGCGGGCGATCCGGTCGGCGCGCATGGCGAGGCCGGGTCCGGTGGACCGGGGCCAGATCGGGCAGAGCAGGACCAGGTCTTCCATCTAACACCGTCGACCGCCGTCGACCGCCGTCCACCACCCACCACGAAACCGGCGTGGCGTTGGAGGGTACCATCCGTGACCCTTCCCCGGATGGGCGCCGCGAAGCGCGTCCGCCCGGCATCCGCAGCGTACCCGGTCCGCCCCTCCAATCGCCCGCAACGATGAGGACGAGAACCCGGATTGGACTTCTCCGTCATCATCCCCGTGCTGAACGAGCGCGATCACATCGCGCGCTGCCTCGCGTCCCTCGCGCGGCAGAAGCTCGACCGCGAGCGCTTCGAGATCCTCGTGGTCGACAACGGCTCGACCGACGGCACCCGCGAGCTGCTCGCCCACCATCCCGACATCCGGGTCCTCGACGAGCCGAAGCGCGATCCCTACGCCGCCCGGAACCGCGGCATCGACGCGGCCACGGGTCGCGTGCTCGCCTTCACCGACGGCGACTGCGCGGTGGACGACGACTGGCTGCTGCGCTTCGAGCGGGCCTTCGCCGACGGCGCCGAGATCGCGATCGGGCGCCTCGCCTACCCGGAATGCGCGAGCGTCTGGGTCGACCGCTACGCCGACTACTACGACGCCAAGACGCGCTGGCTCTTCGAACAGCCCGGCCACGAGGGCCTCTACGGTCACGCGGGGAACATGGCGGTGAGCGCGCGGGTCTTCGAGCGGATCGGGCGCTTCGCCGAGCTGCCCCTCGCCGGCGACACCGAGCTGCTGCACCGCGCTCCGGCGGCGGGGGAGGCGCCCGAGGTTCGCTACCTCGACGACGCCGTGGCGACCCACCTCGAAGTCGAGCGCCTGCGCGACCTGCTGCCGAAGCTCGTCCTCTACGGCGAGTACTCGGTCGCGGTGGGTCGAAGCACGCGCTACCGCGTGCTCTCGGTGGGCGAGCGGCTCCGGATCGCCCTGCGCTGCGTGCGCGAGAACCGCTACCGGCCGCTGCGGGTGCTCGCCCTGGCGGTCGTCCTGGCACTCGGTGCGTGGAGCTTCCAGTTCGGACGCCTTCGCGGCGCGCTCGAGCAGCGGGCCGCGAGCTAGCGCGGCGGTCCCGGGGGCCTCGCGCGCGACCCGATCCGGCGCTCAGCCGCACTCCTCGAGGCACGTCTCGAGCGCGTCGTCGCACCCTTCCTCGCACTCGACCGGGTTGTCGCGCTCGCCGCAGGCGGTGACGCAGTAGCCGTGCTGCTCGTGGCAGGACTCCTGGCAGGGAGTGTCGTCGATGACCTGGGCCGAGGTGGTGAAGCTCCAGATCGCCAGCACGCCGGCGATCGCGAGGAGGGCTGCGAGAAGGACCTTGGGCATGGTGGGCACTCACATTCGTCGTGGATGTCGTGGATGTCGTGGACGTCGTAGCGCCGGGGCTCGTGGAGACGCAGCGGCGAACACCCGGAGTGTCGCGGAACCCGGCCCGGGGAGGCAAGGGCGGGAGTCGAGGGTGAAACGCCGTCCGGGGCGCGCCATGCTCACCGGGTGATGCGCCGACTCCTCCGCCTGCTCGCGATCGCGGTCGCGCTGGCGGTGGCGCTCCCGGTCGGCCTGCTGCTGTGGACCCACTGGGCGATCCGCCAGGTCGGGGGGCCGCTGCCGAGCGTCGCCGAGATCCGCGCGCTTCCCGTTCCCGCCGACGCGCCGGTGGACGTGCTGGCGGTGGATACCGCGACCCAGCCCATGCCCCGGTCGCTGGTGCTCGAGGCCGACCTCGATCCCGACCCGGACGCCCCCTATCTGATGAGCCACCCCTCGTTCCTGCTGCGCTGGGCCGACGGGCGCGGCCTCTTCGTGGATCTCGGCATGGACCCGGAGGCCGCGCGCGAGTTCGGGGCGGCGGGGGAGTGGGTGGGCGCGAGCTCCATCGCGACCCACGGAGCCGCCGCCACGTTGCTCTCGCGCTGGATTCCGTCCGGCCCCCTCGCGGTGGTGTTCACGCACCTGCACAGCGATCACGTCCAGGGCGCGGTCGCGCTCTGCGCCGGCCGCGCCCGGGGCGAGATCGCGCTCTTCCAGACGCGCCCCCAGGCCGAGCGGAGCAACTACACCACCTGGCCGGGCCGGCGACTGCTGAACGAGGCCGGGTGCCTCCGCCCCGAGACCCTCGCCGACGAACGCCTGGCCGCGGTCCCCGGCTACCCCGGCGTACACGTCTTCCACGCGGCGGGGCATACCCCGGGCTCCCAGGTGGTGATCGCCCAGGTGCGCGACCGCGACCGCGTCCGCACCCTGGTGTTCAGCGGAGACGTGGTGAACCACGTCGACGGCGTTCGCCAGGACGTGCCCAAGCCGCTGCTCTACCGCCTGCTCGTGACACCGGAGGCGGACGGGCGCCTCGGCGAGGTGCGCCGCCTGCTCGCCGCCCTCGAGAGCGAGCTCGGCGCCGAGATCGCGGTGGCCCACGACCGCCTCCAGCTCGAGTCCCTGGGGCTCCTGCCCCCGTCCTCGGCTTCCGAGGGCTGGCCGGCGGAGCTTCGCATCCGGGGCGGAGACGAGGCGGGCGCCGCCGTCGCCCGGTCCGCCCTGGAGCGGATCCTCGCCACCGGTGTCGGCGCCCGGGCGCGGGCGCTGCTCGGATCCGAGGGGAATACCGCACCGATCACCGTCGCGATCGACGCCCGCGGCGACAACCTCACCTGGTACCGCGTTCCCGGCCGGGAGCCCGGCGAGACCATCGCCTTCGACCCCTCACGTCTTCCCCTGGTCGAGACCGAGGCGGGCCCCCAGCCCGCGACACCGGAGACGGTCCTCGCCCACGAGCTCGGCCACGCGCTCTTCAAGCTGCAGACCGAGGAGGCGGTGATCGTCGAGGTCGAGAACCCGGTGCGCGCCGAGCTCGGTCTCCCCGCGCGCAGCGTGTTCTGACCCACCCGCCCTCGCTCTCGCGGGCCGCACCCGGGCTGGCGGCTTCGGTCCGATCCGTCACCATCGGGTGGATCGTCTCCCAGCGCTGCCATCGGAGGACCCTTCATGCTCGGAACCCTGGTCGTCCTCGGGGTCGTCGCCGCGCTCGCCGCGCTGGCGGTCTCGCTCTACAACCGACTCGTTCGGCTGCGCAACGGCTCCGAGAGCGCGTGGAGCGACATCGACGTCCAGCTCAAGCGGCGCCACAACCTGATTCCCAACCTCGTCGAGACGGTGAAGGGCTACGCGACCCACGAGCGCAAGACCTTCGAGGCCGTGACCGAGGCGCGCAGCCGCGCGGTGGGGGCCACCGGGCCCGCGGAGCAGTCCGGCGCCGAGAGCGCCCTCACCCAGGCCATCTCGCGGCTGTTCGCGGTGGCCGAGGCCTACCCCGAGCTGAAGGCCAACAAGGGGTTCCAGCAGCTCCAGGGAGAGCTCTCCTCCCTCGAGGACTCGATCCAGAAGGCCCGCCGCTACTACAACGCGATCGTGCGCGATCTGAACACCGACTGCGACACCTTCCCGAGCAACCTGGTGGCGCGCGGCTTCGGGATCTCGAAGAAGGACTACTTCGAGCTCGACTCGCCCGATCAGCGCACCGCGCCTCGCGTCGATTTCGAATCCTGATGGGCCGCGGCCCGGGCCCGGTCGCCGCCGCCCTCGCGCTGGCGGCGCTGTGTCTGGCGGCGGCCGGGGTCGCGGCGGGCGAGCAGATCCGCGAGCTCCGCAGCGACGTCGCTCTCGACCGCGACGGGACCTTCACCGTCGAGGAGCGGATCGTCTACGACTTTGGCAGCGAGCAGCGCCACGGGATCTTCCGCGACATCCCGGTGCGCTACGGCCGGGGCGCGGCCGCGGACTACCGGATCGAGCTCGAGGTGCTCTCGGTGACCGACGCCGCGGGCCGGAGCCTCGGGTACCGCGAGTCGAGCGAGGGCGCCTCGCGGCGGATCCGCATCGGCGATCCCAACCGCACGGTGTCCGGGGTGCAGGAGTACCGGATCCGCTACCGCGTGCGGCGCGGGATCCTCTGGCTCGACGATCACGACGAGGTCTACTGGAACGCCACCGGGAACGAGTGGCCCGTGCCGATCCTCGCCTCGAGCGCCAGCCTCGCGCTGCCACCGGGAACCCCCGCCTCCGACGTCGACGCGGTGTGCTTCACCGGGCCCCAGGGCTCGATCGAGACGGCGTGCGAGATCGAGATCGGCGAGAAGCTCGTGCTGGTCGAAGCCAGCCGCGGCTTCGCGCCGCGGGAGGGGCTCACCTTCGCGGTCGCCCTGCCCAAGGGCGTGCTCGACGAGCCCTCGGCGCTCTCGCAGTTCCTCGACCGCCTCTCGGACTGGATCGGCTGGCCCACCCTCCTGCCGATCCTGGTGCTCGCCCTCATGCTGTGGATCTGGAGACGCCACGGCCGCGATCCGGCCGGGTCCGACGCGATCCCCGTGCGCTACGAGCCGCCCGAGGCCATGACCCCCGCCGAGGTGGGGACCGTGCTCGACGAGCGCGTCGACATGCGCGACATCACCGCCACGCTGCTCGACCTGGCGGTGCGGGGCTTCCTCGAGATCGAGGAGCTCGCGAGCACGCGCTTCCTCTTCCTGCAGGACCGAGACTATCGGCTGATCGAGGCGAAGCCCGCCGACGCGGCGCTGAAGGAGCACGAGCGCGCACTCCTCGCGGGGGTCTTCGAGACGGGGCCCAAGGTCAAGCTCTCGGACCTCGAGAACCAGTTCTACAAGCAGCTTCCGAAGATCCAGGGCGCGCTCTACGAGGAGGTGACGGCCCGCGGGAGGTGGTTCGCCACGAGTCCCCAACGCGTACGCCGGGCGTACCTGGCGGCGGGCATCGTCTTGATCGGCGTGGGCTTCGTGATCGGGACGTCGTTTCAGGACGCGCCGCTCATGTTCTCCCTCGGCGTCTGCGGCGGCATCGTCCTGCTGATGTCCCGGGTGATGCCGCGGCGCACCCGGGCCGGGCGCCGCGCCCAGGAGGAGATCCTCGGCTTCCAGGAGTTCGCGATGCGGGTCGAGAAGGACCGTCTCGAGCGCCTCGGCACCCGCACGGTCGACACCTTCGAGCGTCTGCTCCCGTTCGCCTTCGTGCTCGGCGCCGCCGACGCCTGGGCGGAGGCGTTCGCGGACCTCTACACCGAGCCGCCGCGCTGGTACCACAGCCCCGCGGGCCAGAGCTTCCAGCCGCGGATGTTCGTGACCAGCGTGGGGCGGGTCCTCGACGCGGCGGGCACCGCGATGAAGTCGCGCCCGCGCTCGAGCGGATCCGGCTCGAGCGGATTCGGCGGCGGCGGCTCGTCGGGGGGCGGCTTCGGCGGCGGCGGCGGCGGGAGCTGGTAGCGCGATTCCGCCCGCTCCGGTGTGCTAGCCTCCGCGCGCTTCGAAATCGTCACTGCCCCGTCATCTCGCCCCCGCCGCGCGGCGCGTGATCGAGCGGATGCCCGTTCCGAGGCTCGAGCAACGCCCAGGTACCGCCCCTCTACCGGTCAGGTATCGCCCAGGTTTCCAGGAGGTCCGTGATGTCGAGGCACTCGCGTGCGCGCAGCCATCGTTTCCCGACTCTCTCCACGGGGATTCTCGTCCCGCTGGCCCTTGCGGCGCTCTGCGTGGGCGCGTTCGGAGCGGCCGCGGAGGAGGCCGCGGAGTCCGGGTCCCAGGCGGTGAAGAAGGGCTCGACGGTCGCCGTCGAGTACACCCTCACCCTGGAGGACGGAACCGAGATCGAGAACAACGTCGGCGGCGAGGCGCTGAGCTTCGAGCAGGGCTCGGGCCAGATCATCCCCGGCCTCGACAAGGAAGTCCTGGGCATGAAGGTCGGCGAGAGCAAGAAGGTGACGGTCAGCCCCGAGGAGGCCTACGGGCCGATCAATCCCGAAGCCTTCCAGCAGGTGCCGGTGAGCGATCTCCCCGAGGACGCCCGGGTGGCGGGGACCGCCCTGGTGACCCAGGACGCCCAGGGCCGCATGCTGCCCCTGCGCGTCGACAAGATCGAGGGCGAGGTCGCGACCCTCGACTTCAACCACCCGCTGGCGGGCAAGACCCTGGTCTTCGACTTCAAGATCGTCGAGATCCACTAGCCGGCCGGGGGCCGGCGATCTCATCCGGCCTGACGCTCGTTCCACCAGGCGAGCAGGGCGGCCCAGTCCAGCGCGGCCGCGCCGGGGTGGGAGGCCGCGACCCGGGCGGCGGATTCGGCGTCCGGGTACGCGAGCACCGACGGACCCATGATGCCCCGGCGCTCCACCCCGACGACGTAGGCCGCGTCTTCCGCGGGCGACCACGGGTGTTCGCCGGTGTGGCTCGCGTCGGGATCCTCGGCGGGATCCATCACCTCGACGTAGGTGGCCTCGACGCGGCCGTGGGGGGACGGCGCCGAGCGGTGGACGAGCAGGTCGCCCACCGAGCAGAAGAAGAAGCGCGACCCGTCCCGGTGTACGACCTGTGCCCGGGGTGCCGACAGGTCGCGCACCAGCATCCCGCACACCGGGTCCGCCTGCGCGGCGATGGGCTCGGCGCCGGGATCGGGCGCGACCGGGGCGTCGTCGCCGGCGCCGCACGAAACGGCGAGCGACGCGAGACCGAAGGCGAGCCAGCCCGCCGCGCGTCGGGGTCCGCGCCTCACACGACCTTGCGGCGCGAGAGCATCGCTCCGCTGAGCAGTGTCGGGATCGCGAGCCAGCCCGACCAGAGGAGCCAGGTCGTGGCCGCGCCCGGCAAGCCCGCGCTGATTCCCAGCTCCTGGAGCACCTCGGGCCCGGCGAAGGCGCGCATCATCTGGACGCGGTAGAGCCCGGCGGGATTGCTCACCACGAGGTCGGTCACCGCCTGCTGGGAGATGCCGCCGTCGCTGATGACCAGCAGGGCGAGAACGCCGAGGTCGAAGAAGAACACGAGTCCGAACCACACCACCACCACGACCGAGGCGGCGGTCACCTGCCTGCGGGCGACGCTGGAGATCAGCAGCCCCAGGGAGAGGAAGGCGAGGCCCAGCAGCAGGGTCGGCCCCATCAGGGCCAGCAGCGCGCGCACGCCCTCGGGCTCGCTCACGAGCATGGCGGCGCCCAGGCCCAGGCCCACCGCGGCCGCCAGCGCGAGGCTGCGTCCCAGGAACTTCGCGATCACCACCTCGAAGCGTCCAATCGGCAGCGAGAGCAGCAGGCCCAGGGTGTTGCGCTCGCGCTCGCCCACGATCGCGTCGTGGGAGAGGATGAGCGCGACCAGCGGAACCAGCAGGCTCGCCAGGGTGACGAGGCTCGGCCCGGTGAGCTTGGCGACGTCCACCTCGGCGCTGCGCCCGTAGAGACCCACCCCCGAGGCGAGCAGCGCGAAGAGCACGCTGATCACCACCACCCAGCGGTCGCGGGTGCGCTCGAGCAGCTCGTGCCAGACCAGCGCGCGTCCCACCCGTCCCATCATGAGTCTCCCGGCCGTGCGGCGTCCACGTCACGCGGCTCCGAGCAGCTTGTCGTAGACGCGATCGAGGGTCGGCTCCTCGACGCGGATGCCCTGCACCACGCCGGGGAATCCGCCCTGGATCTCCACCACCTCGAGGATCTCGTCGGCGGGAACCTCGGCCCGGATGCGGTCGCCGACGCGCTCGATCCGGCCCTTGCCCCACTTGCGCATGGCCTCGCAGAGCAGCGCGACCTTCGCCTCGGCGGCGGGATCGACCTCGAGCCAGATGCAGTGGGGAAGGCCCGCGCTGTGGCGCAGGTCTTCGGCGCTGCCCTGGGCGATCAGGCGCCCCTCCCGGAGCACGCAGATCTCGTCCACCCGGCGCTCCATCAGGGCGAGATCGTGGGTGGAGGCGAGCACCATGCGACCGGCGCTGCGCCACTCGTCGATCACCGACCAGAGCACCGTGAGCCCCTCCTGGTCGAGCCCGGCGGTGGGCTCGTCGAAGATCAGCAGATCGGGCTTCGAGAGGATCGCGACGCCGAGCCCGAGGCGCTGGCGCATGCCGCGCGAGTAGCCCCGGATCGCGCGCCGCCCGGCGTGGCCGAGGCCCACCCGCTCGAGCACCTCGCCGATGCGACGGCGCTCGACCCCCCGCGCCTGGGCGAAGAAGCGCAGCACCTGGTAGCCGCTCAGGTTGTCGGAGAACGCGACCGCCTCGGGGAGGTAGCCGATGTGCCGCTTCCACTCGTTGTCGATGCGGACGCGTTCGCCGTCGGCCTCGAAGACCGCGAAGTCCGGGCGTACCAGGCCGAGCAGCACCTTGATGAGCGTCGACTTGCCCGCGCCGTTGGGGCCCACCAGCATCATCGCCCGGCCGGCGAGGAGCCGAATGCTCACGTCGTCGAGAGCCTGCACGCTGCCGAGGCGCACCGAGAGACCGCGGGCCTGGATCTCCCTCACGGGGTCTCCCCTCCCGGCGAGGGATCGCCCGTCGCGGCGACCAGGGGAGACACGTCGATCACCGTGGGCGTGCGCAGCATGGGGAGCCGATCGGAGAGGTGGGCGAGGGCCTCGAGGGCCGGGCTGCGCAGCAGCAGGGCGGCGCTCGGGTAGCGGAAGAGGAGCCCCGCGGTGAAGGAGTCGACGCGGTAGGGGCGGTCGCCGATGCCGTCGCCGTCCTGGTCCCAGCCGAGGTAGTCGCCCCAGTGGTTGCCGCGGCCCGACTCGCCCCAGAGCTGGTCCTCGGCGCCCACGTAGAAGACCTGCTCCCGGTTCCCGCGGATGACGTTGCCCTCGACCCGGTTGCGCCGGGATCCCGCCCAGACCTTCAGGCCCATCTCGTTGTCGAGGATCTCGTTGTCGAGGATCTCGTTCTCGGTGCTCGAGAAGAAGAACATGCCGTTTCCGTTTCCCACGAGATGGTTGCGCAGGATCCGGGATCCGAGCACGTCCCGGAACAGCAGGCCGTTGCGGGCGTTGTGCTCGGCGCGGTTGTCCTCGACCAGGAGGTCCCGGCTCTCCATCAGCGCGATGCCGATCACGTCGTCGCTGGCCACGTTCCCGCGGATGGTGTTCGAGTACGAGTACATGTAGTGGATGCCGAAGCGGACGTGATCGACCTGGTTCCCCTCGATCAGGCTGTCCTCGGTGGCGGACACGTAGATTCCGTCGCGCGCGTTGCGGACGCGGTTTCCGCGCACCACCAGGTTCGAGGCGTCGAAGAGGTGGATGCCGTTTCCGCGATCGGTGACGCGCAGCGCCTCCCGGCTCTCGACGTCGTTGTCGACCAGCTGGACGCCGTCGGTCTCGTGCACCCAGATCCCGAACGCGCACTCGCGGAGCACGTTGTCGCGCACCACCGCGCCGGTGGCCTGGGGCTCGACGTAGATGCAGGCGTCCGGGGCGCCGACGTCGGAGCCGCTGTTGCGGATCTCGAAGCCTTCGATCCGAGCCCCCGGGGCCGCCACGACGATCACCCGTCCCTCGCCGCCGCCGTCGATCACCGCGCCGCGCCCGCGCAGGATGAGGGGGACGTCGACCCGGATCGGACCCCGCCAGGTGCCCCCGGAGACCTCGATCACGTCGCCGGGGCGCGCCGTCGCGACGGCGGCCTGGAGGTCGCCGCCCTCGGATCCGACCCGGTGCACCGCGCCGGCGGCGACGTGGCTTCCGAGGACGGTCGAGAGCAGGACCACGGCCAGACGCCTCACAGGTCGCGGGCCTCGTCGTGGAGCACCTCGAGCTTCTCGCGCTCCCGCGCGCCGAGCTCGCCGCGGGCCGTGAGCCGCGCGATGCCCACCAGCGGCGGACACACGCTCTCGTTGCGATAGGTCGCCTCGCAGTCCATGCACGAGAGGCACTCGCGCGGATCGATGCTTCCGTCCTTGCGGAAGGCGCGGGGCTCGCAGCCCCGGGTGCAGATCTTGCAGCTCGAGCAGAAGACCCGGCGCCGCGGGCCCGAGGGCCGGAACGAGCTCAGCAGGGCCAGCCCGCCTCCGAGGGGGCAGACGTAGCGGCAGAAGGGCCGATACCACACCAGGGAGATCCCGAGCAGGAAGATCCACCAGGCGAAGAACCCCCAGTGTCGCGTCCAGGCGGGAACCAGGAAGGTGGACTTGAAGGGCTCCACCTCGGCCAGGCGCTCGCCCAGGATCGAGTCCCAGAGGAAGACCGCGACGAGGACGAAGAGGATCACGTAGCGCAGGTGGCGGAGCCGAAGGTGGATCCGGTCGGGCAGCTCGATGCCCGAGAGCCCCAGGCGCTGGCTGATCTTGAAGCCGAGCTCGGTCATCGCGCCGTAGGGGCAGACCCAGCCGCAGAACACGCCGCGTCCCCAGACCAGCGAGACGCCGAAGATGAAGATCCAGAGCATGAAGATGAGGGGCTCGCTCAGGAAGAGATCCCAGCGCCCCTCGTGGACGGAGGAGTCCGCCGCGGTGAGGATCTGGGTCACCGAGGGCTGGGCCCGCATGCCGACCCCGACGAGCAGGAAGCCCAGCACCAGGCTCGCCAGGTGGAGCTGCTTGATGCGCTGGGGGCTCGCGGTGGTGTACCGCCGCGCTCCGAACACCGCGATCACGGCCAGCAGGTAGACGCCGAGCACCACCGCGTCGACCCAGCGGTTCCCCCAGGCCTGGCGCCAGGGGATGCCGCTCGCGATCGCGTCCGCCTCGTAGAGGGTCTCGGGAACCTGGTGGGTGGCGGAGAACTCCCGGAAGTCTCGGGTGAAGGCGCCGCGGTGGTCGTAGCGGCTGCCGAGGTAGACCAGGTCGTAGGGGGCCGAGGGGTCGAAGCGCCCTCCCCGCAGCACGAAGAGCGCCCCCTCGGTGATCTCCGGCGCGTCCTCGGCGCGGATGTCGGGCATGTTCCAGTAGTCGGTGTCGCGGAAGGTGATCTCGCGCAGGCCCTGCTGGATCCGGACCCGGTCGAAGATGCCGCCGCGCACGAAGGCCGACCCCTTGAAGGAGCCCTTGCCGCGGTTGAAGATCGCCAGCAGGTGCTCGCCCTCGGCGAGCTTCGCGATGTGGTGCTCGTAGGTGCGGTCGCCGAGCAGCGCGCGGCCGATCTGGGGCGGGTCGATGATCCCGAAGTAGAGATCGACGACGGGGGTCGCGGCGTCGCTCTGGCCCATCTCGGCCTCGGTGACGACGAGGTTCTGGAGGGCGTGGCCCTCGAGCATCTCCACCCAGGTCCAGGGCT
>Ga0055452_10000328_pt1 | contig 12132 bp, 17 predicted proteins | sample China_Galinas_PW_6_FD_57735 | JGI IMG/M metagenome (GOLD analysis project Ga0055452, IMG submission 57735) | Wetland microbial communities from San Francisco Bay, California, USA, that impact long-term carbon sequestration - China_Galinas_PWC_D2 | ecosystem: Environmental > Aquatic > Marine >... | reverse complement strand
TCTGGCGATCGCACCAAGGCCGGTTTTCCCAGCGAATTGGGGTTCTTACGAATGAATCAATGGTTGCCCGCTTCCTATGCCTGTGCTTGCACAAGCGTCGAGGATCGCGCAACCTACGCCCGGCTCGGGTCTCCGGAAACCCGTCCGCAGGCCTCCGGAACCTCTATTGGCAACGGCTTGAAAGGAGCACCAGGACCGAGAATCGGAGCTTAACAAACGCGTCCTCATAGAAGGTCGTTGCTCCACCGCAGGTGGAGCGTTGACCTGCCGGCCCGGCGAGGCAGGTGAACCTCCCGGCATAGCCGGGAAATCCACCTGCCCTACAGGAAGCCGCCCGAGAGTGTCACGTGTACGCATTCACCAGGCGAGTCGGTGGCCATGTCGTCGCGACGTGTCGTTCCTTGGTACAAGTGCTCGAGCCGCGGAGCGGCGACCGGTTCATAGCCCGCGGTAAAACCGCGGGTTGCGGAGCCAGTCGTTCTAAGAACCCCAGTAGGGGCGGCCGGTGATATTCGAATGCCACGCTCGTGTCGCCCCTGCCGGGGCTCGGCATTTCATCGGCGCACAAGGCCTCATGGCTGCCGCCATGGGCTTAAAACCGATCGCCCCCGCCGGGGCTTGCTGGAAAACCCTCGCGCACGACGATGAAATCGATGGTTGGTAGCGCGAGGGGTCCATGGCATACGCAGTGATTTGCTGGAACGAGCCAGTGTGTTGGGAGACCATACCGGATTTTTTTCTATTGAATTCACTTATCTTGGTACTTCAGAGCCTGTCCTCGAAACGACGCCGACCCGCAGGATTCAGCCTGCGCGACGCTTCGAATCACCTGTTTCTTGGATACGCTCCTGGCCGAGCGTCGCACAAAATACCGTTGAACAAAGGAACCCAAGCGTGATCTCGCGTCGGTGGTGGCCAGGTGATCGACGGCGCGATACAATTGACCGCGATGTCCGGCTGGTGGTGAATTGGCGCGGAGGTTCTGCAAGAGTGCGCTTTGCCGAATGCGCTGCTTTGCTGTCGCGCAACCGGCACTGCAGAATCGAGGCAACCATGCCCTAAGGCAATGCTAACATCCAGAAGGAGTGAGCCATGTACGCACGCATACGATCAACTTATTTGGCGGTCTGTACTTTCCTGTTGGCCGCGATCGCGATGTCGACACCCGGTTGCAGCAAGGAAAAGGAGGCCGAAGCGCCGAAGGCGCCCGAAGCGTCGATAGCGCAAAAGGTCACGTCAACGGCGCAGAAGGCGGAGATGGTGGCCATACTCGCCAAGGCCGACGCCTACGACGGCAAGACGGACAAGGTGGTCAGCAAGTGCGCCATGTGCGCCCTGCACATGAACGGCCAACCCAAGCACGAATTCGAGATCGAGGGCTACAAGATGCACTTCTGCAGCGCAAGTTGTCTCGATCACTGCAAGAAGGATCCGTCCAAGGCGCTTCTGGCGCTCAAGATTCCCGATAAATGACGTGGGGAGGGACCAAATCAGCGGGCGTGGGTACGTGCCACGCATGCCGGGTGGCATGGGCGAACTTGTTTGCCCGTGCTATACGTCACGACCCACGGGCAAGCGATCGCTTGCCCATGCCACCCAACGCGACACTTCTTCGCGCACAATGGTTTAGATCTTTTCCGCACGCCCCCTAGCTCGAAGAGCTGGGCACGAAACCGCCTACATCGCATCCGTTTCATCGCCCCGAATTCAAGTGTCATCGAAAATCAGTCAATGTGGTTGTAGTATGGTTAATAAGTGTTACTGAAGCCCTGGGTCCCTTGGCACAAGTCTTGTGATTTTTTTCTTGCAACGGCAACCGGGGCGGCGGTATGATCCGAGGATTCCATAACCGTTCGCCCCAGCGAAGGCGGGGAAGATCGCGACTTTTTGAAGCTTATGCGTTGGGGCGAGCGTTTTTTTTGCGCCTGTCGCCGTCGCCCCCGAGCCGTCTATCCTTGGAAATCACACGCCGCCGAGTACCATGTGCTTCTCGACGCGGCCTACGCAATCCCCGGCCCCTGGGCGGTGGGAGCCCACTCGGAGGTAACACGGCCATCTGCGCCTTTGCGCCGCCATAGCGGACCATTGCCGTAGACCGAGTGCTGAGCGGATTTGTTGGTCCTTGCAGTGAGGTATTCTCGATGGACGAGTTACGACCTGGCAGTTCGAGGTTGACGAGGAGGGCTTGTTGATGGCGCGTGAGAGCGAGGAGTCCGATGCGATGAAGCAGATCCTCGATCTGTCGAGAGAGTTGATCGACCTGCAGCGTCAGGTTGATGCCGTTCACCGCAGATTGGAACAGCAGATCCGAGAAATGCAGACCCGCCTCGCCTCGATCGAGAAGGGCGTCCACGGCAGCCCGTAATCCGAATCTCTAATGTGTAGTATGACCACGAGCCGGGTCGCTCGGGCTCGTGGAACTGAATGCCACCGGATTGGGAGGGTGAGGCCGATATGCTTCGTGGCATCAGTGCCGCGAGTGTCAATGGAGCGGCCCGACTTCAAACCGCGGAATCAAGGCCGGTGGTACGCCCCTGCGACGGCCATATGGATCAAAGGGAAATGGTCCGCGCCGTGCTGCGCGCCACTTCTTTCAAACAGTGCTTGCGGTCATTCACGGCAATCGTACACTGCTCAAGAGCAGTGGCACGCCTGCCGGAAACTTAAAGTTAGCCATGCCCAACCGCCGGTCGCCAACCCGTGGGCGCTTCAGGAAAGACATGAGGCGAGCGTGCCCCCACTGCGGCTCGTTCGAGACCGTCATTGTCAACAATCGGAGGAACAAGTTACTCATTGTTGTTGACTGGCTGCTTTATCTGCCCGCCGCGCTGATCGCGCTGGCCATTGGCCTTGGGGATTTCCGCCCGCCGGATATCGACATTCTGCCGATCAAAAGAAAGTGCCGGGGATGTGGTGAAATATTCGTGAGAGGAAAAGCCCGAGGAAGAGATAGACGCCGTTGCCGCCGTTGTGATTACGACCTCACCGGCAACACGTCCGGCATTTGCCCGGAATGTGGCACGGAAGTGAAAGACGCATGATCCGAAAGGCGATCATCGCGCTGTTGACGCTGGCCGGCCTGGCGACGACTGTGGCTTGGGCGACGAGTTACGACGCCGGCCCGCCGGAGCGGCCTCGGTGGCCGGTCAAATTCGCATACTCTTGGTGGGACGCGCAGGAGTTTCTCTGCATCATGTCGATTCGCGGCTGGCTGCGAATCGGAATTCTTCAAAGTACCGATCCTGCCGGTTCACTACTGGCGCCCGATGCGCGCGATAGGGTGAAGCAATTCCAATACGATCTAAGCGCGTCGCCTGAGCGGTGGTCGAGTAGTGGAGGGCGCGAGGCGCCTTGGTCGGGGTTCGTGCAAACCGCGAGCTATAAGAATCAGTCGAGGAAGGCGACGGTGATTGCGGTCTCACATTGGCTTGTTTGTGTCATATTCCTGACTTATCCCACCATCGTGTTCATCCGTGGCTCGCTGCAGCGGAGTCTCCGACGCAAGCGTGGCCTGTGCATCCGCTGCGGATATGATCTCGCGGGGAACGTCAGCGGAACGTGCCCGGAGTGCGGAGCATCGATATGAAATGGCGACGGCGGAGCGTTTGTTTGCTGAGGTGGATTGGTTTCGTAGCAACGATGATCGTCGCGGCGGGATGGCTCTTTAGTGCCGGTTGGCACCTGAGGTATTACCACCAGGGACGACAGGGAGTCAAAGTCCTAGAAATCGGCTGCGGGCGGCTGAATTTCGGTGGTATCAAGCGTGGCCCATCCGGGGCACTACCGATGGTCTCCGTGCAGGGCGGCCCGCTGCAAATCAACTCGAACCAATGGCAGGGCACATTCGCAGAACTGGGCAATGGGAACTTCCGTCCGGCGCTTTTTCATCTAGGTCTGGATGTGCTACCTGCGATGGACATTGATTCCAACGCTTGGCGATCTACTATGAGCTGTACCCTTCCGATTTGGCTGTTATTCGTGCTGACTGCCGCGCCAACCGTTATCTTGTGGCGACATGACAGACGCAAACAACCTGGGTCGTGCAAGGAGTGTGGCTACAACCTCACCGCCAACGAGTCCGGCGTCTGCCCGGAATGCGGCACGAGGATTGCGAACACGTGATGCGCAAAGCAATCATCGCGATGCTTACCCTGCTGGCCGTGGCTTTCGGCGGCGCGTGGATTTGGGTTTCGGCGGGTGGTCGGTCTATTCCGCTCCTGTCCCAGGGTGCCTATCGCTGGCGTGTGGACGTCTCCGTCTACAATCTTGGCAAGTCCTTGCGCATCGTCTTTCCGCGCGGCACGGGACAACGCGGCGGACCGCCGATGACCAGCCGGCACGAATTCACCTCCGCGGCGCGCCAAACGGTCGTCGGACCCTGGCTTGGGTTCTCCTACAAACACACAGTCGAGGTCAGCCGAGATAGAACTTTCCGCGTGACGGGAATCGACCTGCCGCTGTGGATGCTGACCGCGGCGTGCGGATCGTATCCGTTGATCGCGTTTCTTCGCGGACCGGGCCGCGGGTGGCGTCGTCGTCGGCAAGGTCGATGTGCTTTCTGTGGATACATTCTAGTCGGCAACACATCCGGCGTTTGCTCGGAATGCGGCGGGCAGATTCGAGATCGAAAGGGTACAGACCCTTGACCGAATGGCGAGTAGGAATCGTAGTTAAGGACGGCCCAGGTTCTTGGAACCTGGATTGACGATTGCTTCGTGCGGTCCAAACGGTCGAATCGAGATCCCACGTCCGAAGGACGTGGGCCACCCAGCCAGCGTAGCGCCAAGAAAAAACGCCGACCCGTGTAGGTCGGCGCTGTGCTCTAAGTCGCTCGCTCCTAACGACTTATATTCTGGGCTGCCAGGACTCGAACCTGGAACCTTCTGATCCAGAGTCAGACGTGCTGCCAATTGCACCACAGCCCATTCGGTCGCTCTATTGAATCCAAATCGCCGCCGATTGTCAATCTGAAGCCCTGTATCGGTTTCCGGGTGGCATGCCCACGCTTGCGTGGGCATGGATCGAAGTACCCGATACGAATGCCCACGGAGGCGTTGCCCGGCACCTGCGCATCGCATCCCATTGTCTGACTACATGACGAGGAAGCTGGTCACCAGGTTGCCGAACCGCGTCAGCAGCAGCCAGGGCATCAACTTACGATGGACCGTGCTACGCCGGCCTCTGGCGTTGGCGATACCGGTGTACACCTGAAAGCCGTAGAGAACGAGCACGGTCACGCTGAGCAGAATGTGGACCAGCATGAGCGTGGTCATCGGCCTGGTGGCCACCGATTCCACGACCGCGCGGGTGATCTCCAGGTAGAGCACCATAGCAAGGTCGATCGCGATGGCCGTGATCATCAGAGACATATGCGCCCGCTTGCGACGCCGCGCGAGCACGCCGCACACGAGCAAGATAAAGACCAGCACACTGAGCAAACGAATCCAGGGCCAATCAGGCATGGGAACAACATCCTCCGTTGGAAAACAGCGACGACACCCGTGTCGCCAGGGATGCCATCATAGCACTTTGGCTCCGGTGGTCATGCCTGCCGCACCACCTCTTTTCACACGCCCGAATGGACGGCGCACCCGATGAAGCCCGGCCCTCCCGGCGACGAAGGGAGCACCACCGGCCCTACCTTGGGGTCTGGTTGCCCCATCCTTCGCGGCAGCGAAGGGTGGGGGACGAGACGTTGCATCAAGAAAAAGCCGTCCCCCACCCATGGCTTCGCAATGGACGGGGCACCCGCCAGAGGCGACGGGTTGACCTGCCTGTCACGCACGGCAGGTGAACCTCGCGGCGGAGCCGGGAGAATCACCTGCCCTACCTCGGGGGCTGGGTCGGGGCTACACTTTCGGCATGAGACGCACGCGCCGTAGAGTCTACGTGATGATTGCTTTCTGGAGCCTCGTCGGCGTCATCTACGTCTGGACGGGCTGGCAGCAGAAGCAGCGGCTCAACCTCAGTGCGACCGCTGGCGGGCAGATGCCCTATCTCGTCTACGCCGAGGGCGTGGCCAAGGATGGATTGCTGGCACACTTCGGCGATCGCAACCGCATGCCGCTGATTCCGTCGTTGCTCAGCTTCTTGTACGAGGACGATTGGGATGCTTTCGTGTACCGAGCGAGTGTCTTCGCGATCGTCAGCTCGAAGCTCGTACTGATCGGCATCGGCATCCTGGCCTACCGTCATCTGCCGTTCTGGTCCGCAACCGTTCTCGCGCTGATACCAACGGTGTGCATTTTCCCCTACAAGGCGTCTTTCGTGCAGGCGGAGCTTGCGTACTACGGACTGTTGTTCGCGACGTGGCTGATGATATGCCGCCTTCTGCAGCGGTCGAGTTGGCCGGCGGCAGTTGTTTGCGGCCTGGTGCTCGGAGTGACGTACCTGGCGAAGGCATCGGCGGTGGGCGCCTTGGTCGCGTTTCTCGTCGTGGGTCTCTGCCGCATTGTCATTCTGTGGTATCGCAGTGCGAAGGGGAGTGACGCACCTGATAGGCGCCGCCGCGAGATGTGGCGTGTCCTACGCGACACCGGCATCGTGGTGCTTGTATTCCTCGCCGTGGCGTCTCCCTATCTCACCGCCAACAAGGCCCGCTTCGGTCGATTCTTCTACAACGTCAATTCGACGTTCTTCATGTGGTGTGACAGTTGGGCTCAGGCCAAATCCTTTGCCGACGCCCACGACTTGGCCTCTCACTATCCGCAGGCACCGCCCGAGCAAATCCCGAGTCTGCGGAATTACTGGCGTACGCACAGCGCGTCTCAGATGGGACGCCGTCTGGCATACGGGTTCTCGACGCTCGCGGGTCTGGCGCTGCGCGGTCCGTATGCGAAATATCTGGCCGCGGCGACCGGATTGTGCGTGGTGCTGGCCCTGCGGCAGCGGAAGCGTCTCGCGCAGATAATCAGGCGGCGTGCATACGTTGCGACCTTCTGTGTCCTGTTCGTTGTGGGCTATCTGTTCAGCTATGCCTGGTATGCGCAGGTGGCGTACGGAGATCGCTTCGTGCTATCGCTCGTGCTGCCGGTCATGTTCAGCTTGCTCTGGCTGGGGTGGCGTCTAGGCCGGGACATGCAGCCGATCCCGTTGCTCGGGCGTCGCGTGCCGTTTGCTGATGTGTTGTGTCTCATTCTGATTGCTTTGCTTCTGCTTGACGGCGGTGCGGTTATGGCCGGTGGAGCCTGGCAACCGACACGCGAGTTCGTGCAGTTCTACTACAACGAAACGCGAGAGCAGCAACAGGCGGGCAACCTGGTCGAGGCGGAGAAGGGCTATCGCGGCGTGATCCAACTCGATCCGGAATTCGCACCGGCATATCACGACCTGGGCATGATGGCCCTAATTTCCGGGCGCACCGACGCCGCGGTCGACAATCTCGCAAAAGCAGCCGAGTTGGCACCGGACAACGCCGACATCTTCAACAGCTACGGCTCGGCCTTGCTACAAGGCGGCCGACCGGAAGAAGCTCTCTCCGCATTTCGCGAAGCCGTTCGACTCAATCCCACCCTCGCCCCTGCCTGGTATAACCTCGGCGGGACGTGCCATATGCTTGGCAAGGAAGAATGCGCCGTCAACGCCCTGGCGCGTCTACGATCGCTGGACTCGGGAATGGGTGAGCAATTGGCCAGATTGCTGGATTGATGTAGGGCAGGTCGTTCCTTCGCCGCAGGCGAAGGGTTGACCTGCCTTCACCTCCTTCGAATATCAGGGCAATGCGTTTGCGCGAACGGCCTGCGCCACTCACATCTACCCCATTCTATTCGTCGACATCCGGCAAATCGACCGGGTTCGACCCGGGCCATTCTCCGGGATTCTCCACATATCCATGCTTGACCGGGTTGAGATGAATGTAATCGCGATGGCGGAAATAATCGGCCTCATCTCGCAGGCGATGTTCCCAATACCGAGGCTGCCAGATGCCACGGCGTTTTTGTTGGTGATGCTGAACGGTGGTCGCGCGATCGCGTCCACCGGCGCTCATGTAGTCGTGTGAGAATCGACCTTTGATTTGCTGCCACCTCTTGGGAAAGTCGTCATCGTTCTCAGGTAGCGTCCAAATGCAGTGCAAATGGTCGGGCAGGAGCACGAAAGCCAGGATATCGAACGGGTGTCGCTCGCGCACGGATTGAATTGCGGCGCGTAGGAGGTCCCGGGAGGTGGGGTCTGCAAATGGTCCGGCGTTGATAGGTGACCACAGTGAAGAAGTAAGAAGCGCCTTCTTCACGCCATCGAACGTAGGTTGGCATGATAGGCGCAGTGTACCGTGGCCCGCCGGAAACTGAATAGGTACGTCAGGAGAATCTGCACATCTATAGCAAAGGCAGGTCAACGCTCCGCTGGCGCGGAGCAACGACCTGCCCTACGGGTCTGCCGGCCAGGCAGTCAGGCAGCACTAATCGTGTAATCGCTACCCCGCAACGCTGAGCTTGGATTGCTTCTGCGCCAGGTCTGCTAGAAGCTGGTCGAACGAGTCGACAAATGCGGCCACACCGTCCACGCGCAGCTTGTCGGTGACCGCTTGCATGTCGATGTCGAGGTTGGCCAGGTCCATCATCAACTTCCGGTCGGCATCGAGGTGTGCCCGGATGACATCATCCGTCTTGCCGTGATCCAATGTGGCCTCGATCGTGGCGGGTGGAAGGGTGTTGACCGTGTGTGGTCCGATCAGCTCGTCGACGTACATCGTGTCCGGATAGGACGGATTCTTTGTGCTGGTGGAGGCCCACAGCGGACGCTGCACGCGGGCGCCCTTTGCGGCCAACGGGGCGAATGCGCCCTCGTCCGCGAAGACTTCTTCAAACCGAGCGTAAGCCAACCGCGCGTTGGCGATCGCAGCCTTGCCGAACAACCCATCGACCGGCGCACCCGCAGCCTTCTTTTCTTCCAAGATCTTATCGACGAGCGAGTCGACCCGGCTGACGAAGAACGATGCGACGGACGACACCTTCGATACGTCACCCTCGGATGCTGCCCGCCGCTCAACACCCTTGATGTACGCCTGCATGACGTTCTCGTAGGCGTCGATCCCGAAGATGAGCGTCACGTTTACGCTGATGCCCTCGGCGATCAACGTTTCGATGGCCGGAAACCCCTCCTTGGTGGCGGGGACCTTGATGAAGATGTTGGGGCGATCGAGTGCCTTGTGCAGACGTCGCGCTTCGGCCACCGTGGCCTCGGTATCGAAGGCCAGCTTGGGGTTCACCTCGATGCTGACGTAACCGTCGAGCCCGTCCGTCTTGTCGTACACGGGTTTAAGCTGATCCGCCGCGTCGGCGATATCCGGCAGCACCAGACCCTCGTAGATGTCGAGCGTATTGAGCCCCTTGGCCAGGAGCGAGCGAAACAACTCGTCGTAGCTGTCACCGCCGGTGATGGCCTTCATAAAGATCGTCGGGTTGGACGTCACCCCGACCACACCGAGGTCGATCAGCCGCTGCAGTTCGCCGGTGTCGAGCATGTGTCGGCTGATATTGTCGCACCAGATGGATTGACCCTGCTCGAAGATCCGCTCGATCGTGTTGCTCACGTTTTCCGCTCCCGTTTCGTTTTTGTGGTCTTTCGAAGTTAGTACCTTGCCACACTCATACTTGCGGGTGGCATGGGCAAGCGACAGCTTGCCCGTGGTTTCTTGGAGAAGACACGGGCAAACAAGTTTGCCCATGTCACCCTCCACTTGATCGTGTTGCTCACTTCGCCCTCTCCTATCTCATCATTGGAGTTTGCTGGGTGCTAGCGACGGACCCGACGCCGCGCGACGCGGGTGCCCACGAGACCCACCATGGTCATCATCATGGCCAGCGCCGTGTTCACACCACAGAAGTTGAAGTCAATCGGAGGAATATCGGGCACAGTCGGGCACGCATTCGGGTCATCCCACAAATCGCAGGCGTCGCAGGTGGAGACGACGAGGTCGCCGGGGAGCAAGTTGGTGACGTCCGGTTCCCCCGTGAAGAGATCGACGGTGACCACAGAATTGCCGAGTCCAACCCACCAGAGGGCCAGGAACCCCTCGTCATCTTCCGCGAAGACGATGAAGCCGGCGGGCTGACCGAGATAGAGGACGTCGTTGTTCTCCAAAATCTCCGTATCCTCCAAGCGCACGTCGCTGCCGGTGACGATCACGAAATTGTCCAGTCCGGTCAAAGGATCTCGTGATACCACCAACTCGAGACTGTCCGTGTGGACAACGTCGCACACCTGGCCCGTGATGCCGTCCGTAAAGCTGAACCACGGCAACTCCTGGCCTTGGACCGGCACAGCCATCACCGCGACCATCGCCACCGGGATCAGCACGTTCCCATAATAGCCAGCTCTTTGCATCACCAAGACCTCCACAAGCGTACGAATGATCGGTGCAAACGCTGCCCGGATCACTCGACGACGGAAGTATGTCGCAACGCCACCGTCTTCGCCAGCCCGCCGAACGTCCTAATACTCGGCGACCGCTTCCAGTGCCACTGTGTGCTGTTATTTTCTGCGCAGAGTTGACGTAAGCCCAATTTGGGCAGTAAGATACGAGTCGTTCTTTAGTTGTCGTTTGCTGGCTGAAAACAGCCCAGCCAGTTGGCGTTGGGGAAGGCCAACCGGGCAGAGGAAAGAAGCGCACCATGTTTCGCAAGACTATTCCGTGCTACGCCGTCATCGGGTTCTTGATTTGTGTGGGGAGGGCGAGTGCTGCCGACCCGCTGAACCTCGAACTCCTCGATTCACCGGACTTCATATCCGGTTTCCTGGATGTGTCCTACGATTCGATCAACGACTTGTTCGAGGTCGACGGGTTTGCCCTCGAATTCGACGAAGATGGGATCGGCGTGCCGTTCGGGATCGACAACGGGACCTTTGAACTGGACGCCATGATCGACTCGCTCGGAATGCTTTCCGGTGGGTCTGTGCAGATCGGCGGTACGATACCCGGTCTGGGTCTCAACTCCGGCACGCTCCTCACGGGCAATATCGTCGACTTCGGCTTCGAAGCCGACGCCGGCGCTCCGCTGGAATTCTTGGTTAGCTTGACGGGCGGTGACGCCGCAAGCTACTACCAAAGCGATCCTGTCGGGCTCATTCTCACGCAAAGCGGCTTCACCGGCACTTTCGAATCGGACTTCGATAATCTCATGGGCGGTTCGTCTGGTACAGGCAGCGGGTTGGCGGATGTGGCGCCAGTCGTACCGTTGCCGGAATCCGGCCTGCTGGCGCTTGTGGGGGCAGCTCTAGCCTGCTGGACAAGGCGCCGCACCGCTTCAAGCTAGCCAGACCTATCGCTTAGGTGTACGTCGTGCGAATGTATATCGCCAACAAGTGCAAGAAAAACGCTCAGGCATGCCGAGGTGATGGCATTGTTTAGGGGAAGATGATAGCGACGCGATAAACGGATGCCGAGCTTGTGGCAGGCGTCGATGTGAAGGGGAAGGACGGACTATGTTTCTGAAACGCACTTGTACTGCCGCGTCAATCATCGGAGTGACGTTTGCTGCGGTTGCGATGGCTGAGCTGATTGGTGTAAGCGGAGAGTTGGATTCTCCGGTGATCGTATTCGATAGCCAGGGATCAACCTCATACAATGCCGCTACGGACGTGTTTACCGTCGACGCAAACCCGATCGCAGCCAGGTTTGCGTTCAATGATCCCCCACGCCTCGTCGTACCTACCGGTCAGCCGGCGACAGAGACGGTCTCCATCAACATCGTCGTAGATGACAGCGGTGCGTTGATCGGCGGGGTACCCGGCGACGACCTCATTGTCATGGGCGAAGTGGACTCGGACGGAAACGGTTCCGTCGACTACGATGGTGTGCTTCTGACCGGTGAGATTACGGATTTCGGTTTTGCGGCACATGTTGGTGGCGGTGCGACAAGCCGGTTCGACTTCAAATTCTCGCTAACAGGCGGATCGATGGCGCCACTCTTCGACGGAGGGTCCATCGGCGTCGTTCTCACAAGTGAGAACTCCAGTTTTGACGGCGACTTCTCCGTCGATTTTCGCGGGAATGCCAAGGGGAACATCGGATTCGTGGCCGCCCGTTGCGGCGACGGCAATCTCGACCCCGGTGAGGAGTGTGACGACGGCAACAACGACGACGGCGACGGTTGCTCGGCCAACTGCACGATCGAACCGTTCTGCGGTGAC
>Ga0055452_10000325_pt1 | contig 12189 bp, 9 predicted proteins | sample China_Galinas_PW_6_FD_57735 | JGI IMG/M metagenome (GOLD analysis project Ga0055452, IMG submission 57735) | Wetland microbial communities from San Francisco Bay, California, USA, that impact long-term carbon sequestration - China_Galinas_PWC_D2 | ecosystem: Environmental > Aquatic > Marine >... | reverse complement strand
GGTTGATCGAGCACCGAGCGAACCGCCTCTTCGAGAAAGGCGGCCTGTTGGAAACTGGGCATGGCGATGGAAACGCGCGGGTTCTCTGTCATGGCTCCACAAGCCGGGAATCTTCCAGCAGCCAGCCGGCCCGGCGCGGCCCGAACCTGGGATCGAGCGGTTCGACCTCGGTGGTTTTGGTACAGTTAAGCTCGACCCGAACCGGGACAGCCCCCTCCGGAATCGGCAGCTTGAGGCGGAAGGTTTCACCGCCGGCAATGCTCTCTGTGCTAATGGACCGCCCGGCCGCCCGCAGTTCAATCCGTTGCCCGTCTATAGCCAGATTTTTCCCCTGTATTTCAAGACTGCAGCTACGACCAGCGGATGGAATCCACAAATGTCCGTGCTTATTCACCATCCCGTCCTGCCAGACCCCCTGGACATTCTGCAGCCAGCGTCTCAAACGACGCTCGATTCTTTCGATCAGCGGCGAAAGGAATTTTCTCAACCCGCCGGGTACGCTGGATGTCATGACTTCCGGGGTAATCAGTTCCGCATTGTTACAGAATTGACGCACGACGGTAATTATGGCGTGGGACACCGCCGCCGGAGAAAAGCGCCTTGCCCCATGGCTGCGCAGAATCCGGTTGATTTCCCGCAGCCGCCGATAGCCGCCGGTCGCCGTCTTGGTGTCGCCGTAGATCCGGCCGGCCGCCAGTACCCGGTCGGTATAGCTGAACGGAAAACGCTTGCCGATCCGAATCCACAACTCCCAGTCGAGCCCCCAGTTCAGTTTCTCGTTCAACAGGCCGCATTCGAACAGCGCCTCGCGGCGGAAAAACACCGTCGGCTGCAGAATATAATCGGAGTGATTCGCCAACCGCCACAGGTCGAAAGGCACGGTTTCCGGGAAGCGCCACATGACGCTGCCGTCTTCAGCCACCAGATTCCCCTCGCCATAGACCAGGGCGACCTCCGGATTGTTCTTCAATACCTCGACCGCATGCGCGACCGCGCCCGGATAATAAAAATCGTCGGAATTGAGCCAGGCGACATACTCGCCGCGACTGCGGCGGAACCCTTCGTTGATCGCGTCGCATTGGCCACCGTCGGGCGCGCTGCGGAACCAGATTTTATCCCCGTAACTTTCCAGGATTTCTCGAGACCCATCGTTGCTGCCGCCATCGAGGACCAGAATTTCCATGGGATTGTAATCCTGGGCCAGGATGCTGTCGATGGCAGTCCGCAAGTATTTGGCCTGTTGATAGGAGGGGACGATGATGCTGACCAGTGGGTTCAACTTTGCTCCAATATTTCCTGATATATGTTCAAATAACGTCGGGCCATCGTTTCCTGACTGAACTCTTCTTCAGCCTTTTGCCTCGCTCGCCGGGAAAGCTCGGCATGTCGGTCACGATCCTCGAGAACCCAGGAGATTCCCTGCGCAAGATCGTCAGGCTCGTACGGCTGCGCCAGATAACCGCAACGCTGATGCTCGACAACATCGAGCAATCCCGACGCGCCGAAGGCCACCACCGGCGTGCCGCAAGCCATGGCTTCGGCAGCGGTCTGACAAAAAGCTTCCTGCCGGGACGGCGCGACAAAAACATCGGCGGCCGAATAAATGGCGGCCAGTCTCTGCTCATTCTCAATCCGGCCGAGACAGATGACCGGTATCCCCAGGTCCGGCAGCTTGGCGGATTCGTCATTGCCGAAGACCAGCGCCTGGGCAGTGGTCAAATCCTGCCCGAGAGTTTGCAATGCCTGCGCCAATAGCTGAAATCCCTTGTTCGGGTCAGTCGTGGCCCGCATTGCGCCGAATAGGATGAGTTTCCGGTCGTTCGGCAAATCAAGTAATTTTCGGGAATTTTCCCTGTCCTGAGGCTGAAATATTTCAGTATCCAGCCCGTTGGGGATGACTTCAACCCGAGCATTACGGAACAACGAACTTGCCCGAGCGCAGTCTGCCAACCAATTGCTGGGAGCGATCAGGGTCAGATTCAGATCCTGCCAGGCTTTCTTTTTTCTCTCCCAGGTCCGCCGGGACAGGTCCCTCTCCCGCGATGAACCAAGGACTGGACAGGCTCCGCAGTTTTCAACATATTTGGTGCAGTCGTAGGGAACGTGGCAGCCGCCGGTAAAGGGCCAGGAATCGTGCAAGGTCCAGAGGATCGGTTTGCCGAGCCGATCGAGCTTGGAAATCGTCTCCACCTGAAGAAAACCGGCGCCGAGCCAATGGAGATGAATGATGTCCGGATCTAGACCGGCGACTGCGGATGCCTTATGATCCGGTAGCAAAGCTGGAGAAAAGTTGTTTTCCGGTTTATTCGGATAGAACCGTACCGGCAGCAGCCCGAGAAATATTTTCAAGCGCCGCGCCAAGGTGGTCAATCCCCCTGCGCTGCAGAACACTCCGTCAGAATCCCCCCCCTTGAACTGCACCAGCAGCTCAGAGTCAATTCCCAGTCCCCGGAGTCCGCTCTGCAGACGGACCGCAGCCCGAGCCGCCCCGCCGATGTTGTCAAAGGTGTTGAGCATCAAGACTTTCATCTGGTCCAGAACCCCTCTAATTCAGCAGCAAAGGTCTGCTGATCCCAGTTGCGGACCAGGTGCCGGGGGAGTTGCAAGGGATCGGTCCAGCGGTGGACCTGACCCGGAAAATTTGCCGCCACTTTATTGAACCCGGCTTCGCGGCAGAGCTTGATCGAGGTTCGATTGTATTCGCACTTTCTGCCAAAGGGGTAGGAAAAGGCCGTGACCGGTTTGCCGATATGTCCTTCCAGCTGCTGCTTGGAGGCAAAAATTTCGTGGCGCTGCTGCTCCTCGGGCAGCGCCGCAAGCGCCGCATGGCTCACCGTATGAGCGCCGATCGTCGCCATGGGGCTGGTGGCCAGCTGCTTCAATTCTCTCACCGTCAGCAGACGGTGCCGGCTGTCTTCCTCGCGGTTATACCCGGACCATGCCTCAAGCTGCGCCAGCCAGTCCGTCTGCCGCTTCGGGCCGACCCGGCGCAGCAGCATGCAAAGCTCGGCATAGAGACCCTGCCTGTCCTGCAGCGAAGCGCTCTCCCAAGTGCGGCCGAAGCGGGGATCCTGCAGGTGGAACCGGGGGGGGAAGTCTCCTTCGCTCAACAACAGCGCTTCCAGCCGGTGCCACCAGAGCAATCCTCCGCTATCGAGATTCCCGGTGCTGACGAAAAAGGTCGCCGGCACCTGTAACTCCTCTAGAATCGGCAGGGCTTCCAGAAGATTGTCGGCATATCCGTCGTCGAAGGTGATAGCGATCGACCGTTCCTTGATTCCGGACCAGTCCTCCTCGAAACGGACGATGCGATAGCGCTGCTTGAGATAGTCCAGCTGACGGCGAAAATTATCCGGCCCGACCGCTATCATCTCCGGGTCGGACGGCAGCTCGATCACCCGGTGGTAAATCAGGATGATCAGCGGAACATCGACAAGGTTGCAGAGCCGGTTTTTCAGCGCGCGGAGCTGACGATATCCCGATCGAACCGTTCGGTAGGCGGTGCGGGCGGAGTGCATCAGCAAGGTATCTTTGGAATTCCGGGAGCTCATTGGCTAACAATAGTAAAAAACTATAATTATTGAAATCTGTTTTAGGTTTCGGGTGTTACGTTTTAGGTATTCATAAATCCTAAAACCCAAATTTCAAAACTTAAATCAGGAGTGTCGATGACTATTGTTCAGTGACATTCGAATACACAAAGCACTTGTGCTCGAAATGTGGCAACTCGCCGATTTTCTGAAGGATGCTACTGGCCTCGAACAGTTCATGGCAAAACGGATTCAGGTAGATGATCGTTGCCTTGCGCGGGTTTTCCCGGAGTGAGCGCTCGATATTGCGGATGACCTCCTGCATAACGACGACCGGGAACGGGTCGAAAAAGTAAAAATAAGTGAACTCGTTCAAACGGTCAAATACGGCGGCGTCGCAACATTCGATCGTCACCTTCCTGATTTTGAGGATGTCGATGTTTTTCCTGGCGATTGCTGCCAGTGCCGGGTCGATTTCGACGCCGACGATTTTCGCGAAGGGGTATTTGGCCAGGGAGATGAGGATGCCCCCTTTCCCGCAGCCGAAATCGACGATGGCGTCGTCCGGGGTGATCTTGAAGTGGGCCATCAGCTTTTCGAATTCCAGTCCACTCGAATCGGCGTAATAATGGGTGCGGTCGGTCACAGTTTCGCTCAGATCGTGCTTCAAATCGACCTGTCCCAGGGTGATACGCAGCCGCACGACAAATTCCCGCCACTCCCCTTTGCTCAAAAGGACAACGGCATTTTTTATTCCCCTCAGAATCGGTCTGATATTTTTCAGCATCACTAATGCTTTCTCAATGTCCTGCGGAATTTCACGAACAGCGCTCGGCCTCATTCATTCCAGGACAAATCATGTCCGTTATACCTTATCTACCGGTTCGACCGAAAATGCTAATAACTTTTTGCAGCCCCTGAACGGATTTAAGCCCCAATTCGACAAGACGCTGCGGAAGCAACGGCTTGAGGCGTCGAATCACCCAGGTATAACCGTTCCACCCTCTCCACTCGATGGCCCCGCGCCCCTTTTTCTGCCAGACGCGCAGGTCATGGCAGGGAATCGGCGCGGCCCGCCAGTTCGCCTTGTACCCCTCGTCTCCCCCCAACAGGTCGAAATATTTGCAGCCTCGCTCAACGGCGAACCGGATGGCGGCCATCATCGTCAGTTTGCCAGAAGAATATTCATCCTGTTCCAGATCGATCCCTGCCAGGTATGCGTAGACCGCATTGTCATCGAAAAACTGGTATTCAATGGCAATCGGCCTGCCTGCACACTCCAGCCAGGCCAGGCGGAGCTGCTTCCGGGCCAGCAGCTTCCGGGCCATATTCTCGTGGAACTTCAGAAACCGCCGGTCGCTGAAAACCCCGAGCGGCGTCATCGTTTTTCCCCACCGGGTCTCGTGCAACTTCAGCAGGATATCAAACCCTTCCCGGAGTTCCGCCTCACTCTCGACCTGACGAAGCTGAATCACTCCCGAATCGAGAAATTCCCGCTGCAACTTCCGGCAGCGTTTGCGCAACGATCCGGACAGCATCGCCAGATAATCATCCCAGGTTGTCGGCAAAGTAATTTTCCAGCAGCTGTTGATCGGCCGGTAATGTTGCAGGCAGCCGTTTTCGGCCAGACAGTTCAAGGTCGCATGGACCGCCGTGGCATCCGCATCGACCGCATTAAAAACCAGGCGTTGCCACTCCGATCGGCGATCAAGGAAGTACCCGGCCACCCCCCTCCCTACCCGGTCCTCCCAGCCTTCTGCAGTCAACCAGTTGTTGTGATGGGTACAGTTGTCCGCGGCGCCAAGGATGCGAAAGGTCCGACAACCGCTTACCCCTTGCAGGTAGAGCGGTGCCAGACCGATCAGCGCGCCGTCAGATTCATGAAGCAGCAGAACGCACAACCGATCGTCCGGCGTGGTAAAATTTTCCCACCAGCCGAGCAGCCATTCCGGAGAGCGCATCGGTGCCCCGGCCGCCAACTTACGCCAGACATCCAGGTAGGGAGTCAGGTCGGATACGGAATTAATACAGGTGATTTGCAAAGGTTCGGTTCGCACGCTTACGCTTATCCGCTATTCCGTTTCGGGCTCTGCAAAGAAACCGTCCAGGTTGTGATATTGAGCAGGTCCGGCATGCTCAACTTGCAGGAGATGACTTCGCCCGCGGAACAGCTGCGACCATCCATCCGGAAGTAACAGTTTCCCCAATGGGTCCGAGCCGAGAACGGGGAGGTGTCGAACTTGAGCTCCTCATCGAAAATGACTTTGAAATACAGGCAGAAACTGTCAAGAGTTCCGGAGTTCGTTACCTGCCTGGTGATTTCGATAGATTGCGGGATTTCTTCCTCCGCAGTCAGAGTATTCAGGTCAAAATGCAAGATCGGTTCCGGCTCGCAGAGAAAATGCTGTACCGCCCGTGCATCGAGCCATTCCTGCTGGTAGACATCCGGCCTGTACACGGCGAGGGAGTCCTGTTCACTTTTTAAAAAGGTGAAATCGACGCCATGCAAATGGTTTTCCCAGATGAAAGGGGTTCTGAATGAATGAGCCAGGCAGACCGGTTCAAGGTACATTTCGAAGCCGCCGGGAAGGATTTTCCCGCCCGGTTTTAGCAGACGCCGTTTCAAGTCCAGCAGGTTCTGCAGCATGTTTTCGTTGAACAGATAATCTCCTATCTGCTCGTGGATAATGACATCGAAACGAACATCGGGGTTGAAATTACGGCTGTTGCACCGAACGAACTCGATGTTCTTAAACCCGTTTTGCTCGGATATTTTCTTGGCGACGTCGATAAATTCCGAGTGGTCGAGCGCATAGATTTTTTTCGGATTCTGCTGGTCGGCGAAAAAAGAGAGGATACCGGTGCCGGTGCCGAGGTCTAGAACCAGGTCTCCTTGGCTGACGTGCTTTCGGATCGCTTTCTGGTAAGTCTCTACTCGCACCGAATCGGCAAGCATCTTTTCATGCTCATAAAGATTGCCGAACTCATCACGGTTGTACAGGTCGTACAGAAGAATGCGCAGCCTGGGGTTGGCAAGCAGCAACTTTTTAATGAAATTAATAACCGCAACAAGGCAATTACGCACCAGGTTCATTTAACTTCCTTCTGGGATTTCCCCCTGCCGTCGACAGCAACAATAGCCTTACCAGACCTTAGGGAATAACAGCGCTTTGGTCATCATCCAGCCGGTTTTGCGCAACGATTTAAACAGGAAGCAGCTTCCATGCACCGCAAACCAGTAGGAAATAATCGTCGCGATCACCGCGCCCATGGCACCATATTGCGGGATCAGCAGCAGGTTCAGCAAGATATTCGCCACACCGCCCAGGGCGATGGAAACCAGATTCACCCGGGTCCAGTTCTTGGCGATGATCAGAACATTCCGCGCCGCGCCGAGGCCGGTGAAGATCCCGGCCCAGACCAGGACCGCCGCCAGGGGAGCGGCGGCGGCGTAGGCGGAAGAAAACAGAAGCTGGACGATCTCCCGGGAAAATATTGTGACCGGAATCGCGACCAGGTAAGCGTAAAGCGCCATCATCCCGTAAAGCCTCTGCAGGTGAGCATAGAAGAGCGGCTCATTGTCCTGTTCGACCGCGACAAATGCCGGGAACACCGAGGAACTGATCACCATCGGGATGAAATACCAGACTTCCGAGATCTGCACGGCGACGGAGTAATTTCCCAGTTCCTTGTCGCCGATCATGTTGCCGAGCATGACTTGATCGATCCGCAGATAAATCATGGTCAACAATGCGGACAGGATCAGGGGCCAGCTGTCGTTCAGCAGTGATCCGGCCATGCGCCTGCTGAAGCGCCAGGCTCTGACGGAAAAACCTCGGGACCGGTAGACAAGCAGCAGCCCTGCCGAACCGAGAGTGGTCTCCGCCAATCCGGCCCAGGCAATGGCGACCAGCGGAGCGTCCAGCAGAATGAGGCCGATCTTGACGAAGCTGAGCAGCAGGAAAGCGGACGTCTTGGCGTAAACCGTAAATTGCCACTGCATCTGCGACTCGAACCAGAATTCGATGGCGATAAAAGCCTGAACAACGGTGCCGGCGGCCAGGATGCCCACCAGCCAGTGAACCAGGCGATCCTCCGGGCGCGCCAGGAAGATCGCCGCCATGGCCAGGCCAAAGGCGACAACGCCGCCGGCCAGCATCAGCAGGAATGAGGTGCCGACCAGCTCGTCTTTCGCGGTTTGATCCTGGGCCAGACGCCGAATCGAGATGTCATCCAGCCCCAGCAGGGCCAGAGGGGAAAGGATCATTACCACGGCGATGGCATAACTGTATTCACCGAAGAGTTGCGGGCCGAAGTGACGGGCCAGCAACACCCCCACCAGCAGCCCGATCAACTTGCGGACAACCTGGTCGCCCATCATCCAGATAGTGTTGTCCAACCCCTGCTGCAGCGCTTCGCGCCCGGCGATTTTTTCCCGGATAAATGCCGGCAGGAATCTGGTCCAGGTCTGGTTCATTGAGTTCCCGTGGGAGGAGCAACGCCCCGCTTAACCTTCAGCACTCTGGCCAGGGGAACATCATTGTACACTTCCTCAAAATAGCGCCGGTCATAATTGCCGAGCAGATATTGCTGATTGAAGTTTGTTCGGAACAGGCGGCCATCGGCCACAAGAATCATGCGTATTTTGTTATTTGTCATCAAAACCTGCAGATAGTAGCCGTTGTCATCCCTATTGTCATAATCTGTCTGATCGAATACATAACCGTCGTTAACAAACACCGCCCCACGTAGCGGAATATCAACTGAACCGTCATTCATGACCCCCCGGTTCAGATCAATGGTGCCGTCCATGCAAGACATAACATTGTTGTTTAAGGAATAACAGTTCAACTGCACATAATCCATCGATTCGCCTTTTTTCCGATTGAAATCCCAGGTCCCGAATTTTGACATGGAGCTGACCTTCCAGAGCATGTCCTGGAGATAGATGACATAGACATTCTCCCCCTGAAAGGGTTTGGGATAGTCAAAAATCAGATTCATCATCTGGTCGGCAGACAACCTCTCCTTGCTGACTACCGAACTTAAACGATTGAACCCATTATCCTCCAGGTAGGAAAGTAGCGAGACCATATCCTGCTGGTTAGTGGACATCATCGCTTGCGATGCCAGGGTGGTGCGCATGCCCCCCATCAGGCCGCCATCATGATAGGTGGCAAAATCGCCGATTTCCATCAGCGGATAACCGAATTCCCAGAACGGCGTGAACATGGCCGAGTGCTTGGGAACGGTATTTTTGATATCCAGAATCGCCTTGGTTTCGGGCGCGGAGATGATCGGCGGCGAATCTGTATGAAAAGCAGTGTAGCCAAGGGTGGAAAAGAAAAGCATGAACATCAGCGTAATCGAAGCGAGGGGAACAAACTGCGGGCGAAGTCGAACCTTGCTTCCAAAATTCTTTACCAGCAGTTCGATCAGAACCCCGACGCCAATACCGATCAGCGGCGCCAGGTAAATCGAAAACCGGCTGGGACCCACCAGCGACCAGGCGCCCAGAAGGAGTAGCGGGGAGATCGGGATCATCTTCCGGAAATAGCGCAAACTAAGATAAATCAACCCGGCAATTCCGGCAAAATCCAGCGGCAAAAGGCCATGTAGCCGCTGGAGAGTTTCCAAGGTACCGCGCTTTTTAGCTTCAAGGACCATGGGCATGATATTCGGCCAGACAATCCGTCCCGTGGGATGAGGGGCAACATAGGCTGACAGGAAAATCCGCACGGAATGGACACTCTGCAAAACAAACTCGGGGCCACAGGTCAGGAGAAACACCAGCAGGATTGGCGCAATCTGTTTCCAGGGAACGCGGCTGATCAGCAGATAGACCGTCAGGACACACAGGTAGACGAGGATGAAGCTCGGCTGCTGATACCACCAGGAGAAAAGATACATGGTCAGGCCGGCGCCAGCGGCCAGGGCCATGTTGGCGCGCCAGGATTTTTCTTTCCTGATCGACAGAATGAAGCAGGCAATCAACAGCGGAAAGAAGGTATTGAGCAGGTCGGTGTCGACCCGTCCCATCATGGTCCGGAGATAATAGGAAGTGCCAAAAGAACCGATCAATCCTCCCAGCACCGCTGAGGCGCCGAAACCGAGCCGGTTGAAATAGAAGAAAAGTGGAAAAACAAACAATCCGGCCAACAGCGGAATCAGCAGCAATCCGGAGCGGTAATAATTTCCTCCGGTAAAATTCTTGCCGAAACTGATGAAATACGCCAACAGGCTGGGTTTCCCCTGGAGGGCGAACGGCACCCGGTCCGGATATCCCTTCAGGGAGTCGACTCTTCCCTTCTCAAGGCGGCCTTCGTCCAGTTCCTGGGCCATCTTCAGCCAGTAGTAGGCGTCCATGTCCATCATGGCCACCACCTGACCGACGACGTAGTCCTGGCTGTTTTCCATCCAGAACCGGTAATTCGCCTGCCTCTTGTAAAAGGAGATCCCGTAGACGAACAGGATACTGACGAGCAGGAGGATGAGGGTTTTGTGGCTCGGAAAAAACGACTGAAATTTATTCATGGAAGATCTCTTCGAAAAAATAATCAGGGCAACGACATCCCTGCCGGTTCCCGGCACCTGTTCTGACAACCGTCTCGACGGTTAACAATCCCCGGGAAATGCTTTCAGTTTTCTAAAGGCGAAAATAACCATCTTCAGCAGCAACCAGCCATGCCTAAAGCGAGCAATCTGGGTTTCGCCGTATTCCCGGTCCGCATAGCGAATCGGGATTTCAACTGTTTTCAAATGCAGCTTGGCGGCACCGAAAATCAGATCAAAATCGCCGAAGGGATCAAAGTCGCCGAAATATGCGCGGTTGGTTTCGATCTTTTGATAACTGCTTTTCTTCAGGACCTTGGTGCCACAGAGGGTATCGGTGTAACGCTGATTCAGCAGCCAGGTGAACAGCAGGGCGAAAATCCGGTTGGCCCAGAAGTTGAGAAACTTCATCGCCTGCCCTTCCATCGGATAGACCAGCCGTGACCCGTTGATGAACTCCCCTTTCCCGGAAGCGAGCGCCTCATAAAACTTGGGCAGATCTTCCGGCGGCATGGTCAGGTCGGCGTCGAGAATCATCAATACCTCGCCGCCGGCATTGGCAAAGCCTTTGCGGACCGCGTCCCCTTTGCCGACACCGTCCTGTTTCAGGACCTTGATGTCGAGATCGGGATACTCTTTGATGACCCGTTCAATTTCGGCGTAGGTAGCATCCTGGCTGTTCCCTTCGACAAACAGGATTTCCAGGTCGTCACAGAAACGCGGCACCCGATGGACCGCCGCTTCAATATTCCCCTGCTCGTTGCGACAGGGAACCAGGACCGTGCAGGAGAGGTTTTCCCGTTCGACTTTGCGCCGGGAACGGGCAATCGTATAATTCCGCAGGCAGAATCTTCTGATGATCGGCAATGGCGCCAGAAAACGGTTGATCAGCGGCCCGAGGCCAAAGCAGCGCTTGGGGAGCAACAACCGCCAGTCGGCCTTGATCGGTTCGAAATCGGCCAGTTGCAGCAGGTTACCGATATCCTCGGCCGACATCCAGTTCATTTCCACCTGCGGCATCTTGAGCCCCAGTTTTTCAGCGAAACGCAGGACCGGTTCCCAGAGCCAGGAAAAATAGCTGACGATGATCCGCGTCTCCGCCGAACACAAAGCATGCAGCTGTTCCAGAGTCTCCTGACAATCGGTAAAAAAGCCCAGGGTATCGGAAAGGATGATGACATCAAACGGCCCGTTCAGGCTATTCAGCAGTTTCTCGTCTTCGATATCGCCGGCAATGAATTCCAGACCAGGAAAATTCGCCGCGGCGATAGCAATGCTTTTTGCGCTCAAATCCACTCCGACGCCATAAGCCGGCCGAAGGGCGGCCAGCAGGTTGCCGTTGCCGCATCCCAGGTCGAGCACCCGTAGCCCCTCGGGGACCAGAAAGCGCAGGTAATTTTCGTTGTCCTGATAGTAATAACGATTCCTGGCCATCCACCCGGCGCGATCCGGCGCCATACGGTCCATGTGCTCACTGATGATTTTTTTGCGTTTTTTATCTTTGTGAATTTTCATTGCTCTGTTGTCTATCCCTTGGTTTCTTCAACTTCTGACGATGCAGCAACACCCAGTTTTCCCGACCGGCGTCTCCCTGGTCAATCAGCTCCCATTGTCGCGGGTCATATTTGACCGGCGGTTTGCCTCCTGAGCTTTTCAAATAAACCCAGTTTACGCCCAAACTGTTGAGATAAAAACCGAATCTCGGCCCATAAATTTTTTTGAACTGGATGACCGTGCAGGCCTCCTTGTTCAGATAGTTGCACAGGCTCTCGTCCCCCCTGGGGGTGACGATCACCGCCGGAGTTGGCGAGTCAGGATCGATATAAGGAGAAATGCGCTCATACCCTTCAAACAGGGGCTGCCCTTCATAGCCATAGTAGTTGACATAGTCCTTGTTGTAATGAGGTGGAATCAACAGGATCAGTATGATACCGGCGACCGGTATCAACACTTTTAGGGTGCTGCTGCTCCGCAGACGCTCCAGCAGCCCGTGCAGGCCAAGCCCGGTCAGGGCCATGATGAACAGGGTGTAGGGGAACATGTACGAAGGGCGGGGGCGCTGCATCAGCATGACGACCACCACCTGCAGCGCGGCGCTCGCCAGCAG
>Ga0055452_10000324_pt1 | contig 12208 bp, 12 predicted proteins | sample China_Galinas_PW_6_FD_57735 | JGI IMG/M metagenome (GOLD analysis project Ga0055452, IMG submission 57735) | Wetland microbial communities from San Francisco Bay, California, USA, that impact long-term carbon sequestration - China_Galinas_PWC_D2 | ecosystem: Environmental > Aquatic > Marine >... | reverse complement strand
AGCACCACCGCCCAGAGCGGCGCGGGCGGCAGCTCGTCGATGAGGTAGTGGACGCTCACCGGGTCCCCGTTCTCGGCGGCCAGATGCCAGCCGAGAACGAGGGCGGCGACGAAGAGTCCCATCACCAGCACTCGACGCGCGATGCGCATGCCCTCTCCCGCCCCGGATCGTGGCTTCAGCCCGGACCGTCGCTCCCCGCCCCGCCGCCGTTGCCCGGCAGCGGGATCTGGGAGGCGTGATCCACCATCTCCTTGAGCTCCTTGCCCACCTTGAAGAACGGCGTGCGCTTGGCCGCGATGTGCACCGGCTCACCGGTCTTGGGGTTCCTCCCCTCCCGGGCCTCGCGGATCTTGACCTGGAAGCTCCCGAAGCCGCGGATCTCGATCCGCTCACCGTGCTTGAGCGCCTCGGCCATGGACTCGAAGATCGTGTTGACCACGATCTCCGTGTCCTTCTTCGAGATATGCGGAGTCCGGTCTGCGACAGCCTCGATGAGGCCGCTCTTGGTCATCCCCTACTCCTCCCCCTCGTCGGTTTCCCCGGCCTCGGTCTGCTTCGCGAGCTTCTCGGCCAGCAGGTCGCCCAGGGTCGTGGTCTGCTTCGTGGACTGCTGGCTCGCGATCTTCTTGAGCGCGTCGCGCTGCTCCTTGTCGGTGAGGGCGCGGATCGAGAGCGAGATCTTCTGCTCCACCGGGTCGACCCGGGTGATCAGGGCGGTGACGGTCTCACCTTCCTTGACCACCTCGCTCGGATTGTCCACCCGCTCGGTGGAGAGATCCGACGAGTAGATCAGCCCCTCGATGCCCTCCTCGAGGCGCACGAACGCGCCGAAGTCGGCGACGTTGGTCACCTGGCCGGTGACCTCGCTTCCGACGGTGTAGCGCTTGAGGATCTCCTCCCAGGGATTCTCCTCGAGCTGCTTGATGCCGAGGGAGAACTTCTCGTTCTCCTTGTCGATCTTCAGCACCACCGCCTCGACGGTGTCGCCCTTCTTGAACTTCTCGCCCGGATGCTTGATCTGCTCGGTCCAGGACACGTCGGAGACGTGAACGAGCCCGTCGATCCCCTCCTCGAGCCCCACGAAGATCCCGAAGTTGGTGATGTTCCGGATCGTGCCCGACACCTTCGTGTTGACCGGGTACTTCTCTTCGATCACGCTCCAGGGATTCGGCTCGATCTGCTTCATGCCGAGCGAGATCTTGCGCTCGCGCTCGTCGACGTCGAGCACCACCGCCTCGAGGGTGTCGCCCACCGAGACCATCTTGGACGGGTGCTTCACCCGCTTGGTCCAGGACATCTCGGAGACGTGCACCAGCCCCTCGATGCCGGGCTCGAGCTCCACGAAGGCGCCGTACTCGGCCAGCGAGACCACCCGCCCCTGGATGCGCTTGCCGATCGGATAGCGCATGGAGGCGTCGATCCACGGGTCCGGCTGGATCTGCTTCAGTCCGAGGGAGACGCGCTCGGTCTCGGGATCGAACTTCAGCACCTTCACCTTGATCTCGTCGCCGACGTGGAAGAGCTCGCTGGGGTGGTTGACCCGGCCCCAGGACATGTCGGTGACGTGCAGCAGGCCGTCGATGCCGCCGAGGTCGATGAACGCGCCGTAGTCGGTGAGGTTCTTGATCACCCCGTCGACGATCTGGCCGGGGGCCAGGGTCTCGAGGGTGGTCTCGCGCAGCCGCTTGCGCTCGGTCTCGAGCAGCGCGCGCCGGGAGAGCACGATGTTGGCGCGACGCTTGTTGAACTTGATGATCTTGAACTTGAGCTTCTTGTTGACCACCTGCTCGAGGTTGCGGACGGGACGCAGGTCGACCTGGGAGCCCGGCAGGAACGCCTTGACCCCGATGTCGACCGCCAGGCCGCCCTTGACCCGCGCGATGACCGTGCCCTCGACGGGCTCGTCGGCCTTGTAGGCCTTGGAGATGTCGTCCCAGATCTTGAGGCGGTCGGCCTTCTCCTTGGAGAGCACGATCCGCCCGTAGGCGTCCTCGGCCTCCTCGAGGAGCACGTCCACCGTGTCGCCCTCGTTGACGAGGACGTTGCCGTCGTCGTCCATGAACTCCCAGGTCGGGACGAGTCCTTCGGACTTGAAGCCGATGTCGATCTGGACGTTCTCGCTGTCGACGGACAGCACCTTTCCGCTGACGAGCTCCCCTTCCTTCAGGGGCTTGTCGATCTTCTCGAAGAGTTCGGCGAAGCTCTCGCCGCTGGTCACCTCAGTCATGGGTTTTCGTGGTTTCTCCAGCCCCGCCGGCCGAACGCGGCGCGTCGGGGGTTGCGGACCCGGCGGCGGGCGGCGTCTCTCGCCCCCCCTCCTCCCGGGTCCCTGAATCCGAAGTGCGAGAGAGTGCCCCATGCGCGGACTCGATCCAGCGCCCGACCGCATCGGCGTCGTTGGCCTCGATCGCCCGGGCGAGGCCCGAGAGGGCCGCCAGGGCCTCGTGGAGGGGCGCGGCCAGGGCCTTCCGGTTGGCGCAGAGGATCTCGGCCCAGAGCTCGGGATCGCCCCGGGCGATCCGGGTGAAGTCGTGGAAGCCCGGGCCGGCCAGCGCCAGCGACGCGTCGGGCGCCTCGGAGAGGCTGGCCCCGAAGGCGAAGGCCAGGGCGTGGGGGACGTGGCTGATCCAGGCCACCTGGGCGTCGTGCTCCGCGGGGTCGCGAACCAGGACCCGCGCGCCCAGGGCCTCCCAGAAGGCGACGACGCGATCGGCACCGGGCGCGTCGGGCCGGGCGGTGACGATGCAGGCGGCGCCCTCGAAGAGGTCCGCCCGGGCGTGCTCGAGCCCGGTGAGGTGGGAGCCGGCCATGGGATGGGCCCCGACGTAGTGGACCCCCGGCGGCAGCAGCCCCGGGATGGTCTCGGCCAGCGGCGCCTTCACCGAGCCCACATCCGTCACCACCGTGCCCGGCGACAGCGCCGGGGCGATCCGCGCGGCGATCTCGCCCATGGCGAACAGCGGCGTGGCGAGCACCACCAGCTCCGCGTCCCGGACGGCATCGTCGAAGTCCCGAACCTCGTCCAGCGCGCCCCGCTCGAGGGCGAGCACCCGGGTCTCCCGGCGGCGCGCGGCGCCCTTCACCCAGTCGGCCACGCCGCGGGCCCGCGCCGCCAGGGCGACGGATCCGCCCAGCAAGCCCAGCCCGAGGACCGCGATCGTGCCGAAGGGCCGGCTCATGCCCCCACCTCCAGCAGCCGGCGCAGCACCTTCACCAGGCGCTCGTTCTCCTCGGGAAGGCCGATGCTGATGCGCACGTGGTCCGGCATGCCGAAGCCGGCCAGCGGGCGCACGATCACCCCCTCCCGCAGCAGGGCGTCGTAGACCCCGGGGCCCACCCGCGCCAGCAGGAAGTTCGCATCCGAGGGCCAGACCTCGATTCCCAGGGCCGTGAGCTCGGTCCTCAGATAGACCGCGCCAAAGGCGTTGTTCTCGATCGCGCGGCGCCGGAACTCCTCGTCGTCGAGGGCCGCGAGGGCCGCGACCTCGGCGAGGCGGTTCACGTTGAAGGGGTGACGGGCGCGCTCGAGGTAGCTCACGAGCTCGGCGTCCCCGACCCCGTAGCCGATGCGCAGCCCCGCGAGGCCGTAGATCTTCGAGAAGGTGCGCAGGACGAGGGTTCCCGGCCGGCGCGACACCCACGAGAGCGCGTCGGGGAAGTCGTCGCGGCGGGCGAAGTCCACGTACGCCTCGTCCACCGCCAGCACCGTCGTGTCGGGAAGCGCGGCGACGAAGCGGTCGAAGGCCTCGCGGCCGACGCTGGTGCCGGTGGGATTGTTCGGGTTGCACACGAAGACCAGCCGCGTGCGCGGGTTCACCGCCGCCGCCATGGCGTCGAGGTCGTGGACGAGGTCGCCGTCCAGGGCGACCTGCACCGGCGTCGCCCCCATGCCCTGCACCACGATCGGGTACATGGCGAAGGAGGGCCAGGCGAACACCGCCTCGTCGCCGGGACCCAGCAGGGTCTTGGCCAGCAGCTCGAGCACCTCGTCGGCTCCCGCTCCGAAGACGATCTGGTCGCCGCCCACGCCCAGGCGCCCGGCCAGCTTGCGCCGCAGCGCGTAGCTCGCGCCGTCGGGGTAGCGGTGGAGCCCTCCGATCGCGTCCCGCAGGGCCGCGACCGCCCGGGGTGACGGACCCAGCGGACTCTCGTTCGAGGCCAGCTTGATCGATCCCTCGATGCCGAGCTCGCGCTCGAGCTCCTCGATGGGCTTGCCGGGCTTGTAGGGCTCGAGGCCGCGGATGTGGGGCTTCACGAGGTCGCGGATCGACGTCACGGCGCCCCCCGCAGCGGGGCCGTCGCCCGGGGAAAGGAGCCGAGCACGCGATGGGAGTGAGAGACCTCCGCCGCCCGGGCGAGGGCCGCGGCGACCGCCGGCTCGGCGTGGTGCCCCTGCACGTCGAGGAAGAAGAGGTACTCCCAGGGCTTGCCGTCGAGGGGGCGCAGCTGGATCGAGGTGAGGTTCACCGTGCCCGCCGCGAAGGGCTCGAGCAGCCGGTGGAGCGCCCCCGACTCGTCCTTGCGGATCGTGAAGACGACGGAGGTGAGGTCGTCGCCGCTCGGCGTCGGCGCGTCGCCCCGACCGATCACGAGAAAGCGCGTGGTGTTGTCGCGGCGGTCCTCGATGCCCCGTTCGATCACCTTCAGCCCGTAGACCTCCGCCGCGATCTCGCTCCCCACCGCGGCGACGCCGGCATCGTCGGCGGCGCGCAATGCCGCCACGGCGGTGCTCGCCGTCTCGACGCGCTCGACGCCCGGGAGATTGCGGTCGAGCCACTCCCGACACTGGGCGAGGGGCTGGGGATGGGACGCCACCTGGCGCACGTCCTCGCTGCGGCCGCTCTGGGAGAGCAGACAGTGGGAGATGCGGAGCAGCACCTCGCCGCAGATCTCGAGGGACGAGCTCGCGAGGGCGTCGTAGGTGGCGGTGACGATGCCCTCGGTGGTGTTCTCCACGGGCACCACCCCGAGGCTCGCCTTGCCGCGCTCGACGGCGGCGAACACCTCGCCGATCGACGCCAGCCCCTGGAGGTCGGCCTGGGCGCCGAAGTTTCGCCGGGCGGCGAGGTGGGTGAAGGTGCCCTCGGGACCGAAGTACGCGACCCGCACCACATCTTCCAGGGAGCGCGTCGCCGAGATGATCTCGCGAAAGACCGGAGCCAGCGCCTCCGACGGAAACGGGCCCTCGTTCGAGGCGGCGAGCCGCTCGACGATGCGGCGCTCGCGGGCGGCCTCGTAGACCGAGGTCCCGGTGTCCCGCTTGAGCTCCCCCACCGCGGTGACCAGGCGCGCGCGCTCGTTCAGGCGCTCGAGGAGCGCCCGATCGACGGCGTCGATCTGCTCGCGCAGCCGCGCGAGCGCGGTCTCGACCGCGTCGCTGCGCGCGGGCACCGATCCGCCCGGCTTGGCCGTCATCGCCGCATCACCCGACTCTCCCGATCTCGCGTTCGCCGGGGCGCTCGACGCTGCGCCGCGTCCGCACCGCCCGGTTGGATCCGCACCGTTCGATCCGCCGATTCCACTCCTCCCCGTCCTCCCCGTCCACTCCGTCGCGCTCACTCGATCTCACCGCGTCCGCCCCACGCGCGCCGCGTCGAAGCGGCGGGGATCGATCGGAGTCGATCGCAGCGCCCGATCCGCAGGACGCGGGCGGGGAAACCGCTAACCCCTTGAAAATGCTTGCGCAATATAATCGAGGCCCCCCTCCGACGCAAATCCGATACGACGAAATCGCTCGCAACGGCGGGGAGTTATCCAGATGGCCCCGGAGCCCCCCCGGGGAGCGCCCCGGACGTCCATTCCAGACTCGCCGAGCGCGGAACCCGCCCCTTCCGCCGTGCGCCGGCGGTCAAGCGGTCGCCGCTATGCGTCGATACAGGACCGACGGGAGCCTGCTCCGCATGGTAGAAGCCGATCGACACCTGCGCAGGCATCCGCTCAACAGCCTCGCCACCAAGCTGATCCTGTTCGTGTTTGCCACCACCTTCGCCACCGCGATCGTGGTGAGCTGGAACGCGATCACCTCGATCCGGAACCACCAGGAGGGGCTGCTCGAGCGACGCTTCTCACGGGTGCTCGGTGCCGGCGCCGAGGCCCTCGGCGCCCGATTGGGGGCCTGCCGGGCGGATCTCGCCAACCTGGCGGACAAGGACGCCGACCCCGACGTCGTCGCCCGCAACGTGGCCGAGAGCGGCTGCTTCTCGTCCATCGGCCGCATCGACGCCGACGGGTCGTCGCTCGGAACCGTCGGGGGGGAAGCGCTCTCCGCCCCGCAGCTCGAGTCGGTCCTCGCCAGCGTCGAAGGCGGCTGGTGGGGCGACCCGGAGTCCGGCGTGCTGGCCCTCGCCGAGGGCCCCCGGATCGGCGGTCGCACCGACGCGATCTGGTGGGGCCGCCTCGCCGAAGCGAACCTCCAGGCCCTGCTGACCGAGTCCCTCGGGGACGTCGACGCCCTGGTCCGGATGCTCGACGCGGACGGCCGCGTCCTGCTGGCGAGCAGCGACTCCGAGACCACGCGCTCCTTCCTGCCCCTCGAGGCGGTCGACGGCGCTGCGCCGACCCTCCGGGAGTACACCGTGCTCGGTCACCACTGGATCGGCGCGGCCCGGGCCCTTCCGATCGGCGGCTTTCGCCTGAGCGCCGAGCTGCCCTTCGAGGTGGCGTTCGCCCCGCTCCTCGAGGTCGTGACCCGCACCTTCCTCATCGATCTCTTCCTCGTGCTGCTCTTCTCGTACCTCGCCTACCGGATCACCACCACCGCCGTGCGGCCGATCGAGACCCTCTCCGACGGCGCCCGGCGCATCGCCCAGGGTCAGTTCGACCTCGAGATCTCCGAGCCCACCCGGCACGACGAGATCGGGCTGCTGACCCGCACCTTCAACGACATGATGCGCCGCCTGCGGCGCTACCAGAGCGAGATCGAGACGGCGAACGAGCGGCTGATCTCCCAGAACGAGATCCTCTCCCAGCTCTCGGTGACCGACGGACTCACCGGCCTCCACAACCACCGCTTCTTCCAGGACCACCTGACCCGGGAGATCAAGCGGGTCACCCGGACCCAGGAGCCGCTCTCGATGCTCCTGATCGACATCGACGACTTCAAGAGCCTGAACGATCGCCTCGGCCACGCCGCCGGCGACGAGCTGCTCGCGGGCATGGCCCGGATCATGGACAACTGCGTGCGCGAATCGGACCTGCTCGCCCGCTACGGGGGCGAGGAGTTCGTGGTGCTGGCTTCGGACACCGACCTCGAAGGCGCTCGGCTCATCGCCGAGAAGGTGCGCACGTCGATCTCGGAGTCCTCGTTCATCCTCGACGACTCGATGCGCCCCACCCGGGTGACGGTGTCGATCGGCGCCGCCCAGTACCGCGGCAACCGCAAGAAGTTCTTCGAAGCGGCCGACGTGGCGCTCTATCGCGCGAAGGCCGAGGGCAAGGACTGCGTGGTCGTGGACGAGAGCGCGGAGCGCACCGCCTCCGATTGATCGCCGGCCCGGGCGATCTCCCCCGCGGCCGCGGCCCTCGCGCGGGCCCGCCCCGCAGCGGGCTGGACGCCCGCGCGCCGCATGCGATGCTCCCCGCGTGACCCGCATCGTCGCGCTGACCGGGGGCATCGGCTCGGGGAAGAGCACCGTGGCGCGCATGCTCCGCGAGCGGGGCGCGACGCTGATCGACGCCGACGCGATCGTCCACGAGCTCCAGGCCCCGGGCTCCCCGGTGCTGGGCGAGCTCGCCGAGGCCTTCGGCGCACAGATCCTGGACGCTTCGGGCGCCCTCGACCGGGCGGCCCTGGGCCGGATCGTCTTCGGCGACGACGCCGCCCGCGGTCGCCTCAACGCCATCATGCACCCCAAGGTCGGGGTCGAGTTCGCGGCGCGCCTCGCGCGGGCGACCGACGCCGGGGACGCGCTCGTCGTGCTCGACATCCCCCTGCTCTTCGAGAGCCGACGGGCGGGCGGCCGCGGCGCCTCGGCCATGGACTTCGAGGCGATCCTGCTCGTCTACGTCCCCGCCGAGGTGCAGATCGAGCGACAGATGGCCCGCGACGGCTGCGACCGCGCCGAGGCCCTGCGCCGCATCGAGGCCCAGATGCCCATCGAGGAGAAGAAGGACCTCGCCGACTTCGTGATCGACAACACCGGCAACCTCGAGGAGACCGAGCTCCAGGTGGAGCGCGTCTACGATCGCCTGCTCGGCCCGGAGCGCTGAACGGCCGGCGGCCCGCTCCGCCCGAGGCTCAGGCGCCCGGGCGCAGCGGCGCCTTCAGGGCCTCGACGAAGCGGCCCGCCTCGTCGGCGGCGTCGGCGGCGTTCTTCCCCGCGATGCGGTCGATCAGCGCCGACCCCACCACCACGCCGTCCGCGTAGGCGCCGATGCGCGCGGCGTGCTCGGGCGTCGAGACCCCGAACCCCACGCACACCGGGATGTCGGAGACGGCGCGCACCGCCGCGACCCCCGCCTCGACGTCCCTCGCGACCTCGCTCCGGGCCCCGGTGACGCCGGTGAGCGACACGTAGTAGAGGAAGCCCCGCGTCTCCCGGGCGAGCATCGCGAGGCGCTCGGGCTTCGTGGTCGGGGCCGCCAGCAGGACCGGATCGACCTGCTGCTCGCGAAGGGCCGCGTACAGCTCGGCGCCCTCCTCCGGCGGCAGATCGACGAGGATCGTCCCGTCCACTCCCGAGGCGTGGGCGGCCTCGGCGAACGCGCGCTCCCCCAGGGCGAACACGTTGTTCACGTACCCCATCAGCACCAGCGGGATCTCGACCCGCGGCCGCAGCGTCTTCACCAGCTCGAGCACCCGCCGCAGCGAGGTCCCCGAGGCGAGCGCGCGCTCGCTGGCGCGCTGGATGGTCGGCCCCTCCGCCAGGGGATCGGAGAAGGGAAATCCGATCTCGATCACGTCGGCCCCCGCCTCGGCCATCGCCAGGATCACGGCCTCGGTGACGCCGAGGTCGGGATCGCCGGCGGTCACGAAGGGCATCAGCGCCCGCTCGCCGCGCTCGCGCAGCGCCGCGAATCGTTCGGACAGACGCCCCATCACGATCCTCCGGCTCTTCGACCGGAGAGCATCTCGCGCACCTGGGGCGCGTCCTTGTCGCCGCGCCCCGAGAGGTTCACGATCACGATCGCCTCCGGGGAGAGCGTGGGCGCGAGCTTGAGCGCGTAGGCGATGGCGTGGGCGGACTCGAGGGCGGGGATGATGCCCTCGCTGCGCGACAGGAAGACGAAGGCGTCGAGGGCCTCGTCGTCGGTGACCGCGGTGTACTCGGCGCGCCCGGCGTCGCGCAGGAACGCGTGCTCCGGACCCACCCCGGGGTAGTCGAGCCCCGCGGAGATCGAGTGGGCGGGGAAGATCTGCCCGTCGTCGTCGGAGAGCAGCAGCGTGCGCATGCCGTGGAGCACGCCCGGCTCGCCGACGCAGAGCGCGGCGCCGTGGCGTGCGGTGCCGAGTCCCTCGCCGGCGGCTTCGACGCCGATCATCCGCACGCCCTCGTCCTCGACGAACGGATGGAAGAGCCCGATCGCGTTCGAGCCCCCGCCCACGCAGGCGATCAGCACGTCGGGGAGGCGCCCTTCCGCCTCGAGGATCTGGGCGCGGGCCTCGATGCCGATCACCCGCTGGAAGTCGCGGACGAGGGTGGGGTAGGGGTGCGGGCCCATCACCGAGCCGATGCAGTAGTAGGTGGAGCGGACGTTGGTGACCCAGTCGCGCATGGCCTCGTTGGTGGCGTCCTTGAGGGTCGAGGATCCGCTCGTGACCGGCCGCACTTCGGCGCCGAGCAGCTCCATGCGAAACACGTTCAGGGCCTGGCGCTCGACGTCCTCGGCGCCCATGTAGACCACGCACTCCTGGCCGAGCAGCGCCGCCGCGGTGGCGGTCGCGACGCCGTGCTGTCCGGCGCCGGTCTCGGCGATCACCCGGTGCTTGCCCATGTGCCGGGCCAGCAGACACTGGCCGAGCACGTTGTTGACCTTGTGGGCGCCCGTGTGGGCCAGGTCCTCGCGCTTCAGGTAGATCTTCGCGCCCCCGCAGTGCTCGCTCATGCGTCCGGCGAAGGTGAGCGGCGTGGGCCGTCCCGCGTAGGTCGAGAGCAGGCCGTCGAGCTCGGCCTGGAACTCCGGCGAGTGGCCCAGGCGCGCATAGGCCTCGGTCAGCTCGTCGATCGCCGCGACCAGGGTCTCGGGCACGTAGCGCCCGCCGTACTCGCCGAAGCGCCCCCGCGCGTCCGCCTCGCTCTTCATCGCCTTCGCCCGAAGCACTTCATTCCCGCTCCTCGCATCGCGTCACCCGGGCGTCCCCCTCGATCGCCGCGTCCCCGGGGCGTCACTCCGCGCTCTCCGCCTGGCGCACCGCCTCGATGAAGGCGGCGATTCGGGTCGGGTCCTTGCGGTGGCCCTCGCCTTCCACGCCGGTGGCGACGTCGACCCCCCAGGGCAGCAGGTCGCCGAGGTCGCCGATCGCGTCGCCCACGTTCTCGGGGTTCAGCCCGCCGGCCAGGATGATGTCGTAGCCCCGGGCGATCAGCTCGGAGGCCTCGCTCCAGGGCCAGGCCTGGCCCTTCCCCCCGCCCTCGCTGGGGTGGTCGAGGAGCAGCACGATGCCGGGGTAGCCCTCGGCGGCCTCGAGATCGGCGCCGCGCAGCGCCTTGATGACGGGCAGATCGACCGCCTCGACCTCCTCCTCGGTCTCGTCTCCGTGGAGCTGCACGCGCTCGAAGTCCACCCGGCGCAGGACGCGCTCGATCTCGTCGGGCTCCGGGTCGCGGAACACCGCGACCCGCTCGACGTGCCCCTCCAGCCGGCGCGAGATCCTCTCCGCGGTGGCGAGATCCAACGCCCGCGGCGAGCCCGGGACGAAGTTCAGTCCCACCAGATCGACGCCCGCATCGATGAGGGGACCCACGTCCTCGGAATGCGAGACTCCGCAGATCTTGATCCGGATCTTCCCGCTCACTTCGTCCTCCGTAGCTTTCGCAAGGCGACCCCGACATCGGGCTCGCGCATCAGCGACTCCCCCACGAGAAAGGCGTGGGCGCCCGCGGACTCGAGCCGCGCGATGTCCTCGGGGGTGGAGATTCCACTCTCGGAGACCACCACGACGCCCTCGGGCACCCGCGAGGCGAGCTTCTCGGTCACCGCGAGATCGACCTCGAAGGAGTGCAGGTCGCGGTTGTTGATCCCGACCAGGTCGGCCCCGGCGGCCAGGGCCTGCTCGAGCTCTCGCTCGTCGTGGACCTCGACGAGGGCGTCGAGCCCGAGGGAGAGGGCATGGGCGCGCAGGGACGCGAGGGCTCGCGAGTCGAGGGCCGAGGCGATCAGCAGCACCGCGTCCGCCCCGGCGACCCGCGCCTCGTCGATCTGGTAGGCATCGATCACGAACTCCTTGCGCAAGAGCGGCACCGGGACCTCGCCGCGCACCGCGGCGAGAAAATCGAGGTGCCCGCCGAAGTAGTGCTCGTCGGTGAGGATCGAGAGCGCCGCCGCGCCCGCCTCGGCATAGGCGCGCCCGCAGCCCACCGGATCGAAGTCGGCCCGGATCTCGCCCCGGCTCGGCGAGCGGCGCTTGATCTCGGCGATCACCCGCGGCCGCTCGGTGGAGACGAGCGCCGCGCGAAGGCCCCGGGCGGGCTCGCGGAGGGTGGCGGCCCGCTCGGCGAGCGCGTCGCCGGAGACCCGGTTCTTCGCCTCCGCGACCTCGCCCCGCTTCCTGGCGAGGATCTCGTCGAGGATCGTCGTCACGCCGACGCCGCTCCGCCGGAGCCGCCCGCTCCGCTGGACCCCAGCGCCGCACGGCTGGCGGCGACGAGGGCCTCGAGCTTCCGGAGCGCCGCTCCATCGGCGACGCTGTCCCGGGCCTGGGCGAGCCCCTCGTCCAGATCGCTCGCCGCCTCGGCGACCCAGAGCGCGGCGGCGGCGTTCAGCAACACCACGTCGCGACGGGCGCCGCGCTCGCCTTCGAGCACGCCGCGCACGATGGCCGCGTTCTCGGCGGCGTCGCCCCCGCGCAGGGCGCCGATCACCGTGGGCGGGATTCCGTAGTCGCCTGGATCGATCTCGAAGGAGCGAACGTGCCCCTCGGAGAGCAGCGCCGCGAAGGTTCGGCCGGTGGTCGTCACCTCGTCGAGCCCGTCGGCCCCATGCACCACGAGAGCGCGGTCGGACCCGAGGGCGCCGAGGGCCTCGGCCATCCGCTCGACCAGCCCCTCCT
>Ga0055452_10000319_pt1 | contig 12312 bp, 7 predicted proteins | sample China_Galinas_PW_6_FD_57735 | JGI IMG/M metagenome (GOLD analysis project Ga0055452, IMG submission 57735) | Wetland microbial communities from San Francisco Bay, California, USA, that impact long-term carbon sequestration - China_Galinas_PWC_D2 | ecosystem: Environmental > Aquatic > Marine >... | reverse complement strand
ACCCGAGGCGTCCACTGGGGGCGCATCTCGGCCGTTCCCGGCTCGAACACCGCGTCCACCAGATCGAGCCCCACCACGCGGTGGAGGGAGGCGCCGAAGTTGAAGCGCAGGGCCTTGCCCTGGGTCGCGCGCTTCACCTGGACCGCCGGGGTGGTGGTTCGGAAGCCGCTGGGAAGCGTGCGGTCGTCGAGCTTGAGCACGAGGTTGCTTCCGCGGTCCTCGCGCGGAACCGCGGCGCAGGTGATGTGGTAGCGACCGTGGGCGTCCGTGCGCGCCTTGAGCCCCCTGGGTGTCACCACCTGGGCCCCGGCCAGACCCTTCTCCCCCGGATCCTGGATGCCGTTGCGGTTCCGGTCGTCGAAGACCTTGCCGGTCACGTCGGTGCACGAGAACGTCGGGTCGGGGATCACGCGGACCGTGGCCAACGCGAGCCCCGAGACCGGGATGCCGGTCGGGGTGTCGACCGCCTGGGCCTGGTTCGTGAACTCGCCTTCGGAGACGCCCGCGCCCACGGCGAGCAGCAGGTCGACCTTGCGCGTGCTCGCGCCCTCGATGCCGAGGTCGTTCCAGGACAGCACGCGGTCCTCGATGAGCGGCTCGCTCGCCACCCCGTCGACCCGGGCGGATCCCTTCACGTAGTGGAAGCCGGCGGGGAAGGTGTCCACGATCCCCATTCCGGCGAGCGGCGTCGCGAGGGTGTTGTGGACCGTGATCCGGTAGGGGACCAGGTCGCCGCGGGCGACGTTCACCTTCGGGGTCGTCTTGGTGATCGCCACCGAGGTCCCGGCCTCCGGGTCCAGGGCGATGTGGTTGTTGAAGATCTGGCTCGTTCCCGGGACCTGGGAGCCGTTCAGGGTCAGGTGCATGTAGTACGTCGTCCCCGCGGTGCCGGGAGCGACCGACGAGGGCGGAGCGAGCTCCGAGTCCTGCGCCTCGCAGTACTCGGTGGTGCCCGGAATCGCGTCGTTGGCGGTTCCCGGGCAGGTGGGAACCGAGAAGGCCGGCGTGGTGGCGTCGGCGCTCGGCGGAATGATCTGCGAGGCGCCGGACGCGTAGCCCGTGCCGGGCGCAACCACGGCGATGAGATAGTCGCCGTCCACCGGGCACGCGCCCTGGGAGAAGTTGACGCTGAACTTGTACCAGCCCTCGGGGCCCGTGATCTGCCCCTGCTGCACCGGGTCGTCGAAGCAGTCCGGCGGCAGGGCCGTCCCGCTGCCCGCGTCGAGGAGCGAGACGGTGGCGCCCGCCACCGGGGCCCGGGAGAGCGCGCCGAACACGACGCCGTTCGGGTCGATCGGCAGGTTCAGGCCCTGGGCGTTCGAGCCCGAGCCGATCACGATGTCCGAGATCCGCTGGAGCGCGTTGGTGAACGGAGAGTCCGCCACGCCGAGAGCGGCGGTGCGGGCGCCGGCTCCGGGCGCCCCGAAGCGCATCTCGTACTGGTCCCCGGAGACGTCGTTGGGCGGAAGCCCGGTGAACGCGTAGGCGCCGCCGGCGTCGCTCAGCATCGTCTGTACGAGCTGGCCGTTCCGGTAGAGCTCCACGCTCCAGCCCTCGAGCGCCCGCTCGCCCAGGCCCTGCGCGTCGTCGAAGTCCGCGTCGTGCCACAGCGAGCCGGCCAGCGCCCCGACTCCGGGCGTTCCGCCCACGTCCACGGTGACGCTCGCGCTCTCCATCTGCGTCCCGGCGTTCCAGGTGACGACGGCGGTGTTGGTGACCGGCGTGCCGTTGGCCAGGCCCGGGTCGACCACGGCCTGGAAGCGCAGCAGCGCGGTCTCACCGGGGGCGAGCGGCCCGTACTCGGACGAGTAGTCCGCCGTGATCACCGAGCCGACCGCGGAGACGCCGTCGATCGCGCCGTTCAGCGTGGCCGAGTCGTCGACGTACGTGAGCTGCATTCCCACCGGCACGTCGAGGTCGTCGGTGATCACGACCGTGGATGCCGGGACCGAGGCGACGTTCTCCACCAGCACCACGTACTCGAGGGTGGAGCCCGCCAGGACCGGCCCCCCTCCCACGACCGCCACCTGCTTGGTGATCGAGAGCTGCTGGGCGTTGCCGACCACCACGATGGTGGGCTCGGGTCCCGTCGCCGGGTTCCCGTCGCCGTCGGTCGGGAGGTTCGCGACCTGCTCGCTGGTGACGACCGCCTGGTTGGAGATGATCGTGCCCGGGGTGGCGGTCCCGTCCACGCTCAGCACGAAGGTCACCTCCGCACTCGCGCCGGGAGAGATCTCGCCCTCGCCGGGTCCGGGGAGCGGCGGCGTCAGATCGCTCGAGGAGATCGCGAAGCCGGCGATGAGCGGAGAGGTGCCTCCGGCCCCGTCGGGAACGAGCTCGCCGTTCAGCCGGGTCGTGCCCGGGACGTAGCTGGCGTTCGCCGGCACCGCGTCCTGGAGGAAGACGTCGAGGGCGGGCAGCGAGCCGAGGTTGTCGACGGTGATGGTGTAGAGGAGGGTGTCGTTCGGGTTGACCTCCCCGATCACGTCCATGTCGTCCAGCAACACCGCGCTCTTGGCCGCGAAGAGGAGCGGCAGGTCGCCCACGACGTCGCGGGTCGGGTCGTCCGGAGCGAGGGTTCCCGGGTCGTCCGAGGGGTCGTCGACGATACCCTCGGGAAGGCTCGTCACGAAGCCCTGGTTCGAGATGATCGTCCCGTCGATGACGCCCGGATCCACGACGACCTCGAAGCGGAGCGTCGCCACGTTGCTCGGATCGGAGACCGGATCGGCCGGGATCACCCCGGACGCGCTCGACGGCGCGTTCACCGCGAGGCCGGCGACGAGAGGCGAGACGCCGCCCGCCCCGTCGGGCACCGGCGACCCGTTCAGCAGCGTGCTCCCGGGGACGTAGCTCGTGTTCACCGGGACCAGGTCGCGCAGCGTCGCCTGGGTGGTGTCGCCGCCGCCGACGTTCGCGATGGTGATGTCGTAGCGCAGGGTCTCGCCCGCGAGAAGCACGTTCGGGTTCCCGGTGAGGTCCGTGGACGTCTTCTGGACCACGAGGGTCGGACCCGACGCGATCGGCACCTGGGTCGGGTCCTCGTCGCCCGGGACGTACGGGAGGGCGGGCCCGTTCACGCCGGGGTCGTCGCTGGGGAGGAGGAGCGAGCCGTCCACGACGAGCTGCGACTGGTTGGTCACCAGCGTCCCGTCGGGAATGACCGGCGCCAGCTGGACGTCGAAGACGATCACGAGGCTGTCGTTCAGCCCCACGAGCGAGAGCCCCTGGACGTCGAGGAGTCCCTCCTGGTTGGTACCGGCGTCGGGATCGGTTCCGGTGATCACGGCGGTGGGCGGCGCGTCGAAGATCGACAGGCTCCCCTGCTGGAAGACGATCCCCGGATTCAGGAGGCCCAGGTCGTCGACCACCCCGAAGTCGGCGAGCGGCTCGGAGCTCAGGTTCTGGACCAGGAGCTGGTAGCGGAGCACGTCTCCCGGGGAGGCGATCTGCGCCGGGGTCTGGTTGGTCGTCAGGTTCGTGACCGTCTTCTCGAAGAGGACGCCCGGAAGCAACACGTCCACCGTGTGGGCGTCCTCGTGATCGAGCGTGCCGACGCTGCCGTTCGTGAGAGTGTGCGAGAAGACCTCGCGATCGGGATCGGTGGGATCGCCGGCGAACCACTCGATCGCGCCGGCGACGTTCGTCAGCATGGCGCCGTTCTGGGAGTCCGCGTCGAGCTGCGTCTGATAGACGATGATGAGCCGCTCATCGGGGCCCACGACGGACCCCGCCGACGAGGTCGTCAGGGTGAGCTCGCAGGTCGGAGGGCCGGCGTAGGAGAGCGTGAAGTCGGTTCCCGGGACCAGCGGGCCCTTGCCGGGGGCCGGCGTGACGCCGTCGGACGCAAAGACCTGCGCGCTCAACACCTGCGGGGTGGCATCGCACATTCCGCCCGTGGCGTCGTCTGGCAGCACGTCGCTCAGGGTCGTGTTCCAGGCACCGTTGGGTCCGGTGTTGCGGACATCGATGACGAATGTGCCCGACTGTCCGACATTCATCGTCGTCGGACCCGACTTGGTGACTTCGAGCACCGGCGGCACCAGCACGAAATCCCCGTCGAGGTTCGCGGTGTTGACCGTGCCTCCTTCTCTCGTGATGAACTCGTCGACGGGATCGCCCTGGTCGTCGAGGAAGCTCAACGCCACCGTATAGGTCTTCCCGCCGACGGTGAAGGTCGTGGGATCGGGTGCGTCGATGAACGTCACCCGGTCGGTGCACCCTTCTCCGGGCGGTGTCGGGTAGGGACAGGGCGACTGGTTGTTGGGGGTTTCCTCATGGGTGAAGGTGAAGGTGAAGGTCAGGGGACCGGTCTGCTCGCCATCCACGTCGAAGTCGATGACGATGTCGAGCTGGACCGAAGTCAACCAGGGCTCATCGACCGGGAAGTTCCGGTGCGAGAACGTCGCAACCGGGAACGTCTGGGGGTCCGGGATCGAGATGGTGACGTCGTATCCGCTCTGCTGACCGGAAGTCGTGCCCCAGCTGATGCTCGAGGTCGGTACCCCGTTCGTGATGACGGGATCACCCGGCTGGCTCCCGGGAACGCTGTCGGTTGGGTCGTGCCAGTATGCGGTCGCGGACGTGAACGTGATCTGGCCCTGCGCCGCGCTCGGGCTCGGAGCCGAAAGGATCGCCGCGGCGAATAGAGCGCCCAGCACTCCGCCGAGCGCTCCTACGCCTCTCTGTCCACGCCCCGGCATCCGAACCCCTCGTTCCACCGAGTAGCGATCGCTTCACCCGGGGGACCGACGGCAGCCCGCGTCAGGGGGGGCTGGGATTCCGGCGGCCCCGCTGTCCTGGGGCCTGCGCCCTGTAGACCGGTGACTTTGCGTCGCCACCTTTCGGTGGGTTTGCCTTTGTCTGAATCGTCTCGAGTCTCGCTCTACCGTTCGCTCGAACGTTCGCGCTCGATCTCCTCGTTCGTATCGTTCGCTTCGATCCGGCCCGCGTCCATCACGTCGCGGGCAGGAAGTCGATGGGATAGAGGATCGTCACCGGCGGCACCTCCTTGGCGCCGAAGTCGAAGGTCTCGACCCGCGCGACCACCTGGCTCTCGAGCGCCGGCGTGTGCATGTCGCTCGAGTGCAGCTCGCACAGGGAGACGCTCCCGTCCGGCTCGATCCGGAGGCGCAGCACCATCTGGCCCTCGAGGGTCGGGTCCTTGCGCAGCTCGCGGTTGTAGAGCCGATAGAGCGCGGCCTTGTGGCGGTCGAAGACGATCTGGATCTCCTCATCGGTGCGGCCGGCGCCGGGACCGCCGGCGAGGGGCCGGTCGCCTCCGGTGCCCGAGCCGCCGATCGAGGACGTCACGCGCGCCACCTGGACCCCCGCGATGCTCCCGTTGCCCCCGGTCCCCGCGTTGCGGGACAGGGATGCGAGGTTGATGCCGCCGCTCGATCCCGGCGCCTGGGTGGTCACCATCGAGCGGGTGGTCCGCCCGATCGCGGCCTCGCCGGAGTCGTCGATGCGGGCCTGGGAGCCGAGGCGCGCGGCCGGATCGTTCTCCGCCAGGCTCGAGAACTTCTCGCGGAAGGCGAGGATGCCCTTGGACGACGCGTCGGGCTCGGGGGCCGCCTGGGTCTCGGCCGTCTTGGTCGGCGTCTCCTCGGGCACGAGCTTCTCGGTGGGCTCGGGCTCCTCGGGAAGCGTCTTCTTCTGGACCGGAACCGGCGGCGGACGCTGCTCGGCGATGAGCCGGGTCAGCCGGTCGGGGACCTCGATCTCCTCCCAGGGCTCCGGAATCGGCAGCTGGATCATCGGGAGGACCAGCCCCAGCAGCAGGCTCAGCAGGAGCAGCGCCGCCAGGTTCTTGCGGAAGCGCTGGTCCTCCTCGCCGCCCCGGGCCCACGGCATCCGGGAGAAGGGGATGGGGAACGCCTCGACCTCGCGGTCGGGGATCCACTCGAGCTTGCGCATCTCCTCCTGGCGCTCGATCTCGTAGAGGTCGTCCTCGAGGTACGAGGTGCTCTCCTCGGTGCGCTCGATCGTCTCGAGCACCTCCTGGCGGCGACCCTCGATCTCGTCGATGCGCTTCTGGAAGGTGTCGACGCGCGCGCGTACCGCGCGCAGGTGCTCGTCGCTGCCGAGCTCTCCGCCCGCGCCCTTCCAGAAGAGGTCCGCCGCGCCGAGCCGACTGAGCTCCTCCAGGCTCCCACAGAGCTCCTCGAGCAGCCGGAAGTTGTGGCGCTCCGCGGAGAGGTCCTCGAGCTCGCCGTCGATCGCGCGCAGGTCGCCCACGAGGCCGTCGAGTCGTCCTCGCGCCTCCCCGAGCTCCGCCCGGATCGCCTCCTGTTCCTGGCTGGAAAACTCTTGCACGTGAATCCCGTTAGCTCGCCGACTGCGGAGAGGCCCCGGAGTCCGGCGCCTTCTGGAGCACCGCGAGGGAGATGCGTCCGTAGCCCTGGCCGGTGCAGGTCGACATCACCTTCTTCACCACGGAGAAGGGAACCGTCCTGTCCGCGAGGATCGTCACCTCCTGGCTCTCCGCAGTGGCCTTGGTGTTGAATCCGATCACCTTCCGCCCTACCTGCTCCAGACGCTCGCGGATGGGCTCGATGCTCTGCCCCTGGAAGGCGAGAATGTCCTCCACGCGGATGACGGCCTCGCCCTGCACCGTCACCTCGGTGGGGCTCACGAAGATCACCACGGTCTCCCGCGGCTTCTCCTCCACGGAGGAGGCCGGGAGCGTGATCTGCTTCGGGGTCTCCAGCACCTCGGTGTTGGCCGAGTTCACGAGCAGGAAGAACACAAGGATCGTGAACACGTCCATCAGGGAGGTGAGGTTCATCTTGGGGACGCGGGGTCGGTTCCGCGCCATTCGCTTCATGCGACGTGAGTTCTTCACGGGGCGTCTCCGATGGCGATGTCCGTGAAGAGCGCCACCCGGACGGGCTCCTCGCCCTCTTCCGCGGGCTGCTCTCCGCTGCGGACGACGTCCATCACCTGGATCAGGTGGTCGTACTCGATCTGGGGCTCGAGCAGCACCGACGCGTCGTCCGTATTGGGGTGGTCGCGCTTCAGCGACATCACGAGCTCGCCCAGGGTGTCGAGGTCGTACTCGCCCTCCACCTTGGGCACCGTGGCGATCACCGATCTCCCGTTCGAGATCTCGAGACCGGCGTCCCGGACGATCACCTCGACCCGGAAGGAGGGCTCGATCGGGGCCGCCCCACCCGAGGTCGTCGGCAGCGCGAGCTCCACGATGGTGATGCGCGAGAAGACGGCGGTGATCAGCAGGAAGGGCACGAGCACCACCATCAGGTTGAGGAAGGTGGTCATGTCCAGATCCGTCGGCTCCTTCGAGCGCCGCCGGTAGTGGTGTCGCTTGGACACCGGACTAGGCCTCGACCTGTCGCTTCGCCCGGGCCGAAATCACGTTCAGCGCCTTCACCGAAGCCATCTCGAGGCTGTCGACGATCTCACCGGTCTTGGCGGTGAGCACCGAGTTGGTGATCAGGAGCGGGATCGCCACCATCAGGCCGAACGCGGTGGTGTTCATGGCCACCGAGATGCTGGCCGAGAGCAGGTCCGCCTTCTCCGCGGGGTTGGCGTTGGCCACCGCGGTGAACGCCTGGATCAGGCCCATGATGGTGCCGAGCAGCCCGAGCAGCGTCGCGATGCTGGATGCGAGGGCGACATAGGGAGTCCGCTTCTCCAGCTGCGGGATGATCTCCATCATGCTCTCCTCCATCGCGATCTCGATGTCCTCGCGGCGGCGGACGGCGCCCTGACGGGCGAGCCCCATGGAGAGGAGCTGGGAGATGGTGGAATCGTCCTTGGAGGTCATCTCCCGCGCCGTCTCGAAGTCCCCGTTCACCAGGGCCGGCTGGACCTTGGACCAGACGCTCTGGTTCTTGGCCGTGACCATCGTGAGCGTCACGTAGCGCTCGATGGCGATCGCGGCGCCGACCGCGAAGACGATCAGGATCGGGTACATGAACGGTCCACCCGTCACGAAGAAACCCACGATCGAATAGATGAAGTCCATGGTCAGATCCTCCCCCGGATGGCGTTTCGAACGCCTCCCATGTCTATCGAGAAGCGGGAGCCTGCCCTGAAGGCGCTCCCGTGCGAATCTCGTAGTAGTGAAGCTCCCGTGCGAACACCTCTCGATCGACGGGCTCGCGGCCGCCGTCGAGCAGGTTGGACACGTCGAGCGTGTCCCCCAGCTCGGAGCTCTTCCACGGCACGATGACGAGCGCCTTGGGCGCCTCGTCGTTGCCGACGATCGACATGCCCCCCAGGAGCTTCTCATCGGATTCGGCCGAATCGCCGGCCCATGCGGTGCCCGCGATCACAAAACCGGCGGCCACGATGCAGATCGTCTTTCGAAGCATGGTCGGTTACTCCTCTACACGCTTGCGCAGGTCGGCGACCCACATGGCCGCCGTCGCGTCGTTTGGGACGGCCTGGGCGTAGCGCTCGTAGTTCTCCAGGGCGCACTCGAGGTCGTGCAGGAAGACGTCGCACAGGATTGCAAGATTCCGCCTCGCGAAGTGGAAGTCCGGGTGGAGCGCGAGCGCACGCTCGTAGCTCTCCCGGGCGCGGTCGAAGCGGCCGGTCTTGCGGTAGACGATCCCGAGCTCGTTGTGCGCCACCGGATGGCGGGGATTGAGCTCGAGGGCCCGCGTCAGGCTGGCCTCGGCCTTCTCGAACTCCTCCACCTCGCGGTAGGCGATGCCCAGGTCGATGTGGGCGGCGGTCAGATCCGGGGCGGCCTCGGTCACCTGCTCGAGGAGCGCGATGGCGTCCTGATAGCGCCCGTCCTGCATCGACTGGACCGCCTCGTCGAAGTCCCTCCGCGCGCCGAAGCCGACACTCACGTCCTCGTGGATCCTGAAGCCGCCCTCCACCACCTCGACCCGCGCGGGCCCGCGCGAGCCGGATGTGGCGCAGGCCGAGAGGAGCGCCAGCGCGATGCCCAGGATCAGCCGCGGGACGCCCGCGGGACGACGGTCCCGCGCACGCGAGTCGCGGCGTCGTGCCGCGCTATCCGGTCGCGAGGTCATCTTGCTCCTCCTGGGTGTCTGGCGCCGGGGCGGCGGGGACGGGCTCGGCCGGGGTCGCCTCGTCGGCCGGCGCGGGAGCCGCGGGAACCGCCTCGGCCGGCATGGCCTCGGCGGGCGCGGGCGCTTCGGCCGGCGCTTCGGTGTCGGCGACCCCCGAGACGCCTCCCTCCTCCGGAGCGGCCGGAGCCTCCGGAGTGACCGGAGCCGCCGGCGCGCGGTAGGCGTAGGTGTCGATCGAGGGGAGCGGCCCGGAGCTCGCCTCGAACTTCGCGTAGCGGCCGGGCATCAGCACCGCGAGCTTGCCGAGGCTCTTCTCGATCCAGCGGTTGAAGACCCCGCCGTCCATCAGCTCCAGGTTCTTCTGGTGGACCGCGATGGCGCGCTCCTCGAAGGGATAGGCCTCCTCCTCGAGCGCGAGGTCGTAGTCCTGGAGCTGCGCGGGGGAGAGGTCGGCCGGGCGCTCGGACTCCATCAGCGCGACGCTGAAGTCGGAGTAGATCTCGGCCATGTAGTAGGTGGCGGCCGCGGTGACCTCGCCGACCTCGTAGTCGACGAGCCGCCCGAAGCCCTGGAGCGCGGCGTCCATGCGGCGCTGCTTCTCCTTCAGGTGCTTCTCGAAGGGCTGCACGAGCCGCACCAGGGCGAAGCGGTCGAAGAGCCCCTGGGTCAGCACCAGGGCCGAACGCGCCGCCAGATATCGGACCCGCGGCGTGCGCTCGGCGCCGGCGGAGCGGTCGATCGCGACGATGCGCTCGAGCTCCTGACGGTGGGCGCGCGTGTCGCCCGCCCTCTCGTGGATCTCCGCGATCTTCCAGCGCGTCTCCACGGCGAGCTCGAGGGGCTCCGGGAAGTGGTCGACGTACGACCGGTAGACGGCGAGGGCGCGCTCGGTGAGCTCCGAGTCCTCGTAGAGCTCGCCCGCGACGAGCAGCGCCTCGCGGCGCAGCTCGGGGTCCTCGGCCTCGGTCGCGACGCGCTCGTACTCCTCGGCGGCGTGGGAGAGGTCGCCCTGCTCGCGATAGATGAGCGCGATCTGCTTGGTCGCCTCCCGGTTCAGCTCGTGCTCCGGATGGGCCTTCCGGAAGGCGTCGAAGACCGCCGTGGCGTCGTCCCACTCCTCGGCCCGCACCAGGGCGGCGCCGGCGTCGTACTCGGCGGCGGGACGGATCTCCGAGGTCGGCGCGACCCGGGCGATGCGCAGGAAGTGGTCCGCCGCGGCGCGGTGGTCGCCGGCGGCCTCGGCCAGCTCGCCCTGCTTGTAGATGGAGGCCGCGAGGTTGTCCACGATGTCCTGGCGCGACTCGTCGTCCTCGGGCGTCATCTCGAGCACCCGCCCGTAGGCCTCCTCCGCCTGGACGTAGTCCGAGGTCTCGAGGGAGGCGTGGGCCACCACCGCCCAGGCCGAGCGCCTCACCGCGGTGTCGGCCTCGGGATACTCGGCGATCAGGCGTTTGCCGGTATCGATCGCCATCTCGTATCGACCCATCTCGTAGAGGTCGTCGACGGCGGCACCCAGCACGACGGCGGCCTGCTCGTGGTCCGGGAAGGTGTCCACGAAGCGCAGGGTGCTGGTCACCGCCTGCTCCCGGACGGCGGCCCTCTCGCCGTCCTCGGCCCGCTTCTCGTTCTGACGGTGGGCGTAGATCGCCGCGTAGCCCGCCGCGGCGGACTTTTCGTGGGGCGGGTACCCGTAGGCGATCTGCTCGTACTCGCGGGCGGCGAGCCCGAAGTCCTCCCCCTCGAGCAGCAGGTCCGCCAGGCGATAGTGGATGGCCGGCGTGCCCGGGTCCTCGGGGAACGAGGCGAGGCGCTCGCGATACCAGCGCATCGCCTCCTGGAAGTGGGCCGGCCGCTCGTCCTCCGGGCCGTCGGCCTGGTAGAGGGCGTGGTAGTGGCTCGCCAGGTCCTCGAGATCGCTCTTCAGGTAGGCGACCACCTCCGGGGCATCCTCGACCCCGAAGTGCCGCCAGTACTCGGCCTCGAGCCCGTAGCTCTCCGCGAACGACTTCTTCGCCTCGAGCACGAGCTTGGGGAAATCGCCCTTCTCATAGATCTCGACCACCCGCATGACGAAGTGGGGCGACGAGCGGTGCAGCGGGTGCAGGTCGACGAAGGCCTGGTATGCCGCGGCCGCGTCCTGGTAGCGCAGCTTCTCCAGGTAGAACTCGCCCAGGTGGCTGTAGATGCGGTCCTCGTAGGAACGCTCGCCGTGGGTGGCGAAGTAGTGCGTCACCTCCTCGGGACCGCCGAGCTCCGAGAAGGAGAGACTCACCACGCGGAATGTGTCCGCGATGCGGCGCTCGTCGCCCTCGTCGTCGGTCTGGTCGAAGTCGTACCCGGTGGAGACCTTGTAGTCGAGCAGGGCGACGTACTGTTGAAGCGCCAGCTCGTGCAGGTACTGCTTGTAGAACGCCCACCCGAGCTTGTACATGGCGAGCTCGTAGTAGTCGGAGACGTCTCCGATCCGCGTCACCGCCGCGTAGGCCTCCTCGGCGTCGCGGTACTTGCGGCGCACGAAGAAGTACTCGCCCCGGCGAAACTGGACCTCGTCGATGAACCGCGAGCCCGGGAATCGCGCGATCAGGTCCTCCATCACGGCGATGGCCTCTTCGCTGCGGCCCAGCTCGTCGAACGCGCGCGCCTTCTGGTAGAGGATCTGGTCGTTGTGCTCGTAGTGCGGGTAGGTCGCGAGGATCTTGTCGTAGAGCGCGATGGCCTCGAGGGGCCCCTTCCCGTCGACCCCCTCGCCTTCGGGAAGCGGGGTCTCCTTGAACTCGCTCGTCGCGGCGAGCTCCGGGGATGCGGTGGCGCGGCGCTCGAAGTCCTGCTCGGACTCGCCGCTCCCGGCGGCGCGCGCCGGAACGGCGCTCTCTCGGGCGCTCGGGTCGTCCGACCCCGATGCCGACGACTCGGGCGCGGGGAGATCGACCGGGGCGCCTCCGCCCAGGATCCCGTACTCCTTCTCGAGCTTGAGGTCGGCGAGGCGCCGCATGGCCTCGGGAGTCAGCGAGGACTCGGGCGCCTCCTCCAGGAACTTCTGGTACGCGACCATCGCCTGGTCGAGGCTGTCGTCGACCCGGACCTCGGCGAGGTCGGGCTTCACCTCGCGCAGCTCGGAGAGGGTGCGCCCATCCGGACCCCCGGCACAGGCGAGCGTCAGGGACAGGAGGACGGCCCGCATCACGGTGCCGGACCGGCGACTTCGAGAGAAGGTTCCGCGCATCGCTCCACCGGCCTCAGCGCACCTGCGCCTTGGCGGCGCGGTCGTAGGAATCGGCGAAGGCGAAGCGGGCCTGGTTCT
>Ga0055452_10000315_pt1 | contig 12393 bp, 12 predicted proteins | sample China_Galinas_PW_6_FD_57735 | JGI IMG/M metagenome (GOLD analysis project Ga0055452, IMG submission 57735) | Wetland microbial communities from San Francisco Bay, California, USA, that impact long-term carbon sequestration - China_Galinas_PWC_D2 | ecosystem: Environmental > Aquatic > Marine >... | reverse complement strand
AGCTCGCGGGGATGAGCGTCGGGGACGTCTTCCGCATGCTGCAGGCGCCCTTGAACATCGCGCCCACCGTCGCCGCGCTGGTGAACGGAGATCCCGTCGACGGCGAGCACCGGCTGCGGCCCGGCGACGAGCTCGAGTTCACCCGGCCGGCCGGCGAGAAGGGCGGCGCGGCATGAAGGAGCCGGAGCTGCGAATCTCGGGAACCACGGTCAGCGTCCGGTCGGGCCGCACCCGGCTGGCCGAGGTCGGGGTCTCCGATTTCGTGCGCGCCCTCGGGCGCGCCTCGCCGGCCGGACCCGACATCGTGGTTCCCCGCGGCGTTCGGATCTCCCGGCAGCAGGGCGACGTGCTGGCCGTGGCGTTCGAGATTCCCCCGGGCGCCCGGCGGGTGCGCTGGATCCGCGACGATTCCGCCGAGCCCTTCGGCGCGACCGCGTCGTATCGCGAGGTCCAGCTCGCCTTTCCCTTCGTGATCGTCCTGCTCGTGCTGCACCGCGGGCGCCTGACCGGACAGCAACAGCTCTACTACCGCACGGCGCCCCTCGAATCGGCCGACGATCCGCTCCTCCTCCCGAACCTCTACAACGTCGCGGAGGGGTACGGGCAGCGCTGCTGGCTGTGTCTCCAGCACGTGCGCCAGCGGCCGGAGTGGACGCCCGACCAGACCATCGCGAACGCGATCGACCACACCTTCAGCGCGGCTTTCAATCGCAGCTCCGACGTCCACGAGGGCAACTCGTACTGGGAGCGCATGCGCGACGTCGATCCCCGGGTGGCGTCGGTGGACGCCTGGGAGGAGGCCACCCGGGCGGATCGCGGCTTCCCCCTCGGCGTCGACTGGCGCCCCGCCGGGACCTCCATCCGACGGGAGTTCGACACGATGTGCGCCGAGCTCGGTGCCGCGCTGCCGCCGGAGCCCTCCGCCACCCACCTCGCGGGCCTCGTGACCCGGGCCCGCGGAGCCAGGAGACGACGATGAACTACCACCCCCCCGTGCTGCTCAAGACCGAGGCCGAGGTCCACTCCGACGAGAGGCGCTACTACGAGGTCGCGTCGAACGGGATCTTCCAGGTGACGGAGTCCGCGCTCTTCCGGGCGGTCACCCGGGTGACCCGCGACGTCCCCGGCCTCTTCCCCTCCCGGGAGCGCCTCGACATGCGCTTCCCGCCGCTTCCCGAAGCTCCGCTGGAGGAGGTGCTCGCCTTCTTCGCCGAGGTGAACCGCCGCTACGAGGGCGAGGCGATCGTGATGATCTTCTTCGACCCCGAAGCCCGCACCTACCGCTTCGACGCGCCGCCCCAGCGCATCCCGGGCTATCGCGACTATCGCGGAAAGCTCCGCGCCTACCTGCGCCTCGACTACGGCGCGGCGCCGCGGCCCGAGGGGCACCTGCTCTTCGGCACCATCCACTCCCACGCGGACCTCTCCGCCTACTCGAGCAGCGTCGACTGCGACGACGAGCGCTTCGGCGACGGTCTCCACGTCGTGTACGGCCACTTCGGAAGCGCGGCGCTCTCGCGCTCGGCGGCCTTCGTCACCGGCGGGCGACGCTTCCACGTCGAGCCCGCCCAGGTGCTCCCGGAGTGCGGCGTGCCCGAGGAGCCGGCGCGGACCGATTGGATGGACCGCGTCGTCTTCGAGGAGACCCGCAGCTGGTCCGAGGCCGCGCGGGGCTGGGACGACGACCGCGAGGCGATTCCCCTGATCGGAGAGGTCCCCTACGGTGACTCCTGACGCGGCCGGACGCTTCGTCATCGTCGGCCTCGGGGGCATCGGCGGGCTGGTGCTGCGGCTGCTGGTCCCCTTCCTCCACCACGAGGCAGGCGTTCGGCGCGAGGGGCGGGATCGACCCGGGCGGGACCGCGCCACGGTGCTCTGCGTGGACGGGGACGACTTCGAGCCCCGCAACCGCGCGCGCATGTGGTTCGAGGACCTCGGCCCCAAGGCCAGCGTGCTCGCCGAGGAGCTGGCCCGGGACTACGGCGACCGCGTGACGCTGATCCCGGTTCCCCACTACCTGACCGCACAGCGGGCGGCCTCGCTCCTCCAGGAGCGCGACGTCGTCTTCTGCACGCCGGACAACCACGCCACCCGCCGGCTCGTCGAGCGCCGCTGCGCCCGCCTCGCGGACGTCGCGCTCTTCTCCGGGGGAAACGACGGGGTCGAGGAGGGGCGCGCCGGCACCTTCGGCAACGTCCAGGTCTACCTGCGCGCGAAGGGCCGCGACGCCACGAACCCCCTCAGCGCCTTCCATCCGGAGATCCGGGAGCCCGGCGACCGGGTTCCCGGCGCGGGCTGCGCCGCCGCCACGCCGAGCGCGCCCCAGCTGCTGTTCACCAACGCCGCCGTCGCGTCGTCGCTGGTCGGCGCCTTCTACGCCTGGCGTGAGGGCGCCCTCGACTACGAGGAGGCCTACCTGGACGTGGTGAGCGGACGACACGTCCCGGTGAAGCGAAAGCTGCAGCCGCGCCGGCGCCGAACGGCGCGACCGCTGGCCTAGGGATCCGCGCGCTACACCGCGTCGGCGCCCAGCCGCGCCGCGGCGATGGCGCGGACCGTCGCGCGGCGCCCCTCCTCGATCGCCTCCGCACCGCGATCGAGATCGAGGAGCGCGAAGCTCGCGAGCCGCGGCATCACCAGCAGGTCCGCGGGATCGCCGGCCATCCGGCTGCGGGTGATCCGCACCTGCATGATGTTGAGGCTGTTCGCGAGCACCTCGTAGAGGGAGGGCTGGGAGGGTGAGGGAGAGGACTCGGCGCTGGTGAAGCGCTCGCGCAGCTCGCGCGCCCAGCCCTCCACCGCTCCGCGAATCCAGCTCGCTTCGCTCTCGGTGCGGTCGTCGTCCCCGAGCTGCTCGAGGTTCGTCTCGCCCTCGCGACCCCGGCCCGCGCCGTTCGAGGCCTCGATCTCTTCCGATTCCTCGAGCTCGCGGCGCCCCAGCAGGGTGGTGTTGAGGTCGACCGCAACCACGCTGTCCGCGCCCATCGCCCGGCAGAGCGAGACCGGTACCGGGTTGACGAGACCCCCGTCGACGAGCCAGCGGCCGGCGCGCCGCGCCGGCGTGATCAGGCCCGGCATGGCGACCGAGGCGCGCAGGGCTTCGTGGAGCGACCCCTCGCGCAGCCATACCTCCTGTCCGGTTTCGAGGTCGGTGGCGACGGCGCCGAAGGCGATGGGCAGGCTCGCGATCTCCTCGTCGGGAAGCTCCGGCGACATGAAGGAGAAGAACTGGGTGCCCTTGAGAAGCCCGCCGCGAAACGACAGATCCAGGTTCCGCAGCACGCGCCCGCGGTCGAGGCCCCGCACCCACTTCTCGAAGGCGTCGAGGTTCCCGGAGGCGTAGGCCGCGCCGACCACCGCCCCCACGCTGCTTCCGCAGACGACCTCGGGCTCGACGCCGACGGCCTGGAGCGCGCGGAGCACTCCGATGTGCGCCCAGCCCCGGGCCGACCCGCTACCCAGGGCCAACCCCACGCGTCCCGAAAGCAGACCCTTCATGGGACGAGGGTAGAACCGGGCCGGCGCACCTGTCGAGCGACCCGGCGGTGATCGTTCGCGCGGCGGTCCACCGCCACCCGATCCGCGTCGACGGCGGAGCCCTCGTCGGGATCAGTCCTCGGGCGGGGACTCGGTCAGCGAGTCGAGGAACCGGGTGCCGCGCTCGATCTGCTCGCAGAGGCGGCGCACGTTGCTCAGCCAGTCGAGGGTCTCGACCAGGTCGTGCACCGGCAGGAGCCCCCGGGACCCGGCATCGAGCAGCGACGACTTGAGCGCGTGGTAGCGCCGCTCGATCTCGGTCAGCTCCGCGGCGACGGCGGCCGCGGCGTAGTCCTCCTGCTCGAGTCCGGCGTGCTCGATCAGGGCCTCGGCCGAGCTCACGAACTCCTCCACCTCCCGCTCCAGCGCCTCGCTGCCCGGAGGCGCGAGGAACGACCGCCCGGCTGCGATCATCTCGGCCAGCTCCGCGGCCTCGACGTAGTAGCGCGAGACGCGCAGCGTCGTCGGCAGCATCGCGTCGAGCTCGGGGGGCAATCGGGTGCGTTCGAGCAGCTGGGTATAGGTCCCCACCGCGTCGACGAGGGCCGTGAGCGCCCGGCGTCCGGACTCGATGCTCTCGGGCGCGCGCTTCTCCCCGCCGAGGGCGGCGCGGGCGAGCCGTCGGGAGATCTGTCCCACCCGGGTGAGCTCCATGACCATCGATCCCAGGGCGAGGCTCGGCGCCTCGAGACTGTTGCGATCCAGGTAGCGGAGGGTGGCCTCGTCCTCTTCGGCGCTCCGGAACCGCCCCTCGAGGAACCGGATCAGACGCCCGGTCATCGGCCACAGGAGCGCCACGCCGAGGAGATTGAAGAGCGTATGAAAGGCCGCCAGCACCGACGCGGCCTCGGAATCGAGGTCCAGCGTCTCGCGTCCCCAGGCGATCGCCGCGAGCAGGACCGGAAGGAGCGCGAGGGCGACGGCGCCGGTGATGAGGTTGAACGCGACGTGCCCCGCGGCCACGCGCTTGGCGTTGGGCGTCGCTCCGATCGCCGCGAGCGCCGCGGTCGAGGTCGTTCCCACGTTCGCTCCGATGACGAGCGCCGCGCCGCTGCCGAGGGGAATGACGCCGCCGCCGGCGGCGGTCAGGATGATCGCGATGGCGGCGCTCGACGACTGCATCAGCAGCGTGAGCGCGAACCCCAGCGCCACGAAGACCAGCGCGCGCAGCGGTCCCTCCCCCGCCAGCGCGCCGAACTCGACCGCCCCGGAGAGCCCCTCGAAGCCGGTGCGCAGGGCCTCGATCCCCAGGAAGAAGATGCCGAAGCCGGCCAGCGCCTCGCCGAGGGGCCCCAGACGGCCGTTCCGGAAGACGAGTCGGAGCCCCATGCCCACGCCGACCAGCGGCAGGGCGAAGGCCCGGACGTCGACGTGGAACCCGACCGCCGACACGAGCCAGCCGGTGGTGGTCGTACCGATGTTGCTGCCGTAGGTCACCGCGAGTGCCTGGGCCAGGTTGAGCAGACCCGCGTTCACGAAGCCGATGGTCGCGACGGTGATCGCGCTCGAGGACTGGACGACCGAGGTGACGAGGAATCCCGAGGCCACCCCGCGCAGGCGCGTGCGGGTCGAGCGGGAGAGGATCTCGCGCAGCGCGGGTCCGGCGGCGACCCTGAGCCCCTCGGTCATGAGCCGCATGCCGAGCAGGAAGAGGCCGATTCCGCCGATCAGCCTCGCACCGAGCTCCCAGCCCGTCACGGCGAAGCCCTCCTCGCGGAAGCGGCGGGGGGAACGATGGGACCCGACGCGTCGGATCGGCCCCCTCCGTCCTGGCGTGCGTCGCTCACTTCGGCGCGGCGGGCTCCAGCCGGGACACGTAGTCGAGGACGGCCCGGGTCTCCGCGGCGGAGTAGGCCTGGACGCGCTCCTGCATCTCCGGGTCGGAGTTCCGGCGCCTTCCGTTCCGGATCCACTCGAACTGGCGCTCGAGATAGGCGAAGTGCTGCGCCTGGATCCGCGGAATGGCCCGGGAGGCATCGCCTTCGCCCCGGGCGCCGTGGCAGCTGGCGCAGTCCCTCTCGAAGAGACTCTGCCCGAGCGTGAGATCGGTTCCGGGACCCTTCCCCGTGTCGGTGCTGATCGGAAGCGTCGCGATGTACCCCGCCACGTCGGCGATCGCCTGGGCACCCCCGATGCGCGACGCGTACGCGAACGGGTACATCATGGGATTGTCCCGGTTGCCCGCCCGAATGTCCGCGAGCTGCTTGATCACGACCGAGCGATGCTGGCCGGCCAGCTGCGGAACCGACCCATCGGGCAGCCCCGTCCCCCTCGGAAGGTGACAGGTCGAGCAGGTCTCGTAGATGCGCTCGCCGTCGAAGAGGTCGGGGGTCAACGCCAGCGCTGCCTCGATCTCGACGATCGCATCCACCTCGGGCGTGAGGGGCGCGAGCCCGGCGCGCTGGGCGCAGGTGAGGGTGCGCGCGACCGGGGACACGCGCGGCAGGGCCTCGGTGAAGGCGCGGTGGAAGTCGACCACGAACTGATGGAACGCGAGGTTCATGATCGGGTTCCTGGCGGCGTCGAATCCGCTGCCCTGGTCGCCGATCAGGCGCTCGCGCCGGCCGTAGCGAAGCAGCGCCTCTCCCGTGTGCCCGTCACGGATCTCCATCACCAGGGTGACTGATCCGATGGAGTCGAATCGGGTCGCAGCGTCGTCCGGGGGGTCGGAGAGGTCGAGGTTGAGGAGCGCCAGATTGATGAGCGCCACGCACGGCCCGCGCTCGCTCACCTCGACCGGACCGCTCTCGGACAGGGCGCTCCGCGCCGCCTCGCTGAAGCGTTCCTTCAGGCTCGCGATCTCGCTCTCGTCGAGGGTGCGGGAGCCGGGCCTGGTGGTGAGAACCGTCTCCCCCAGGACGAACTCGCCGTAGGATCCGTACTCGTAGCCGGGCTTGATGAAGAGCGTGCCGTTCGGAACGTCGTCGACCTTGTGGAGGCCGTCGGGCGTCACGGTGGCGTCGGGGCCGGTCTGGATCCGCGGCTCGGCCGGTCCGATGCAGCCCAGCACGAGGAGCGTCGTGCCGGCGATCGCGGCCGTGACCCCGAGCCTCGCCCCGAGGCCGCTCCGACCCGATTCGTCGATCTCCGTCACCGCATCTGTCCCGGACATTGCCTCTGCTCCGGACGGGCGCACCGCTTCCATGCGATGCGCCGGGTTTCCCCTAGGCGCCGCCCTGCTTGACGAGCTTCGCCCAGGTGTCGCGCAGGGTGACGGTCCGGTTCACGACCAGCGCCGCGTCGGTCGAGTCGGGATCGACGCAGAAGTAGCCCTGGCGTTCGAACTGCACCCGCGTCCCCGGCCGGGCCCCCGCCATGCTCGGCTCGATCCTGCAGGACTCGAGAACCGTCAGCGATTCCGGATTCAGGTGGACCGTGAACTCTTCGCCCTCGGGAACCTCCGTCGGGTCCTCGACCCGGAAGAGCCGGTCGTAGAGCCGCACCTCGGCCTCCACCGCGTGGCGCGCCGATACCCAGTGGATCGTGCCCTTCACCTTGCGGCCGTCGGGCGCGTCGCCGCCCCGGGTCTCCGGATCGTAGCGGCATCGGACCTCGACGATCTCTCCGGTGTCGTCCTTCACGACGCCGGTGCAGGTCACGAGGTAGGCGTAGCGCAGGCGCACCTCGCGTCCGGGCGAGAGGCGGAAGAACTTCTTCGGGGGATCTTCGAGGAAGTCGTCGCGCTCGATGTAGAGCTCCCGGCAGAAGGGAACCTTGCGGCTCCCCGACGATTCATCCTCGGGATTGTTGACCGCCTCGAGCAGCTCTTCGGAGTCTTCGGGATAGTTCTCGATCACCAGGCGGAGCGGCCGGAGCACGCCCATGACCCGGGGAGCGGTGCGGTTCAGATCCTCCCGCACCGCATGCTCGAGCTTCTCGATCTGGATGGTGTTGTCCCGCTTGGCGACTCCCACCCCCTCGGCAAACGCGCGGATCGAAGCCGGGGTGTAGCCCCGGCGCCGGAGGGCGGAGATGGTCGGCATGCGCGGATCGTCCCATCCGGAGACGAGACCGTCGTCGACCAGCCGCTTCAACATGCGCTTGCTCATCACCGTGTAGGAGAGCGCGAGGCGCGCGAACTCGATCTGCTGGGGATGGCAGTCGACCTCGAGCGCGTCGAGGATCCAGTCGTAGAGCGCGCGGTGATCGAGGAACTCGAGGGTACAGAGCGAATGGGTGATCGATTCGATCGAGTCCGAGAGACAGTGGGCGAAGTCGTACATCGGATAGACGCACCAGCTGTCGCCGGTCCGGTGGTGGGGCACCTTGTGGACGCGATAGAGGATGGGATCGCGCAGGGTCAGATTGGGGGAGGCCATGTCGATCTTCGCGCGGAGCGTCCGGTCGCCGTTCTCGAATTCTCCGGCCCGCATGCGCTCGAAGAGATCGAGGTTCTCCTCCACGCTGCGGCAGCGGTACGGAGAGTCGATGCCGGGCTCGGTCAGCGTCCCCCGCCGCTCGAAGATCCCCTCGGAGGAGAGGTCGCACACGTAGGCCTTGCCGCGCTCGATCAGCTCCACGGCGAAGCGGTGCAGCTGCTCGAAGTAGTCCGAGGTGAAATAGAGGTGGGGGCCCCAATCGAAGCCCAGCCAGCGGATGTCCTCCTGGATCGAGTCGACGTACTCGACGTCTTCGGCGCTGGGATTGGTGTCGTCGAAGCGCAGGTGGCAGACCGCCCCGTCGTACTCCTTCGCGATCGAGAAGTTGAGGGTGATCGCCTTGGCGTGGCCGATGTGGAGGTAGCCGTTGGGCTCCGGGGGAAAGCGCGTGACCACGCGGCCGTCGTTCTTCCCCGCGGCGACGTCGCGGGTGATGATCTGGCGGATGAAGTCGTTCGGACGATCGGCTTCTTCGGTGGACACCCGGGTCTCCTGGCGCTTCACGGCGCGGCTCGGCGCGCCGCGGCTGGGCCCGGAGGGTATCAGGCCCGCGGAAGCCGGTCCCCCTCTCCCGTTCCTCCACGCGTCTCCAGGCGCGCTCCGGCTCCGAGTGGGTGCGGGAGGAGACCCGCAGGGCGCCGCGGGGGAGGCACTGGCTCGAACGGCCGGGAGCCCGCGCGATCTCCGCCGGGTCCGGATTCCCGGCGAGGCGCCGGCCGACTACTCGCGCACCGGATTGCCGAAGGTGGTCTGGATGTCGCGTTCGAGCAGGCACAGCGCCTCGATGGGCAGCGGGTCGAAGGGCGACGCCATCATCACCGCGTACATCACGCTCCGGGCGAGCCGGTGATCGCTGGTCGAGACGAGCTCGTACTTGAGGAGCGTGCCGTCGCCGTCGACGCGCAGGATCAGCACCACCGAGCGGTTCGCGAGGCCGTCCTCGGGGAGCTTCCAGGCGTCGAGGATGCGGTCCTGCATGGCGTGGAGGTAGCGAACCGCCGCCGGGGTCTCGAAGCACGCGTCCCCGGCCGGGGCCGGATCCGAGGGCGCGGGATCCGCTTCCGGGAACGGCGGCGCCGCGGCGGCGGACCGCCCCGCCCCGCCGAGCAGGGCCAGAATGCAGATCGCGAGCCCGGCCCGGCGCATCGGACGCCGCTACTCGGAGCAGCGAATCGAACGCGGCGGCGTCCGGTCGCACTCCATCCCCTGGGTGACCCCCTGCGAGAGCAGCGCGCACGCGTTGGCGACGGCGCCGCGCAGCGCGGCCTCGTGATCCCGGCCCGACGAGGTCGAGCAGCGGCTCCCGCCGCGGTAGTCCACGCAGACCTCGCACTCGACACTGGCTTCCCGGTGGGTCGCAAGGACCATCGCCGCCACGAAGAGCGCCGCCGCGATCAGACCGCCCACCACGCGAGTCGGCATCGACATCCTCCGAGCGGGAGATAGCGTCCGACCGGGGCGTGGTCCAGCGCCGGCCCGCCCGGAACGGGGCGTTCTGCCTCGCCGCTCGTGCTCCCCCTTCGACGTCCCGGCGGATCTTGCCGTCGAAACCGCGCGAAGAGTATGCTCGTGTCGTACCCTCGTGTCGGCGTACCGAGGGTCTGCCGGGTCGCGTGAGCCCGGCGCTGCCGCTCGATCGCAATCGCCCGAGGGAGAACATTCACATGCGACGCTTTCCTTCCCTTCTCTGGATGGGGCTCGGCGTGGCGGGGCTGCTGATCTTCACCCCCGCTTCCGGGTTCGCGGATTCTGGTTCGGAGCTCTACACCGCCAACTGCGCCAAGTGCCACGGCGCGGACGGCCACGCCGACACTCCCGTCGGAAAGGCGATGAAGGTCCCGCCCCTGGCGACGCCCAAGTGGGCTGCGGACGACGATACCGACGCCCTGATCGCCGCGTTCCACGCGAACCCGAAGCACAAGGCCGTGGCGTCGAAGGTGACCGACGACGATCTACGCGCCATCGCCGTCCACGTTCGGGCACTCGCGGCCGCCAAGTAGCTTCGGAGCCGCGGTGGCGGGGGCTGCGCTCGATCCACCGCGAGTCGCGCAGCAGCGCACCTGAACCGGCGCGTCCCCCTGCGACGCCCGACAACTCGAGGAGGCTCACCCTTTGGCGTCCGGCCGTCGCGACTTCCTGAACTGGTTCCTCGGAAGCGCCTTCGGAACCCTGGTTCTGTGGATCCTCTATCCCGTCACGCGCTTCCTCGGTACGCCGTCGGTTCCCGAATCGACGGCGGTTCAGGTCGAAGCGGGAGCGACGAACGACCAGGCGTTCCAGAAGACCGGATTCAAGATCGTCCGCTTCGGCGAGGATCCGGTCATCGTTCTCCGCGTCAACGAAGGAGATTTCCGAGCCTTCTCGGCGACTTGCACCCACCTCGACTGCATCGTCGAGTATCAGCGGGACAAGGCCCGCATCTGGTGCAACTGCCACAACGGAATGTACGACCTCTCGGGTCAGGTCGTTTCCGGTCCGCCGCCCCGCCCGCTCCAACCCTACAAGGTGGATCTCGTCGCGCGAGGCTCCGGGCAGCCACGGATGGTGGTGGTGTCGAAGGCGTGACGACGGAGACCGACGGCAAGGTCCTGCGTTGGCTGGACGAGCGCGTCCCCGCGAGTGCGCTGCGCGACTTCTTCCGCCACAAGACCGTTCCCTCTCACCGCTACTCGATCTTCTACTACCTCGGCGGCATGACGCTCTTCTTCTTCGCCGTCCAGGTGGCGACCGGAATCCTGTTGATGCTCTACTACCGACCTTCCACCGAAGAGGCCTTCGAGTCGGTCGAGTTCATCATGACGACCGTCCCCTTCGGGTGGCTGATCCGCTCGGTCCACTCCTGGTCCGCGAACCTCATGGTCTTCTTCGCCGTGCTCCATCTCTCGACGGTCTTCTTCACCAAGGCCTATCGACGACCGCGGGAGCTCACCTGGATCACGGGTTGCATCATGTTCTTTCTCGTGCTGGCCTTCGGGTTCTCGGGCTACCTCCTGCCCTGGAACGAGCTCGCCTTCTTCGCGACCAAGGTGGGAACGGACATCGCCAGCGCCGTACCGTGGATCGGCGACGCGCTGGAGAGATTCCTGCGAGGCGGAGATCGCGTATCGGGTGCCACCCTGTCGCGCTTCTACGGCTGGCACGTGGCGATCCTTCCCGCGCTCGCGACGGTCCTGCTCGCCGTCCACCTGCTTCTGGTGCAGGTGCAGGGCATGGACACGCCACCGAGTCGCCGCGAGGAGGCCTCGCGCCGTCGCCCCATCCGGTTCTTCCCCGACTTCGCGCTTCGGGATCTCTTCGGCTGGACCCTCGCCCTCGCCGTCATCGCCACCATGGCCGCCCTGTTTCCCTGGGAGCTCGGCGAGAAGGCGGACGCCTTCGCCCCGGCTCCGCCGGACATCCGGCCGGAATGGTATTTCGTCTTCCTCTTCGAGACGCTCAAGCTCATTCCGGGCGGAACCGTGGCCGGGCTCGAGTACGAGGCGATCCCCATCCTGATCGCGATGCTCGGCGCGGTCGGACTCGTCCTGGTCCCCTTCTTCGATGGCGATCCGGCGCGGAAGTGGCGCAGCCGCCTGCTCAGCGGCGTCGGGGTCGCGGTGCTGATCTATGCCGTCGGCATGACCGCCTGGGGGTATCGCTCGCCCGTCCCGATCTACGTCGTCGCGGGGCTCGTCGGTCTGCTGGCCGTGCTCGCCTGGGCGAGCGGGAATCGACACTCCCCTTGAGGGGTCTCGTCGCCGCGGCGGTGTTCGTCCTGGCTGCGGGCCGCGCCCTGGCGGCCGAGCCGTCGTCCTGCCAGAACTGCCACTCGGACGCCGGTCGCGTCGGCGCGGAGATGGTTCAGAGCATCGAAGCCCACAGCGGTGACGTCCACGACGCCGCGGGACTCTCGTGCCACGACTGCCACGGTGGAAATCCCGATCCCTCGCTCTCGGGGAATGCCGAAGCCGCGATGGACGCGGAGTACGCGCCGAACCCCTTCCGCGGATCTCCCGAGCGCCGCGACGTACCGGGCTTCTGCGGGCGCTGCCACTCGGACGCCGTCGTGATGCGAGGGTTCGACCCCCACGCTCGAATCGATCAGGAACGCGAGTACTGGACCAGTCGCCACGGATTGGCCCTCAGACGGGGCGACACACACGTGCCGACCTGCATCGGCTGTCACGGCGCTCACGGCGTGCGAGGCGTCGACGATCCGGAGTCGCCCGTGTATCCGACGCGGGTGGCCGACACCTGCGCGGGCTGTCACGCGAATTCCGACACCATGGAGGGCTACAAGGCCGACGACGGCCGACCGCTCCCGCTGGATCAGTACGCGCTCTGGAGTCAGAGCGTCCACGCCGCCGCGCTTCTGGAACGCGAGGACCTCTCCGCGCCCACGTGCAACGACTGCCACGGCAACCACGGGGCTGCGCCACCCGACGTGCAGTCGGTGGCCAAGGTCTGCGGTCAGTGCCACAACCGGGAGGCCCAGCTC
>Ga0055452_10000313_pt1 | contig 12412 bp, 11 predicted proteins | sample China_Galinas_PW_6_FD_57735 | JGI IMG/M metagenome (GOLD analysis project Ga0055452, IMG submission 57735) | Wetland microbial communities from San Francisco Bay, California, USA, that impact long-term carbon sequestration - China_Galinas_PWC_D2 | ecosystem: Environmental > Aquatic > Marine >... | reverse complement strand
GGACCGGCAAATTTGACAAATACGAATTCCGTGGTGTGCCGCGTGTGAGTCTTACAGACGCAGTGGCCAAGTGTCGGTAGTCGGCGCCCGAAGAGTCGATCCAAATCGCCTGCGGGCGCTTAACGATTCGCGGGGGCCGCTCGGACATCTCCTACGTCGTTGGGGCATAACAATGGAGCGAGACTCATGAAATATTGGAAAATCGTCTGGCTTGCACTCGGTTTCGTGTTGGCGGTTGATAATCCGGCAGCGCACGCGACGTTTCATTTGACGCAGATTGAGAAGGTCATCGGTGGCGTGGGTGGCGATAACGGTGCCCAGGCGATTCAATTGCGCATGAGGAGCATTAGTCAGAATCTGCTGAACGGACAGGCGCGGCTCGTCGTGTATGACGCCACGGGATCCAACCCGATTGTCATTACGAACTTTCCTTCCCCCAATCCCGCTAGCGGCGAGTGCCGGGAGATTCTCATCGCCAGCGACGGGTTCGCGGATACGACCGAACCGTCGGCCGACTCGGCGGCGCGAGATTATGCGATGGACAATCTCATTCCCACGTCCTATCTGGCCGCCGGCAGTCTAACCTTTGAAACCACATCCGGCTCCGTCATCTACTGGCGAGTGAGTTGGGGCGGCGGCACCTATACGGGACCGACAACGGGGAGCGTCACCAACGACAGCGACGGCGAGTTTGGACCGCCTTTCACCGGCCCGCTTCCCTCCGTCAACGATCGGGCCCTGGAATACGCCGCCGCCTGTCCGCCGGGGACCAGTTCCAGCAATGATGCCGACTACAGCCTATCAGCCGGCGCCGGCGTCTTCACCAACAACGCCGGCGGCACGTTCACGGTAACTCAAGCGGGAGTGCCCGCCACATCGGAGTGGGGCATGCTGGTGTTGGTGCTGGGCGTCCTCACTGCGGGCACGCTGGTCATGGCAAAGCGGCGACCCGCTTGACGATCGCGCACGTTGCCGGCAAGCCCGGGGGCGCAGCTCAACCACGCACGGCTCCCACACGCACGAATGCGCCATCGCGCTACCGGCACCGGGGCGCCTCTGCGCTCTCTTCAACGGCCTGGACCCACCCGTGGCGGAGTACGCCGAGGATGCCTATGCTATCTGTATGCCTCGAACCGAATCAGATCGTACTGGTCAGCAGATGACATGCGAATTTCGCGTGCGCTACGCCGAGTGCGACGCGATGGGTTACCTGCACCACGCAAAATACTGGGAGTATCTCGAGCACACGCGCACGGAACTGCTTCGTGCCAACGGATTCCGCTATCGCGATCTCGAAGCGGAGGGCATTATGTTCGTCGTGTACAAGGCGGCGATCCGGTATATCGCCCCGATCCGCTACGACGATGTGGTCGCCGTGACGGCCAAGGTCGAGCGGATCACACGCACGCGCGTCGATCACTCCTACACGATCGAGCGTGACAGCGTCCGGCACTGCGAGGCCACGACAACGCTGGCCTGTGTCGGGCGGGACGGCAGGCCCATCCTGATGCCTGATGCTCTTTGGGTCGCCGCCGGCGCAACCTGACGGCAATTCGCCCTCGAATCCAACGGGGCGAGGATTGGCACCTGGCGCGCCGATGCCCGGCCGATTTCCTTCTTCCCTGGAGACCCCAGGCAATACCCTACTGATATGTCTCTAAACAAACCGGTTGCGACCGTCGCTGGCGGTGGTAAAATAGCCTTTTTCCCGGTCGCGCGGCGTGCGGTCGGGCCGGATTGGGCCGAGCACAGGGAGGACACAACGTGACAGTATACGGCCACAGCCCCAGCAACGTCGGATTGGACACGCACGGGATCAGCTCACCCGGTGACGTGTATTGGAATCTCAGCGCCCCGGAACTCTACCAGCACGCCCTGGTTGCGGGAGAAGGTGCGCTGGCCGCAAACGGCGCATTCGTCAGTTCGACGGGCCAGCACACCGGGCGGTCCCCCAAGGACAAGTTCCTGGTCGAGGAAAGCGGCACGAAGGACGAAATCTGGTGGGGTCCGGTGAACAAGCCGATCTCCGAGGCGCATTTCGACAGGCTGCACAAGCGAGTCATCAACCAGTACCGCGGCCGGCAGCTCTATGTGCGCGACATGTTTGCCGGAGCCGATCCTCAAACGCGGCTCTCGATCCGCGTCGTTACGGAGACCGCGTGGCACAACCTTTTCGCTTCGCAGCTGTTCATCCGCCCGGAGACCGGATCGACCGGAAATCACACGCCTCAGTTTACCGTGTTGAATTCGCCAAGCTGTACGGCCGATCCTGATGCGGACGGCACACGATCGGGCACATTCGTGGTGATCAATTTCGCCAAACGCCTCGTTCTCATCGGCGGTACAGCCTACGCGGGCGAAATCAAGAAGAGCATATTCAGTGTCATGAACTACATGCTGCCGAAGGCGGGCGTACTGAGTATGCACTGTTCGGCGAACATCGGCGGCGATGGCGACGTGGCACTCTTTTTCGGCCTGAGTGGCACGGGCAAGACCACCCTGTCGGCCGACCCAAACCGTCGTCTGATCGGCGACGACGAGCACGGCTGGGGCGACAACGGCGTCTTCAACATCGAGGGCGGATGCTACGCCAAGTGTATTAAGCTGACGTACGAATATGAGCCGCAGATTTTCAACGCTATCAAGTTCGGTGCGGTGCTGGAAAACGTCGTGATGGATCCGGTCACCCGGCAGATCGACTATGACGCGGACACCTATACGGAAAACACGCGGGCCGCATACCCGCTGGATCATATTGAGGGCGCCGTCATACCCAGCCTAGGCGGACATCCGAAGAACGTCGTCTTTCTCACGTGCGACGCCTTCGGCGTGATGCCGCCGATCTCCAAACTGACGCCGAATCAGGCCATGTATCACTTTCTGTCCGGGTACACGGCCAAAGTGGCCGGCACTGAGGCCGGCGTCACGGAACCGCAGGCGACTTTCAGCACGTGCTTCGGGGCGCCGTTCCTTCCGCTTCCTCCGCACCGCTACGCCACGATGCTCGGTGAACGGCTTGACAAGCACAATGCGCAATGCTGGCTGGTCAATACCGGCTGGAGTGGCGGCCCTGCCGGCGTGGCCAAGCGCATGGATCTTCACTATACCCGCGCCATGGTGGAAGCCGCGTTGTCGGGCCAATTGAACGACGTGTCGTATGCAGAGGATGCGGTCTTCCGTGTAGCGGTGCCGCAGTCTTGCCCGAATGTGCCTGCTGAGGTTCTAACGCCGAAGTCAACCTGGAAAGACCCAGCCGCCTACGACACCAAGGCGAAGGAGCTCGTTGGATTGTTCCACAAGAACTTCGAGACCTTCAGCGACGTGAATCCGGAGGTCGTGGCCGCCGGCCCGCGGCTCTAGATTCCCGACGGGCAGTATCTACGTCGAAGTGCTTCAAGTCCTCAGTGGTTGCGCGGTATCCGTGCGGACGTGGCGCTCTCTCGCGGGCATGTCAATCGCCTGATACAACGATGCGCGCACAGAGTTCTTTTAATTCCTCCAGCTCTGTGGCACACAGATCGAGCGATGCCTGGCGTGCAAGTTGTTCGAGTTCGGCGGCGTGCTGCGTGAGAACGGGGTAGCCGTAGCCGCCGCCGCTGCCCTTCAGTTGGTGGGCTGCGACGCGTAGGGCCTCAAAATCCGACCCCGTCAGGGCGTTCTCCATCGTGGATAGCCGCTCGTTCAGCCCCTCCACAAACTGGACCACGATATCCGCATAAGACGGGTCTTCCTTCACGAGGTCCGAACTGATCGGGTCCTCCGGTGGCGGGTTCTGATCTGGCATCATTCAAATCCTTGCTTCCGAGGGGCCTCGCTGCCTTTCACATCGTCGTCTTAAGCCTGATAGGGGATTATCGGCAGGCGATGGGAGAAGGTGAGGTAAGCGGCAGAACTACGCCTTTGCGCAAAAACAGGTCGGCGCAACGCTTATTGGACGTTGTCCGCAGGAGGGAAGCCGGAATTCAGACAAGGAGCGCCAAGAGCGCGTATGAGACTGGCTGGCACAGAACAGAACCGAGTCGCGCCCGTGAGGAAGCGGTGGTGCAACTTCCGCAAAACGCTCCCTCACGGTCGCGGCTCCGAATACTGTCGTCACGTTCGTTCTCATAGGCGAGCGGCAAGGGGATCGTGTTGGGATCATGATCGTACGGCAGCAACACTAAGGTGCGGCCAGCGTAACCTGCAAATCCTTACGCTTGCCGTTTCGAAGGACGACGACCTCGACGGTATCGCCGGGTTTGTTGTTGCTCGTAGCGGCCATATAGTCGTAGATATTCTCAACTTCCTTGCCGGAAATCTCCACGATACGGTCGCCATCCTTCATCCCTGCCATGTCCGCCGGACCGTCGGGAGTCACGCGATCGACCGCCATGCCCGGCTCGCCGTCGTCCACGTAGCCCGGTGCGAGCCCCATGACGACCTTATAACTCGGCGCCGGTCCTTCACGCTTCTTCTGTCTGGTCTTGACGACGATGTACTGGGATCGCCACTCCTGCGTCGCGAGCGCCAACGCCACCTCGTGAACCAGCTTGGTCACTCTCGCCCCGCCTGCGGCGTTGATCTTGTCGCTGTCGTCGCTCGGCTTGTGGTAGTCGGCGTGATGTCCCGTGAAGAAGTGCATGGACGGCACCTTCTTGTAGACAAACGAAGCGTGATCGCTATTTCCACCGGACTCCGCGATGTGCGCGATCTTCAAGCCGACGCGACTGCCTTTATCGTCGACGAGATCCTTGAAACCGGACCCACAGCCTGTGCCGAAGACCTGTACAGAGCGAGCGCCGCGTTTCATGCGCCCGATCATGTCCATGTTGAGCATGGCCACGATGTTCTCCAGGGGCACGGGTGAGTGATTGGTGAAGTACTTGCTGCCGTGGAGACCGGTCTCCTCGGCGGTAAACGCGAGGAACAGGATGCTGCGGTTGGGCTCTTTTCCCTCCGCAAACATCCGGGCGACCTCGATGAGTCCGGCCACGCCTGAGGCATTGTCGTCCGCACCGTTGTGAATCTGCGGTTCGACCTCCTCGCGGACACGTTTGCCGCCGCGGAAGCGCCGCATCATCGGCTTGCGAATGCCGAGGTGATCGTAGTGTGCGCCGACGACGACGTACTCATCCGCCTGCGGCCCTTTCCCTCGCAGAAGAGCCACGACGTTCTTGACGGTCGCGCGCCTCGTGTGGAAGACGGCCTTGCCGGCGGCAACAACGTGCCCAAGTGGCATTGACACGACCTCGCCGCCGTCCAACTTGTCCTGGAGGGCATCCAGGGAGTCGGCGCCGCCTTGTGCCAGGAGCTTTTCGGCCATCGATCGCGAAATGTGAAATGCGGGAATGCCGTACTCGTCGCCGGTGCTGCCGTCGAACGGCATCAGCTCATCATCTTCGCCCTCTTCCGGTCTTTGATTCACAATAAGGACGGCCGCGGCGCCACGGTCCTTGGCGTTGTAGACTTTGGTGCGAAACATAGCGTGGCGCGACATATCGCCCTGCTCATCCGCCCATGACGGTGGCTCGCCGCGTAGAATAAGCGTCACGGCTCCATCCACATCCACCTCAGCGAAATCGTCGTGATTGTGCTCGGGGGCCACCGCGCCGTATCCACAAAACACAACACCGGCGGAGAATTCGTCCTGCGATGAGAAGCTGAACGGAATGAAATCATCATGGAGACGCCCGGACTCGCCCGCGACGGACAAACGGCTGTCGTCAGTCAGCTCGCGATCGAGCGTCATGGAAAACGGCTGAAAATAGGTGCCGTCGTCACAGGCCGGCTCGAGGCCAATCGCGGCAAACTCGTCGGCGATGTAGTTAGCCGCCTGATCAATGCCTGGAGAGCCGACTCCGCGGCCGCCGAGGGCGTCAGAAGCGAGATAATCGACGTGCGATTGAAACCGCTTTTCAAGCGGTGTGGCGCATCCATTCATGACCACCAGCACGGGGATCAGAGAGGCGACGAACATCACACAGCTTCCGTCCCACCGACCGAAACGTCTCGAACTCATCTGCCAGTCTCCGTAATTCCGGGGCGGTTGATCACCGCCGTTTGCGGACGCACCGCAACGACTTCGCCCTCGGGTCATGATTGATTCTCAAGTACCGCGCACACCGATGCCCACGCGAGCCCGCGCCGGCACGCGAATAACACCGTCAGCATCATACGCCGACACGCCGTCCATCAGCGCGCGGCGTGCCGTGTCCTTCTTCGCATCAGGCAGAGCGTCGAACGTCTGCGCGAACATCGGCGTCATTTCATATACGCCGTCGAAGTAGGCTTGGGCATCCGTCGCAAAGCTGTAAAAATCAACGTCCTCCACGCGTACGTCTGAAAAGCCTGCACCCGCGAGCCGCTCGGCGAGCTCACCTCGGCGCGAGAGCCGCAACGGACTCGGCGCATCCCTTGACCCCTTCGGCGAGTCCACGACGAGCGAGAGCGCCTCCCTGGGGATTCGAAACATAGGATTCTCATCCATCGAGGCCCACACCGCGGCCACTTGGCGACCACCCGGCTTGAGCAAGGATCTGATATGGCGCAGCGCGGCGTCCAGATCCACAATGAACATCAGCGAGAAACTAGCACTGACGCCGTCAAACACTTTTCCGTCCGCCTGGAACGACGCAAGCGAGAGGACCTCAAAGGTCACATTGGATAGCCTCAACAGGTCCGCACGCTTACGCGCCGCGGCGACCATGTCCGGCGTGGGATCCAAGCCGATAACCGTTCCGGTCGAACCTACGGCCGCCGCGATTTGCAGCGCCGGATTGCCGATCCCGGAGCCGACGTCAAGGATGCGGTGACCCGGCTGAATTGCCAGACCTAGTACCATTTTTTGCGTAACCGGCCATGTCGAATGACCGAAGCGAGCCTCTCCGCGCAACCATCCCGGTACGACGGATGACCAATCCTCCGGACCGGGTCCGGCCGCTGCGCCGTCGACGATGTCTTCTCGTGGGGCGTTCATCGGGTTCACACGAGCGCAGAATAAACCCTTCACCCCGTCACGTCGACCGGGCGAAGGGTTGGATTACATTTTGCTTGCGATACTATCTTACTTGCCACTTGGTGAGGCGCGTCGGCCGGTCCGTCATGAAGAACAGGTCAAGATCGTCGATCAGGGCGCGACCGTCATGTGCGGCGATGTTCGAGACCGTCTGAAAGTGTTCATGTGGCGACTGCGTCAGCCCACCTTGCATGGCGTGCGGATAGTTCAACATCACGGTCGAACGCGGCGACGCACACCCCACAACACCCAGCGCACCAACCACAACCAAAGCCAAAAGACATCCTGCAAAACGTCTCATGGGAAATCCCTTCAAAACCCCCTGGAATCCCTCTCAGCGACCGCGCAGAGCGAACGCCCTCATTCGCCCGGTAATCATACGCCTGCGTTGCCCCGAGTCAACAAATGGTCCCCGTCGGCATCCCGCTCGATCGATTACCAGTCCTTTTTCGTGCGGACGGTCTCGATCTGTACATAATCGTACTTCGTGCCCTTGTTCATACCCGGGCATTTCTCGGAGGCCTGCTCCCATTCGGCGGCGGAACCGAGGTTGCCGTTCCAGAACGGCCACGTCCGGCACTGGAGCGGGCGAACAGGGTAAATCCCGCACATGCTCTTGCCGCCTTCCCGCTTGAGAAAGATGCAATCGCCGCCCTTCTTCTCCGTCAGGCTGTATCGAAATGCGACGCGACGCAGGTGCTCCTTTTCCAGCCAATCGTCGGAGCGCCCCAAGAACCTCGCAATCCGGCCGATCTCCTCCTTGGTCAACCACACGTACCCCGGGGGCCCGCTGCAGCAGTTGCCGCATTGCGTACACGAGAAACTCAGACCCTCGCTATACCATTTCTTCTTGTCGCCCACGAAACGCCCCATTCATCCACATTTGCTGCTGCCGACAGTGCGGGACGGGCTGCGTGCCACCAAACGGCATCCGTCCGTCGAAGAAATCCGACCCGACAAGGCAATGTAGGCCTTTTACGCGATGTCGTCGAGTTGAATGAAAATGCGGCGCGCAAGCCGCGTATTCGCGGGCCGGAAATCACGTTTTCGGACCGTGGCTGAAAGTTTCGCGGGCGGCGGTCCAGTGTCACGGGTGAGCGGACGAAGAATGATCGGGGTCTCGCGCCGCGCCACCGAATGGCGCCTCAATGCAGGTATTATGACACGACACGGCCTACTCGTATTTCTGGCGTTCACGATGGTGGTGGTCATGTTCCTGCGCCTGCCCCCCATCGTGGCGCGGCAGGATCTAATATTTCACACGTACGGCGCGCTCGTAGAGGTGGATGCCCTCGTGCGGCAGCGATATGTCGAGGAACTCGACGACGACCGGCTGGCCGTCGGTGCGATCCGCGGCATGCTGCGCGAGCTGGACCCCTACAGCCGATACTACACGGCGGAAGAACTCGCTGCGGCTTCGCGACGGATCGAAGGTCATTATGTAGGCATAGGCGTCGAGGTCGGCATGGTGGACGGCCAGCCGACAGTCATCACACCGTTGGAAGGTGGTCCCGCGGCGGAGGCCGGCGTGCAGCCCGGCGACCTGATCCTGGGGATCGAAGGGCACGACGTCAGGCGTCTCGGCGTGATCGATATCGAAGAGCAACTTCAGGGTTCCGCGGGCACTTCCGTCCGCATCACGTTACGCCATGCCGACGCCGAGGAGCCAACCGAACTCGTCATGGAACGGCGTTCCATCGACATCGAGACCGTGTGCGGATTCGTGCAGCGAGTCGACGGCGCCCGGGATTACCTCATCGATCCAGGAAACGCCATCGCCTATATTCGCCTCAACCGCTTCAACGACACCACGCCACGAAACTTCGACGCCGCACTGGCTGCCATTCGCGCATCGAACGCCAAGGCGCTGGTACTCGACCTGCGGTTCAACCCGGGTGGGATCCTGCCGGCCGCCGTCGCGGTCGCCAACCGCTTCGTGGATGAAGGAGGGATCGTCTCGACCATCACGCGTCGCGGGGTGGAGACTGACTACGCGGCCACCGCCTCCCGCACAGACACGTCGTTGCCGCTCGCGTTGCTGATTAACGGCTCAACCGCTAGTGCGGCCGAGATCGTCGCGGGCGCGCTGCAGGATCACAAACGGGCGATCGTGGTGGGTGAGCGCAGCTTCGGCAAGGGAAGCGTGCAGGGCATGCTGCGTCTCACAAATCACGAGGCGGCGGTCAAGCTGACCATCGCCTACTATCGTCTTCCCAGCGGGCGATTGATCCACCGCGGCCTGTCGACGGTCGATCCCGACGATTGGGGGATCAAACCGGACGTGCCGGTCACGCTTTCGCGCGACGAGCGGCAGGCGCTGCAGAAGATTCGGTTCGGGCGGAACGCAGATGCCCGCTCCGCCGACAACACCCTGGCAATCGACCGTCAACTGGCAACCGCGGTCGATCTGCTCCGCAAAGAGCTTCGACCGAACGAGACCGGTTCATCCGGCAAGTAGATACGCCGGGCGGTGTCCTGTTGCGGAGATAACAAGTCGGGGGCTCCGAGCGCCGGGTGCCCCATTTTTCGCGCCAGCGAAGGGTGGGGGACGAAAATGATAGGTTGCGTCAAAACGACGACCCGGTAATCCGTAGCGCATCGGAATCTGCGCGGGTGCCCCATTCTTCGCGCCAGCAAAGGATGGAGGACGAAAATGACAGGCTGCGTCAAAACGACGACCTGCTAATCCGTGGCGCATCGGAGTCCGGCCCCCGCGCTCGCGCTTGGGGCTCCGATACGTCCGCCGTGCCCTTTCATCTTCACCCACGTCGAGATTGCAGCGACTCCAGCCCTTCCGTAAACTCCGTTTATGGAAACGACAAGCACCACCATCGACCGGCTCTGCGATTTCGTGGGCCGGACCGTCACGCTCCAGGGCTGGGTATACAAGACCCGGGCCAGCGGCAAGATCGCCTTTATCGTCGTGCGCGACGGCACGGGTCTCTGCCAGTGCGTCCTGGAGAAGAGCGAGCAGACCGAGCCGTTCTTCGACGACATCAAGAAGCTGGCGCAGGAATCCGCCCTGACCGTGACCGGCGAGGTGACAGCCGACGAGCGCGCCGTCGGTGGGCACGAGCTGAAAATCTCCTCCGCCCAGGTCGTCAGTGCGGCCCACGACTACCCCATCACGCCCAAGCCCCACGGCATCGAGTTCCTGATGAAGCACCGTCACCTGTGGTTTCGCTCCCAGCGGCAATGGCACATTCTGCGAATCCGCGCCACGGTGGTCGACGAAATCCGCCGCTTCTTCAACGACAACGGTTACGTGCTGATCGATACGCCGATCTTCGCACCGGCAGCCGGTGAAGGTGCGCAAACGCTCTTTCAGGTCGACTACTTCGGCGACCAGGTCTACCTGGCCCAGACCGGGCAGCTCTATGTCGAGGCCGGCTGCATGGCCCACGGCAAGGTCTATTGCTTCGGACCGACGTTTCGTGCGGAGAAGAGCAAGACGCGGCGGCACCTCACCGAGTTCTGGATGGTCGAGCCGGAAATCGCCTACGCCTCGCTGTCGGATATCATGGATGTGGCGGAGGATTTCATCTGCTCGATCGCGCAGCGCGTGCTGCGGGACCATCGCGACGCACTGATCGAGCTCGGCAGGGATGTGTCCGATCTGGAAGCGATCAAGAAGCCGTTCTACCGCATGACCTATACCGAGGTCGGCGAAATCCTTCGCGGTCCCAAGGCGAAGGAACTTCTGGAAAACGACCTGAAGGAGAAGACGGCACGGGTCGCGGAGTTGGATACGAAAATCGGAGAGTTGGAGGCCGTCGCTAAGAGCAACGAGAAGCAGTGGAAGAAGGACAAGGCGGCGGCCGAGGCCATCGACTGCCGCGAAGAGCGGTCCGAGCTGCAGGAGCAGCTCGGCAACATCCCGCACCACATGGAGTTGGCGGCCAACTTCGAATGGGGCGGCGACCTGGGCGGCTCGGACGAGACGATCATCTCCCGCCTGCACGATCGCCCGGTCTTCGTCACCCACTACCCGCGCGATTGCAAGGCGTTCTACATGCGCGAGGACCGCGAGAACCCGCGTGTGTCGGAGTGCTTCGACCTGCTGGCCCCGCAAGGCTTCGGCGAGATCATCGGCGGCTCGGCGCGCGAGGAGGATTACGACATCCTCCTGTCACGCATCAAGCACGAAAACCTGCCGCAGGAGGATTACGAGTGGTACCTCGACCTCCGCCGCTACGGCTCGGTCCCCCACGGCGGCTTCGGCCTGGGCGTCGAGCGCACCGTAGCCTGGCTCTGCGGCCTGAAACACATCCGCGAAACGATCCCCTTCCCCAGGATGATGGGGAAGTTTTATCCGTAGGGCAGTCGCCCGCCGGCATCGTCATCGTAAGTGATGCAGCTTGCTGCACCGTAGTTGCAGTACATCACCAATCTCGGTGCGTTGTAGTGACCGAAAATGAGGAAAATACAATGGGAAACCCAGTTCTTGTTTGAGATGCGCGGCTCGTCCGGATACGATAATCGCGAAAGGAGGTCGATCGATGAGCACGAATAGGAGCGGTTTTGCGGGCGGTTTCGGGTGGGTAATTGGCGGCCTGGCCGGTATCGCAACTGTAGTTGCGGCGGTGATTACAATCCAGTCGTACTACGGAAAGGGCGAAGACCCTGGTATGAACGACCATAAGGCGAATCAAGCACCCAACGAGAAGACTCCTACCGTGGCGAACGAGCCCGATTCTAGACCGGCGACAGACTCCGACCTTGAGTCAGAATTTGCGAAGGGTGAATCGGTCGTCGATCAACTGATGAAGCGGAACGAAGCGTGCCAGACACGGATTGCGGAGCTCGAATCCAGAATCAAACAGTGTTGTCCGGAAAAATGCCCACAGGAACTTCGCGAGCGCGCACGCGACCCTCGTATTCAGGCCAATTATTATCCCTTCCTCGAAAAAAGCAACCGCAGAAAAAAAACGCTCGTTGTGCTCGATGAGCCTCGGCCGTGCTCTTTGCAGAACTTAAAAACAATCGGTGCCCTGTATGATTATCCTTCCTTCGCGCAAGTTGGCGCCAATATCCAACCGTACCATCTTACCGGGGGGAATCACTGGCCCATGGAGGACGACGGGCGCCCAAAATGGGGCTGCCCGAACACCGATGGTGAATACGAAGTTTACCGACAACGCTACAACGAGTTCATGGACCTCGCTGACTGCTGGGTCGAGATGAAATTGTTGGATCCGTAGATTGTCCTATGGGCGCCGGGTGCCGCTGGCGGCTCGCCCGCCAGTGCGAAGCCTGGAGCATCCGTCGCGCCACTTATATATCGCAACTCATCCAAGCCCTGGCAAGGGCGGCCGGTTTATAGACCATGGCGGAAGCCATGGTGCAAGATCCTTAAGGAACCACCAAGCCCCGGCAGAAACTATGAAAGCCGGGTTCCGAACCGGTCGGTTTTCGGGA
>Ga0055452_10000312_pt1 | contig 12440 bp, 11 predicted proteins | sample China_Galinas_PW_6_FD_57735 | JGI IMG/M metagenome (GOLD analysis project Ga0055452, IMG submission 57735) | Wetland microbial communities from San Francisco Bay, California, USA, that impact long-term carbon sequestration - China_Galinas_PWC_D2 | ecosystem: Environmental > Aquatic > Marine >... | reverse complement strand
TCGCTGCGCTCCTGCCCGCCGGTATCGATCCCCGGGTCGCTGCGCTCCTGCCCGCCGGTAGTCGTGGACGCGTGAACGCCTAGCCATGGCTGACCGCAAGTCCGACAAGGGTCGGCACCAGGCGCGCAAACGCGCGGTCGATCTGCTCTTCGAGGCGGAGGCGCGGGGACTCACGCCGGCCGAGGTGGCCGATGCGCGCACCGCTTTGGCCGACGCCAATCCCGATGTGTCCCCGCTCAATCCCTATACCGTGACGGTCGCCCGCGGGGTCAGCGACAACGCCGCGCATGTCGACGAGTTGATCACCTCCCATCTGCAGGGCTGGACGCTGGAGCGGTTGCCCGCCGTGGACCGCGCGATCCTGCGAGTCGCGGTGTGGGAACTACTGCATGCCGACGACGTGCCCGAGCCGGTGGCCGTCGACGAGGCTGTCGAACTGGCCAAGGAGCTGTCCACCGACGAATCGCCGGGATTCGTCAACGGTGTACTGGGCCAGGTCATGCTGGTCACCCCGCAGATCCGTGCGGCCGCCGATGCGGTCCGCAGCGCGATCCGCAACGGCACGGGGCACGACGGCGGGCCCGAGGCGTAGCGTCGCCGGAATGGATGCTGGAGAGCACTTCGCGACGCTGGCATCGGTGTGGGATGAGCAGGCCGAGGCCATGGAAACCTCGATGGGCGTGCACGCGTCGGCGGCACGCAGGGCTCTGCGTGCCGCACCGGGCGAGCGGATCGTCGACCTGGGTTGCGGTCCCGGGACCTCGGCGGTGGCACTGGGCTCGGAGGTGGGGCCCGACGGATGGGTCGCAGCGGTCGACATCGTGCCGCAGATGGTCGAGGCCGCCTCGCGGCGCCTCGCGGCGGCCGGCGTGCACGGTACCGCCGTGGTGGCCGACGCAGGTGTGGCCGACCTCGTCGCGGTCGCAGGGCAGGGACAGCCGTTCGATGCGGTTCATTCCCGGTTCGGCCTGATGTTCTTCGAGCACCCGAATGCGGCTTTCGCCAACATCTTTGCCGCCCTTCGCCCGGGGGGTCGGCTGGCTGCCTCGGTATGGCAGCACCTGGCCGACAACCCGTGGATCACCATGACCACCGCCACTGCGATGCAGGTGCTCGGCGTCGACCGCCCGCCGCTGCCAGAACCGGGGCAGCCGGGCCCGTTCTCGCTGGCCGACCGGCAGGCCGTGGCGGCGATGTTCACCGGGGCGGGGTTTGTCGATGTCCGGTTCGAATCGGTCGAAGCGCCGTTCCTGCTGCCCGGTGACGGCACCGCCGCCGCGGCGCGCGTGCTCAGTGCCGGCCCGTTGGGGGCGGCCTTTCTTGCTGCGGACGAAAGCCGCCGGCGCGACGTGATCACCGCGGTCGTCGATGCGCTGCAACATCATCGCGGTGCAGCGGGTTTCGAGGTTCCCGCAGCGTCCTGGTGCATCACCGCCGGGCGCCCCTGACAGAGGCGGTATCCGGGTGTTCGCCGGAGGCCTTGGTTGCCGGGAGGCGCGGCTCGGCGTCGAGCCGGCGCGACTGCTAGATCAGGGCGGCATAGGTGCGCCGGACGAACTTCGGCTGTACGGACTGAAGTTTGGCCAGCGACGTGTTGCCGGCGACGGCCTCCGCGGCGGCCGTGAAGTTCGGATAGTTCTGGATCAGGTAGATGAGAATCAGGTCGTTGGACGGGTCGGCCTGCCACCAGGTTCCGTAGGCCCCGGGCCAGTTGAACGTGCCCGGGCCGCCGGGGCCGAACAGTTGCGAGAACCTCGCCGGGTCGGTCACCACCGACAGGTTCAGCCCGAACCCCCGGCCCACCCAGTAGGGCATGCCGAGGAACGGCACCTGCTTCTGCTCAGGGGTCAACTGGTCGGTGCGCATCAGCCGCACCGACTCCTCCGAAAGCACCCGCACCCCGTCGACCTCACCGCCGGACAGCAGCATCCGCACGAAGCGCAGGTAGTCGTCGGCGGTGGACACCAAGCCCGCTCCGCCCTGACAGAACCGGGGTTCGGTGACCGGCACCGGACCCATGGCATCGTGGTGCAGGCCGGCCCGCTCGTCGAGCCGGTACATCGTGGCCGTGCGGCCCCGCTTGTCGGGTGTGATGAAGAACCCCGTGTCGGTCATGCCGAGGGGACTGAAGACCCGCTCGGACAGCACGGTGTGCAGGGGTTTGCCTTCGACCCGCGCGAGCGTGATGCCGAGCACATCGGTCGCGTGGCTGTAGGTGAGCCGCTCACCGGGCTGGTGCACCAGTGGCAGCGCGGCGATCTCGGCCAGCCAGTGGTCCTGATCCTGGCGCAGTGACACCCGCCCGTAGGCGCGACCGATCGGGCCGGCTACCGAGAACATGTAGGCCAGCCCGCTGCGGTGGGTCATCAGATCCTCGATCGTGATCGGCCGGCGGGCCGGTACCGTGCGATCCAGCGGTCCGGCCGGGTCGACCAGCACGCGCATGTCGGCCAGCTCGGGCAGCCAGCGGCTGACCGGATCCGAGAGTGCGAGCTTGCCCTCCTCGACCAGCACCATGGCGGCCGCGATCGTGATCGGTTTGGTCATCGAGGCGATGCGGAATATCGTGTCGCGCTGCATCGGAAGCCCGGCTTCGACGTCGCGATAGCCGATCTCGTTGACCTGCACCACATCTCCGCGATGCCACACGAGGGTCACCGCACCGGCCAGCAGGCCGGACTCGGCCGCCTGCACAACGGAGGCCCGGTTGTCCGCGAGATTCACCGGCGAAAGTCTACTCAGGCCCGTTCTGCCTGCACGAGCCAGAAGGCCATCTCGACGTCGGATCCGTCGCCGGTGCGGCGCACCGTCCTCGGTGTCAGTGCCGTGATCCGCCAGCCCGCACCGCTCAGGGTGTCGCGCAGGGCCTGTTCGCTGACCCCGCGCCGTTGCCGCTGCGGATCGTCGTTGGCGTCGGAGAAGCAGCTCATCAGCAGGCGGGCGCCCGGTCGGGTGGCGCGGTGCGCGGCGGCCGCGTAGGCGGCCTTGGCGTGATCGTCGAGGCAGTGGAACATGCCGCTGTCGACGACGGTGTCGAAGGCCGCCGTATAGCCCGCCAGGGTGGCGGCATCGGCGACCGCGAACGTCACGTCCACTCCGGCGTCGGCGGCCCTGCGCTCGGCGGTGACCAGCGCGGTCGGTGCGATGTCCAGGCCGGTGACGCGGTGGCCGTGGCCGGCCAGGTAGATCGCGTTGTCGCCCAGCCCGCAGCCGATGTCGAGGACATCGCCGCGGACCAGGCCCTGCTCCTGCCAGCCGACGACACTTTCCTTGGGCGCCTTGGTATCCCATGGCACGGCCGGGACGGGAGGCACCCCTTCGGCCGGGCTCTCGCCCCGGTAGAGGGCGTCGAAGTCCCAGGCGGGCCGATCCGGTGTGGTCATTTCCGCCAGGGTAGCGGGCAATGCTAGGCTGCCCGGCAGTTCGACATCCTTTAACGATCCGTCCAGCGAGGCGGAGAAGGAGGTCTGGTCAGCTCGTGGGCACCACCGACCGGGAATTGATGTCCGCTGCGGACGTCGGCCGAACCGTTTCCCGCATCGCCCATCAGATCATCGAGAAGACGGCCGTGGACGGCCCCGATGCCCCCCGCGTCGTGCTCCTGGGTATCCCGACCCGCGGCGTGGACCTCGCCGCGCGGCTGGCGGTCAAGATCCAGGAGTTCTCCGGTGTCAGCCTCGCGCACGGCGCGCTCGACATCACGCTGTACCGCGACGACCTGAACTTCAAACCGCCCAGGCCGCTGGAAGACACCTCCATCCCGGCCGGCGGCGTGGATGACGCCCTGGTCATCCTGGTCGACGACGTGCTCTATTCGGGCCGGTCGGTGCGCTCGGCGCTCGACGCCCTGCGCGATGTCGGCCGACCCAGGGTGGTGCAGCTGGCGGTGCTGGTGGACCGCGGACACCGTGAACTGCCGATCCGCGCCGACTACGTCGGCAAGAACGTGCCCACTTCGCGCACCGAGACCGTACAGGTGCTGCTGGAAGAACACGATGGGCGCGACGCAGTGGTCATCACCGGAGGGAACCGATGACGATCAGGCACCTGCTGTCCGCGGCGGACTTGAGCCGCAACGAAGCGACGGCGATCCTCGACGACGCCGACCGGTTCCGCCAGGCGCTGCTGGGCCGTGAGGTCAAGAAGCTGCCCACCCTGCGCGGGCGCACCATCATCACGATGTTCTACGAGAACTCCACCCGCACCCGGGTGTCGTTCGAGGTCGCGGGCAAATGGATGAGCGCCGATGTGATCAACGTCAGCGCCTCGGGCTCCTCGGTGGCCAAGGGCGAATCGCTCCGCGACACCGCGCTGACGCTGCGGGCCGCCGGCGCCGACGCACTGATCATCCGCCACCCCGCATCCGGCGCCGCGCAGCAGCTCGCGGAGTGGACCGCCGAGCCCGACGGTACCGGTTCTTCCCGGGGGGCAGGAGCGTTGCGACTCGGGGGAGGACCGAGCGTCATCAACGCCGGTGACGGCACCCATGAACACCCGACCCAGGCGCTGCTCGACGCGCTCACCCTGCGGCAGCGCCTCGGCGACATCGAAGGCCGCCGGATCGTGATCGTCGGCGACATCCTGCACAGTCGGGTGGCCCGCTCCAATGTGGCGCTGCTGGCCACCCTGGGCGCCGAGGTGATCCTGGTCGCGCCGCCCACGCTGCTTCCGGTGGGGGTGTCCGACTGGCCGGTCACGGTGTCGCACGACCTCGACGCGGAACTACCCGCCGCCGATGCCGTGCTGCTGTTGCGGGTGCAGGCCGAACGCATGAACGGCGGCTTCTTCCCGTCGGCGCGGGAGTACTCCGTCCTCTACGGCCTCTCCGACCGGCGACAGGCCATGCTGCCCGATCATGCGGTGGTGCTGCACCCGGGACCGATGCTGCGCGGCATGGAGATCGCCTTCTCGGTGGCGGACTCGCCGCAATCGGCGGTGCTGCAACAGGTTTCCAATGGCGTGCACGTCCGAATGGCCGTGCTGTTCCACCTCATGGTCGGTACCGACGAGGCGGTGAGTGTATGAGCACGACGGTTCCGGTTCTGATCCGCGGCGTGCGGCTCTACGGTGAAGGCGATCGAGTCGACGTCCTGGTCGCCGACGGGCAGATCGCCGAGATCGGCGCGAAGCTGGCAGGGGCCGGAGGACTTGACGAAGACGTAGACGTGATCGACGCCGCCGGCCAGGTGCTGCTGCCCGGGCTTGTCGACCTGCACACCCACCTGCGCGAACCCGGCCGCGAATACGCCGAAGACATCGAAACCGGCTCGGCTGCAGCTGCTCTGGGCGGCTTCACCGCGGTCTTCACGATGGCCAACACCGATCCGGTCGCCGACAGCCCGGTGGTGACCGACCACGTGTGGCAGCGCGGCCAACAGGTCGGGCTGGTCGACGTGCACCCGGTGGGCGCGGTCACGGTGGGGCTGGACGGCAAGCAGCTGACCGAGATGGGGTTGATGGCCGGCGGCGTCGGGCAGGTGAAACTGTTCTCCGACGACGGCCTCTGCGTGCACGACCCGCTGGTGATGCGCCGGGCGCTCGAATACGCCCGGGGACTCGGTGTGCTGGTCGCCCAGCACGCCGAGGAGCCGAGGCTGACGGCCGGCGCCGTCGCCCACGAGGGACCCAACGCCGCCAGGCTTGGGCTGGCGGGCTGGCCGCGCGCCGCCGAGGAGTCGATCGTGGCCCGCGATGCACTGCTGGCCCGCGATGCCGGGGCCCGGGTGCACATCTGCCACGCGTCCACCGCCGGCACCGTCGAGATCATCAAATGGGCTAAGCAGCAGGGCATTTCCATTACCGCCGAGGTGACACCGCACCACCTGATGCTCGACGACACCCGGTTGGCGAGCTATGACGGTGTGAACCGGGTCAACCCGCCGCTGCGGGAGGCCTCCGATGCGCAGGCCCTGCGTCGAGCGCTGGCCGACGGGATCCTCGACTGTGTGGCCACCGACCACGCCCCGCATGCCGAACACGAGAAGTGCTGTGAGTTCTCCGTCGCACGACCGGGCATGCTGGGTCTGCAGACCGCACTGTCGGTGGTGACGGTGACCATGGTGGAGCCGGGCCTGCTCGACTGGCGCGGCGTGGCCAGGGTGATGAGCGAGAACCCGGCCCGCATCGTCGGGCTCGACGATCAGGGCCGGCCGCTGGAGGTCGGCGAGCCGGCCAACCTTGTGGTCGTCGACCCGGATGCCACCTGGACCGTCGACGGCCCAGCGCTGGCCAGCCGCTCGGCCAACACGCCGTACCAGGCGATGACGCTGCCCGCAAAGGTCACCGCGACCTTGTTGCGCGGGAAGGTCACCGCTCGAGATGGGAAGAGCCCGGCGTGAACACCCAGACCACGATCGCGTCGTATGTCTTCGCCGGCGTGCTGGTGGTGATCATCGGGTTCGTCATCGGCGCGATGGTGCGCGGCTGGCGGCGTCGCGGTGAGCGGCAGGCCGAACTCGTCGGCCAGCTCCCGTCCATGCCGGACATGCTCGGCTCGGCAACCGTCGCACCCACCCGGGGGCTCTATGTCGGCAGCACCCTGCGCAGTCCCAACGCTCGTCACCCGAGCGGCTCAACGCCGGACTGGCTCGAGCGCATCGCCGTCGGGGACCTGGCCTATCGCTCGAAGGCGGTGCTGACCCGCTATCCCGAGGGGGTTCTGCTGGAACGATCGGGAGCGGGTCCGATCTGGATACCTCAGGATGCGATCAGCGCCATCCGGACCGAACGGGCTCTGGCCGGCAAGGTGCTGACCGGCGGCCGCAAGAAGGGTGAGGCGTCCCAGGGCATTCTGGCGATTCGTTGGCGGTTGCCGTCGGGCACCGAGATCGACACCGGCTTTCGCGGCGACGACCGCGGTGACTACGCCGGTTGGATTTCGTCGTGACAACGACAATTCGGATAGGGGAGGCAGCGTGACCGGAAAAGCCCATCTGGTGCTCGAGGACGGGCGGATCTATACCGGCACCGAGTTCGGCGCGGTCGGGCAGACGCTCGGCGAGGCCGTGTTCTCCACCGGCATGTCCGGCTATCAGGAGACTCTGACCGACCCGAGCTACCACCGCCAGATCGTGGTGGCCACCGCCCCGCAGATCGGCAACACCGGCTGGAACCACGAGGATGCCGAGAGCCGGGGAGACAAGATCTGGGTCGCCGGCTACGCCGTGCGGGATCCGTCGCCGCGGGCATCGAACTGGCGGGCTACCGGAACGCTGGACGACGAGCTGGTCCGCCAGCACATAGTCGGCATCGCCGGGATCGACACCCGCGCGGTGGTGCGTCACCTGCGCACGCGCGGCTCGATGAAGGCCGGCGTGTTCTCCGGCCCGGCGCTGGCGGAGAACGCCGAGATGCTGCGCCAGGTGCGCCGCCAGCCCGCCATGCTCGGTGCCGATCTCGCCGGGGAAGTCAGCACACCCGAGTCCTACGTCGTAGAACCCCAAGGGCCGCAGCGGTTTACCGTTGTCGCACTGGATCTGGGTATCAAGACCAACACCCCGCGTAACTTCGCACTGCGCGGTATCCGCACCCACGTGCTGTCGTCGTCGACCACATTCGACCAGATCGCCGACATCAAGCCCGACGGTGTGTTCCTGTCCAACGGGCCGGGCGACCCGGCGACCGCCGATCAGGTCGTCGGTGTCGCGCGCGAGGTGCTCGGTGCCCGAATTCCGCTGTTCGGAATCTGTTTCGGCAACCAGATCCTCGGCCGCGCACTGGGCCGGTCCACCTACAAGATGGTCTTCGGTCATCGCGGCATCAACGTGCCGGTCATCGACCACGCCACCGGGCACGTCGCCATCACCGCACAGAATCACGGCTTCGCGCTGGAAGGCGAGGCCGGCGAACGCTTCGAGACCGACTTCGGGCCGGCGGAGGTCAGCCATACCTGCGCCAACGACGGTGTCGTCGAGGGCATCAGACTGGTCGACGGGAGGGCGTTCTCGGTGCAGTACCACCCCGAGGCGGCGGCGGGGCCGCACGACGCGAACTACCTCTTCGACCGGTTCGTCGACCTGATGGACGGGGGGAGGCCCTAGATGCCACGCAGAACCGACGTCAACCACGTCCTCGTGATCGGCTCCGGACCGATCGTGATCGGGCAAGCTTGCGAGTTCGACTACTCGGGGACCCAGGCATGCCGGGTGCTGCGCGCCGAGGGCCTGACGGTGAGCCTGGTCAACTCCAACCCGGCCACGATCATGACCGACCCGGAGTACGCCGACTTCACCTACGTCGAGCCCATCACCCCCGCGTTCGTCGAACGCGTCATCGCCCAGCAGGCCGCCCGCGGCAATCGCATCGACGCCCTGCTGGCAACCCTGGGAGGCCAGACCGCGCTGAACACCGCGGTCGCCCTCTACGAAAGCGGGGTTCTCGACCGCTACGGGGTGGATCTGATCGGCGCCGACTTCGAGGCGATCCAGCGCGGCGAGGACCGCCAGCGGTTCAAGGACATTGTCGCCAAGGTGGGTGGTGAATCAGCCCGCAGCCGTGTGTGTTTCACGATGGCCGAGGTGCGTGAGACGGTCGGTGAGCTGGGATTGCCCGTCGTGGTTCGCCCGTCGTTCACGATGGGCGGTCTGGGGTCGGGCATGGCGCACTCGCTCGCCGACGTCGAGCGGATGGCCGGCGACGGACTCGCCGCATCCCCTTCGGCGAATGTGCTGATCGAGGAGTCCATTTACGGCTGGAAGGAATTCGAGCTCGAGTTGATGCGCGACGGCCACGACAACGTCGTGGTGGTCTGCTCGATCGAGAACGTCGATCCGATGGGCGTGCACACCGGCGACTCGGTGACCGTGGCGCCGGCGATGACGCTGACCGATCGGGAATACCAGAAGATGCGCGACCTGGGCATAGCGATCCTGCGCGAGGTCGGGGTCGACACCGGCGGCTGCAACATCCAGTTCGCGGTGGACCCGAAAGACGGCCGGCTCGTCGTCATCGAGATGAACCCGCGAGTGTCGCGGTCGAGTGCGCTGGCATCCAAGGCCACCGGATTCCCGATCGCCAAGATCGCCGCCAAGCTCGCGATCGGCTACACCCTCGACGAGATCGTCAACGACATCACCAAGGAAACCCCGGCCTGTTTCGAGCCGACGCTGGACTACGTCGTGGTCAAGGCGCCGCGGTTCGCCTTCGAGAAGTTCCCGGGCGCCGACCCGACACTGACCACGACCATGAAGTCGGTGGGCGAGGCGATGTCGCTGGGCCGCAACTTCATCGAGGCGCTGGGCAAGGTGATGCGCTCACTGGAGACCAGCCGGGCGGGCTTCTGGACCGCTCCGGACGACGACGGTTGGGCTTCCGACGTGCTGGAGCGGCTGCGCACCCCGACCGAGGGGCGGCTCTACGACGTCGAGCTGGCGCTGCGGCTGGGCGCCACCGTCGAGCAGGTCGCGGAGGCCTCCGGTGTGGACCCGTGGTTCGTCGAGCAGATCAACTGCCTGGTGGGCCTGCGGTCGGAACTGATCGCTGCCCCCGTCCTCGATGCCGACCTGCTGCGCCACGCCAAGTACAACGGCCTCTCGGATCGCCAGATCGCCTGGCTGCGGCCCGAGCTGGCCGGTGAAGCGGGAGTGCGCGCGCTTCGGCAGCGCCTCGGAATCCACCCGGTGTTCAAGACCGTCGACACCTGCGCTGCGGAGTTCGAGGCCAAGACGCCCTATCACTACTCCAGCTACGAACTGGACCCGGCCGCCGAGACCGAGGTCGCGCCGCAGGCGCAGAAGCCGAAGGTGCTGATCCTGGGCTCCGGGCCCAACCGGATCGGACAGGGCATCGAATTCGACTACAGCTGCGTGCATGCGGCCACGACGCTGAGCCAGGCCGGCTTCGAGACCGTCATGGTGAACTGCAACCCCGAGACGGTGTCCACCGACTACGACACCGCCGACCGGCTGTATTTCGAGCCGTTGACCTTCGAAGACGTCCTGGAGGTGTACCACGCCGAATCGCAGTCCGGCGAGGGGGGTCCGGGTGTCGTCGGGGTGATCGTCCAGCTCGGTGGCCAGACCCCTCTGGGGCTGGCGCAGCGGCTGGCCGACGCCGGTGTGCCGATCGTCGGAACCCGGCCGGAGGCCATCGACTTGGCCGAGGACCGCGGCAGGTTCGGGCAGGTGCTGACGGATGCGGGTCTGCCCGCACCGAAGTTCGGCACCGCCACCAGCTTCGAGCAGGCCCGCGAAATCGCCTCGGCCATCGGCTATCCGGTGCTGGTGCGACCCTCCTACGTGCTGGGCGGCCGGGGCATGGAGATCGTCTACGACGAGAACACACTGCACGGTTACATCACCCGGGCCACCCAGCTTTCGCCCGAGCATCCGGTGTTGGTCGACCGGTTCCTCGAGGACGCCATCGAGATCGACGTCGACGCACTGTGCGACGGCGCCGAGGTCTATATCGGCGGGGTGATGGAGCACATCGAGGAGGCCGGGATCCACTCCGGCGACTCGGCCTGCGCGCTGCCACCGGTCACCTTGGGCCGCAGCGATATCGAGGCGGTGCGGCGGGCCACCGAGGCCATCGCGCATGGTGTCGGCGTGGTCGGGCTGCTCAATGTCCAGTACGCCCTCAAGGACGACATGCTCTACGTTCTGGAGGCCAACCCGCGCGCGAGCCGCACGGTGCCGTTCGTGTCCAAGGCCACCGCGGTTCCGCTGGCCAAGGCATGTGCGCGCGTCATGTTGGGCGCCAGTATTTCCCAGCTGCGCGGGGAAGGAATGCTGGCCGCTGCCGGGGACGGCGCCAGCCCGGCGCCCGAGGCGCCGATCGCGGTCAAGGAAGCGGTCTTGCCGTTCCACCGTTTTCGCCGGGTGGATGGCTCGGGCGTGGAGTCGCTGCTGGGCCCCGAGATGAAGTCCACCGGCGAGGTCATGGGTATCGACCACGACTTCGGCAGCGCGTTCGCCAAGAGTCAGACGGCGGCCTACGGTTCACTGCCCGTCGAGGGCACGGTGTTCGTCTCGGTGGCCAACCGCGACAAGCGCTCGCTGGTGTTCCCGGTCAAGCGGCTAGCCGATCTCGGGTTCCGGGTGCTGGCCACCGAGGGGACCGCGGAAATGCTGCGTCGCAACGGTATTCCCTGCGATATTGTGCGAAAGCACTTTCAGGAACCGAGCGGAACCGGGCCCAGCATGTCGGCTGTCGACGCGATCCTGGCCGGCGGGGTCAACATGGTCATCAACACCCCGTACGGCAATTCGGGTCCCCGCATCGACGGTTACGAGATCCGGTCGGCGGCGGTGTCGATGAACATTCCGTGTGTGACCACGGTGCAGGGTGCCTCCGCGGCGGTGCAGGGCATCGAGGCCGCCATCCGCGGTGACATCGGCGTTCGTTCGCTGCAGGAACTGCACGCCGCACTCGGCGGTGATTGACGTGTCTGGCCCCATCCCTGAGTCGCAGGGCTCTGCCCCGCACGCGGGCGGGGGTACCTCCCGCTCGCGGGGGAGTGCTCCGAGCCCGTCGTTCGGTGCCCGACTTGGCGCCGCGATCACCGCTCGAGGTCCGCTGTGCCTGGGCATCGATCCGCACCCCGGACTTCTGCGGGCGTGGGACCTGCCCGCTACGGCCGACGGTTTGGCGCGGTTCTGTGACATCTGCGTGCAGGCCTACGCCGGCTTCGCGGTGGTCAAGCCTCAGGTGGCGTTCTTCGAGGCGTACGGGTCCACCGGCTTTGCCGTGCTCGAGCACGCCATCGCGGCACTGCAGTCGGCGGGTGTGCTGGTGCTGGCCGATGCCAAACGCGGCGACATCGGCTCGACGATGGCGGCCTACGCCCAGGCCTGGGCCGGCAACGGCCCGCTGGCGGCCGATGCGGTGACCGCGTCGCCGTATCTGGGCTTCGGCTCGCTGCAGCCGCTACTGGACGTGGCCGGCAGCAACGGGCGGGGGGTTTTCGTCCTGGCTGCCACGTCCAACCCCGAGGGGGCCAGTGTCCAGCGCGCGCTGGCGGGCGGTCGGACCGTTGCGCAGTCGATCGTCGACGAGGCTGCAGCGGTGAACCGGGCGCAACATCCGCAGCCGGGTTCGGTCGGCGTGGTCATCGGTGCGACGCTGGATCAGGTGCCCGACGTCAGCGCCCTGGGCGGCCCGGTGCTGGTGCCCGGTGTGGGTGCGCAGGGCGGGCGTCCGGAGGCACTGGGGGGCCTGGGGGGCGCCCGGCCCGGCCAGCTGTTGCCGGCGGTTTCCCGCGAGATCCTGCGTGCCGGACCGGATGTCGCCGCGGTGCGCGCGGCGGGGGAGCGGATGCGTGACGCGGTTGCCTACCTGGCCTAGCGTCACGACGATGCGGCGCCGGTGGCGGCGCGGAGGAGGAGTGGCGCAATCGGGTCTAGCGAGGTCAGGCGGTGGTTTTTGCCGCGAGTTCGCTTTGGTGTGAGCGTCCGACGTGGGCTTCGGCTCGCATCCGTTCGACCATGTGGGGGTAGTGCAGT
>Ga0055452_10000308_pt1 | contig 12491 bp, 9 predicted proteins | sample China_Galinas_PW_6_FD_57735 | JGI IMG/M metagenome (GOLD analysis project Ga0055452, IMG submission 57735) | Wetland microbial communities from San Francisco Bay, California, USA, that impact long-term carbon sequestration - China_Galinas_PWC_D2 | ecosystem: Environmental > Aquatic > Marine >... | reverse complement strand
CGTTTGGTTACAACCTCTTTGAGGAACACCGGGGCAAGCATCGCCACAAGCACGGGACATATGTAGTGCGTGAGTATCGCGTTTGAGACGGTCGTATATTTGTAGGCATAAAAGAACGTGATGGTGTTGGCAAGCAGCACCGGCCCAAGCAGTAGGAGGAATATCAGCCGCCTGCCTCTCGGAATAGAGGAGCGGTATTTCTCCATCGGCATCATAAATGAAAGTATTATTGTGGAGACCAGGACGGAATAGAAGATAAGATCCAATATAGGCATCCCCGAGAGCCTGATAAGCACCGGCAGGGCACTCCAGAGCAGTATAGCGCCGACTATATATAATGAGCCTTTTGCGGATACTATCTTCAAATTCACGCTCCCCGAAGAAGGATTATAAACCAACCACCAAGACTAAATATCTGGTGCCAGTCTCTTATATAATAGATAATCACTCATGCTAAATCATCCGGACGGTGCCATATGACCCCAGCGGCAAAGAGAAATCAGTTAGAACTGGCGCTCATCGTGCTTTTTCTGGTTTCCGTATTTCTCGCCGCCCTGACGAAGGTGGTGGACTCGGAGACATGGTTGCACCTGAGCCTCGGGCGGCTCATATGGCAGATGAAGGCCGTGCCGACAACCGAGCTGTTCACCTATCCGATAGCCGGAACGACCTTTGTTTACAACTCATGGCTTTTCGGTGTACTGTGCTATCTTCTCGACCATAGTTTCGGTGCATACGGCCTGGGGCTTTTGAAGGCCCTGACCATCACGACTGCCTTCTATATATTATTCAGAGACTCGCTGAGGCCGCACAGAAACTATGCGGTGACCGCCATCGTCCTTATAGCCGTTGTCGTGATGTCGCGCTACCGCTTCGTCATGAGGCCCGACATGTTCCTCATGGTATTTCTGTCCTTCAGCATTTACAGTCTCAACGCGTACCTCTACGACGGAAAGAAGGCCCTATACGCGCTGCCGGTCGTGCACCTCTTATGGGCCAATATGCACGCGAGCGTAATTATCATGTTCGTGCCGTTTCTCTCCTTTATATTCGGCAGCATCTTACAGCGGCGCCTCAAAGAAAAGGGATTTATTGCCGGAGAGTCGCTTTCCAATCGCCAGATTATGGTCGTCGCCGTCATATTCGTCGCGTCTTTTCTGGCTACACTGATCGGCCCCCATCAGGCGATGGAGTATTTATACGGCCCCAAATACATCACATCCAACTGGCACACGCACAACATAATGGAGATGCTGCCGCCTACCGGCATCGACAGGCTGAAACTCATCATCGCCGCCGCGGTTACCGCCTTGTCTTTCGTGCTCAACCGAAAGCGGTTATCGATAATTCATCTTTTCCTTGTTATCCCGTTCATAGCGCTCCCGTTTGTGTCCATCAGGTTTCAGTTCATACTTGCCTTTGCATGCGGCCCGGTCGTAGTAAGAAACATCTCGGCATATCTCGCCCGTCGCGGCTGGGGCGGCATATTTTCGCGTAAGTTCCCACTCGCAGCCGCGGCATGTATCGTGGGTTTGGCCTGCGTACTCAATCTGACGAACGTATCGCCCTTCGGCGACTCGTATGACCGCTTCGGGTTCGGTTACAACTATGCCGAAATGCCGGATCAGGCCGTCAAGTATCTGGACAAACGAGACATCTACGGAAGGATATTCAACCCCTTCCGCTACGGGCAGTACATAATCTGGACCGGCTATCCAGAGCGAACGGTATTCACGGACGCCCGGGGGCACTTGCCCGCAGACCTGCTGGAAGATATGCAGAACGCCCCATACGACCCAGGCTTGATGGACAGCCTTCAGGCCAAATACGGTTTCGAGGCTCTGCTCCTTAGCCGCCCGATATTGCCGCCCAACACGCCGAGCATGCACGGGAAGTTCGACATCTCGTTCCAGCTTCCCGGTTGGGCACTCGTGTATTGGGACGACAAATCCTTCGTCTATCTCAAGAAGGGCGGGAAGTTCGCGCCGGTCATTACCACCGACGAGTACAAGCTCATGAAGCCGCTAATGCCGTTCTCGGATTTCATCAGAGGGCTTACCCCGGGCAACATCCCCGAGTATGAAAGCGAGCTCAAGAGGGCCGCAAACGAGACCACCGACTCATCTCGGGCGAACATGTTCTTGAGCCTCCTTTACCTGACCAAGAAGGACTACCCCGATTCCATAACGGCGGCTTCGAAGGTAAAGATCGACGCCCTCAAGGCCATCTCATACATCGCCATGGGAGACGCCTATAAAGGTCTCGGCGACTTAAAACGAAGCCTTGGTTCGTACAGAATGGCGTTGGAAAGGGAAGAAATCCCCGGAGTGTATTATCGAGCCGGCGTGGTCTGCTCGATGATGGGAGACCCGAAGAGGGCGTTACGATATTACAAAAAGGCTCTTAAACTTGACGGCTCAATGTCATACGTGTACCCCGAACTGATAAACACCTATCGGGCGCTCGGGATGAAGGATAAGGCGGACGAGGCTTCACGAAAATACCAGCGCCTCACCGGAGGACACTAAGCTTCTTCCGGGCTACTGCCCGAATTTCTTCTTAAGCGCTCCTGCGACCTTCTTCGGCACTATGCCCGTAACGGGCCCGCCGAACGAGGCCACCTCCTTGACCATGGTGGAGCTGAGGAAGGAGTATTCCTCCGGCGGCATCATAAAGACCGTTTCCACCTTGCCCTTGCTGAGCTTTCTGTTCATCATAGCCATCTGGAGCTCGTACTCGAAGTCGCTCACGGCCCTCAGGCCCCTGATAATCGCCACGCCGTCCATCTTTACGGCGTAGTCCACGAGAAGTCCGTCGAACTTCTCCACCTTGACGTTGTCGTACTTGCCCACGGCGTCGCGCACGAACGCAAGCCGTTCGTCTATCGAAAATAGTGGCGCCTTGGCGGGGTTGTTCGTCACGGCGACTATAATGATGTCGAATATCTTCCGGCTGCGCTCAACGAGGTCGATGTGGCTGTTTGTGATCGGGTCGAACGTGCCCGGATAAACGGCCTTCCTTTTCATTGGGGCTTCCTTTCCATGGCCGTCAGCGACGTATCGCCGTAGCGGTATGTTTTCCTCTTCTTTAAAACTCCGACCTCATCCGGCAACTGGCTCTTGCTCGGGTGCTCGGCGATGACAATGGCGTCGTCCGCAAGGGCGTCGCCCTTCCCTAAAGCCTCAAGAAGGGGTTCTACCTCGCCCGCGGCATAGGGCGGATCCAGGAAAACAATATCGAACTTCTTCCCTTCCTCGGCTGATTTCTTGATGAACCTGTCGGCCTTCATGTTCACTATGAGGGCCTTGGGGCGGCAGCCGCAGTCGCAGAGGGTATCCTCTATCTGCTTGGCCGTCTTTCTATCCGCCTCGACGAAATATACGCTATGGGCCTCACGGCTCATGGCTTCCATGCCGACCGCGCCGGTGCCCGCATATAGGTCAACGAACGCCGAGCCCTTGATTCTCGGTCCAATGATATTAAAGAGCGATTCTCTCACCTTGGACGACGTGGGCCTCAGGTCCTTACCTACCCCGCAGACCTTCACCTTGCGCCCCTTGAGGTTTCCCGATGATATCCTCACAGCCATAGTTAATATTACATTATGGTGAAATCTCCTTCAAGGAATACTCGCGCGATACCTGATACAATATGGCATGTACCCCGTAGTGGTGAAAAAGTCGAGATATGCCTACGAAACGCTCCGCCGGGACGTATTCTATATCCTCGGAAGCATCAACGACGGTCTCGTAACGAAAGGCACACGGGTCCTGGTCAAGCCGAACCTTCTTGCGGCGTCGAAACCAGAGCAGGCGATAACCACGCACCCCCTCGTCGTAAAGGCCGCCTGCGAGTATGCCCTCGAACAGGGGGCCGTGGTCACCGTGGGCGACAGCCCTCCGCTCGGGGCTTTCGAGAAGATAATTAACGCAACGGGCCTCAAGAACATCCTCCGTGACCTGCCGGTGGAGCTTAAGGAGCTTCAGTCGCCAGTGAAGGTCAGCACCAGTGAGAATTTCAGGGAGGTCGAGCTTTCCGAGGACGCCCTTGGCGCCGAGGCCATTATAAACCTCCCAAAGCTAAAGACCCATTCCCAGATGAACCTGACGCTCGCGGTTAAAAACTTCTTCGGCTGCGTCGTAGGCGCGAGAAAGGGAGAGTGGCATCTTCGCATTGGCGACGACAGGGAGCGCTTCGGCGAACTCATTGCATCCATATATAAGTCCATGCCGCCGTCCCTGAGCCTCATCGACGGCATACTCGCCATGGAAGGGAACGGCCCCGGCTCGGGAGGGAATCCGAGGGAGCTCGGCGTGCTTCTTGGCAGCAGGAGCGCCCCCGCCCTCGATGCGGCCGTCTGCACCATGCTGGGCTTCGACCCGTTAGAGCTTCTTACCACCAAGGCCGCCTGGAACATGGGTATCGCGAAAGAATACGAGGTCATAGGCGAACTGCCTCACGTAAGCGATTTTGTCATCCCGGGAAGCAGCGGCACCATGTTCGGCCCCAAGTTCTTCAGCGGTTTTCTCCGCCGCCACTTCACCGTTCGACCCAAGTGCATGGACGATTCCTGCAAGCTCTGTGAGGAATGCACCCGCATGTGCCCGGCCGGAGCGCTTGAGATGGGAGACAAGAAGCTCAATTTCGACTACGACAAGTGCATACGCTGTTACTGCTGTCTCGAGGTCTGCCCCCACGGCGCGCTCACTAGGCACGACCCCATCTTAAGAAGAATCATCCGAAAAGTCTTTTAGAATCCGCATCGCTGCATCTCATAGAAAATATTGAATACCCGCCGCCCGATAATATATCCTTAATGCATGCAAATCGAGCTTTTCCTTGTCCCTCCGGGCAACAGGGAATTCAGAAACACCTTGATTTCAAAAGCTTTAGAGGGCATAGAGGCCCCCGATTTCTCGAACATTCTCTATGTAGCACCCACCCGCCACATGATAGAGCGCTGGCAGCGCGAGTTCCACCCAAAGGCCGGAGATTGCTACAGGCCACCACGTGCAGACACCCTTAGCGGCCTTGCAAGGAGGATATATGCCTCCGAGGCGGGTGACGTAATCATCGACAAGAAGCTTGCCCCATTCGTGATCTCTGGTCTCGGCGGCCACGGCACGGGCTTTTCCAAGGTGCTTGCCGATTTCATCGGCGATATGAAAAACCATTTCCCCGGCGAGGACGCAGAGGCGATTCGCGAGAAATTAACGGAGATCTTCGGCAGGCTTTTCATCCCGGATGAGGTCGCAAAGCGGGTATACGACGCGCTCGACACATTTACCGTTTACAACAACGCCATGAAGGCCGCCGGAGCGTCAGACGAGGACGACGCCCTCGTCCGTGCACCCTCGATCGCCGAGCGAAAGCCCGGAGCACAGGTGCTCGTTCTGGACGGGTTTTACGAGGTGACCCCAGCCGAGCTCGGGTTCATAAAAACCCTAATCGGCAAGGCCCAGAAGACCCTCATAGCCATCCCTATAAGCGGCGAGGACGACGACCTAAGGCACTGCTACTCGGAAGATATCGTAAAAGAATTCGGCGTGAAGCCGGAGAGGTTCGATGCCGGGGATGAGCCCTCGCTCGCCTACGTCACGTCGCAGTCGAAGGAGGACGAGCTCGAGGGCATAGCTCGGCACATCAAGAGCCTGTACGTCTCGGGCAAGCTCAGGGAGCTTGAGGGCGTATACGTCGCCTTCCCGAAGCTCTCAGAATACCGCGAGATGCTCAGCCGCGTATTCACCCGCTATGGCATCCCTTACTCTCCGGAGCCGCAATCCACGCGCCCTTACAGGGATGTGCTCAGCCTCGTGACGGCGGTGCGAGACGGATTCCCGAGGCTCGCCACGGCCCGCTTCCTGACATCCCCGTACTTCAGGGGCATACCCGAAGAGGTACGTCAGGCGACGCCCGCCATAGCTCTTGAGGCCGGCACGGTGCACGGCCGCGCCTCCTGGCTCAGGGCCTTGAAGGCCGAAGGGCTCGAGAAAGAAGCAACCCGCATATTCGACAAAGCCTCGTCGTTAATTAATGTTAATACAGCCACTTACACTGCTTATATTAATGTACTGCTTGATATTTTAAAGGCCTTTAAATTCTCGGTGGAGGCCGAGGAATTGGACGGCATCGAGGGCACTATCAGGGAGCTCATGGTGCTGGACTCGGTGCCGGGAGTGGAGCGCCCCACCCTCAGGGTGTTTGCCGAGGTGCTCGAGGGATATCTGGCCGGGAAGGCCACCGCGGGTCGGGGCGAACGGGACGGAGTTCGGGTGGCCGACCTCAGGGAGATAAGGGGTCTTGAGCCCGAGTATCTCTATCTCGGGGGCCTCAAGGACGGAGACCTTCCGGCCAGGCCGGAGGTGGATTTCCTTTTGCCCGAGAGCGTCCGCCGAGAGCTCAAGCTCGTGGACATGCACCGATACCTGAGGCTCCAGGGCTATATTTTCAGACGCCTGGTTTCCTCGGCACGCCACCTTCGGCTGAGCTATCCAGCGATGGAGGGCGAGAAGGTCTTTATCCCGTCACTGTATCTGAGAGGCGCCGAGGAAACGGTCGAGCAGCTCTACGGAGATTTCTCCCCCGAGGAGGAAATGACCCGTCGCGGCGGAGAACCCCTCTCTTCGGCCATCGGGGAGATAGATGACCTGAAAGGATTCCGTGACACCTCATCCCTGCGTGTTACCGATATAGACGCCTACCGTTCGTGCCCCAGGCGCTATTTCATAGAGAGAATTCTTGGCATCGAGCCCCGGGAGATAAAGGAATACGAGGTCGATCCAAAGACCATAGGCATCGTCCTCCATGAGGTCATGGAAAAGCTCATCGGCCCGGCCATAAGCGGGTTCGACGCATTCCAGGCGAGGGCCGAGCGGGTCATCGACAAGGTGCTTGAGGGCAGGGAAATAGAGGACTACTTCAAGGCGCTCCTTAAGGCCTCGTTCATGACAATACTGCCCGACATCTACGAGATAGAAGACGGGCTGGCATCGGAGGGCTACGCCCCGGCCAAGACCGAGTATTCCATCAAGGGAGAGCCGCTGCCCGGGATATCGCTCAGGGGCAAGATAGACCGTGTTGACGTGCGCGACGACGGCTCGGCCCTTGTGCTGGACTACAAGACGGGCGGCGCGGAACTCTCAAGCACCGGCATCCTCAAGCGCGGTGAGACGCTTCAACCCTTCATCTACTCTGCGCTCCTGAAGGCAGAGGGCAAGGAGCGGCCCGAGAGCGTGGGCATATACTCGCTCAAGGACCTGCGAATAAAGCGCGTGCCCGACCAGAGGGATATAAAGGAAGGCCGCACAATCGAGCATTTCATCGAGACAGCCCTCCTCTACTTGGACTCCGCCGTCTCCGCCATGCGCGAGGGCAGCTTCAGGGCCGAGCCCCTGAACGACGCGTCCTGCCGCACCTGCCACGAGCGCCCCTACTGCCCCTACATGCAGGGAGGGGCGAAATGAGCGAACGCTATCTCGACACCACAAAGAGCGTCATAATCTCCTCGCCTGCGGGTTCGGGCAAGACCGAGAAGCTCGCACGAAGGTACATCGGCCTTATCGAGGGCGGCTCGGACGTCGAAAAGGTCCTCTGCATCACCTTCACCGAGAAGGCCGCGGCAGAGATGAAGGAGCGAATACTTAACATCCTCGACCGCGAGAACCCCGAGCTGCTTGAGAAGATAAAGCTCCAGGTGCCTCTCATGAGAATATCAACCATCCATGCCTTCTGCCTGAGACTGCTTAAACGTTTCGCCATCGAGCTCGACATCGACCCCTCGGTCAGCGTGGCCGAGGAGGTATCGGCCCGTGAGCTCTGGGTGGAATCAATATACGAAAGCCTTATGGAGGAGCGCGAGAGCCCCTCAGGCTTCTTCCACATGATAAGCGGTCGCGGCGTGAAGGGGTGGAATACCGTTCTGAGGGCTCTTGAGGAACTTCATAAGAAACGGCCCTACCCCGAACTCCTGCTTCGTGAGGGACAGCAAGTTGAGGGCGTGGCGTCCGACGTGTTCTCGCTCTACGTCCGGTGTCTCGACAAGTACACCAAGAAGAAGCGCGCCAAGCACCTCGTAGATTTTCAGGACATCGAGCTGCTGGCCTACGACGCCCTCTCGCTCGGGCCCCAGTGGCATAACATCCTCTACGCCTTCGATGAGCACACCGACCACATACTGGTGGATGAGTTCCAGGACACGAGCACCCTTCAGTGGAAGATAATCGAGAAGCTCACGGAGGAATGGCGCTCCGGGATGGGCGCCAAGCGCGAGTCCGGCAAAACGCCGACGATATTCCTTGTGGGCGACGAAAAGCAGTCCATCTACCGATTCAGGGGCGCCAACGTCAGCGTCTTCCATCGCGCGAAAGAGAACTTCGCAAAGTGGCTTGGTCAGGAGTATCATTTCGTTGAGGCCAAGGAGAACTACCGCAGCCTGCCGGCCATAGTGGACTTCGTAAACAGGCTATTCTCGCACCTCATGCCGGGCGGAGACCTTCTCAAGGATTGGATGACCAACTACACGCACTTCATGCCCAAGCGCGAGGGCAAAGGCTCGGTGGAACTCGTGCTCCTTGAGGCGGGAGAGCACACGAAGGGCACCCGCACGAAGGAGGCCCACGTGCTCGCGAGCACCATACGCTCGCTGCACGGCAAGCACGAGGTCTACGACGAAGAAGGCAAGAGACGGCCCTGCAACTACGGGGACATGGCAGTGCTTCTTAAGAAGCGCACCCACCTCGCGTTGTATGAAGACGCGCTCAGGGCACAGGGCATTCCGTTCGTTATGCTGAAAGGCATCGGCTTCTACGACGCACCCGAGGTGGCCGCCCTCAGGGAGCTTGTTTCCCTGATAGTTGAGCCTGCCGACAACTACAGCCTCTTTGCGGTTCTGAGGTCGCCCATCTTCTCGCTCGAGCCCGCAGCCCTCGTCAAGCTCATGAAGGGCAAGGCCCCTGCCATAGAGAAACTCGGCGAGGCCGAGAAGGGACGCCTCGGAGAAGTGCGTGACATGCTTAACGGGTGGTTCGAACTCGCTCGCACCAGGCCGCTCTCGTTCGTCCTCGAAACGGCGCTCACCCAGAGCGAGGCATGGTCTCGGTACTGGGAGCCTCAGCGGCATGCCAACGTAAAGAAGTTCATAGCTCTGGTGGAATCCTACGAGTCGGGCGGGCTTTCTCCTGTGGAGATCAGGGAAAAGCTAATGCGCCAGCGATTCGCCAACGAGGTAGCCAAGGCCAATATAAACGCCGAGGGCATGGACAAGGTCAAGATACTCACCATACACGCGGCAAAGGGATTGCAGTTCCCGATGGTCTTTCTGCCCTCAATGGACGAAAGCATCTCGTCCAAGACAGGCCCCGTGATGATGGACGACGACGAAGGCACCATAAGATTCCTATATGAAGAAGACTCCGCGCAGAGGAGAAAGACAGAGGCTTTCAGAATGGACGCCCTCAAGGACGAAGAGGAGGAAAAGCGACTCTTCTATGTCGCGGTTACGAGGGCTCGTGACTACCTGATGATGCTGGGCTCCATGAAAGACGGCAAACCCACGGGCAGGCTTTCGTGGATGAACGAGGCGTTCGATATCGTGGAGCCACCAAAAAAACCTCAGCCTTTAACGGTTCTCAGGGAGCAGGACATCGATGAGCGTTCGGAGCCGCCGGGGGCCAAGCTCGAAGATCACAGGCGCTTCGTGGACGCACCTGCCTACACAGAACCCATTGAGTACAAGCCGAAACCAAAGTGGGAGGACGCGACCTCGGAAGTAGAGGCGGGCCACGGTCACGGCGAGCACTGGACCGCCGTGGGCAGGGCCATGCACAGGCTTTTCCAGGAACTCTCAGAAAAACGCATATATCAGAAGGACATGACAGAGAGGCTTGACCAGTTGCTCGAGAGGGAAGGGATAACTCAGGGAGACATCATACAATCCGCACAGACTGACGTATTGAATCTTGCGCGAGTCGGGCTTCTGAACGAGACCGCCATGCCCGCCAGAGACTCATACACCGAGCTGCCCTTTGTGCTTGAGTCCGGCGATACTATCTATAAGGGCCGAATCGACCGTGTAGTGCTGCGGCACGGCAGGGCTGACATCTACGACTACAAGACGTTCCCCATACGAGAGAGCGAGATACCCGGCCTGGTCGATAAGTACGCCCCACAGATGAACGTCTACAGGGAGGCCACTGAGCGGCTCTTCAAGGTTAAGGCCCGAGCGTACCTCGTATTCACGAGCATACCGCGCGTCGTAGAGGTTTAATCGGAATCAAAGTTCATGCTATCAATGTAGTGCCGCACGGCGCCTTCAGCGAGTCTTTTAAGCTATCTCCACGAGCTCTATATCGAAATTCAGGTCCTTACCCGCAAGTGGATGGTTGCCGTCGAGGGTCACGGAATCTTCCGTGAGGTTGGTCACCATGACGTTAAAAACGGCCCCGTCTGGCTGAGAGAGCTGCAGGTGGAGCCCTTCCTTCAATTCTATGTTCTTTGGGAGCTGCTCCCTCTTTACGGTCAGTACCATTTCGTCTCTAATGGGCCCATAGGCCTCGTCGGCCGGGATGTTAACGGTCTTCTGCTCGCCAACGGCCATGCCCGATACCGCGTTGTCAAACCCTTTTATCACGTGGCCGGAACCGACCGTAAACTCAAGCGGGGAACCGTCCCTCGACGAGTCGAACACGGTCCCGTCGTTGAGCTTGCCCGTGTAATGCACTTTTACTGTGTTGCCGCTTTCTGCCTTCTTCATTCCATCTCCTAACTTGATTAAATATTTTTCAGTCGGACTCTTCCGTGACAACCGCCTGCTCGCACATGAAAGAATCCTTCTCTTCGCTCTTCACTTGCTGGAAGAAATCGCAGAGTTCGCAGGTCTCGATCTTCTGCGCAAACGTGCCCTGGGGCTTTCCGCCGCACAGGGTGCCAGCCACAAGCCAACACGAGCGTCCGGCGTTCTTTCCGCCGTGTACTCCGTCTAGCTTGCCCGCCGTAGCCGCGGGACATACTCCCAGATGCACCGCAACCGCCCCACCGGGCTCTCTGCCGCACTCCTTCAGCTCCCAGCAGTTCTTCTTCATCTCGTTCCTCCCCGGGTGATTATTTTTTCCGTATAGCATAGCATACAATCATCGAGCGCCAAGCCTATTCGGGTGGGCGGTTGCCCTGAATTGTCCTTTAACCTACCGTGATTAAAAAATAATCGCCCGCAAAAAACATCATCTTGCACACTGCGCCCCTGTGATAAAATAGACCCGATGCTCTACTACATCGCCAAGCGCTTAACGATGATGATACCACTCCTGTTTGGTATCACGCTTATCACGTTCGTCGTAATTAATATTGCTCCCGGCGGCCCGGTAGACGTTCAGACGCAGATGTCCACCAAGGTCTCGGCCCAGGCCCGAGAAAACCTCAAGCGCATATACGGCCTCGACAAGCCGCTTCACGAAAGGTACTATAATTGGCTTAAAAGGTTCGTCAAGCTCGATTTCGGCAAGTCGTTCGTGGATGGGCGAAAGGTCACGGAAATAATATTCGAGCGTTTGCCCATAACCCTTATCATCAACGTGCTGTCGCTGATCCTCATTCTGTGCGTATCGATACCTATAGGCGTATTGTCTGCGGTCAAGCAATACTCCAAGTTCGACAAGGTGGCGACGGTCTTCGTCTTTGTGGGCTACTCGACCCCGTCGTTCTGGCTCGCTCTCATACTGATGATCCTGTTCGGGGTGCACCTGGGCTGGCTCCCGATATCGGGGTTTCAAAGCATCGATGTAAGTGGAATGAGCTTTCTTCAGCGGTTGGCGGACTGGGCAAAACATCTGGTGCTGCCCGTGGGCGTTTCCTCGTTCCTGGGTCTGGCGGACCTCTCGCGCTACAGCCGCTCAAGCATGCTGGAAGTGATAAGGCAGGACTATATTCGCACGGCGCGGGCCAAGGGGCTCCCGGGGAGCACAGTGGCAATCCGGCATGCCCTGAGAAATGCGCTGATGCCGATAGTTACCATTTTCGGCCTCTCGGTACCTACCCTGATAGGTGGAAGCGTAATATTCGAGACGATATTTGCCATCCCGGGAATGGGCAAGCTGTTCTACGACTCCACGCTCGCGCGTGACTACCCGACCATAATGGGCGTCCTTGTCATTGGTGCTTTTCTTACCCTTCTGGGCAACATGCTGGCAGACATAACGTATGCCCTTGTCGATCCCCGCATAAGGGTCAGGGGGAGGGAGACATGAGACTCTCAACGGTGACATTCAGAAGATTCAAGCACAACAAGCTTGCATTCATCGGGGCCATAGTCGTACTTGTCCTCGCCACCATGGCTATAGCCGCGCCGCTTGTCGCCCCGTTCAGCCCGACGTCCATCGACATTAAGAACGTACTTTCACCTCCGAGCGCGACCCACCCCTTTGGCACTGACGACCTGGGCAGGGACGTGCTTTCTAGGATGATATACGGAAGCCGGATATCACTTTCGGTGGGATTCG
>Ga0055452_10000303_pt1 | contig 12515 bp, 14 predicted proteins | sample China_Galinas_PW_6_FD_57735 | JGI IMG/M metagenome (GOLD analysis project Ga0055452, IMG submission 57735) | Wetland microbial communities from San Francisco Bay, California, USA, that impact long-term carbon sequestration - China_Galinas_PWC_D2 | ecosystem: Environmental > Aquatic > Marine >... | reverse complement strand
CCAGGGCGACCGAGATGCGGGCGTGGACGAAGCCCACCAGCCACAGGGTGCCCCCGCCCAGCAACGCGCCGATCAGGGTTTCCAGCAGCGCGGGCGCCAGCGGCCAGCCGCCGGCCACGTGCAGCGCCGGCACGAGGACCAGGGCGAGCAGCAGGCCGCCCAGGGAGATCGCGTCGGGGATGATGCGGTGATCGAAGTCGATGGCGGCGGCGGCGATCAGCGCGGCGACGAAGGCGAGCCACAGGGGCGTCATCGCGTTGGCACCGTGGATCCACACCAGCGCGGCGAAGAGCAGCCCGGTGAGCAGCTCGATGGCGGGGTAGCGAAGCGAGATCCCGGTCCCGCAGCTGCGACAGCGTCCGCGCAGGGCCAGGTACGAGAGCACCGGGATGTTCTCCCAGGCGGAGAGCGCGTGGCCGCAGCCCGGGCAGCGCGAGCCGGGGCGGACGATCGACTCTCCCCGGGGCACTCGATGGATCACCACGTTGAGGAACGAGCCGATCACCAGGCCGAGTACCCCCGCGGCCAGCGCGAGGGCGGGTCGGGGGAGCGCGAGGAGCGCGTCCATGGCGATCAGGGTAGCAACCGCGACGCGCGTTCAGCGGAAGTCGCGGCGGTCGAAGATCGTCACCGCGACCAGCAGCAGGATCGCGATGTAGCCCGCGGCGTAGAGGGTCGGGAGCCAGACGTCGGCGGCGGTGAAGGCCAGCCCGTGGGCCGCCACGGTGGAGAGGTTGAAGCTCTCGAGGTCCGGCAGCACCCGGTAGACCAGCGCCGTGGCCTCCTTCACGCCCTGCATCTCCGACTGGGCGCCGAGGTTGCGCAGATCCCGGGTCATCTGTCCCACGATCCAGAGCCCCACGGAGAAGAAGGACGCGAGCATCGGCGTGGTGAAGGCCGAGAAGAGCGTCGCCACGGCGACCACCAGCGCCAGCTCCACGGCGGTGAGCGCGAAGCTCGCGAAGTGCGCGCTGCCGAGGTCGGCGCCGGTGACGAGCGACACCAGACAGAAGGCCGCCACCATGATCGCCATCTGCATCCAGATGGTGAGCACCAGCCCCACGTACTTCCCCAGCAGGAACTCGGCGCGAGAGAGCGGCTTCGAGAGGATCGTGTAGACGGTGCGGCGGTCCACCTCCTTGTGGATCAGTCCCACGCCCACGAAGATCGCGATCGCGACCCCGAAGAGACGGATCGAGGCGAGGCCCACGTCCTGGAGGATGCGCTCGCTCTCCACGTAGGAGAGCGTCGAGAGCAGCACCCCGGCGCAGATCATCAGGATCGCGAAGAAGAGCAGCGTGTAGAGCAGCTTGGACCGGACCGCCTCGCGGACCGTGTTGGAGGCGATCGTCCAGATGCGGACCAGGGAGATCATCGCGGCGTCTCCTGCACCCCGCCCTCGACGGCGGAGAGGAAGATCGACTCGAGGGAGACGCGATGGGGCGTCACCGACACGACCTCGGCTCCCCCGGCGAGCGCCATCTGGAGCAGCGGGTTCAGGTTCTTCTCGGCGACGCGCAGCTCGATGCGCTCGCCGTGGCCGCGGAGCTTGGGCTTGAAGCGCTCCTGGAAAGTCTCTTCGAGCTCGGCGGGAAGGCCCGAGAGCACGACGTCGGTGTGGCGCGCGGTGCCCGCGTGGAACGACTCGGTGGCGCCCGAGTAGGAGATCTCTCCTCGCACGATGATCGCGACGCGGTCGCAGACCATCTCGACGTCGGAGAGGATGTGGGTGTTCATGAAGACGGTCTTGCCCTCGGAGCGAAGCCGCAGGATGAGGTCGCGAATCTCCTTGCGGCCGATCGGATCGAGACCGCTCATCGGCTCGTCGAGGAAGACGACGCTCGGATCGTGGACCAGCGCCTGGGCGATCCCGGTGCGCTGCAGCATGCCCTTCGAGTAGGTGCGGAGCCGGGCGTCCGCCGCGTGGGAGAGGCCCACCCACGCCAGCAGGGTCTCGACGCGGTCGGGAAGCTCGGCCCGGGGCACCCCGGAGAGCCGCGCGTAGAACGAGAGGATCTCCCGGCCGGTGAGGAAGTCGTAGAAGTAGGGGTTCTCGGGAAGGAAGCCCACGTGGCGGCGGAACTCGGTCTCGCGCACGTCGCAGCCGAGGATCGAGGCGCTCCCCTGGGTGGCTCGGATCAGCCCCATCAGGATCTTGAGCGTGGTGGTCTTGCCCGCGCCGTTGGGCCCGACGAAGCCGAAGATCTCGCCCTCGTTCACGCCGAAGGAGATCCCGTGCAGCACCCGCTTGCGCCGCAGGCCGAAGCCCGGACGAAAGTCCTTGAAAACCTTCTCGACCCGGATGATCTCCGGGCGCGACTCGCTCACACCTCGCCCTCCCCGACTCGGGCCCCGCCATGGCCGGCGGACGGCCTCCCTCCTTCTTCGGCGGAACGCGCCTCCCGATCGAGCCGCCAGCGCTCGTGACGCGCCGCATCGAGGGGATGGACGTAGACCCGGTAGCGGTTCCCGTAGAAGGTCGAGACGATCTGACCGGACTCGTCGTCGAGGGTCCACTCGAAGCCCGGAAAGTGCGGGTGGGCGGGCGGAAGCCGGGAGAGCACCGGGTGGGGCCCGGCCGTCAGGTCCGCCACGCGCTCGATGTCGTGCCCCCGGCGCCGTTCGTACTCCTCCCGGGCGTCGTCGAGCACCCGGGCCGAGCGTTCGACGTCGATCTCGTCGAGGGCCTTCAGGTACTCGGCCCGGGCGTAGCCGTCCGGGGCGTTGTCCGCCATCTCGATCAGGAAGGCCGCCGCCGTCTCGAGGTTGCCCTCGTTCGCCTGCAGGCGCGCCGCCAGCGCGCCCAGGTACTTGGGCGCACCCGGCAGCCCGATCGCCCGGGAGAGGACCCGCGCCGCGGTGGCGGCGTCGTCGAGGTAGAAGAAGTGGTTGAAGCCCAGGTAGTAGCGGTTGCGCCAGTCGAGGGGGTGGTAGGCGACGCCGCGCTCGAGCAGGCGATTGGCGTGGCGGACGCTCTGTTCGGAGTCGGTGAGCCACACGGCCGCGAATCGGTACGGGTGGTCGACCCAGGGGTTGACCGTCGTGGTGACGTCGACGAGCCGCGCGATGGCGACGTTCAGGTCGGAGAAGTTCGAGCGCGCGCCGCCGAGGAGCTGCACCGCCTGCAGCCAGTAGTAGTCGGCCACCACGGACTTGAAGCCCAGGGCCGCGAAGCGCGCGCGCTCGGGGTTCGGGATGAAGCGCTCGCCATCGACCTGGATCGTCGAGTCGCCGATCCCCTGGTGGGCCGCCGCCGTGACGACGATCGCGACGGCGAGCATCGCCCAGCGCTTCCACTTCGACAGCGACTCCGGCGACAGCGACTCCGGCGACAGCGACTCCGGCGACAGCGACTCCGGCGATCCCGATCCAGGCCTGGAAACGACCTGCTCCGACACTCACCCCCCCTGGGCTCTGCCTCAGTACTCGTCGCTGGCCCAGTTGACGGCGACTTCGTTGTAGATCTTCTGGGTCGAGTTGCGCTTCAGGGGGGTTCCGAAGCCGAACAGGTGGGCCGGACACTCCACGAGGCCGCCCGAGTCGTCGCGTCCGGGAGAGACGTACATGACCGCCGACAGCAGGTCGTCGTTGTCCACGTCGCCGTAGGCGGTCGCGGTGAAGCAGGTGTCGTCACAGTCGCAGCCGGTGGCGCCGGTGTTGATGTCGTAGGCGTAGCGGACACGGCCCTCGGGCTCCCAGCCCAGGGCCGCGAACTCCGCCTCGGCCGCGGCGTCCCAGCCGTGGGTCATCGCACCGAGGTTCGCGCCGCCCCCGCCCGGGTTGGGCTGGGTGAGGGCCTCGTAGTAGATGCCCTTCTCGGCGAAGTAGCCGCGCTCGGAGCGTGCGATGCCGCCGAGGTTCGCGTAGGCCTCGCCGCGGCGGGCCCGCGCCTGGTAGCGCATGAAGTTCGGGATCGCGATCGCCGCCAGGAGACCGATCATGCCTACGGCGATCACCAGCTCGATCAGCGTGAATCCGTTCTTGCGTCGTCGTTTGAGAATCACGGGTGTCTCCAGGGGGAGGAGAAGAGAGCGTTCGAGGTAGAGGTCGATCGAGAATGGGGAGGGCCGGCGGACGGCCGGCCCTCCCCGTCATTCCTTCGAGCGGGTCCTAGAACTCGCTCTGGCCGAAGGTGTCGCTGCAGGCGCCCACCACCTCGGCGTCGAGGTAGCCTTCGTCACAGCCGATCTCGGCCGCCACGTCGCCGTTGGTCGGGTCGGGCTTCTTGTAGCCCCAGAACTGGTCGGTGCCGTTGCCGTTGATGTCCGCGCTGGCGTCGGCGGTGAAGCCGGCGCCGTTGTCCTCGGCGTTGATGCCGTAGTTGAAGAACACGCGGCCTTCCGGCAGCCAGCCCAGGGTGTTGAAGTTCCGCGGTGCGGCGCCGGTGTCGACGAAGCCCTGCTTCTGCGATCCGCTGTTGGCGGCCGGAGAAGCATCCGCCGAGACGTACGCGCCGAACTCCGCGAAGTACGACTCCTCGGCGGTCCGGATCGCCGCGAGGTTCGTCTTGCCTTCACTGGTCTTGGCCTTGAGCTGGAAACGGAGGAAGTTCGGGATGGCGATGGCCGCCAGGATCCCGATGATGGCGACGACGATCATCAGCTCGATGAGCGTGAAACCGCCGCGACGCTTGTTCAACTTGGTCATTTGGTTCTCCTTGCTTTCGAGCGCCTTCGGCGGATTTCGCCCACTTCGCCACCACCGACCGTCGGCTGGGGGCTACGCTCGAACTCCTGACGCCGGAGTAGAGCAATGCGCGTGCCAAGCCCCCCGCTGCGCGTTGATGGATCGGCAGCCGACCGGTCCAACCTGAGGGGGTGCGGCGCGCTTTGCGCCTCGGGGCGCGTCGCTCCGCGGCCCGCGGGAGCCGCTCGACAGGCCCGGGAGTGACGGTTTACGCCGGCAGCGGTGACGGAACGCGTCACTCCCCGCCGAGTTGACAAGGCGGCGAGGCCGGGGCACTTTGCGCCGTCCTGCCGGCCCGGGCTCCCATCGTCTAGCGGTCTAGGACGTTGCCCTCTCAAGGCAAAAACACGGGTTCGATTCCCGTTGGGAGCACCACCCGGGCCCCCAGGCTCCCGCCACCGCCCCCGCCATCGGAGACCCGTTTGCCGGAGTTCGCATTCGCCTTCATGGACTGCGAATTCGGGGGGCTCGACCCCGAGCGCCACGACATCACCGAGGTGGCGCTGATCATGACCGATTACCGTCTGGTGGAAGGCGTCTCGGCCGAGTGGAAGATCCGGGCGCGGGCCGATCGCATCTCGGCCGAAGCCGCGGAGATCAGCGGCTACACCGAGGAGGGCTGGAAGGACGCCCGCCCGGTCCGCGAGGTCCTGACCGAGCTCGCCGATCTGCTGCCCCGGGACAAGACCGTGGTCCCCGCCGGCCAGAACGTGCGCATGGACGTGATCTTCCTGGAGAAGGCCTACCGGGCCTGCGGCATCCCCTACCCCTTCGACTACCACGTGATCGACCTCGCGAGCCTCTTCTACGCGTGGTCGCTGGTCGCCGGCGAGACCGTCGCAGCGCTCTCCCTGCGCCAGGCCGCCACCACCGCCGGATTGATCGAAGGCGGCGTGCCCCACCGGGCCATGGCGGACGCGCGACTGACCCTCGAGACCTTCCGCTACTACATCGGGCGCCTGGCGCCGCGACCGCCCTCGGAGGTCGCCCCCGCCCTGGAGGGCCCGGGGGGCGGGTCCCCGGGTCTCGGGTAGCGCGCGAAGTTTCGGCGCCACTTCTCGAGGGCGCGCCGATCGAAGCGGGCCAGGGCGGGCAGGAGCCAGCGCCCGAGCCAGCCGTTCGGACGCAGCTCCAGCGACGAGCCGAAGTCGATGAGGATCGGCCGACCGTCCTCGCCGGCGAGGACGTTGGAGCGGTGGCGCAGGTCGAGGTGCACCACCCCGCGGGCGTGGAGCCCGCGAATCGCGGACTCGAGGGCGTCGGCGAACTCCGGGGTGAACCGCTCGGCGTGGCTGCGGGTGACCGGCACTCCGGGCCGGTACTCGATCGCGAAGGCCAGCGCGTCGACCCGGCCGAGCCAGCGGGGAACGTCGGGGTGCCCGTCCAGCCGTCGGTAGATCGCGGCCTCCCGGCGGATCTGCCAATGGCCGAAGGTCCAGCGCACCCAGGCCGGGCGCGGGGCGAAGTCCTTCACCACCGCGGGGCGGCGCCCGGGGGCATCGACCAGGAGCACGTCGGGATGGAAGCGGCCCCCGCGCTGGAGAAGGGTCCGGGCGCCGCCGCGGAGGTCCGCGCGGGTCGGCCAGGCGCGGCCGGCCGGGGGACTCACCACGGAAGCGCGGGCCGCAGCGCGAGCAGCGCCAGCCCCGCGAGCGACGCGAGCAGGGCCCCCTGCTCGTCGTTGGCGAGGAAGCGGGCGCGGCTCCAGCCGCCGCCGGGGGGCGCGTCCTGCCGGGAGCCGGCTCCGGCCTCGGGCGCGGGGGCGCCGCCGCGGAAGGCCTGTCGCGCGGGCCACAGCGCCGGAACCGCCCGGCGGTAGGCGGCGTAGGCCTCGCCGTAGCGGCGCTCGAGCCGGGCGCTCTCGATCCGCTCCTTGTAGGGGAGGTAGTAGAGGAAGAAGAAGGGGAGGAGTCCCCCCGCCAGCAGCACCCAGCCCACGCGACCCGCGGCGGCGGCGAGGCCGGTCCCCACCAGCAGCGTCCCCGCGTAGAGCGGGTGTCGCAGGTACGCGTAGGGGCCGGTGGTGACCAGGCGGTCGGTCTTCACCAGGTGGCCCGCGCCCCAGGCGCGCAGCGCCAGTCCGGCCGACACCAGACCGGCGCCGAGGGCGAGACCCGCCGGCGAGGGCTCGGCGAGCAGGAAGAGCGCCACGGCGAGCAGGTACACGGGAGCCAGGCGGGCGCGCAGGTACTTGCGCCGGAACGGGAGCCTCACGCGTGGGGACGGTATCGCTCGCCCCGTGGGCGGGCAATCCGACGCGCCTCAGTGCTCCGTGGATCCACTTCCGCGGGAGCGGCGCGCCTCGAGCATGGCCCAGAGCTTCTTGCGGAGCCGCTCCTTGAAGTCAGGGTCGGCCTGGACGTCGAGCAGATCCGCTTCGAGGAACTCGCGCAGTTCATCCATCGTGAAGTCCATTGCCGATTCGTCCATGACCTCTTCGTTCCGCTTGGTGCTCATCTCGGATGCCAGGCCCCCAGGTGGCCGCGCGCCGGGCGCAGCCTCACGACACCCCTCGGACTGGGTGAAAACTCAACGCGCTGCGTTCGATTCCGGCTGGACGGCCTCGACCAGCAACCGCTTGACACGATACAGGCTGGAGCGGACCGCGTCGTTCGAGCGCGATACGCGGCGGGCGATCTCCCCGATCGGGAGATCCTCCATGTGGCGGAGCACGAACACCTCCGCGTGCCAGTCCGCGATCGAGGACAACCGCTCCTGGATGGCGCGCTCGTAGCGCCGGAGGTGCAGCTGCTCTTCCGGCGTGCACGTGTCCAGACGCTGGGGAGCGCGTTGCAGCTCCGCCTCCGCGCGTTCGATCCGGGCCTCGTGGGCGCGCGCGCGCCGATGGTGATTGTTGACGTTGTTCTTGGCGATCCCGTAGATCCAGGACAGCAGCGAGGACTGCCCGCGATAGGCGTCGGCGGACCGGAACACCGCGGTGAAGGTCTCCTGGACGACCTCCTCGCTGTCGGCGCGGTTGCGCAGGCGCGAGTAGACGTAGGCGAAGACGCGCTGGAAGTACCGCTCGTAGAGGACGTTGAAGTCGGCCTCGGAGCCGGCGCGGAGCCCGGCGAGGAGCTCGGCGTCGCTTCGGGCGGCGCGTTCGGGCGCCTCGGAGTCGGAACGGACTTTGCGGGCAAGAGTCTTTCGGGGCAACGCGAATCTCTCTGCGTTGTCCCTCCCCAGGACGGGCGATCTCGCCCTTACTGGTTATGTGGCCCGAAGTCCGGGTGTGTGGCGCGGCGATCGCGGCTTTTTTGCCCTCGCCGGAGGTCCGGCGAGGCGGTGGCGCGGCCCGCGGCGCCCCGGCCGGCTCCCGGCGCGCCGGCTAGCCGCGGAGCAGGGCCTCGAGACCGGGCGCGCTCTCCGCCAGGGCGCGGCGCATGCGGTAGAGGTTCGCCTTGATGGCATCCTCGGACTTGCCCAGCGCCGTGGCGATGGTCCGAATCGACTGCCGCCGCAGGTGCTTGAGATGGAAGATGCGTCGCTGTAGCGGGGTCAGGTCGTTCTCGATCACGCTCTCGCAGAGCACCAGCATGCGCCGGGCGTCGACGGTCTGATCGGTGGGGGACTGCAGCGCACTCACCTCGCGGGCGCCCTCGGCATCGAGGGAGTCGATCGGCGGGCGCACGCGCCGGAAGCGGCGATTCACCTTGTTGCGCGTGATCCCGAAGATCCAGACCAGCAGGCTCGAATTGCCCTGGAAGCTCTCGAGAACGCCGAAGACGGTGAAGAACACCTCCTGGGCCACGTCCTCGGCCTCGCCGGGGTCCCCCAGGCGCTTGAGTGCAAAGCGGTAGACACGGGGAAAGTAGGCGGAGTAGAGGAGCTCGAAATGCTCCCGACTCCCAGCGAGGATCTGCGAGACCAGCTCAGCGTCGCTCGTCCAGGGCTTCTTCAACGGCTCCTCCGCGGGCTCTCGACTCGCAAGAATCCGATGGCGGGGTGACACCCGCTCCCCGGTTCCGCGACATCTCCGTGACGAGTCGGCGGAAGGAGCTGGAGGGAGTCCCCGCCTTCGCTCGGGGAGCTTCCTCAGTTGGGGGGCTGTGACTCGAGATCAGGAGAATGCGGCCTCCCGATCGTCTCCCTGGTCGGATCTCCTGTGTGAGATTCGTGGCTTTCCAAAGTGGGGAACAGGTCCCGCGCAACCTAAGAGCAAGCCCTGTGCCAGGGTGGATCGAATGCGCAAGAAATCCGGTAACCGTCCGTGAATGAATTCGAAAGGCCTTCCTCCCCCAGTGCGCACGAACCCGCACGAGGGCCCTCTGGAGAAGAAAAGCTTTTCCACTATTCGGTACGCGGGTTCACAACGGCGCGGAGACGGCCGACTCCCAAAAGTGTCACCCATATGGGGGATACCCCTGCGGATCCGGTGACATACGGGGGCGCGTGCTCGTCGGGAGCCGGGGGCCGGGACCCGGGCTCAGAGCTTTCCCGGCACCAGCCACCAGCCGCCGTCGGTCCTCTCCCAGCGGTCGCGGCGGATCAGCGCCACGGTCCCCGGTCGCAGCGGACGGCCGTCGTCTCCGACGAAGCGGACCTGGATGCGGGCCTCCTCGGGCGTGTCGAAGAGGAACTCCTGCACCTCCACCTCCAGCGGACGACTCTTCTCGAAGTGGGCCTCGTCGAGGTTCTGGGCGAGGTCGGCGTAGTAGTCGTAGAAGAGGTCGTTGCTGCGGAAGTGCTCGCGCAGCACCGGATCGTTGAAGGTCTCGAGGGTGTTGAAGCGGCGTTGGATCAGGCGCTGGTAGAAGACCTCGGCGCGCCGCTGGAAGGCGATCGCCGTGTCGGCGTCCACCGCGACCGAGCCCATGGGCCCCGCCGGAATGGTCAGGCGCGGACCGCCGCACGCCAGGATCGACGCGGCGCAGCACAGGACCAGCGCGCCGACCCCCCCGGCGCGGGCCCCGGGCGAGCTCACGCCGGCGACTCCAGCCGCTCCTTCAGCACCCGCACCACGGCCTCGATCGGGATCCGCTCCTGGGTCATCGCGTCGCGCTCCCGCAGGGTGACGCAGCCGTCGTCGACCGACTCGAAGTCGTAGGTGACACAGTACGGGGTGCCGGCCTCGTCCTGGCGCCGATAGCGGCGCCCGATGTTGCCGGCGTCGTCGTAGAAGGCGTTGACGACGCGTCGCAGGTCCTGCTCGATCTTCCGGGCGGGCTCGGCGAGCTTCTTCGAGAGCGGGAGCACCGCCGCCTTGATGGGCGCGAGCGCGGGGTGCAGCCGCAGGACCGTTCGGCTCTCACCGCCTTCGAGGGTCTCCTCGGCCCAGGCGGTGCACAGCAGCGCGAGACAGGTGCGATCGATGCCCACCGAGGTCTCGATCACCATGGGCACGTAGTGCTCCTTGGTCTCCGGATCGGTGATCCCGAGGTCCTTGCCCGAGTACTCGGTGTGGCGCGTGAGGTCCCAGTCGCCGCGGTCGTGGACGCCCTCGATCTCCTGCCACCCGAAGGGGAAGCGGCACTCGACGTCGGCGGCGGCGTTGGCGTAGTGGGCGAGCTCGTCCGGCTCGTGATCGCGCACGCGCAGGCACTCGTCGGGGATCCCGATCTCCTTGTGGAAGCGCAGGCGCTCGTCGAGCCAGTAGCGGAACCACTTCTCCCGCTCGGAGGGATGCACGAAGAACTCGAGCTCGGCCTGCTCGAACTCCCGGGAGCGGAAGGTGAAGTTCCGCGGATTGATCTCGTTGCGGAAGGCCTTGCCGATCTGCGCGATCCCGAAGGGGATCTTCTGGCGCGCCGCCTCCCGGACCCGGCGGAAGTCGGTGAAGATCGACTGGCAGGTCTCGGCCCGGAGGTACGCGACGCTCGCGGCGTCCTCGGAGGCGCCGACGAAGGTCTTCAGCATCAGGTTGAAGTGGCGCGCCTCGGTGAAATCGTGCTCCGAGGTGCCCTCGCGCGACGGGCAGGCGCCCGCGTCGTCGAGCTGGTCGGCGCGGAAGCGCTTCTTGCAGGCCTTGCAGTCGACCATCGGATCGCTGAAGTGCTCGACGTGCCCCGAGGCCTCCCAGGTGCGGGGGTGGGCGACGATCGCCGAGTCGATGCCCTCGACGTCCGAGCGCTCGCGCACCACCCGCTGCCACCAGCGCGCCTTCAGGTTGTTCTTGAGCTCGGTGCCCAGGGGGCCGTAGTCCCAGAAGCCGTTGATGCCGCCGTAGATCTCGCTGGAGGGGAAGATGAATCCGCGCCGGGCGCACAGGGAGACGAGGTCCTCCATGCGCTCGAGGCGGCGCACGCCCCCGCTCTCGGGGCTCCCGCTGGGGTCGGGTCTGTCGCTCTCTGCCACGGCTCGGCCTTCCTGGGGTTCGGGGATCCCGGGGCTCGGGGATCCGGCGTCACGGGACCGCCCGGAGCCCGGGCGGTCGCGCAGTATACCCGCGCTTCCGGTCCCCTGGTGAGCGCGGGGGGATTCCCGACGGGGTCCCCGGAGTTCGGACGGGGGGTGGGACGGGGTCCCGGGGGCGCCGCGCGCGCCCTCTAGAGCGCGGGGCCGGGCATCACCTGATCGAGGAAGGCCTCGCTGCGCAGCTCGACCCCGAGATGGAAGCGCTGGAAGCGCCCGAGCACCTGACGCGCCTCGGAGAGCGCCCGGGGCGGAAGCACCAGGCGCTCCAGGCGGCCGAGATCGAAGCGCAGGCCCTGCTCGAGGGCCCGGGCCGTCCCGAGCTGGAGCCGGAGCAGCCCCTCGAGGTGTCCGCCGCAGGCCCCGCACACCGGACCCCCCTCCGAGACGTGGAAGTCGAGCACCCCGTCGTGCTCGGGCGGCCCCCCGCAGCGGACGCAGCGGCGCAGCTCGGGCCGCAGGCCGAGGGCATCGAGGGCCCGGAGCTCGAGGATCGTCCGCAGCCGGGCGTCGGGGGTCTTCTCCGCCAGGGCGCCGAGGGCGCGCACCGCGAACTCGAAGAGCCGGTGGGTGTCCGCCCGCACGCCGCTCTCCGGGGCGAGGCGGTCGAGCAGCTCGAGCAGACAGCACCCCATGCCGTAGCGCGCCGGGTGGCGGCGCAGTCCGGGGAAGCAGGTGATCAGCCGCGCCTGGTCGAGGCGCGCCATCCGGTTCGGGTTGCGCCGGTCGAGCTGCACGCGCACGTGGTTGAAGAGGTCGAGGGTGCCGGAGAAGCGCTTCTTCGAGCGCCGCGCGCCCTTGGCGATGGCGGTGAGGCGGCCGGTGTCGGGAAGCAGGAGGTGGAGGATCCGGTCGGACTCGCCGAAATCCACCATGCGGAGGATCAGGGCCTCAGTCTGGGTGGACGCCACCCGCCGAGTCTAGCGGGTGCGGCGGCGCGGACTCACCGGCCGCCGCCGGCGCCGCGGGGGCGGCGGGGGCGGCTCGAGACGGCGTTCCCGCGAGGTCGCGGACCGCATCCTGGCGGTACTCGAGGGTCACCTCGGATTCGTCCCTCCCCACCCAGCCGATGAGCGCCGAGCCGAGCTTCCACAGCCCGAAGAGCACCGCGACCGCGGCGACCACCAGCCCCACCAGCGCGGCGCGCTGTCTCAGGCTCGCCCGGGACGCCGCGCGAGAGGACTCCTCCTCGGGCGGCTCGTGGAGCAGGCGCATGACGGCCTCGTCGACGTCGAGACCGAGGGCGCCGGCGACGCTGCGCACGAAGCCGCGGGCGAAGCCGTCGGGCGCCGTGTCGAAGGCGCCGGACTCGAGCCGCTCGAGCGACCGCAGGGGGAGCTTGGTCCGCTCGGCGAGCTCTTCGAGGCTGATGCCGCGCAGCCGGCGCTGGCGAGCGAGGTACGACCCGATCCGGCCGCCTTCGGGGCTGCCTTCACTCAGTGAAGGATCTTCAGGTAGTCCTCGGACTTCTTTCCCCA
>Ga0055452_10000299_pt1 | contig 12576 bp, 10 predicted proteins | sample China_Galinas_PW_6_FD_57735 | JGI IMG/M metagenome (GOLD analysis project Ga0055452, IMG submission 57735) | Wetland microbial communities from San Francisco Bay, California, USA, that impact long-term carbon sequestration - China_Galinas_PWC_D2 | ecosystem: Environmental > Aquatic > Marine >... | reverse complement strand
GCCATCGCGCGGTGCCTCACCGATCACACCAAGACCCGTTTCATGGGCGATGCCTTCGATGAGCTGGGCGTAGGTACCGTTGGAAATGCTGAACATATAGGTCCGCTCTTCCGGCGGTACGACATTTAGCACAGGCGGGATATCCAGTGGGGTCGTAGGGTCGGAAGGCCGATTTTCGGCGGCGCTATCCGAGGCACGTCCCTGTCGATCGCCGGACGACTCTGAAGGACGTGGGTTCAAGGCACCCGGGCGCGCCCGGTTCATTCTCCTACGAGGGCTCGTAGGCCGCGTTTCGTCGTCCACGGGCGCGGGTTGTAGGGCGCCGTGCTCCCCATTTTTCCCTTCTTGCTCCAACAGGTCGTCAATGCGTTTGCGGAGTTCGGGATCGATTTCTACCGCCGGCTTGTCGTCATCGCCTTTTTTCGCGTCGGCGTCCTGTGCCTTGTCGGCCCCGGCCTTCGATTCGGCGTCCTGCTTATTCCCGTCGGATTTCTTGCGCGGCGCCGGGCGACTGCGCTTCCTGCGCTCCTGCGCCGCCTTTCTGGCCTCAGCGCGCTTGATCGCTTCCTCGTTGGGCCGTTCGTTTGTACTCTTTGCGTCCTTCTTGTCTGGCGGCGGAGACGCTTGCGCGAGTGCGGCCACCGACGTCACGACAATCGACAAGACCGCGACGAGCCATACTCGAAAACACCGCGGCAGCGTGCTTCGCATTACCGATTTCTTCCTGGCGGTCATGGCCGCTTCTCCTATCGATCCGCACGACATGCCGGCACGCGATGCACCCGGCAGCTCGCCGTCGAGCGATGGGTTGACTGAACGATTTCGCACAACTTCACTTCTTTCCAATTCGTTTGCCGGAGCCCTTGCGGCGCGACGTGGGCCTCCGAATGGTCCGCCGTCCCTTTCCGCGTTTCGAGGGTCTCGCCTTGGTCGCATTGCGCGATCCTCTCTTCGGCGCGGGTACCGCCTTCGTGGCCGACTTTGCGGCACCCTTGTCCTTACCGCCAGCTTCCGCAGGGCCCCTTTTTCCGTTGATCGGGCCTGTGGCGGGCGGCCCTTTGCTGGTGGGCGGCACGCTGCCGGCTCCAGTCGCCGCCGGTACGACCTCACTACCGTGCGACGCGGCGGCCGGCGTCTCGTCCCCGTGGTTTGTTACTTCCACAGGCGCGGCAGGGACGGCAACCGTCTCAGCAGGCTTCGAAGAGGGCGTCTTCGTCGCCCCCACAGCTTCGCCCGGAGCAGGCAAATCGGTCGCCCTCTTGCTACTGTCGGGCTCACCCGATTCCGTGTCGAGCTTCTCTTCGGCATCATGCTTGTCCAGGGCTTCCTGGATCCGCTTCGCGGCGAGTTTGAGATTCGGATAGTCGTCTGCTACATCCGCCTTGACGTCATCGCTGATATTTGCCCCGATCGGATAGACAAACAAGTCACTCTGTCTACGCACAATCGCCCCACGGGGATGCACAAAAAGGAGCTCGCCACCGTCAAATTCGTCGCCCGGGCGAAAATACGTATTGGCCTTGGTACGCGAGTGATAGACCATGATTTCGGCTTGCCGGCTGTCTCCGTTGCGGCTCGCCATGGCCATGACGAGTTGCTGCAGCTGGCCGTCCCTCCACCGCTGGGGCCCCAGGTCTCTCGGGGGCGGGGTAGTCCTTGAGCCTTGCTTTTCGACCACCGCCGGGGGCTTTTCAGTGATCGCCACCTCCACTTGCGCAGTGCCGCTGTTGTCCGACGTGTCGGTCACGGTAAGCGTGTATATCTGTGTGAAGGGCTCTTTGGTATCGATTCGGGGGCGGAGCGAGTTTGGATTGCTTAGATGATCCGACGGAGCCCACGTGATCGTGTAGTCGCCATCGCCGCCTGTTGCCGTGCCGTTGAGCATGATGCCGCGTTTGCCGACTTCAGCCGTCAAGTCACTGCCTGCGCTGACCACCATCGGGTCAAGCTCGATATATTCCGTAAAGGGCGTCTTGTTCCAAATCTGTGCGTAGTTGCGGTCTTCGTGCCGTACGATTTGCTCGGGCTGTCTTAGTTCCTCTTCGGTGAGCTTTCGTCCGAGCATTTTGTGCTGCGGTATGACCAGAACCTCAATGGGTACCCGCATTTGTACACGTTCGACGCGTTTTCCCTTGCGTTTCTTTCGCGAATCCTGTGATGGATAGATGGACACGTTGCCGACGCGTACCAGATGGGGTAGTTCGGCGACCGACCTGAGGAAACCGATCGCCCCCTCCAGTGTACCGGTCGCATCCACCGAAAGAGTCATTTTCCGGGCGTCGGTCTTACCGAACGATGACATCCGGTTGCTTCCTCCCGACACGTTCGTCTCATCCAGGTGGTGGATCGCAATCAGTCTGTTGAGACGCTCGCGCAGGTCGTTCTCCAGCTTGGCGGCATCCAACGAACCACAACGCTCGAGGAATGTCTTGTACGTGAACCTGGCGTGCTCGACCGCTGCCTCGCCTTCGAGCAGGTTGTTCAACTCGGTCTGGGCATCCGCCACGCGAGTCTTGATCGTGAACAGGGGCTTCAGCCACTTGGGGTACACCCACGTGGCCGCAAGCCACATGGCCGCCGACGCCGCAAATACGGATACAAGTATCTTCGTCCTTCGATCCATACGAACTCCGGGGAATTCGGTGCCGCGGTCGCCGCGGTCCATGCCTGCAAATCCTAACGCCGCATCGGATCCTTCCGTGAAACCTCATCCTGCAGTAACTCGATACGCAACTCCTGCGAGAACGGATACAGATCCTTGGGCTGCTCCGATTGCGACGGCATGGTGACCTTGAACCGTGGGTCGCTGCACGAATCGCGCCGGAAGGACTCGAGCGAACGAATCACCTCGCTCGCCGTTTCCCGCCGTTTGGTCTGCGTCTTCAACACGACCTGTCCGTCGTCTTGCCGGACCGACAGGTGACCGAGCACGATTTCCTCGTGACTGGGTAGAACGGAAACGACATCCTGCATCACGTCGACCCAGACATATTGCTCGTCAAAATCCTTGATCTCATCGACGAAATTGAGGAACTTGCGATTGTCCTTTACCTTGACCTCCAGTTCCGCGATCTGCTTCTCGATCGTGACCAGTTCTTCCCGATCTTTCGCAGTCAGACCGGTCAGCAGCACCCACCCGGCGACGAGGAACAGGGCAATGACGGCCGCGACCAGCGGCGCGCGACGCAACCGCTCCTGTGTCACCGACGTGGCTTTCTTGGGGTGCAGAAAATCAAAATGCAGCGCGACGTCGTCCGACTGGGCCAACACCAGTCCAAGGGTGGCCGCATACGCGGATGCCGCCGCCCCATCGTCCGGCTCCCAGCCGAAGGAAGACGCCGGATTGTACAATTCGGTGCTGACGGAGAGTTGCCGTTGTAGCGCATCGGCCAGGTCCTGCTCGATGCCCACGTCACCCCCGATCACGATCAGGTCGATCTGCGCACCGGGATCAGTCGCGCGGTATGCTTCGAACGAGCGCGTGACCTCAATCACCAAATTCTGAACGCACGCTTCCACGGACGCCTCCGACTCCGACGCCATGCCGTGCGGCGTAAACGTGAGACGAGGTCCCGTGTCGACGTCCGGAGCATCCGAAGGCGAAGACTCCGTGCCGGGCATGTCGGCCATAACCGGAATCAATGCCGACGCCGCGCGTGAAAACGCGAGGGCGCCGCCACGAAGCACATCGATCTCCGTGAGTGTCGGACGAACATCAATGAACACGACGAGATCCGGCATGGCGTGCTTGAGCCGATCGCAGAGCGCCACTTTGTGCGCATATGGTCGGAGTCCGACCCGATCCAACTTCAAACCTGCGGCCGCGATGGTCGCCTCATAGCGCTGCAGCACCTCACGCCGCACGGCGGACACAGGCACGTCCATTGTGAGCCCTTCCGGCTTGCCGGCCGGCACCGCAAAGTCGATTACGGCATCGGACACAGGGAAAGGCAGTTCCTTGGCGATTTGAATCTCCACCATTCCCGGCAGGTCGTCAGGTGAAGCCACTGGGAGCTTGAGGCTGCTCAGGGTGGATTGGTCTCGTGGAATATCGACGATGGCGGTCTTGGTGGTGATCCCCTCTTGCTGGAGCGCACGCCGAATATGCCCGCCCATTTGCTCGGGATCGGTGGAGTCGAGCCCCTTGGGGATCGCCACCGCCAACACGCGATCGATCTTGGGTCCGCGTTTGCCCATAAGGGCGTGCACCACACGCAACATGCGTGCGTCCCAATCGACCACCACGATCTTTTTGGGTCTTTTCTTACCGGACACGAATGTTCTCTTTATCCTCTTGCCGAATCGGGAACGTCACGCCAAGACTCGTCAGGTCGCGCACATATAGCACTTGCGCAACCGGCCCGACCATATCCACCATCGCTTGGAGCCGGGTTACCATGCCCATGTGATCCGCAAATCCCAACGCCTCAATCGTGAACTGCTGACCGCGCGCCGTGATCCGCGGCGCGAGCGCCTCGAAATCCACGAGATCCAGCAGGCCCTCCGTCACCAACCACGCGGGTGTCACCTTCTCCTCGGCGCTCAGCGCCGGACGGAGTTCAATAATCGCCCGTACCTGCTCCTCACTGAGGTCCAGACATCGCAGCACCAGCGCTGGTGCCGTGTTCACGTTGATCAAACCGACCAGTCGCTGCACGTCCGGGCGCTCCGTGGTCGTATAGTCCAACAGCGTCGCCAGGTGCTCGGGACGAAGGGGACCTTCGCGCAGCTCGCCACTGATCGAGCGCGGCAATAGCAACGACGCCGGTGTTCGGATCGGTCCTGACGGGGTTTGGACATCATCCGATTCTTGGTCTTCCTGGGGATTCTCGTCCTGGCCGTTTTGCCCTTCCGGATCAGCGGATTCGTCGCCTACCTGAGCTTCACCCTCCGCGTTTTCATTAGCGTTTTCGTCATCATCCCTGACCTGCTGACGCGTATCAGACTTGTTATCGCCTTTCCCGTCCGCGGTATCAGCATTGTCCCCACCGGACGGCGCCGAGCCGGTCTGCGTGCCGTCGCTGTTATCAGTGTTGCCAGGCTGTCCGGTATTGTCCGATCCGGGACCGCGACCGCCGCCCTGCCCGCGCGTCACCTGAACGATGTAGTCCACGATGTCGGGCTCATCCTCGAACACCATGGCAAGCTCGTCGCGCACGGTGTTTTCGTCGCCGAAGAGGTAGATGCGACGTCGGTTATCGTTGCTGACGTTGTCCTCGTAGGACACGACCGTCAGATAGGGATACAACCCGCGGTTCAGCACATTGTCCTGATTATCAGGCGGAAAAGAGTCGTCGCCGTCGTCCTCATTGTCCGTCAGCAACCCGTTGCGGTCGAAGTCTTCACCGTACATAAGCTGCGGCGTCACGCCTTTGACGAGCAACAGCTCCTCGACCGTATCAAACGGACCGTTCTTGATCTGGTAGGGCTCATCCAGGTCCTCATAGTAAATGCCTTCGGTGTCGCCGGCCTCGCTTTGCGGGTTCGCATCCGGATCGCGCCAGTCGAGGATGGCGGCCACGATCTCGCGTGGATCCACCTCAGTGTCATCACCCAATGCCGACCGCACCAGAATCAAGAGCTGATCGAAGGTGGCCTGATTCAGGTTGAGCTTGGACGATTCATCCGTGATGCCAAACCGAACGTACTTCTCGTCGTCAGTCGGATCGTCTGCCACAATACTGAAACGGTAGGCCGTCGAACCTTCGTCGAGATCTTCGTCGGTCCCCAGAATGGAAGGATCCACATCGTAGGCCCATACCAGAATACGGTTCATTTCGTCCGGATTGTGGTACCAACGGTCCATGTGAATACGGTCCGTGCGCAGTAACATCTTGACGTGTTCCAAGCCGGCCTCGGCCGCAAGCCTGGTCTGCAGCCGAAACGCGACGGCCTTGGTTGCCGCCAAATCGGCATTGATGCGAAACGCATACATAGCGCCAAAGACGCCCAGCAGCAGGAGCACGAACAGCACCGTCGGCAGAATCACCGCGCGACGTGTCATGGTGCGGCCTCCTCGCCGAGCATCTTGTCCATGAACGCCTGCCCCTCACGCGTGATCCGCGAACGAAACAACGGATCCGCCTGAACGAGCCGTACCACGCGCGTCTGCTGACTCGGGCGCAGTCGCTCGCAATCCACCGGATCCTTGTTCAGACAGGTGCAGAATTCGTCGTTTTCCTTGCTCTCGAACTCCTTGCCGAAGGGTGCCTCGCCCTCGAATCCGATGGTCACCTGTACCATCTGCGGAAGCGGGTTCTCCCCCTGCACGTTCCAGGTATCCCACCATTTGCTCCCGTCGAAATAACAGAAACGCAGATACTTGATCTCGGGCGCGTAGAGTTCTTCCCAGTTGATCTCGGCAGCTGCGCCAACGCCCCCGCTCTTGTCTTCGTCCCCGAAGAGCGCGTCGAGCAGTGCCTTAGACGCCGGGTCATCCACCTTCTCTTCAAAAGCGTTTCCTTCGTTGTTATCCGGCGATTCCCCGTTCTCATTCTGGGGTGAACGGTCATCAACGCGCTCGCCGAGCGCATCGCCGAAGACGAGGCCTTCGGGGCGTGGCACGCGCGATTCCACGCGTCCTAGACCGAGCGGCAACGGGTAACCGTCTGCGTGCTTGACGTCCGGATGTCTGACAATGTGATAGGCCACCTTGACAATGTCGGACGCGACACGGTTGTACGCATCCGGCTCCGACTGCTCGCGGTATTGTGTCCGGTCCGGCGTACGTAGGGTTGTCAGGAGAATTTGCTCCGCTTGACCCTGAATGGCGACGTTCTGGTCGCTGGGGATCATGGCTGATTGTCGGATTTCGGTGACGATTCGATCGAGCACCACTCGCGCCAGGCGAAGTTTCTGTGCCTCGTCTACGCCCTTTCTGCGGGACTCCAACGACGAGGCGTAGAACCAGTACGTAAGGGAAGACAGGACCGTCAGAAGGCCCATGGCCAACACGACTTCGAGCAGCGTCATCCCGACACGGCGATGGAGAGGTGGGTCCCGGCGGATCATTGTTTCTCGCCCTCTTCTCCGGATGTCGCGTCCTCCCCGTCATCCAAGACGCCGCTGCTCCGCAGCGCATCAAGGAGCCCTGGGGGAAGGTTGCCGGTCAGCGCTTCGATGTCGATATGGAACACGTCTGACAGGAGCGGCAGGATCTTGAGCAGGTCCTCGACCTGGATATCACCCAGGAGCCCAAGATCGAATGACTGCGCATCAATGCCTGGAATCCCCAGGTCGGCGAGCTTCGTGCTCAAGTCCTCGTATTCCGTGTCATCGAGCCCGAACGCCTCGCCCAGGTCGACAGGTTGCGGTGTCGCCCTGGTGGCATAGGCCGTAAACACCGTCTCCATAACATCGAAGTCTAGTTGGCCCTCGGTGTAATCTTTATCCGCCTTCGGATCGCGCGGCTGGTGGAGCACTTCAAGGGTCAGCAGGTAGATGTTCTCCACACCGGTTTCCTGAGTAGTCAGGCGCCAGGCGAATTCAGGATAGCGTGGACCAAACTCCTCCTCCTGCACCTCGTCAATGCTGTCCAACTTGACTAGCCCCAGATCGAGCTTCGCCAGCTCCATCTCGGCGAGCGCCATGGCCTGAAGCTCCAACTCCATACGCCGCACTGAATAGGACGCTTCCTGAATCTGTGTACCGATGACGGCCAGGCCAACCAGCAATAGCCCCGTGCCCAGCACGGTTTCCATGAGTACCCAACCCGAGCGCGCACCGACGTGCGACGTCCGTCGCCACGGACTTCGCGTGTCGGAATCCTGTGCTCGGGCTGGATGAGTGCTTTTCATGGCTGAAACAGCGAGCTATGTAGCTCCAGCACGTCATCTTCCGTGAGTACGCGCGGATCGAGAAAGTCCTGTCGCAGGACAATGGGCCAGTTCTTCTCCTTGAAGAGATCTAGTTCTTCGTCATACAGGGGCCGCTGCAACCAGATCAGCCCCGTCTCTCCCTGCATGATGACCTCGATCACCTCATACTCATCCAAACTGTCGATGTCCGTGCCTTTGGGCGCGTTGGTCAGGACGAAAGTCACCCAGCCCGTGCTGGCGTCGGGCTCGAAGAACACGGGCAGACGCTCGGGCTCGAAATCTTGCAGGGCCTTGTCCAACGCCTCCTCGATGCGGTTCCGGCGTTTCTCGATCAATTCGACCGTGGGGCGGCCGTGCCGGATCTCCGCACACCACACGTCGCCCAAGAGCGTCGCGCCGATAGCCCACGAGTCGGTCACCAAATTGAAAACTTCCGGCTCGTAGAACGGATCGTCCTCTCTCTCGACCAGAGGCTGCTGCGTGCCACCGAACAGGTCTTCCTCATTATCCATAGGAAAGCGAATACGGTACCTCTTCCCGTCCAAGGCTGCGCGAGACGACACCATCGTGAGGAGCGAACGAAACTGCCTCGCGGACCCCGGCATCTGGGTCGCCTCGTACTCTCTCAAAAAATTCGGTACGACCATCGCGGTAATCGCCACCAGAATCCCCATGACGAGGATGATCTCGAGCAGCGTGAAGGCGCGACGTCCTGTGGCTTTGCGGCGGTTCATGGCGCTTGGGCCCATCGATCCTGTGCATCCCATCCCAATAGCCATACCCTTGGCGACCCGCGGCGGCACGGCAAGAATGCGAGGATCGGAAGCGGGACGACTACTTCTCGATCCAATTCTTGATGTCGTCGCTGCCTTCCTTGCCGCTGTCGTCCTTGGCGTCGGGACCGCGACTCCATAGATCGTAGCCGTCCTCATTGACATCACCCGGCGCGCGGTATTCGAAGGCATTGCCCCATGGATCATTGAGTTCCTCAATGGACTGCTCCAGATAGGGGCCCTTGTACCGATCGTCGTCGACGCGGTCCTTCGGTTGGAGTATGGCCGCCAGCCCCTCATCGGATTCGGGATAGGCACCCATGTCCCACTTGTAAGCCTGCAGCGCTTTGGCGATCGGACCGTTCCTACCCACCGCAGCTCGAGCGATGTCGATTCGTGCCTGCTCGGCCTGACTAAACAAGCGCGGAATGGCAAACGCAGCCAAAAGGGCCAGAATCCCCGCCACGAGCAGCACCTCGATCAGGGTGAAACCCGATCTTCTTTTTCGATTCGTCCGATGCATCGCACTTCTCCTCAATGTGTGTCTCAATCGTTCTCGTTCTTTTTGCGAAAGACCACCGGTCGAACTCGTGGCCTCGGCGCCCATTCATTATTGTGTCTTGTGCCGCGCGGGACGCATCCTTCGCTTTCCCCGGCGTAACAATCCGAAAAAGCACTACATCGCTGCCGAACCCATCGTCAGAATGGGCAGCAGAATTCCCAGCAGAATACAGAAGACCGCAAGGGCCATGATCACGAGCAGCACGGGCTCCAGGACACGAACCGCCAGATCGATCTGCCGGGCCGTCCGCACCTCGTTCGTCTCGGCGATCTGCACCAGGACATTTTCCAGGTTGTTGCTCTCCTCCGCCACCGAAATCATGTCGACCACGGTGGCCGGAAAGAGCCCACTGGCCCCAAGCGGCTCAGAGAGCGCTGCCCCTTTCTTGACGCTGTCTCCGGCCTTCTCGATCACCGCGGCCAGAACATCATTTCCGGCCGAATCCTTCGATATTTTCAGTGCCTGCAAGATCGGCACGCCGTTGTGCAACATAGTCCCCAGGATCCGACAGAAACGGCAGATGGCCACCATGGTGAGAATGTTGCCCAAAAGCGGCGCCTTGAGTTTCAGCTTGTCGAGACATGCCTTGCCGGCATCAGTCTTGATCGCCGTATTGAGACCAATAAGAACGACTACAAGAACGCCCAAAATGATCTTCCACTGCACCTTGACGGTATCGCTGATCGCGAACACGACCCTGGTGAAAATGTTGAACGTCTCTTCGCGCAGGTAGGGCCGTATCATGGGCACCACGAACAGCATCACGAGTGACAGCACAAGACCGCCGGCCACCACCAGGATGGCGGGATAGATCATCGATCCCACGACCTTATTGCGCAGTTCGTCTTGTTTCTCCGAGAAAATAGCGATTCGTCCCAGCACCTCCTCGAGAAACCCACCTTGCTCGCCCGCCCGGACCATCGAGGCGTGCAGCGGCGAGAAGATGGCCGGGTGCTTGCCCATGGCATCACCCAACGATGTACCGCCAGCGACCGATTCACGAAGCTCCTTCACGACCTGCACAAGGACTCCCTGGGAGCCCCGCCCATCCTGGCGAGACAAAACGTCGAGTGACCGCAGCATAGGAACGCCCGCACGAAGGAGATCGGCGAGCTGACTATAGAATGTAGTCAGGTCGCGCGCCTTGACCCGTCGACCCCACACTGTCCTTTGCGCACCATGGTCCGCCCCTTCAGAGACACGAATAGGGAATAACGCCTGCTCCTCGAGCATGCGCAATGCGACCTGGTAGTTCTCGGCCGTGACGACCCCCGTAATGGTCTTGCCGCCGTCACTCAACGCCTTGTAGGAGAAACTGGGCACCTGATTCGGCAACTCCTGTGATACCAATCCCCGGACCGCCTGATTGGATCATAATCTATTTATATTAAATACCTTACAGCTCTCATGCATCTGACCATGGTGCGCGTGCGCACCGACTGCGTCGAGTCATGGCGAGCCTGTCATTTATACACATGGCTCCAGGCTAGGCTGCATTGACGCTGGCGGTCTACCGCATCAGAAACATACGAGCCCATGCCGTGCTGTCATTATCGGTCGTGACTCGATTGCAGGTGCATCATGGGTAAGGCACTTGGCGGAACGCAATTCCAGTACTGATAACAGTTTACATACGCTACTCACGGCGGTGATTGGACCGGCAAGTCCCTCGCAAGGGCCTGCACCTCGGTCGCCATACCGCCACAATCCGCGCAAAAGCCATAGGAAACAACGCGGCCAAAGCGAGCTCTTTTCAACTGTGGCGTTCTGGCCGTCAATGGCGGGACGACAGAAGGTATCCACCGCTTTAAATGACCGTTTGTCGCTTTATTTCTTGATCGAGGCGACGTGGCTCGCCAGACATTCGACGACTTGCCCCAGCGTGAGGTCCGTGGTGTCGATTACGATGGCCCTGCCGCCTGAAAGCAGTGGCTCCCATTGCTTGGCGTCCACCCAATCGCGTGCCGCCAGGTTCTCTTTCACTGCGGCGGGTTCGACCTCCTCTCCGTCGGCGACCATTTCCTGGTACCTACGCTGCGCACGCCGAGCAAGCGACGCATCGAGCACGAACTTATGGTCCGCATGGGGAAACACCAGGCTACCTTGATCCCGCCCCTCGGTGACAAAGGAACCGAGCGCAGAGCCGACAACGCGTTGCTGGCCTACGAGGATCGCGCGAATTCCAGGGTTTCTGGCTATGGCGGGCGTCGCACCGCTAACTTCCAGCGTGCGAATGGCCTCGGTTACATCGTGGCCGTCGATTTGCACACGCGTGTGCGTAGGGCCGCAATTCAGCGTCAACTCTATGGATTCGGCCAGTGACAGTAGTTCGGCGTCGTTCGTGAGGTCGATTCCGCGCTGTATCACGGTATGGGCAATCGCGCGGTACATGGCTCCGGTGTCGAGGTAGGCAATCTCCAGCCTGGCGGCCAGTTTGCGCGCCACCGTGGATTTTCCGGAGCCGGCCGGTCCATCGATCGTCACGATCATGTTTTCGTATCCGGCACGGCGTACGTCACATCAAGAAACAAGGCGTATCGAGACTGTGAGCGAAGACGTGCAGGGTTGCCACCCCCACTAGTCGGTGACCTCATCAAGGTAGGCCTGAAACTCACTCATCCGATACGACACGAAACAGAACGCGTGATGTAGTGCCAGGTATTCCAGATCTGTCTTGTCATCCTCAGCTTCGTGCCGCAATTCGTTCAGTCTAGCGAGAATCTCCTCGGCCTTCATGGCGTCCTTCCGAGTAAGCACAACTCATCAATCGCAACCGTGCGACCGTACACCTGTCATCTTAGTGAATCAGTCCGCTTTGCAAAGGAAGACAGGTGCATCCCGATTGGCGGCCGGAACGGGTGGGCCAACGGCTACATGGCGTTGAGCGTGGAATCTACAGCGTCGCCGGCGGTTCCGGTCTCTGCTGCGACAGCCGGATTTGTGAGCGTGCCGATCAACGCGAGTAGCTCGCGCACCTGAAAAGGCTTCGGAAGCACCGCGTCAAAACCGTCTTGCAACAGAGCCTGCCGATCGCCAACGGACAGATCCGGCGCCATCGCGATGAGACGTGTTTCCCGAATGTCGGGAATGGACCGAATGCCCAAGGCCAGGGATCGCGGGACCACATCGGGCAGGGTCACGTCAACAATAAGAACCGATGGCTTCAGTTCTTTGACAATCACGCCGGCCTCAAAAGCCGCTGACGCCAGGGTCACCTCGAAGTCCCCGTCCCCCTCCGTCGCTTCCCGGACGCTCTCCCACAAAGACACATCGGCGTCCAGCACCACCAACCTCGTCGAGGCGGTGACCAGTCCATTAAGCGGCATGCCATGGGTGCGCATAAACCGAACAAGCTGTTCAAGCGGGATTCGCCGATCCTTGCTGCCGGGAATGCGGTAACCTCGTAATTGCCCGGAATCGAACC
>Ga0055452_10000295_pt1 | contig 12621 bp, 10 predicted proteins | sample China_Galinas_PW_6_FD_57735 | JGI IMG/M metagenome (GOLD analysis project Ga0055452, IMG submission 57735) | Wetland microbial communities from San Francisco Bay, California, USA, that impact long-term carbon sequestration - China_Galinas_PWC_D2 | ecosystem: Environmental > Aquatic > Marine >... | reverse complement strand
CTCGACAATGCCGTACCTAATTTCATCCATGACGGGCTTGGTCGCCGGCGCCGTACATGTCCTATCCGGCCCGGACCATTTGGCCGCCGTGGCACCGCTGGCAGCAGATCAGCGCTCCAGGACTTGGTTCGTGGGCTTCCTATGGGGCGTGGGCCACTCGGGCGGCGTCTGGTTCTTGGCGATCCTCGCTTTGGTTTTTCGGGAAGCCTTGCCGATCGAACTGCTGTCGGCATGGGGTGAACGGTTGGTCGGATTCGTTCTCATCGGCATCGGATTGATCGGCTTGCATCGCTTGATCGGAACGCGCGTACACAGCCATACGCATAAACACGAAGGCGTCAAGCATATGCATGTTCATGTCCACGCGAGCGCTCCAGGTGACGGTCATGCCCTGGACCATCAGCATTCGCACAGCGCGTTGGGAATCGGACTCTTGCACGGCTTGGCAGGAACCGCACACCTTCTCGGTGTCCTTCCGGCGCTCCTGCTGCCGACTCGGCTGGCCGCTAGCCTCTATGTACTGTCCTTCGGGCTGGGCGCCATCGTCGCCATGACTGGGTTTTCATGGGTCGTTGGTCTGGTCGCCGATCGGTTCGAACGCTTCGGCAACCAGATGTTCCGCCTGCTACTCGGTTCATGCTGCGTCGCCACGTTGCTGGTGGGCCTGTACTGGTGCTACTCGTCGTATTCGTGCGGCCACGCCTCATCATGAAGGGTCTTTGGCGACAGGCCCTCTGTGATGCGGTAGCCAGTTGTGGGTACCTCCATACAGCGTCCGCTACCGTGCACGGATTCACGATCACCCAAGTTGTTGCGATTTTCAAGGCCGGCGGCACCAATCTGATTGACATGTGCGTCACCGTGGACGCCTTGGTACCAGGGGTCATCTAATCCTGACGGACTGTCGAATCACGATTCACAGCAAAGTCTGCATTTTCGCCTTCTCGCCCTATCCCGTCGATCGACTGCTTTACGGATTCGGTTTTCGGATGGTCCGGCCCCAACGTCCGAAGTCGGCTTTCATAGGCCAAACGGAAAAAGGCCTCCGCGGCCTTCAGATCACGACGTGCCTTCCGGATACGGCCCATGCGCAGGTCGCATTCGACCGTATCAGCGTGATCGGCACCGAAGGCGGCTTTCCTGATCTCGAGGGCCCGGGCCACGTACGGTTCGGCGTCTTCCATTCGGTTGGATTCCATCAGAAGCGATCCGATGTTGTCGAGCACAAGTGCCACGCGGAAGTCCTTATCCCCAAAAAGCCTGCGGTCCACTTCCAGTGCTTCCTTGTATCTTGACTCCGCGCCGGCCAGGTCGCCTTGTTTATTGAGGAACGCACCCAGATTATTCAATCCCGCCGCAACGGCGAAATGTGTATCGACCAAAACCTCGCGGTTCATCGCCAGGGCCTTTTCACCCAGCTCAATTGCCTCGCGGACACTTCCTTTGTTGTAGAGAACGCCCGCCAGGAATTGGGTTGGTGCGGCGTCACCCTGTCGAAGGAACCCCTCAACTTCCGCTCGCAGGCCAACATCCCCCGCACACTTGTCGGATAGGATCTCCTCTCGGCGGTCAGGGGTCAGATCGAGGGCCTGCTGGTACAAGTCTTCGATCAGCGTTTCTCGATCCGCGTAAATGACTCGCCGCGCCTAACCATCTTCGTCGGGCGAAAGAGCCCGGTGAAGCCGCGCTCGGATGTAACGCCACTCGCGTTCCACGGTGCTCAATGACACGCCCATGACCTCCGCCGCTTCCTGCGCCGTGAGTCCCGCGAAGAATCGCAGCATCACGAGTTCGTACTTCTTTTCGTCCGCCTTGCGGAGTTCATCCAGCGCTTCGTCCAAGGCCAGCATATCATCGGCCGGCGCTTCGATGGCCAATATGAGATGGGCCGCGTCGACACGTTGACGGGCGCCGTCATCGGCCGCCTGCAAGAGCTGGGTGACCGAGTTGTCGGGTATTGGTTCCACCTTGCTCCGCCGAAATCCTGAAGGGTCCGGCCGGCCGTTTTCGGCTTGATGGTAGACGCGCGAAAACGCCCGTTCGGGTCTGGATGTTCGCGGGCAAGAGAGTCCGACTCCAATCGACGGTGCCATCGGGCCTTGGCAATCTTCAGTCCGCCAAGGTGACCACGAGTAGCTGCCATGGGTGAACGGCCCTCATGACTCCGATTCTACACCCTGAAGCTGCTCATGTAACCCGGTTGACACCAACTCGTGGGGCGCGTTTTAATACTTGGAGACTACGGAGAAGGAGAATGCCATGTTATCAAGGCGAGCAATCACCGCGATCCTCGCCGCCGTGTTGGCTGTCACCGGAGGGAGAGCCGCGACGGCGGAAACGTCCCTGCGCCTGACATATGGTGGCCCGTCAATCGTGCGCGTCGGTGACGCGGTCCGCTTGGAGGTCCGCGCTTCGACGGATCGTTCTTTGACAGCCGTGATGTTCGACCTCTCCGCCACGGGGCAGACCACCGCCTCGCTGACCGCACGCTCCGCCGACCCCGCGGCCGAGAATGGGCTAACCTACGTGTCGGCCGTCGAACAATTCGCCCCCTTCGAGAGCGGACTTCCGCACGATTTCGCAACCGCTTCGGCCCGCGAAGTTCTGCTCCACTTTGGTGAACCCCCGTTTGACGGCGTGCCACCGGACGATGACGTCCTCGTCGAGTGGGTCGAGATAACGCCCACGCGGGGCGGTGAATTGACGATTCACCTGTCTGATGTTCAGGCGGCCTCAACGCAATGGCATCGAGACGGGGTCCTGTTGGCACCCGTGACCATTGACCCCACCGGGGCTTCGGTGGCCCTTTCGGTCACCGCCCCCTACGATGGTGACGAGGACGGCGACGTCGATCTGAACGACTTCACCCAACTTGAAGCATGCCACACCGGACCCGGCATAGTTCAGACCGACGACACCTGCTTGATCCTCTTCGATGACGACCGCGACGGTGATGTCGACCTGTTCGACCTCGGAGAATTTCAGGCAGCCTTCACCGGGCAAGATACGAGTTCGGCCCCGTCTTCGGCAAACCCGACCGTATCAGAGCCCAGCCCGCAGATCGCGGAAGCGACCGGTGAAGGCGCAGATGTCAACGGTGACCAGACCATCAACGACGAAGACCTCACCCTCGTCCGACAGGGTCTCGGACAAGACCCCACCGATCCCGACTACTCAGCCGACGATGCCAACGACGACGGCGCCATCGATCTGCTGGATCTCATCTTCGTCCGCAATTGGATCGGCGAAACGCTGTTTTCCATTCAATCGATCTCGCCGGACTTTCGCATCACGGAGCTCAACCTTCTCCCCGACACGGGTCCTCTCTGGGTGGAACTGACCCACACCGGAGCGGGAAGCCTCGACACCCTTCCTTTCTACATCGCCAACGAGAAAGGCGGCTTCTTTTACTTCTTCTCAAACCTTCCCGACTCACTCCGGTTTGTGCCTCCCGGCTTCCGGCTGGTCATTTCATTCGATGGCCCCAGCGACCCGACCTGGATCGGAGACCCCGACAATCCCGACGCCGTGATCGTCCACGTCGCGCCCCCGTATCTACCTCCCGACCCCGACGAGGACGCGTGCGACCTGCTGCTTCAGAACTTCAACGGCCCGCCCCCCCTGCTCGATCGAGTCGCATGGGGCGGGCCCGGCCAGTTGGACTCCGTCCTAAATCCCCAGGCGACACCGCTCCCGCCCGGCGGCTCACTCGGACGCGACGAGTACGAACCGCAGCTCTGGCGCGTCTATCCGACCGCTACTCCCGGCTACCCCAACGGCGTTTCGCGCCCTGACCCTTACTTTCCGTATCCCAACCTCGAGTTTGAAGAAGGCGATGCGATCCGGTTTGTGTGGACCGACGTTCGCTACGGGGAACTCCAGTACCGCCTTCAGGTGGCCGACCAGGCCGGATTCACCGCGCCCGTCATCGACCAATTGGTGGAAGATACGGTGTACGACTTGCCCACTTCCCTCCCGGCGGGCCCCTACACCTGGCGCGTCCGCGTGGAGGCCGGCGACTACACCAGCGACTGGTCAAACGTCAGTATTTTCAGCGTCCTGTCCGCACCGGCTCCCGCCCCGCCCCCCGCCACACGGGCCGCCTCCGTATCGATTGAATGGTTCCGCCAGAACCCGCTACCCTTGCCACGAAAAGACACGAAGCTGCTCTGTCTGGAGTGCAAATGGAAAGACGGCCCGCACGCCTGGGACGCGGTCCATTCCGCCCCGAACAAACTCTGTCCCCACGCGCGCCACTACCGAGCGTTCTCGGTGCTCGCGTTGATCAATCATTATTACGGCGGATCGGTGCTGCTTGACCAGATCGCGCTAGAGATGACGAGCGCGCTTTATCATGACCCCCTTTTTACTGAAATTCAGCCGTTTGGGCATGAATCAGGGTTCGTCGGGTCTGGCGGCTACCTGGCGCTACCACTGCTTCGTGTGTTGGGACTCGACGAGGGTCTAGTGCAAAACGTGTCACTACAGGCTGGATTCGAGAACTCCATTGATAACGTCCTGCGTGACGGACGCCCGATTGTGGCCACTCGCAACTCGTCGTTGGCGGACCCGATCATCGTGTTCGGCTACATTCCCGCGACGGAAACCCAGCCCGAGCGCATCGTGGCGGTGGACCCGGGACTCGCGCAAGATTCGGGCTTGATCTTCACGGTGACCGCCCCGGTATCTGTGTTGCGAAGTGCCTTCGCCCCGGCCGTTCCTCCAGTGCCAGGTCTGGCCGTCCCGCTGCAAGAGGACCCCGACATGTCGCGAGATACGGACGGCGACGGTCTGATGGACTATGACGAATTACACCGATTCCTGACGTTCTATGATGACCGCGACTCCGACTCGGACGGCATCGATGACAAGACCGAGGTGTTTAGCTATCAGTTCGGCAAGGGAAGGATCCCGCGCAGCCCGGATATCGACGATGACAACCTTCGTGCTGAAAACGATTCCGACACCGACAACGACGGCTGCCCCGACGGCGATGAAGACAAAAACCATAACGGGAACTTCGATCACAACCTCTGGACCATAGGCACCAACGACATCAATCCGCCCAACGACGATTACAGGCCCTCCCAGCGAGAGCAGGGCGAGTCCGATCCCTTCCGCAAGGACGTCTACGAACTGAAACTGACACCCGGACGCACCGGCGTCGCCTTCGGCAAATCTGTTCCCATCGACATCTCTTTGCGCTACAACGACAACTCCGCCGACAAAAAGCCCGGTGTCAAAGATGCACGAATAGAACTTCTCGTCCTCGGCGAGGAATACCGCGGAGACCTCGCCGACTCGGAAGTCACCACCGACAAGGACGGCCATGCCAAAACGAAGTTCACCGCCGGTGGCGATATCTCCGGCGACGTCGAAATCAAGGCCATCTACCGACAGTGCGAAAACGCAACCTCACAATGGGAGGCCGTCATAGGTCTCACCATCGCCGAGCTCGATTGGATGTTCGCCATCCAGACCGAAGCCGTCCTCACCCAGCCCGAAGTACTCCACCTGAGCCCCGTCCAAGTGACACTCCCCTCCCCCAGCGCTTCCGGCCGCGTGGCCCGCTTGGACTACCGATACAAGAACGGCGGATTTCAACGCATCGAGGGCGTCTTCTTCCACCCCGACGTCGTGCATGCCGGAAAGCACATCGACACCATCTCGGTCGTGCCCTCCTACGCCGCCCTCTACATCAACGACATCCCCAGCCCCAACAGCAGCTGGTACCGCACCACCGAAGACCAGGAACCCCTCTTCTGGCGGATCGAGGTATCCGACGTCAACGCCTATGCCTATGACCGACTTCCGCACTACCTGCTCGTCCAGGGGGAGGGATTCCAGGTGCGGACCCCGCTGCTCACCTGGGGAAGCGTCGAATCGCAGAGCCTGCAGAATCGCGACTTCGTCTACACCGGCAGCACCTGGAAGGTCCTCTCATACGCCTACACCACCCAATCCGCCTCCGTTTACTTCGGCGACGGGTCCAGCGGCAGCGATACCGCCTGGGGCGAGTGGCCCGCCAACATGCACACCAACGTCAGCTTCATCCCCGTCGGAACCGTCAACGGATACAACGTCGGGCTATTTGAGTCCGGCGGCTGGTGGCCACTCGATTGGCCCAGCGCGTCCGGCGATGCCGCATACACGACCAACGTATTCGGCCTGGACAAGAACGACATCCAGATCATCGCACCGTTCAGTTGGAGCGTCACATCGCGCTCCGCTACGTCGGACGTGGAATTGGCCGACGCCCTGAGGCAGGAGATCGAGGCCCTCCCGCGGATCACTCCGCCACCGTTGATCGGGGAACTCGTTTTTCAACGAGACTACCTCTCCCCCGAGCAGGCCGAGCTCGACCAGCGTGGCCTGGAGGGGCCCGACTACTTCATCACCATGCGAAGCAGAGATTGAACTCGGGAATAGCTCGGTCCGGGTGATCTCGATGGCGATGAACTTAGAGCCTATCCCAGAAACTCAAATGGGGTGCCACTGGCGGCTTGTCCGCCAGTGCCGACCTCGGACCGTCCCCCGATTTTGAGATAGGCTCTTAGCCAAACAGCACGTCTCCGAGGAACGCAAGATGGATTGCAATGCCCGTTGGGCAAGCTGTCGCTCTCGTTCTTCTTGGGCCGTCCGGCGCTACTCGGGACGTTGTGCATGAGAGCAAGGAGATGCTCATGAATCGAACAAGGCTCGTTGCTATGTTTTTCCTGTTGGCCTCCGTTGGTAGCGGCTCGAATCTGTACGGGGCACCGGATTCGAAGGATCAGCTTCTCGCCTTCATCAACGTCAACGTCGTTTCCATGATTAGCGAACGCGCGATGGCGGACCAGACGGTCCTCATTCGTGGCGACCGGATCGAGTCGATTCAGCCAAGTACAACGGCAGAAGTGCCCGACAATGCCACGCGAATTCCGGGTCGGGACAAATATCTCATGCCTGGGTTGGCGGACATGCACGTGAATTTCATTGGCGAAGAGGATCACCTGGCCCTCTTCATCGCCAACGGCGTGACAACGGTACGCAACATGTTTGGAAGCCCCAAGGAGCTCGACTGGCGGAAACGCGTCAAAGACGGTTCGCTCTTCGGACCGACCATCTACACGACAGGACCCATTACGGATGGCGATCCCCCTTATCGGCCCGGCAGTGCAGTGGTGACAACGCAGAAGGAAGCTGAAGAGGAAGTGGCTACCCAGAAGGAGGCGGGCTATGACGGGATGAAGGTTTTGGACAACCTGCAGCCGGAGGTCTACCAGACCATACTCAGCACAGTCACAAAACTTGGTTTTCCGGTGTATGGCCATGTTCCGGTCCGCGTGGGAATGGAACGGGCTTTGGGAATGGGGCAAGAGTCGTTCGAACACATGAACGACTTCCTATACGCCCTGATCCCGAGCGACGCCCGGCCCGCGTCGGCCTTCTTGAAGCCGCTGCAGACAAGACCAAGGTGAGTCTGCAAACCGTCCTGATTCAACCCTTCAAAAATGCCAACGCGAACCGGATGCCTCAGTTGGTGGCCAAGATTGTGGAATCCGAAGCATGGATCTGCCCAACACTTCAATTGCTCGAGAATCTGGGTTCGACTACGGAAGAGTTCCAGGCCATGAGGAAGCAGCCCGGGATGCGGTACGTGGCTCCGGAGAATTGGGCCTATTGGGACGGGTTTGAGACCATGCTCACGTCTGAACAAGGTGATCCTGCGGTGTTGAAAGATGCCTACAAGCTCGCGCTTCGCTCGGTCGCGGCGATGCGCGGTGCCGGAGCGCGGCTGGTCGCGGGCACGGATACGCCCCGTCCATTTCTCGTTCCAGGATTCTCGCTTCACCAGGAACTCAAGCAATTGGTGGACGCCGGCCTGACGCCCTATGATGCGCTGACAGCTGCAACGCGAGGCGCGGCCGAGTTTGTTGGGGCATTGGACGAATGGGGAACTGTGGCCGTGGGCCGCAGGGAGGATCTGATCCTCGTTAATGCCAACCCGCTCGACCATGTTGCGAACGCCGCAAGGCAAGTCGGCGTGATGGTTCGGGGGCGCTGGTATCCAAGGGCCGAGTTGCAGGCCAAGCTCGATGCGTTGGCGGAGAAGTACGCCAAACAGCGATCCGAACAGGCCCGTGAGGATGCGACGAAGCCGAGACCGAACGAGAAGGGACATAGGTGACGCAGGCTCATCAATGCCCCCATCAGAGAGATGAAACCCGCTGTGAACCCTTTTAGGCGTTTATTCCGAGTCCGGCGCCCCGCCCCCTCCGACTCGCCGCGGACAGGGAACGCCGGACCCGCCGACACTGCGGACCGAAGCCATCTATCACTGGAGGATGTGCATGGTTCCGTAGCGGTGCCGCACCACGACGCTGGCTTCTGGGAACAATGGCGGGCCTTCGTCGGCCCAGCCATTCTGGTCAGCGTCGGGTACATGGACCCGGGCAATTGGGGCACGGACTTGCAGGGCGGAGCACAGTTCAAATATGGGCTGCTGTGGGTCGTCGGCCTGGCCAGTCTTATGGCCATCTTCTTGCAGGTGATCGCGGCTCGACTGGGCGTCGTGACGGGCAAGGACCTCGCGCAGGGCTGCCGCGACTGGTACCCACGCTGGACGCGATGGCCGAACTGGTTGTTGTGCGAGCTGGCCATCGCCGCCTGCGACCTGGCGGAGGTGCTCGGTAGTGCCGTGGCCCTGAACCTCATGTTCCATATTCCGCTGCTCTGGGCAGTGATCATCACCGGTTTCGACGTGCTGCTGCTCTTGGCGCTGCAGCGCTACGGGATGCGGCTCATCGAGGCGGTGGTGGTGGTGCTCGTGGCCACCATTGGGGTGTCTTACTTCGTCGAGATCTTCGTGTTGCCCGAGGTCCAACCCAGCTTTCTTGAAATGGGGCGCGCGCTGGTCACGCCCAACCTCCGTCAAGCGGGGATGATGTACGTGGCCATCGGCATGATCGGCGCGACGGTGATGCCGCACAACCTCTATCTGCACAGCGCGCTTGTGCAGAGCCGCAGGTTGCAGAAGGACGAAGCGTCGGTGCGCCGCGCCATCCGGTTCAACACCATCGACTCGACGGTGGCGCTCAGCATCGCCTTCCTGGTCAACGCAGCGATCCTGGTGCTCGCGGCGATGGTGTTCTATGGCAAAGAGAGCGTGACGGTGGCCGGCGGCCAGGTGATCGAGTTCAGTGCCGACAGCGATTGGATTCGGGTCGCGTACTTGACGCTGGCACCGTTGCTGGGAACCGGCGCGGCCAGCGTCCTTTTCGCGGTCGCGCTGCTCGCGAGCGGACAGAGCAGCACGATTACAGGTACGCTCGCCGGGCAGGTCGTCATGGAGGGGTTCATGCATTGGCGCATCAAGCCGTGGCTGCGCCGTCTCATTACGCGTATGCTGGCCATCCTGCCGGCGATTCTCATCATCGGCGTGCGAGGCGATAGCAGCGTGACCGATCTGCTCATGCTCAGCCAGGTCGTGCTGGCGCTGCAACTGCCGCTGGCGATGTTCCCGCTGCTGCACTTCACCAGCTCCCGCAGGCGCATGGGTGCTTGGAGGAACGGGCCGATTCTGCTGGCAGCCGGGTGGACAAGTGCTATCCTGATTACCGCGTTGGATGTCTACGGCCTCCCGGACTCGCTCAAGGCAGCGTGGCAGGTCATCACCGGTGGGTAACCGCCAGTAGCAGGACAAGGAAACGCCCATGTACAAGACCATTCTTGTGACGTTGGAAGCCACACCGACGGACCGTGCGATCATCGAGCATGTGAAGCAGCTCGCGACGTTCGCGCACAGCCGGATCGTCCTGCTGCACGTGGCGACCGGCGTGCCGGCCCAGTATCACGGTTCGGACGCGATCGGTAAGGAAATCCACGAGGATCGCACCTACCTGGATGCCGTCCGAGCCGAGTTCGACGCGCTCGGCATTCCGACCGCGGCTGAACTCGCGTACGGCGACCCGGTGCGACAAATCGTGGCGTGGGTGGAGCAGCACCGTTGTGATCTGGTGGCGATGAGCACGCACGGTCACCGCTTCGTGGCGGACCTGGTACTCGGGGCCACGGCCAGTAAGGTCCAGCACAGCATCAGCGTACCGGTGCTGCTCTTGCGCGCGAAATGAGAGAATCCTATGACCCGGATCTAGAGATCTGCCGGAAACGCTTTCTCCAGCCCGTGCAGCGTGTGCCACTGGCGATCGACGTACGACTGCAGCGCAGCGAGGTCTGCGGCGATTTTGGTGTAGCGCCGTTGCTTTTCCAAGTACTCGCCCATAGGCTTGAATGATGGTTCGACGTTGATGCGATAACGAACGCCGTCATATACTTCGTACACGGGGAACAGCCCGCACTCGACGGCGTGACGGATCAGGTCGACGCTTTCCTCCGCTTCCGATTTCCATCCCGTCGGGCAGGGAGAGAGCATCAGGAGAAACCGAAACCCCTTCGTCTCCTTGGCGATGCGGATCTTGCGCATGAAGTCGTCGCGGTGGGCGATGGACAGCGAGGCCGCATAGGGTATGCGATGGCCGGCCATGATTGCCATCATGTCCTTCTTCACTTCCCTCTTGCCGCGCGGCGTGGTCGAGGTGGCGACGCCCTCCGGCGTGGCGCTGCTGCGCTGCCCACCGGTGTTGCCGTAGATCTCGTTGTCGTAGCAGATGTAGATCATATCCTCGTTGCGTTCGGCCGCGGCGGAGAGCGTGGCGATGCCGATGTCGTACGTGCCGCCGTCGCCGGTCCAGCAGATGGTGAGCGTGTCCTCGCCGTTCATTTCGGCCACGGAGGTTACGCCGCTGGCGACGGCCGGCGCACTCGCGAATGTCGTCGCGGCGACGGGTACACCGTAGGCGCTGGTGGGAAACGCGCCCGCGGTGACGATGCCACAGCACGCCGGGATGCAGAGAATCGGTTTCTTGCCATCGAGCGCCTGGTCGAGCCACTGCAACCCGATGGACATGCCGCAACCGGCACAATTGGTATTGCCGGGTCGCAGGATCGCGTCATGACACGCACACTCGGCATGAACTTCAGCGGTTGTCATGCCGCCACCTCCTTCCAGAGCGGCTCGACCGCCTGCTCACGACCACTTATGTCATCCACGATTTCATCGATGATTTTGGGGGTGACGTCACCGCCGCCCAGCCCGACAAGGTAGTCCTGTACCATCACGTCCGGCTTGCCGTGCAGGCTGGCCATGATCTCCTGCCAGAAGATGCCGCCTGACCCGGGGGAGTGGTTACGATCGAGTACGGCGACCTTCTTGGCCGACCCGATGGCGTCGGCCATCGCCTTACGCGGGAACGGGCGGAACATCTTACTCTTGATCATGCCGATTTTCTGGCCCTTTTCACGGCGATCCTCGACCACGTGGCGAGCGGTACGGGCCATGGTATTGCACGCGACGAGCACGATCTCCGCATCTTCGGTGTGATCGGCCGCCAACGCCCCATGCGGGCGGCGTCCGAACACCTTCTCGAACTCGTTGACCGCCTCGGCAAGCACCTCGGGCACCCGGTCCATGGCCTGCTGGATTTCGATACGGTGGTGTTCGGTTTCCTTGGGCCACGTCAAACCGCCGACGGTGGTGGGATGCTGGGGGTTCAGGCGGTGCGGTACACTGCAGTGCGGCAAGTACTTGTCGACCAACGCCTGCTCCGGCAGATCAACGACCATCTGAGTGTGCGAGGTCACGAATCCGTCTTCGGCGACGATCGACGGCAATAGAATGCGCGGGTCTTCCGACACGCGAAAGGAAAGCAGAATAGTGTCGACAAGATCCTGATGCGAGTCGGTGTAGAATTGCAGCCAGGCCGCGTCGCGGAGCGCCAGGCTGTCCCCCTGATCCACCCAGATGTTCCACGGGGGGCCCAGCGTGCGATTCACGGCGATCAACACAATCGGAAGTCGATAGTAGCCCGCAGCGAAGACGTTTTCGGTCATATAGGCCAGACCGTTCGAGGAACTGGCCGTGAACGACCGCGCACCCGCCAGCGAGGTGCCGATGCACACGCCCATGGCGCTGTGTTCCGACTCGACGGCGACGATCCGCCCTTTCGTGAAGTCGAATCCACGCAGGTACTCGATGATCTCCGATTGCGGCGTGATGGGGTAGGCGCCACCCGCACAGCCGCGTGCGTCGCGGTTGGCCTCACCGGCGACGGCGAGCGCGTGTCCCGCCGCATAATTTCCCGTTACCAGGGCGCGTGCCACAATCAGCCTCCCGTCTCGTCTAGAGTTCCGACATATAAATGACACCGCGTGGGCACTGCGAGGAGCAGATGCCGCATCCCTTGCAATAGCTGTAATCGAACTTGTAGGCATCCCCGTCACGCAGCAGAATGCCCTCCGGACAATAGTCCTTGCAGCGATCGCAGGTGTTACAGACACCGCAACTGAAACAACGATTCGCCTCTTCGATGGCCGTGCGATTCGCCGGATCGTCGATCAATCCCATCCGCACCTCGGCAAACGTCCGCCGCCGGTAGTGGGGATTGAGCATGGCTGACTCGCGCCGCGGCGAGTGCGTGAAGATGTGCATGGCGATGACATCGGGCTCGGCCACTGGTTCCGCCGGCGGCGGGAAGAGGTTCTCCCCCGTCAGCGTGTTGTGAATGTGCAGGGCCCCGCGCC
>Ga0055452_10000290_pt1 | contig 12675 bp, 10 predicted proteins | sample China_Galinas_PW_6_FD_57735 | JGI IMG/M metagenome (GOLD analysis project Ga0055452, IMG submission 57735) | Wetland microbial communities from San Francisco Bay, California, USA, that impact long-term carbon sequestration - China_Galinas_PWC_D2 | ecosystem: Environmental > Aquatic > Marine >... | reverse complement strand
TCCAGAGCGAGGCGCCTCGGGGCCGCTTCGGGAAGTGACAAAGGCGCGCCGATGTCCTAATCTCCGCCTGATCCGCATGCCGCCGCTCCGTTCGAACGCGAATCCACCGCCCAGACAGGAGGCGTCGCCGTGAATCTCGCCCGCCAGCTTTCCCTTCGGCTCGTGCCGGCCCTTCTCCTCTCGATCCTCTTGATCCCCACCGGCCGGGCCCTCGGCGCGGATCGCGCGCTCTGGCTTCGTTACCCGGCCATCTCTCCGGATGGCGGGACCATCGCGTTCGAGTACCGCGGGAACCTCTGGAAGGTGCCGGCCGACGGCGGGGTGGCGGCCCCGCTCACCGTGGGCGAGTCGTACAACTCCATGCCGGTATGGTCGCCGGACGGCGGCATGATCGCCTTCGCCTCCGATCGGAACGGCAACCTCGATGTGTACGTGATGCCGGCCGAGGGCGGCCGGGCCACGCGTCTCACCTATCACTCCGCCGACGAGACGCCCACCAGCTTCACGCCCGATGGCAAGTACGTGCTTTTCTCCGCGTCCATTCTCGACTCTCCCACGAACACGGTCTTCCCGACCCGGGCCCGTCCCGAGCTGTACAAGGTGGATCTCGAGGGACACATGCCGGAGCAGGTGCTCACCACGACCGCGCTCTACGCCGTCTACGATCGCTCGATGAAACGCCTGATCTACTCGGATCAGCGCGGCTACGAGATGGAGTGGCGCAAGCACGATCATTCCTCGTTCGCGCGGGACGTCTGGATCGAGGACGTGCCGGCGGGCACGTTCACCCGGCTCACCGCGTACGGTTACGACGACCGGCAGCCGGTGTGGGGCCCGGACGAGCAGTCCATCTTCTACCTCTCCGAGAAGAGCGGCTCGTTCAACGTGTGGACGATGAACCTCTCCGATCCCGAGCACCCGACCCAGGTGACCATGCACAGCGGCGGCCCGGTGCGCTTCCTCTCGGCGGCGCGCGACGGCAAGCTCTGCTACGCCTACGACGGCGAGCTTTGGGTGCGGCCGGCGGGGACTACCGAGAGCCGGCGGTTGGCGGTCAGCACCGCCGCCGACGATGTCGGGCGCGTGGTGAAACCGACCGACGTCTCGTCGCAGATCACCGAGTTCGACGTCTCGCCCGACGGGAGCGAGATCGCGTTCGTCGCCCGCGGCGAGATCTTCGTGACCTCGGCGGAGCACGGAGACACCCGGCGCATCACGAACACCCCCGAGCAGGAGCGCTCGGTGAGCTTCTCCCCGGATGGGCGGAGCCTGCTCTACGCCTCCGAGCGCGGGCACAGCTGGAAAATCTTCCGCACCGATCTCACCGACGAGAACGAGCCGAACTTCTTCAACGCCACCGGATTCAAGGAAACCCCGGTCGTGGCGGACTCGATGGAGGAATTCCAGCCCAGCTTCTCGCCGGACGGGAGCCAGATCGCCTATCTCGAGGAGCGCACCACCCTCAAGGTCCTCGACCTCGAGACGGGCAAGTCGCGGGTCGTGTTACCGGGGGATCGGAACTACTCCTACGCCGACGGCGACCAGGCCTACCAGTGGTCGCCGGACGGGCGCTGGATGGCGGTGCAGTTCCTGAGCACCGGACGCTGGTCCTACGAGGTCGGCGTGGTGTCCACCTCCGGGGATCAGAAGGTCGTCAACATCTCCCAGAGCGGATACGAGGACGAGAGTCCGCACTGGGCGCGGAAGGGTGAGGTGCTCTACTGGCGCTCCGATCGCCAGGGCCTGCGCTCCCAGTCGAACAACGGCCGCGAATCCGACGTCTATGCCGCCTATCTCACCCAGGCGGCCTGGGACCGTTACATGCTCGACGAGGCGGCCTACGATCAGCTCACCGCGAAGGAGAAGGAGGAGAAGAAGGACGAGAAGAAGGATCAGGGGAAGGGCGCGGCCAAGAAGTCCGCCAAGGCGGAGAAGGCGGGGCCGAAGCTGGCCGAGCCGGTGGCGATGGACTTCGACCGGATCGAGGACCGCACGGCCCGCCTCTCGTTCAGCTCGGCCCCGCTCGCCGGAGCGGCGTTGTCGAGCGACGGCGAGGATCTTTACTTCCTGGCCCGCTACGACAAGGGCTACGACCTGTGGAAGTACGTGCCTCGCAAGAAGGAGATCAAGATGGTCTCCAAGTTCGGCGCCCGGGAGGCCGATCTCAAGCTCGGCGCCGAGGGCAAGAAGGCTTACGTGCTCCACGACGGGAAACTCTCGGTCGTGGATCTCGACTCCGAGAAGGCCAAGCCGGTTGCGCTTTCCGCCACCATGAACCTGGACGAGGCGCAGGAGCGCGCCTACATGTTCGAGCACATCTGGCGGCAGACCCTGAAGAAGTTCCTCGACGTGAAGATGCACGGCGTGGACTGGCGGGCGATGAAGACGTACTACGCGCGATTCCTCCCGTACATCGGGAACGACCGGGACTTCGCGGAATTGTGCTCGGAGATGCAGGGGGAGCTGAACGCCTCGCACACCGGGTGCCGGTACCGTCCGCACCGAACCGACGGGGACGAGACGGCCGCGCTCGGCTTCTTCCCCGATCCCAAGCACACCGGGCCGGGGATCGGCATCCTCGAGGTGATCGACCGCGGGCCGCTGCAGAAGGCGGGGACGAAGATCAAGGCGGGGGTCGTGATCACCGCGATCGACGGCGCCACGATCACGCCCGCGGACAACTGGTACCGGCTCTTGAACCACAAGGCGGGCACGCCCGTCCGGCTGTCGCTGCTCGATCCGCAAACGAATGCGCGCTGGGATGAGACGGTGAAGCCGATCTCGTGGGAAGCGCAGGCGCATCTCCTCTACCTGCGCTGGGTGCGCGGTAACCGCGAGATGGTCGAGAAGCTCTCGGACGGCCGGTTGGGCTACGCGCACATCCGCGGCATGAGCGACGGCCCCTACCGCGAGATCTTCCAGGAGATCTTCGGTCGCGACACCGGGAAGGACGCCATCATCCTCGATACGCGGTTCAACGGCGGGGGCAACCTGGACGAGGCGCTGACCGTGTTCCTGAGCGGCCGCGTGTTCATGACCGAGGTGCCGCGGGGCCAGTACGTGGGCCAGGAGCCGAGCATGCGGTGGAGCAAACCGTCCATCGTGGTGATGAACGAAGGCAACTACTCCGACGCCCACTGCTTTCCGACCGCCTACACCGAGCTCGGCATCGGCGAGACGGTCGGGATGCCCGTGCCCGGCACCTGCAGCTCGGTGTGGTGGGAGTGGCTGCAGAACCGCGATCTGGTCTTCGGCATCCCCGAGGTGGCGATCTACGACATGTCCGGCAACATCATGGAGAACCACCAGCTCGAACCGGACTATGAGGTCATTCCGGATCCCGCCCTCGAGGCGGCCGGTCGCGACCAGCAGCTCGAGAAGGCGGTCGAGGTGCTGCTGTCGAAGCTGCCGAGCAAGGAATAAGGGCCGCCGCCGGGTGCCTCCGGTTCGGCGGGGGTAGGCGACCAGGCGTGGGACCAGAGCCGGATCAAACACGAGGACTGCTCGTCCCGGCGGCCGGAGGGCCTTCCCGGCCGCCGGGGACTGGTATGGTAGTCGTGGCCCCGCGTGGATCCGGGCAGTCAGCGTTCGTTGTAAAGTTGCTTGATCCTCCCAAATGTCACCCGCTTCACCGGTGTCTGTGCGTCGTAGCCTTCGCTGAACTCGATGGCGTAGTAGTCCCGGTAGCTGCTGGAAGTCCCCGGAATCGTCTGGTCGGCGATTGCAATGACGGGATCGATCATTCCCGTAGCGCTCCCAGTTGCGGCGCCGCCGGTCGCGACGGTTCCCATCGACGCGGTGGCCGACATGGAGACGATGGCGGTTTCGTCGGGGGGAACCAATGGGGTCTCGTCGATCGTGAACTGATCGGTGGTCGTGGTGCTGTCGGGATCGCCGTACAGATCGAGGGCTTTGTTGATCAGGATTGACGTGCCCAGTACCCGGAACTGAAAGGAAGATGTAGCGCGGGGACCGAAGAACTGCTCGACGGACACCGACCCGTTGGCCAGGATGTCGACGGGAACCTCGGTCACGCTGACCGGTGGAGTGGCGGTCTCGATCACCCGGAGCTGAAAGTCGATGCTGAGGATGCTCGACAGTTGCAGGGCGGCGCCGGCCTCGCCGATGTCCCACATGACCTGCGCCGTTCCTTCCGGGTATTCGACGGAGCCGAATTGGACGCTCCCCGTGACGTCGTAGCCCGTCCCGGACAGTTCTTCCGTATGGGATTCCGGGGCGAGTGGGTCGGAGCCCGTGTAACTGGTGTTGTTGTTCCCAACGGTGTGGACCTGCAACGAGATGTTCTCGTCCCAAATAGCCGGCGACAGGGCGAACTGGGCTTCCACCCTGCCCGCGAGCAGAACAAGTAGGGTGGCGGCAAGGAAGAGGGGCGCCATTTGGTGTCGGGAAAGTGTCATGGGTAGGGACCTCCGTGTGCAAATCCTCAAACTGATGGGTGAAAGCCCCGTTCTCCGGTCCCGCTGGACGACGGCAGCCTGGGGCATGAGAGCAGCGGCGAGTACATGACCACGCCCATCGCCGGTTCAGCGAAGGGTCCCCGACCTGCCCAACTTAGCATACTGAAGGGGGGGGGCGTTACCCGCTATCCGAACGTGGTGACCGCTCAGCGAAATCCGAGCGCCTCACCTTGTCGGCGGTGGAGCCATTATGCTATGAGAATCACCGGCGAGGGGAATCGGAGGTCCCCATTCCGCATCCACGCTATCCGGGTGGATCTTGGCCAGGGCTTCCGCGCACGATTCCACCGGCACCTCGAGGACAAGGGGATCCGGCACGTCTGCATTGGACGCCGAACCCCGAGTTGAACGGGAGGGTTGAACGCTCCCACGGCACCTGGCCTCCAGGTGGAGAACGGCTCTTGGACCGGGGCGACCGTCACCGGTCGAAAGGAAGGGAAAGGGAAAGGAGGGCCTGGTCATGGGTGGGCGGGTCTCGTTGATCGTGGTCGTCCTGTTCGCGGTCTCTGCAACAACACCGTGAACTGCATCCTGGAAGCCGGGAACGGGGACTTGTGGTTCGCGACGCACCACAACGGTGTATGCCGCTACGATGGGAAGTCAGTCATCAATGTGACCGAGGAGTCGGGGTTGAAGGGGACCGAGGTCTGGGATCTGTACCAGGATCGTGCCGGGAATATCCGGTTTCCCGTCGAGCATGCCGGTCTGTATCGATACGACGGAGAGAGCTTCACCAATTTCGGGGTCGAGCAGGGACTCGATAGCCCGGCCGTACAGTGCACCTACCAGGACAGGGTGGGCCGGGTGTGGGCCGGGGGTTACCTGGGGCTTTATCGTCTCGAAGGACGATCGTTCGTCGTGGTCTCGCGAGATGGGCCGTGGTGATCGCCGTCCCGGCGGGAGGTCCGGCTGAACCTTCCCGGGTCCCGGAGGGAATCGGTAGGCTGAGCGGGATGGGTCGGGACCCTGCTCTGAGCGCATAATCTACAATCGGAAAACCACTTAGGGGCCGCACTGGAAACAGACTCCAACCCTCCGCCCATCACCCATCCACCTGCCCCCGCTGAGTCCCGTCCGCCCACACCGTGTTCCCCAACCGGGTTTGCCCCTATTCGCTTACCAGAAAATACGTTAGGGCTGTGCTTGACCAGGGGACTAAGAAACTGAATAACACTCTTGACTTTGTTTAGAAATCGCCCCATGATATCTGTAAAAGTGGAGGTAGAGATGGATATCTCTCAAGCCAAGTGTCCGGATTGCGGCCGGCCGATGGCCATCCGGCGGACCTGGTGCCCCAGCTGCGAGGTGTCGGTGGAGGGGGAGATCGAGGTTTCCCCCCTGGGCCGGCTGAGCCTGGAGGACCAGGTCTTCGTGAGCGCTTTCGTCCGGCACCACGGGTCGATCAAGAAGATGGAGAGCCTCTTCGACATCAGCTATCCGACGGTGAAGAACCGGCTGAACGCGGTGGTGCGGCAGCTGGACACGCGGTTCGCCGGGGCCTCGCCCAACTCCCTCGTCCTGGAGCAGCTCGCACGCGGGGAGATCACCGTGGACGAAGCCCTCGAGAGGCTGGGCTGATGCCTCCCGCGCTGTTGCTTCTGCGCTTCGGCCGCCGGCACCGGTTCCACCTGCCCCTGCCCCTCTTCCTGCTCTGGCCCTTGCTGCTCCTGGCCTGGTTGGGGCTGGGGCTGGTCTGGCTGGCGACCTCACTGGGTTCGCGACCCGGATCCCTGGTGGCGGGGATGACGGCGCTGCGGGCGCTCGGCGAGCTTCGAGGCACCCGGATCGACCTTCAGGGGCGCGATGCGGCCATGACCATGCGGTTCGTTTGACGACGGAAAAGGAGACGACCATGTCCGAGGAACGCAAGAAAGTCCTGGCGATGCTCGCCGAGGGCAAGATCACCGCCGACGAGGCGGAGCGCCTGCTGCAGAAGCTCGGGGAGGGAGACGCCGGGGGGCGGAGCCATCGCCACCAGGCCGGACGCCGGCACCACCGGTTCAAGCACCTGCGCTTCGGCGCCGAGGTCCTGCCGGAAGACGACAGCGAGGCGGCCGGGGATACCGACAGCGGGGCGGGGAGTCCCGCCGGAATCCCGAAGTATCTGCGCGTCGAGGTGCACAGCTCGAAGGACGACCGGGTGAGCGTTCGCGTGCCGATGCGGCTCATCCGCACCGGCATCAAGCTGTCCACCATGCTGCCCAAGGACACCAATGCCAAGCTGGCGGCGAAGGGCATCGACCTGAGCGAGCTGGGGAAGCTGGAGGGTGACGAGCTGGTGGAGGCCCTCCGGGAGCTGCAGGTGGACGTGGACTCGCCCAACGGCGACACCGTGCGGATCTTCTGCGAATAGGTGGGTCCGAATCGGGCGACCGGGCAAGCTCGTCAAGACCACCCGCAGCTACGAGGACAGCCGCATCCGCGAGGATGCGCGCGACAAGCGCTGGGCTTCGGCCGGAGCGCGGGCTCCGGCATCCCGCGCACACGGCGCTTCCAACCCTGATCCGACCGGGACACCGCTCCGTCCTACCCCCGTCCGCTACCGTTCCATGGCCTTGATCGTGCCCCAGCTCACCCGTTGCACCGGAACGCCTGCGTCAAGGCAGACCTCGTAGACGAAGCTGCGGTCCATATACGGATAGACCGTCCAAGTGGACCCCCCGTCGCTGGAGGAGACGTAGTCCCCGGTGCCCGTGCTCGACGGGCAGGGGGGGAAGCTTCCCAGTGCGGCGATATTGGGTGAAGCTCCCGAGGCCACCAGCGTGATCGCATACTCCGTGCCCGCGTTGAGGGTGAGGTTCTGCGAGGTGAAGTCGGCCACGTGCAGCACGTTGTCCGCGTAGGGGCTACCTGGCACGGTGGCCTGGGCGAGAACCGTGCTGGTGGGAACGCCCCCGGCCACGGGGCGGATCTCCACGATCGCGTCGTTCGTTCCCTGGCTGAACAACCCCAGGCGCACCTCCTTGAGCTGCCCGGAGAACTGCGGAGCAAAGGTCTGCCCCGGCCGGAACGAACCGTCGTTGAAGCCGGCCGCAGTCTGCCCGCTGGAGAACAGGGACGGCACGCAGCCCGCGGTCACGCACGGCCCCGGGGTCACCGGATCCACCTTGACCTGGTACACGATGGACCGGTCCATGGGGCTGAACACGGTCCAGGTGGAACCGCCGTCGTTGGAGGTGACGAAGTCCTCCGTGCCGCCTCCGGGACACGCGGGAAAACTCCCGGAGACGCCCACGTTGGGGCTGGAGTTCTGGGCCCGCAGGGTCACCGCGTACAGCTGCCCCTGGTAGATGTCCACGTGGTTGGCGCTGAAGTCGGCGGTGTGAAGCACGCCGTCGGCGAAGGGGCCGCCGCTGATGGTGGCGCTGGCCAGGACACCGCCGGTGGGAACGCCCCCCGAGGTGTAGCGGAGCTCCACGATCACGTCGTTGGCCCCGGAGCTGTAGACGCCGACCCCGACCGTGGTCAGGGTGCCCGTGACCTGGGCCGTGAAGGTCTGGCCCGGGCGGAAGGTCCCATTGTTGAAACCGGCTGCGGTCTGGCCGTTCGAGAAGACCGAGGGAACACACTCGGCGGTGACGACGTCGGCGCGGGCAGGGGCGACGGCGAGGGATGCGGCCAGCAGAAACAGGGGGGCGGACAGGATTCGAACCGGCATGGTGACCTCCGTGACGACGATGTGGGGCCCTCGTTTCGAATGCTGAAGTCAAAGTACAAATTATATCATTTTGGGGCGATGCTGGTAGCCGCGGGATCGTTCACCCTTCGGCCCGGGGGCAACCTGGGTCTTCGGGTTCAATCACCCCTGGGATCCCTACGACATCGGACAGGTGATCGGGCATCCGGACGAACGGAACCTCTCCGAAGGGTCTGCCGACGTCGAGGTGGCAGCGCTTGCCGAGGCCGGTTCATGCACCGATCGAACATCCGTTCGTACCGATCCGCCAGTCCGGACTTGTCCAACTCGTTGCCAAGTCGCCGGTTTCGAGCCCAGAAAGTGGTGAAACCACCCAAAAGACCTCAAACTCGATGTGATTTCTGATATAATCGGTCATCAATCCGTGTCCCAAGCCCCTGTGCCGGACGGAGCCGATAGGGCACTCCACGCCGCACGATCCCCCGCACCCCAGGAGGACCAGATGACCGCGAGGCGAATCCTCACCGCCACCTTGATCCCCGCGCTCTCGGTGGCTCTTCTCTCGACCGTCAATCCCGGCACGGCCCGGGCCCAGCTGACCATGAACGAATCGGGCTTCGACGTGACCGTTCTGGGGAGCGCCACCGGCCCCAAGGGCGCCGTGTGCAGCCCCGGCGGGGTCTGGGGCGACTACGTGTACGTCGGGGACAGCAGCGGCAACGCCATCGAGCGGATCGATTTCGCCGACGTCGCCTCGCTCTTCGCCATGGGCACCCCCGACATCCAGTTCCCGGTGGGGATGGTGTTCGGGCCGGGCCCGGCCAGCGACTTCGGCACCTACCTCTACGTGGCCTCCTACGGGTCCGGCCGCATCACCCGTCTCGATCCCACGGGCTCGCCGTCCCTGTTCGTGAACTTCCCCAGCGTGAGCGACGTGACCTTCGATCCCAGCGGGGCCTACGGAACAGATATGTTCGCCATCACCTACTTCGGGAGCATCAGCACCGTGTCGAGCGGCGGCGTGGTCAGTCCGTTCTCCACGCTGCAGTCGGCCTACTTCCGATTCGGGCCGGGCGGCGCCTGGGGCACCGGGCTCTACGCGACCTGCAGCGCCGGTCCTCCCGGCGTGGGCATCGTCACCGTCGATCCCAGCGGCAACGCGACCCTGTTCGCGGGCGGCTTCGTGGGTCCGGAGCAGTTCGACTGGGCCACCGGCGGGAGCTTCGACGGCGACATGTTCGCCTCAGACATGTCTGACGGCAAGATCTACCGGATCAAGCCGGACGGTCCCAAGTCCCTGTGGGCCAGCGTGACTCGACCGGCCGGCATCACCTTCTGCAACGGTTGCCTCTACGTGACCAGCTATGCCGGCGGCTGCTGGAAGATCTGCGAGTCGCCGGTGCCGGCGAAGTCGTCCACCTGGGGGCTGATCAAGCAGACCTACGGCGACGCGAACCCCGCCTCGGAGCCGCCGAGCGAGGATTAGGTCCCGCGGCCGGCGACGCCGCCGGCGACCGAATCCCGTGGGCCGGCCCACCGTATCCGTGACCGGCCTGTCGAAGGGTAGGAGGGACGCCTCCCACCCTTGACGATATCAACCGCTACCGACGCTCGGACCGCTCGAGAGGAGACACGCACCATGCCCGATCCACTATCGGTTGCGCAGTCCTACTTCGATGCCTGGAACCGGCGGGATGCCGCGGCCATCGTGGCGTGCTTTGCGGCGGACGGCGCCTACACCGATCCCCTGGCGCCGGGACTTCGCGGTGATGCCCTCGCCGCCTACGCGTCCGGACTGTGGGAAGCGTTCCCCGATCTGTCCTTCGAGATCGGTGAGACGATCCTGACCGGCGGCGGCCGGGTGGCCGCCCAGTGGCTGATGAAAGGCACCAACACCGGCCCCTTCCAGGGCCTGCCGCCCACCGGGCGGCCGGTGGCTCTCCAGGGAGCCGACTTCATCGAGGTCGAGGGCGACCGGATCCGCTCGGTGACCGGCTACTTCGACTCGGGTGAGGTCCCGCGCCAGCTGGGGTTGCAGGTCCTGGTCCAGCCGGAGCGGGTCGGACCCTTCCAGTTCGGCAACTCCATCGGCGTGCAGAGCGGGAAGAACGTGAAGCCGAAGGCCTTCAGCATCACCATGCTTCGCGCGCGAAACGAGGAGGAGAAGCTCCGGGTCCGAGAGTACACCCGGAAGATCGCGCTCGAGATGATGGAACTCCCGGACTTCATCGGGTGGACCGGCTTCACCATCGGGAATCGCATGATGACCGTCACCGCGTGGTCCGATCCCGAGGCGCCGCACCGGCTCTCCAATCACGCCACCCACGCCGAGGCGAGGAAGTCGTTCTTCAGCGACGTCTCCAGCGGCGGCTACACCAGCGTCTGGGTCTCGGAGGGCTACAACCCGACTTGGATCCGCTGCGGCCGGTGCGCGCGGATGATGAACTACGAGAAGAACCCCACCTGCGCCTGCGGCGCGACCCTCCCCGAGCCGGAGCCCTACTGGTAGGCACCCGATCCACGTACCTGGTCCCCCTCGCCGGCGAGCCGCCGGCCCCCCCGCCCAGAGCCCGCCGGCGGTGCACACCGGCCCCTCGGCCCGCCGCCCGGACGGCGGGAACCCTCGTGCCCGCCCGGAGGTAGGATCAAAGGAGAGGATCCGCCTCCGGCGGAAGATCGATTCGACTTCAGGCCCCCAAACATTTGTTCAAGGAGCACGCCATGACCAGGACCCTGCAGGAAACCATGAAGGCCGCCGCCATCGACCGTTTCGGCGGCATCGACACCGTCGAGCTCAAGCCCGTGCCCACGCCGGACATCGGACCGGACCAGGTCCTGATCCGCGTGGAGTCGGCCGGGCTGGGCCCCTGGGACGCCGCGGAACGCGAGGGCCTCTTCGCCCGGCGGTCCGGGGCGAAGCCGGCCTTTCCCTACGTGCTGGGCTCGGAGGGAGCGGGGACGGTTCTCGCGGTCGGTGACCGGGTGAAACGGTTCCGCCAGGGGGACCGGGTGTACGGCGTCATCATGCAGAGGCATCCCAAGGGAGGGTTCCTCGCCCCCTACGCCGCTCTCGACGCGGCGCGAACCTGGGCCGTCCCCGGGGATCTCCCCACCCTTCAGGCCGGGGCCCTGGCCATCGACGGGGCCACCGCGCTCCGGGGCCTCCGGGACGTGCTGAAGCTCGAGAGCGACGAGACCCTGATGATCTTCGGCGCCGGAGGCGGGATCGGCCACCTGGCCGTGCAGCTCGCCAAGCGCATGGGGGCCAACGTGCTGGCCGTGGCCTCGGGTGAGGACGGGGTGGCGCTGGCCCGCCAGCTCGGTGCCGACGCCGCGGTGGAGGGACACCATGCGAACCTCGTCGCCGCCGCCCATGACTTCGCGCGAAACGGCGTCGACGCCGCGCTCCTCACCGCGGGCGGAGATGCGGCGGGCCGGGCATTGGGGATGGTCCGGAAGGGGGGGAGGGCCGCCTACCCCCACGGCGTCCAACCGCTTCCCGAGGCCCCCCCGGGCCTGCGTCTCGACGCCTACAGCGCCTCCTACGATACGGAGTTCATGGAGGCGCTGAAGCAGCTCATCGAGGCCGGACCGTTCGAGGTGCACCTGGACCGGGCCTTCCCCCTCGACGAGGTCGCCGACGCCTTCCGGGCGCTCACGAGCCACTACCTCGGCCGGCTGGTCCTTCGGCCGAGCTGATCCGGGCCGCCGACCGCTTGCTCGCCTCCCGGCCGGCCCGGCGTTGGATCTTCCGGCCCACGCCGGGGCCGGCCGGCGGGATCCGTCGAGCCTTGGACCCTCCCCGGGTTCTCCGGTAGAATCCGTCGCATCGCTTTCGCCAACCCACCACGGAGCCCGCCCATGCTCGGACGCACCCTGGCCCATTACACCCTCACCGAGAAGATCGGCGCGGGGGGAATGGGGGAGGTGTACCGCGCCCGGGACGAGCGTCTGGGCCGCGACGTGGCCCTGAAGGTCCTCCCCGAGGCCCTGGCCCGCGATCCCGGCCGCCTCGCCCGCTTCGAGCGCGAGGCCCGCACCGTGGCCGGGCTCAGCCACCCCAACATCGTGGTGCTGCACTCCATCGAGGAGGCGGAGGGGATCCGCTTCCTCACCATGGAGCTGGTGGACGGGCGAAGCCTCGACACGATGATCGGGCCGGGCGGCCTTCCCCTGGCGCGGATCCTCGATCTTTCCATCCCCCTGGCCGACGCCCTGGCCGCCGCCCACGACCGCGGGATCGTGCACCGGGACCTGAAGCCGGGAAACGTGATGGTGACCCGCGAGGGCCGGGTGAAGGTGCTGGATTTCGGGTTGGCGAAGTGGGCGCGGGAGGATCCGGAGCTCAACGCCACCCAGGTCGTGACCATGCAGCCCCCGATCTCCGAGGCCGGCCAGCTCTTCGGCACCGTGCCCTACATGGCTCCCGAGCAGATCCGGGGCGAGGCGGTGGACGCGCGCTCGGATCTCTTCGCCCTCGGCATCATCCTCTACGAGCTGGCCACCGGCCGGCGGCCCTTCGCCGGCGAGTCCTCGGCCGACGTGAGCTCGGCCATTCTG
>Ga0055452_10000283_pt1 | contig 12787 bp, 10 predicted proteins | sample China_Galinas_PW_6_FD_57735 | JGI IMG/M metagenome (GOLD analysis project Ga0055452, IMG submission 57735) | Wetland microbial communities from San Francisco Bay, California, USA, that impact long-term carbon sequestration - China_Galinas_PWC_D2 | ecosystem: Environmental > Aquatic > Marine >... | reverse complement strand
CGATCGATTACTCGTGTATGCGGTTGGCGTATCGATGGCGTTCGTGCTGCCTGGCGCGACCTACGGCAACGAAATCGAATCCAAATGGACCGAAGTTGATTCTATCAAGGTGCACTATCTAGAGTCCGGTCCACCAACGGGTTTGCCGGTTCTGTTGTTACACGGTGGCCGATACCAAGCCGAAACGTGGCGAGAAACCGGTACATTGAAGGCCCTGTCGGCTGGAGGGTATCATGTACTTGCCGTTGATTTGCCGGGATTCGGCAAGACGCCCAAGACACAGACTAAGCCGGACACATGGCTGGGTAAGCTGATCGACGCACTGCACCTCGATCGGCCCGTCGTGGTGTCACCATCGATGAGTGGTCGATTCGCCATGCCGTATGTCGTAGCGCATTCAGACCGCCTGCGGGGATTTGTCGCCGTGGCACCGGTCGGCATCAAGCAACACGAGAATGCACTGGCGCGCATCAGCGTACCGTTGCTGGCGATCTGGGGTGAGAATGACAAGACGATTCCCCTCAGTCATGCTGACCTGTTACGCAAGTACGTCGCGCAGAGTCGCAAGGTGGTGGTCCCCAAGGCCGGGCATGCGCTGTACATGGACGATGCCGCAACCTTCCACAGGGAATTGATCCTCTTTCTCAAGCAATTGGAAAAACCGTAGCCGTCAATTCGTAATCCCACGAAACGTCGGCGTGTAATTGGGAAACACAGTGGCCAGGTCCGCGTTGTCCAGCCGGTTCTGCACGATTTCCGCGATGATGTCGCGGTAGTCGATGGTGACTTGCAGGCTGTCGCCCTGATAGAGAAGATCGGGATGGAGCAACTCGCCCGAGTTCCAATCGGCGATGACCTGCCCCCCGGCAATGTGGCCGCCCATTACCAACATGCAGTTTCCGTGTCCGTGATCGGTGCCCTGGCTGCCGTTCTGATCGGCACGCCGGCCGAACTCCGACATCACCACGACGGCAAACCGATCCATGCGATCCTGCATGTCGATGTGCAGCGCCGCCAGCGTCGTGCTGAGGTCGGCCATCAGGTTGGCCATATCGCCGGCCTGCACGCCCTGCTGATTGTGCGTGTCCCAACTGCCCAGTTCGACGGTGGCCGCCTCCAACCCGATGTCCGCCTTCACCATGGCCGCCACCGACTTCACCGCCTCGCCGAATGCCGAACCGGGATAAGTAGCGCCCCCGGACGGCGCGTAGTTTAAAAAGTCAATGCCCTGCAGGATCGCGATGGTATCGATGGTGCCTTTGGCGGCACTCGCCAACGGCTCGATCGTGAATTCGTGTGCCGCTTCGATCACCGCTTGGCGTAGGCTTGAGGTAACCGGCGAACCGGGAAACGCAAAGGACGAGGGGTCCGCAATCGGCAGCGTCGCGGGGGCGTCGGCGAGGGTCTTGGGCACCTGACCGCTGATCGCCGCCGCCCGCAACAACCCGTTACCCGTCGGCGGGACAATCTGGAGGTGCCTGGCGAGCCAGCCGGAATACACGTCCAGCGGCTGCAGCGGGATGCCGTATTCCAGGTAGCTGAAGGCATCGAAGTGCGAGCGCGTCGGATCGGGCGACCCGGTCGCGTGTACGACCGCAAGCTGCCCACTCGCATACGCGGGTAACAGCGGCGCCATGGCCGGCGCCAGCCCGAAAAAGCCGTCGAGGTCAATGGCGCCGTCCGGATCACCCGGCGGTGGTACAGCCAGATCCGGACGAAGCGTCGGGCTATAAAGGTTAGGATCACCGTAGGGAACAACGGTCGTCAGGCCGTCCATGCCCCCCCGGAGAAGCACGACAAGAAGCACATCGCGATTCGTTTCACTGTCGGTAAGGGAAACTTGGGGCACCGACGTCAGTGCAACGCTCGACGAAGAACGCCGCCGAATCCGTCTCAGCAGGCGGCTGCGCGACCAGTTTTGGAACTCGGTGCAGCCTCTGTATTCCGTGGCTTCTAGCGGCATGGGCGTTTTCTCCGACGAACTACGGCAAACTCTGCTCGTGTGGCGCTCGCGATAGCAATGCCCGCAGGCGCAGCGGTCGATCTCACCTCATCTAATACCATTGAAAGCCGGGCATGGTGGTGGCCACGCCCAGCGCATCCTGGAACTTTGCCGCATACTGCGCCGGTAATTCAGCAACGAAGTCATTCAAGAGATCAACCTCCACCGTAGTGAACGGCTGGCCCAAGACCTGGTCGATTGCTGACACCTCATACCCCTGGCCGAGGCCGCGGCTCTCGATCAGGGAGTCCACGTCAACCGATACTCCGGGAAACACGCCGTCGAATAGATACGACACGAACTGCCAGCGTGGCAGCAGCGACGTCGCCCAGGCACTGAGGTCATCCGGATAACCGTCCGGACGCGGCCAGAAGAACGGCGCATGCCCCATGATAAAGAGCATCTCCAGCAACAGCCGCGGATTCTGAATACTGGCATTGGAGGCGCGCAGCAACGACGCCATGAGATGGAAAGGTCGCTTGAATTTCGGCGTCGCCATGGAATGCAGCACGTTCGGCGTGAGAATCACTCGGAGCATGGACTTGATATCGCCGCCGGTCGCCAGGTACGTGTCACGAACGTCGTCGATCAACTGCTGCGGCGGATCATAGGCGCAGAATCGCTTGCAGAGTTTGCCGGCGATAAAGGCGGCCGTGCTCGGATGATACGCCAGAATGTCGAGCACGGTCTGACCGTCCGACTCGCCGCCCCCCGCAGGGATGAACTGCCCCAGTACGGTCTTCGAGCCGGTGTCGTGATACGGAGGATAAAAGACAAAGGAACCAAAACCGAGCGGGTTATCGCGATTGGCGATGGTCCAGCCCGTCAGACACCTCGACACTTCCTCAACATCCTGCTGCGTGTAGGGACCGTCCACGCCGAGCGTGTGCAACTCCATCAGCTCGCGCGCATAATTCTCCTGCGCGTGCCCGACGGAGTTCGCGTAGTTGTCCAAATAGAAGAGCATGGCCGCGCTGTGCGCCGAGGCGTTCAGCAACTGCGGGAATGTGGACAAGGCGTGCGTGCGAATCACGTCGCGATCGTCCGCGGTTTTCAGGAATGGTACGAGACCGTCGAGAATGTCGATGTTGAAGTGATCGCTCCAGAACTCCACCATGCGTTCTTGAAGCTGCCGCTTCGAGAAAACGGAACGGAGGATCGTCGCCTCGACGAGTTGCCGTATGGGGACGCCGTCGTCCTCTTCATAGACGGTGTAGATTTCGTCCGACGTCATGGTGAGCGTGTCGTAGCCGGAGATCATCGCGTCGGACAAGGCATCGTCAATGCCCTGCGCGTGGAGTTGGGTCTCGACGAACTCATCAAATCCAAGTTCCTCGACCTCCTCGTACAACGCCGGCGTAAATCCGAAAGTGGTTCGATTGACCAGCCTTTGCAGCAGCGGATCGAGATCGTTGACATCGACTTCATCAGGCAGATCAAAGCCGGATAATTTGCCAAAGGCCCTATGCGCGAGCCCGGCAAACGGTCCCGCCGCCGCACCACCCATGACGGCCTTGAGGAACCGGCGGCGGGTCAACGCCGTCACCTGATCCGCCCAAACACGATCCTGAGGTCCCAGCACACCGGATGACTTAAACATCTTTTCCACGCCTCCGAGTTGGCATTAGAGCCCACCGGCCACCGACCCAAACCCGATGCCCCGTCATCGCAGAGGACGTAGCATCGGAATCTCACAGGAAACAGCTAAAGGGTGAGTTTAACCAATCACCCGGTAGTATTCAAGAATCGCCGTTGAAACGAACTCGGTGGGAGAAAACCGGCACGCCGCGCCGTTTGCCTGGTCATGGGAGCAGATCGCGAACATGGATAGATCTGTGCACAGACCCCATGAGGACATCCTGGAAACGCTCACGAGCCTGCTCAATCGGATCTTGGGGTGGTGTGTCCAGGGGAGGGCGAAATCCTGAGTACTGCGGGCCTTGGGTGTCAGCCGGCGTCACCGGAGGCTCGCTGAAAGCGACGTTGCAGCCAAATGATCGCCCGCCGAAAGTCCTTTTCAGCCGTACTCTGGCTGACACCGACAAGTTCGGCCACTTCGGCATGCGGCAATCCATTAAACCAGTGAAGAAAGAGCACATAGCGCAGGCGCCTGTTGTTTCTCCCAAGCTCTGCGACGGCTTCGGCAAGGTCCAGCAGATCCACTGATTGATCACGCCCTTCCACCATGACCCGGTCTATGGAAACACGCCTCCACGGTTGGTCGCCACATTTGAAACCAACTTCAGCAGTCTGGGTCTGGCATGGCGCTTTCCACCGTGGCGGTCCGCCACGCTTCTGGGCCTGCCGCCGTTTCATCTGGTCCGCAATAACCTGCCCAATTTTGTGTATGGCGATTGCACGAAAGCGCTGTGTCGATGTTCCGGTAAGTAACCCTTGCCGCATCAGTTCAATACAGACTTCATGGACCACCTCGGCGGGGTTGAGCATTGAACGAATGGGCCGGCTGCGACAACGAGATTCTGCCACCGCACAAAGATCTTTATAGACCCGTGCCTCTAACGTATGGCGCTTTTCGATTCGCTCCATTGAATAACCCCTACCGCATTCACATTTTCCAGAAACCAGTGCTTCATTATTGCGATTCTCGCATGATTTGTCGTATTACATTGTAGCAAGTCCGTGGCACGTTGCAAGAGAGTACGGAGCATTCAGTAGGACTTTAGTCAATGAATGTACCTGGCAAAGCAAGCCGATGAGCGTATAGTGACAACGGATGCACCACCCGGGTACGCCAAGCGAGCGGAAGAGAGTTCCTTCGTGGTTCGGGCGTCGGACCGCAAAGCGAGTTTCCAGCATATGGACCGGGAGATGCTTCTATGGAGTGGGTGTGGATATTCAACATCATTCTGCAAATCTGGGAACTGGTTCCAATCGGGGTGGAAAGCTAGCATAAGGGCCTGTATCTATGCACAATCAGATAACAGTGAAACGTAATTACGTGTCGCGCCCCGCATTCATGGCAGACGCCATGATGTTCGTCGCAGGCCTGGCAGTGGGCGTCTTCCTGGTGCTGGGCGCCTTGTCGATTGTGGCTTGACGACAACGTCTGCACAAGCGTAATCTAGTTTACTATACAGCTCCGTGCCATCGTGCCGCCGCGGCGTTCGACCAATGCAAAGGCACGAACGCTAGAGTGAGAGCTGCGCCACCCGATGAGAAATGTGTCACTCCCCACGAGGTGGAACAGGCCATCGCGGCGAATGCTGCTGCACACAGTGTGGCTGCGAATGCCAATAGGGCTATTCGAATTGTGTGACGGTTTTTGACGCGGGCGATGCGCAAGGCAGCAGCTATCAACCCGCCCGCAAAGGCCGCGCAAGCACATGTCAGCAGCGTCCACTTCACCGGGAGGAAGTGAAGAAATGGAAATGCTTCCGCCCGGTAATTTGGAGCGAGCAAGCCACACACTGCGTCGGCTTGCAGGTAGCAACCCGCGGTCCTTTTCTCCCCGGATAGGCTACTCTTCTCAACCACATGGTTGTCCTTCTTGGTGCGGTCCGCCACGATCACGATTTTTCCTGATATCAAGGCAAGCACTTCCTGTTTGCCTGTCAGGGCGTCTTCGTAGCGAACCGTTCGCTTATCCCAGTCGTCGTAATCCAAGAAGTCAAAACGACCCTCGACTATCAAGGACCCCAACGGCACGTAAGGGTTGGGCCACAGGTACCTGCGAGTTGAAACTGGAATGGCTGCACCGTCATCTATCCACGGACCGCGGTCACGCGATGCCGGCTGAAAGGTAGGCACGGGCACATAGCGCGGCTGGAGTTCCTCTAAGTCAGGCTTCAGGTCGAGTTCGAGCCGCGCACCCGAATGCACCAGTGCAGCAAATGCTGCGAGCGACAGCGAGGGATAGAGGACACCGCCGGGCGCCCCCGCAGCAATTGTAAGCCGTTCTCCACCAAGCGCGGATACAATCTCTCCATCGACGAACTTCCTTTCAGCCACAGTGTGTATGTGGCCGATGTGCACCTTATAGCCTAGTGGATCCGCGAGCGTTGGGCTCAGGTCTGGAACCCCCGATTTCAGGATTGTTCGCGTACCAAGAACCAGCGGAACGCCTCGATCTAGGAGTTCCCGTGCCCCGGCTATGAACGCCTCGTCACCAGGCTGCTCGGTCGGAAAATACATGTCGAACACGACAGCGAGCGGACCCGCCGCCGCCAGCTGTTTCATCAGGTCGCCGTGAACGGCGCGCCACGTGCGATAGTCATCCGGATCCACCGGTGGTTCAATGCCGTGCTCTTCCGCATAGCGCTTCACCGCAAGTCGCGTGGCCGGGCGTTCCTCGCCCTCTAAGTCTATCGCGACGATGAGAACCTGGTCACGCGTCCGCTCGATGGCCGACTCTGCCGCACCTGATTCACTGTAGATTTGTTCGTTGGCATCTCGGACCCGCCAGCCCACGCCGAGTGCCCGGCCGATGAGGCACAAGAGCAAGAATGCAACAGCCACAAGGGCCACGTGCAACCGAATCGGGTGGTTTTGCACGACAAGGAAGTAACTCTCCCGCCAGCGTTCCCAGCGAGACGTCGGGACCAGCGGGATACCCTCGCGGCATCGCCGGATCGCCTCCTTCAACTCCTCAGCGCTTTCATAACGATCCTGACTTCGAAACCTCGTGCACTTGCGGATGATCGCCTCAAGCGTGGCTTCAGCCGATTCGACCCCCTCCTTATCACCGGGGGCAAATGTTAGCGACGGGAACTTGTAGCGGCCCGAAGAAACAAGTTCCTCCAAGTCTCTCACCCAATCCCCAACCGGATTCAGCGGAATAAGCGGATGATCGCCACGCGTCACCGTAAGAAAGAGGTTCACGCCAAGTGCCCAAATGTCGGTCGCACGTATGGCGGGACCGCCTGAATATTGTTCAGGCGCCATGTATCCCGGCGTCCCGCGCATGTCACCATGTTGTGTGAACCATCCGACCCGCTCCGGAGCGAGCTTATCCCCGGCATCATGTTTGCTTACATCGAAATCGATCAAATAGAGGTGCCCATCGTCATCAACGATGATGTTCACAGGCTTGAGGTCGCGGTGAATGATGTTCGCACCGTGCGACGCGCCCACCGCATCGCAGAGCTGCTCAAACAAAACTAGGCGATCATGGAGTGATATCTCCGTGGCACGCACGAAGATGTCCAGCGGCTCCCCATCAATCCAGTCTACGCACGCCCAGAAAGACGCCTCTGCCTCGCCAAGGGCGCGGCAGCGCGCGACATGCGGATGGCGAATGCGGTGAAGTGCCTCTAACTGCGCTTGCGCGCCGACCGGGTGTCCGATCAATTTCAACGCCACAAGACGGCGCCGTTCGTCGCCTTCGACGGGCTTTTTGGGGATCCACCAAGCCTTGTACACTGGATCGCGATTCGGCGGACCGGCAAGCCGCAGCACAAGGTAGCCTTCGATTCGCGGAGGCTTCGTCGCTTCGACCCCGTCAACGGCCCGCCGCTCGTGTTCCCCGGCCACCAACGGAACGTAACGATCCCAACAGTCGTCGCAGACCGCAAGATGATCGTAGTGGACTCTCAGTTCCTGGCGTAGCGCTCTGCGCTTGGCAACCTCCGCGTCGCCAAAGCTGGCACCGAGGTCAATCTCGTTCTTGATAACCTCTGTGAGCACTTCATCCGTAAAACATGACATAGTCGCCGTGCCGTCCAAGGTCATCTCTCATATCGCAGATCGGGCGCCGGCCAACCGCTCGACGCATGCCTCGAATCCATAGAATCGATCGACGAAATCGTCACGGTCGAGGATGATCTGCAAGTCATTGCGAGTCACCCTTGTCGGCAGATTCGGCTCATTGAGCACGTCGGCGATCTCGGCGATCAACGCGTCGCGCACGGACTCGCGCTTTTTCGCCGTGGCCTTCAAGCGAGCCAAAACGTCTGAATGACAGAGGTGAAAAGCGGCCTTGATTCTGTCCTCCGCGCGAACGGGACCGCCAGCAAGCTCCAGCAACTCCGAGACAAGCTTGTGAGCTATTAGTTCGTAGAACTCACGTAGATCATGGGGGTCGAGCCTATGAGCCATCCGAGTGAGCGGGCCCGTTTCGTAAGGTGCTTTCGCCTGCTCTCCTTCCGCCGTATGCGATCTGTCTGCATCCTTCCCAAGATTGGCATCCACCTCGGCCATCGCCTCAGGATACTTTTCGCGGATTAGATCCGGTCCCTCTGAACACACCTCGCGAAGATCGGCATAGACGTCGGCCAAGTGTTGATACTTTTCCCTCAAGTCGTCATTGGATGCCAGAAGCTCCTCATAAGATTCACGGTCCTCGCGTGCAAGAGCGTCAAACAGCTCGCACACAAAACTTGCATCTGCCGGCGCAAAGGCCTGGTCTGCGTGCCCCGGATCCGCCTCATCGCGTTCTCTGTCTGACGCAGTCATCATTGTCCTCCTCCCGCTATGTGCAGTCACGGCCTCGTTGTTCATGCGGACGGCCCTCTGTACGGCCATCACGCCCATTTTTTCCGCAAATCCATGAACTCTCGAGTAAATTGAACCAATCTTGTCTCGAACTCTTCGGGCGTCAGCTCCTTGGCAAAGTAGTCGTGCGTGATTCGTGAAAGCCGAACCAAAGCGCACTCAGTGGTCCAGAACCGCACCCAGTCCTTGCCCAGGGTGACCAACCGCCTCTTCCCATCCGCTTTCGTGGAAGGCTCCTTAAGGTACCGTTCAACGATAACCCTCATCCTGACGAACGTATCAAGAAATGCGACGTAAAACCGATCTACGGCCTCGGGTCTCATCACGATGCCTTCACTACGCATAGGTGGCGTCAGGCCGCGCTCCAGCGTTTCGCGCCAGTCGGGCCCGGTCCCCGCCGATTGCAGACATGCCAAGTACGCAAGTCGGCAGTACTTTTCTTGCTCGAATACATCCACGATTTGAAGTAACGCCCAGTTAAACTCCTTGCGCCTATTCATTCTTAGCCCTTCCAATCGCCGCGCACGATTCAGCTGACCTCTGTCATCATTCGGCCAACACAGATGATACGCCGACCTTCCTGTTCGCCGTCGCCCATCCCATTGTGTCGGGCACGCGTCTTTTAGTTCGAGATTTTGCGTGTATCTCGTCATTGTGACCAACACGCCTTTTCCAACCGATGACCTAAGCATCCCAACAGGTCATAAGTCCCGTCTCGACAACGATGGTTACGATGCGGCACACTAGTGATCGCCCCGCATCCATCGTCTCACTTGTATGACCGCCGACTGCAAAACCCGAGATACTGTGTGACGGTCACATTGCAGTTGCTCGGCAATTGCCTTGATTGGCAGACCGTGAGCAACGTGCTTCCAGATGATGAAACGGCTGCGGTCGTCCAATTGGTGCAAATATTCCTTGATTTTTTCGATTCTTTCGGCATGTGCGAGGGCATCGGGTGGCTCGCGACTCTGGGCTGGGCCCATAAGAGGCTTGGTCGCATCTTCGCGAACCTTGCTGTACCGCCAGCGGTCGATCACGCGACGGCGCGCCGCAGTCCCGAGATAGCGGAATAAGCCATCGTTCTCCGCAGCAATACGCTCCCGATTGCCCAGGGCGTTCAGGAAAGCACCCTGCACGGCATCCTCGAGGTCTGATAACTTGTAGCCGGGGAAATCCTGCTGAAGTCGCCGCAACAATCGCCTGCGAAGGGCAACGAGGTCTTCAGCGGATATCGTCTCCCACCATGGGCGGTTCGGCATCACGACGCTCCCCAATTCCGTTCTGCCCCGCACAGTCTCGGGCTCGCGAGGCGCTTTCGCTTGCGATCGAAGTTGACTTGACGCGCAAAGACATGCAGCGCTTCAGGTTATGTATTCCCTCGCCGTTCCAGCATGATGGTAAAGCGGGCAAGATTCGCTTTCGCAAGTGCTTGCCCGCCGGGAAAAGCGCGACTGCCAAGTGATACGGCAACGCAGTCAGTCAACGAACCCATTTTCCAAGCTAGTGCTCACCATCATTACATCGGCTTAGGATATTTGTCCAATCGGCGGACACAATACCACAATGTTGGCGGTGATCGAAGTAGGTCGAACTGCCGCCAGTCACTCGTGTAGAACTTAATCAACACCGGATGCGACCTGCAAGAGACCGCAGTATTCGCGCGCCCTTCGATATTCGTGACCAATGTCTGGCTGGAGAGCTAGAAGTGTCGTCTCATGGCGATCTTAAGCTGCGAGCGCACTCTCGCCGCGAGGGGTCGCCACGATCAGTGATTTTCAACATCGCCTTGAGATTCCAAAGGCAGGCAAATTGAAGTTCGACTTCAAATGAACGAGCGGCGAATGTGGTATGCCCTTTATGGGGACCGCGCCTTTTCCTTCACATCATGACTTTTGACCAACAAGTTTTCGAGTAATTTCCACGGCCTCCGGTGCGGTCTCTGCGCATCCGTCCGCACCCAGCTCCTGCCACAGATCGGGGACGAGTCGAAACGGGAAGCCGCCCACGATGATCTTGATGTCGGCGGTCTGCTCGTCTTTCCGCAGGTGCTCGATAAGCTCACCTACGGCACGGACATGAAGCGACGTGCTGGTGGATATGGCAAGGACATCGGGGCGGCGATCTCGCGCGCATTCCACCACATCTTCGTGCGGCGTATTGGCACCGAGGTAGATCACATTCCAGCCGGACATATCGAAAAAGTCCGCCACCATGCGCACGCCGATATCGTGCAAATCCCCCTGGACGGCCGTGGCGAGCACCGTGTGGTCCACGCGCGCCGGCGTCGGCGCCTTCGTACGCAGCAGCGCCATGACAGACTGCGTCGTGGCACTGCCCATGTGCTCGTCGGCCACACTGATCTCGCCAGTGTGCCACATGCGCCCCAGCTCGACTTGCGCCGGTAACAGCACGTGCTCGTACACATCCGCCACCGACAGCCCGTCATCCAACGCGCCCAATGCGACCTGCTCGGCATGATGGCAATCGCTGCTGAGCACCGCCTCGAGATACTGAAGCATGCGCAAATGATGCGGACCGCACTCCGCAGCCGAGATGTCGCCCGTCGTTTTCGCCTCGCCGACGCATTCAAGGGCCCGGCCCACGTACGCGGTGGCGGTGTCGGCTACACCCGCAGGCAACTCACTCTTCAAGACCTCCTGCAAGCATTGCAGGTTGTTTTTCAAATCCGTCTGATTGGCCTGTCTGAATTGCAGCGCATCGCCCGTCCATTGCGTAGCTTTCGCGAACAAATCCGGTCGGCGAACGGCGATGGCCTGTACGAGAAACTGTATCTGCGCCCGCACGTGCGGTACCCAGGCATCGCGCCATGACGCACCGTACCGTTGCGCAAGATCGGGATCCACCTCGCCGTGGCGCAAGACCACCCAGTGGGCCAAAGCGGTCGCGACCGACTCCACCACTCGACTCGCCTGTACGGCCTGTTCATTCATGTCTTGTTCCCATGAGTTCCCATCTGTCTTTCAAATCAGCCCGATACGGCGGCGACCACCACAAGCGGCCCTGCGGACACCACGACACCACCGGGCTTTTCGCGCGTCAACGCAAAGGCGGCCGGGTGATCCACGCGAAGCTTGGCATCGATCGGCACGATCACCTCCCCGTCACCCGCCACGACATCGAACACGCCGCCGTCGACCGGGTTTCTATCCCTCGTTTGATCCACAATCCATAGTTGATACTGCATGCGGCGCGGATCGTTGGGCGGCAAACCGGTGAACCGCATGAAGCCGGCCTGCACTTGATCGCTCCACACAACGTCACCTGTGACGCCGTACAGGTCCTCCACTTTGCCTGCCCACGGCGCCTTGATGACATCGAGTGTCTCCGCGACAAAGCTGGCGTAATCTCGCTCGAAACCTCGCGCCGCGGGTCGTATGTCGATCACCTGCCACCAGCCGACCGCAGCCAGCAAGAGCGACGCGGCCAAAAGGTACCATGCGACACGGCCGCCAATCCTGGCTTTCCTTTGCCCATACGACACCGCCGAGCTTGGCTCGCCGGTCGAAGCGTCACGGAATGCCGCACCTGCCGTGGCGAGATAGCCGCCGGCATCAGCGAGAATCCGGTCTCGTAGCGTCTTGGGCAACGGCTCGACGATTCCCGTGTCGAAAGCCAGATCAACAGACGCCGCTGCAAGATCCATGGCGTCTCGATGGATCGCGGGATTCGCCACGAGAATGGCGTCCAGCTTGCTGGATTTTGCCGCACTCAGTCCTTCCGTCGCGCGGTCGGCCAGGAGTTGCATAATATGTTCGTCAATTTGCAATGCGCGCACGCTCATGCCGTCAACTCCGGGCCACGGTCCTTTTGCTGGCTCTCTAATTGCTCGCGAACCCTGATCAAACCGCGACGGACGTGCGTTTTGACTGTTCCCAACGGCAAGCACAGGCGCTCTGCGATTAACTGATGCGACCACCCCTGACAAACGGCCAGCCGGAGGACTTTCTGTTCTTCAGGCCGCAGTTGCTGCAGCGCCGCCGTGGCGTGCGCCGCCTCGTCGGTCAACTCGAGTTGATTTTCGCCGCCATTTGTCGTGCCGAGAGGCAGGTCGTCGATGACGACCGCATCACTTTCAATTCGACGCGATTCCTTCCTTCGGCGATCGATCAGGCGGCGGCGCGCGATCATGGCGACAAAGGTGGTTTCGGATGCCACGGACACGTCGTAGCGCGCGGCATTTTTCCACAATTCAATGTACACCTCTTGGACGGCGTCCTCCGCATCCGCCGCGTTGGCCAGCAGACGCCGCGCGAGCGACCAGATCAAGCCGCCGTACCGGTCGATGCATTCGGCGATGGCTTGCGTGTCACC
>Ga0055452_10000280_pt1 | contig 12895 bp, 9 predicted proteins | sample China_Galinas_PW_6_FD_57735 | JGI IMG/M metagenome (GOLD analysis project Ga0055452, IMG submission 57735) | Wetland microbial communities from San Francisco Bay, California, USA, that impact long-term carbon sequestration - China_Galinas_PWC_D2 | ecosystem: Environmental > Aquatic > Marine >... | reverse complement strand
GACGGACCGCGGGTGCGGATGGTGCACCCCACCTGGGACGGCGAGACCCTTTGGTTCGCCACCGGGACGAGCTCCCCCAAGGTGGCCCAGCTTCGGGCCGATCCGCGGGTCGACCTGCAGTTCCAGGTGGCGCCTCCGGACTTCGTCCACGTCCTCGTGCGTGGCCGCGCCGAGATCGTGGACGACGCCGCGGAGAAGAAGCGGGTCTGGGACGTGATCGACTACGACCTCTCCCAGTTCTGGCCCGGAGGTCCCACCGATCCCGAATACTCTCCCATCAAGGTCACCCCGACCCGCGTGGAGCTCTCGAAGATGTTCGGCACCCTGGACAAGCGGGTGTGGCGACCGTAGCGCCGGACCTCATAGGAGACCGGAGAAGAGACCGGGAAGGAGACCAGAGATGAGCGATGCGAAGAGCCAGAACCCCGAAGTGCTCGTGGAGCGTGAAGGGCCCGTCGGCGTCCTCACCCTCAACCGCCCCGATCGCCTGAACGCGATCTCGAGCGCGATGCTCGCCGAGCTCTCGAGGCAGCTGATCGCCCTCGACCAGGACGTGGAGGTGCGCGCCATCGTCATCACCGGCGCCGGCCGCGGGTTCTGCGCGGGGCTCGACCTCCAGGACGCCACCGCGGGCTCCGGCATCGGATCGGGCGGCGCGTCGAGATTCCCCGCCACCCTCGACCTGCGCGACGCGCCGCCGACGGTCCTCCACGGAATCGACACGCCGACGATCTGCGCGCTCAACGGCGGCGCGGCGGGCTACGGCATGGATCTCGCCCTCGGCTGCGACCTCCGCGTCGCCGCGCAGAGTGCGAAGCTCGCCGCGGCCTTCACCCGGCGCGGGGTGCTGCCCGAGAGCGGCGGGACCTGGATCCTGCCGCGGCTCGTCGGCTGGGCCAGGGCCGCCGAGATCATCTTCACCGGCCGCACCCTCGGCGCGGAACAGTGTGCGGAGCTCGGTCTGGTGAACAAGGTCGTGCCCGACGAGCTGCTGATGAAGGAGACGCTGGCCCTCGCGAACGAGATCGCCGCCAATGCTCCGCTGGCGGTGCAGGCGGCCAAGCGCATGATGCGGATGGGTCTCGCCGAGGGCTTCGACGACCACGTCCACCACGTCTATCTGCAGCTCCTCCCGCTCTTCGCCTCCAAGGACTTCCAGGAGGGCATGCGCTCGTTCCTGGAGAAGCGCAAGCCCGAGTTCGAAGGGCGCTGAGCCTCAGCGTCGCGGGACCGGAGGGCGGCGCGGGCGCGGTCGACGCTCCCGGGGATAGCCCTCGGCCATGGCGCGGGCCTCACAGGGACGGATGAACGCGCTCTTCGCCTCGGCGTAGGCGGAGCGCGATGCGATGTCCCTGGCGAGGTGTCGCCCGGCGAGGCTTCGCTTCATGGCCTCGTACTCGCCGGCCGCGTCGGAGTGGTCGCGCAGGTAGTCGCGGAAGGCCAGATGGCGGCGCTCCTCGTCGCCCCCGGCCCGACACACGTGGACGTGAAAGAGATGGGGCCAGCCCGCGGGCCGGTGGAAGAAGGGGTACACGGCGGCCTCGGGAGTCTCGAAGAACACGTAGCCGAGACCCTCGAGGGGAGCGCGGTAGGCTCGCCGGGGCTCGAGCGCGGCGACCGACACCTGGATGTCGACGATGGGCTTCGCGCCGAGTCCGGGAACCGAGGTCGATCCGGTGTGTTCGATGCGGAGCGCGACGCCGCCGAGGGACGCCCGCAGGCGGTGGGCCTCGGCCTCGAAGCGTTCGGGCCAGGCGGGATCGTATTCGACGATGACGAGAGTGTCGGTCACAGCTTCTGCGCGTCCAGATTCCGCTAGACTTCGCCCGCTCGTTCCCGAGGTTCGGTAGCCCCGATCCGATCGTAGCGCCAGCCGAACCCCCATCCGCCCTGCTCGCGCCTTCGAGGAATCCCGATGAAGATCGACTCCCCCCTGCTCACCCAGGCGCTCGACGAGGTCGCCCCGGCCGCGCGCCAGCTCGAGTCCCTCGGCTACGACGGCGCGTTCACCTTCGAGGGCTCCCACGATCCGTTCTTTCCCCTGGTGCTCTCGGCCGCGGCGACCGAGCGCCTCGAGCTCGCCACCGCGATCGCGATCGCCTTCGCGCGCTCGCCGATGCTGCTCGCCAACATCGGCTGGGACCTGAACCAGCTCTCCCACGGGCGCTTCATCCTGGGCCTGGGCTCCCAGATCCGTCCCCACATCGAGAAGCGCTTCTCGATGCCGTGGTCGAAGCCCGCCGCGCGCATGCGCGAGCTGGTGCTGGCCGTCCGCGAGATCTGGCGCTGCTGGAACGAGGGCGGAAAGCTCGACTTCCGCGGCGAGTTCTACACCCACACCCTGATGACGCCCTTCTTCAATCCAGGCCCGAACCCCCACGGCGACCCACGCATCTTCGTCGCCGGCGTGGGTCCGAAGATGACCGAGACCGCGGGCGAGGTGGCCGACGGCTTCTTCGTCCATCCCTTCCACACCCCGACCTCCTTCCGGGAGACCACCTTGCCGGCCCTCGAGCGCGGCGCCGCCCGGGGCGGGCGGTCGCTCTCGGACGTCGCGATCTCCTTCCAGCTGCTGGTCGTGAGCGGCGACAGCGACCAGGAGCGCGCGCGCGCCCGGGGCGCGGTCAGCCAGCAGATCGCCTTCTACGGCTCGACGCCCGCCTACCGCACCGTGCTCGAGTCCCACGGCTGGGGCGAGCTGCAGACCGAGCTCAACCAGCTCTCCAAGCGGGGAAAGTGGGTCGAGATGGGAGCGCTCGTCAGCGACGAGATGCTGGAGACCGTCGCCGTCGTCGCACCGATGAACGAGGTCGCCTCCCGGGTGCTCGAGCGCTGTGGCGAGCACGCCAGCCGGGTGAGCCTGGTGACCCCCTGGAAGCCCGACCCCGAGCGCTGGTCGGACGTGGTGCGCGACCTCAAGCAGGGCGCCTGAACACGACGCCCTCGCCAGAGGGCGGTCGGGTCAGTCCAGGAGCTTCTCGTAGTCCTCGGGCAGCAGCACCGAGAGCCGATCGAGCCAGGTGTCGATGAGCGTCCGGCCACGGCCCTCTTCGAAGTCGATCTGGTCGAGGGGAACCATCCGCATCGCGACCCAGAGCTTGGCGAGGTCGTAGGCGTGGCGGCTGGCGGCGACCGGGTGATCGGTCACGCCGCGGCTCACCAGCTCGTCGTGGTACACCTCGAAGAGTCGGGATTCGTGGTCCACCGCGATCTCCCGGGGAACGTTTCCCGTGACGAAGTAGGCGAGGTCGATCTCGCCGGGTCCGAAGGCCGGGCCCTGCCAGTCCACCACCGTCATGCTCCCGTCGGAACCGAAGCACAGGTTGTCGAGGCGGTAGTCGGTGTGGATGAGCGTGCTCGGGCAGCGCGCGAGGCTTCGCATCAGCTCCGGAACCCGGCCGTCGAGCCAGTCGACCAGCTCGAGCATGGGTCCCGGCAGCCGCCCGGCGAAGCTCCGCCGGAAGGCCGGGCGCGAGCGCCGGTAGAACTCCGCGCCGAAGCGGGTCAGCACGTCGACCCGGGAGATCCAGGGGCGGTCGGCCAGGCCCGTCTCCCCCCACTTCGAGGCGTGGAGGCGCGCCAGCTCCCGGATCACCAGCTCCGCGCGCGCGACGTCGCAGCCGTTCACCTGGTCGCCGAAGGGCCGGGAGCCCATGTCCTCGAGGAGCAGCACGTAGCGGCGCCGGCTGTGACCCGCGATCCACAGCATCACCGGAAGCGCGATCCGGACGAGCCAGGGCGGAAAGCGCTCGAAGAAGTCGATCACCTCCTGCTCTCGCCCCGCCATGGGGTTCGGATCGCAGGCCGCGTAGAAGCAGCGCGGCGTCGCGACCTCGATCTCTCCGGAGAGCTCCTGGTAGAATCGGACCTCGCGCTCGTAGGCGCCGAGCATCTCGCCGACCCGGCGGTTCATGGGGTTGTCGATCGGGAGCTTCGCGATCAGGGTCTCCGGGGCGCCGTCCTCGAGGGTCTCGCGCTGGGGGGTGTCGTAGCGGAGGTGCACGCGCGCGAGAGCGCCGACGAATCCCTCGCCCTCGCCCAGCACCTCTCGCTCGATGGATGCGACCCGGGACCGGGTCAATACCCCGCTCTCGCGCAGCGCCGCGGTGATCCACGCCGGTGTGAGCTCGCCGGGGCTCGCGGGAAGCGCGGGGCTCGGCAGGGCCTTCGTCACGTCCCCGCGCCGGACCGGTCGTAGAGGACCGGCAGGCGCTCGGGACCGCGGAACGCGGTCCCCACCACCGCGGGAGCGGGCTCGGACGGATCGAGGCGAAGACCGGGAAGCCGCTCGAGCACGGCGCCGATGCCGATCTCGAGCTCGAGGCGGGCGAGGTGCATGCCGAGGCAGAGATGGCGTCCCCAGCCGAAGGCCAGGTGGCTCTTCTGCGGGCGGTCGAGGTCCCACTCGTCGGGGCGCTCGTAGCGGGCGTCGTCCCGGTTGGCGGCGCCCAGCATCATGAGCATGGAGGTGCCGGCCGGACACGCGGCCCCCGCGACCTCGGCGTCCCGGGTGGCGACCCGGTTCACCATGTTGATCGAGGTGTCCCAGCGAAGCGTCTCCTCGATCGCGGCCGGCAGCAGCGATGGATCGGCGCGGACGCGGTCCATCGCGCCGGGGTGGGTGAGCAGCGCGAGCAGGCAGGTGCCCATCAGGCGATACGTGGTCTCGGCGCCTGCGGGCATCAGCAGGCGAAGGAACCCGTAGACGTGCTCGTCGTCGAGGCGCGCGCCGTCGATCTCGGCCGTCACGATGTCGCTGATCAGGTCGTTCGCGGGGTTGCGCCGGCGCGCTTCGACGAAGGGCGCGAGGTAGTCGCGCATCGCCTTCGAGGCGGCGCGGCCGCGCTCGGGGTCTCCGGGCCCCTGGGCGATCTCCTCGGCCCAGGTCTGGAAGCGATCGTGGTCTTCGAGGGGCACGCCCACGATTCCGGCGATCACCTTCACCGGATAGCGGCTGGTGACGTCGCGGACGAGATCGGCGCGGCCCCGCTCGGCGATGGCGTCGAGCAGCGCGTGGATCTCGGGCCGGATGAGCTCCCGCTCCCAGCGCGCGAGCGCCGAAGCCCGAAAGGCGTGGGAGACGAGGTTTCGATAGCGGGTGTGTTCGGAGCCGTCCATCGCGAGCATCACGGTTCCCATGTAGGGCCCCATCGTCACCTGGTTGATGCTCGACGAGAAGGTGACGGGATCGCGCAGGACGCTCTCGACGTCGGCGAAGGTGAAGACCTGGGCCCCCGTCTGGCCGAGGGCGCTGAAGGTGTGCACCGGACACGCGCGCCGCTGGCGGGCCCACTCCGCGTGGGGGTCGCCGGCGGAGCCGGGGTCCTCGGATCCGGCCTGCGCCGCGTCGTCCGGCGCTCGGATCTCTTCGCTCATGGCCCCTCCGCTCGACCCGCCGAGGAGTTAGGATACACGGCGCCCCCGTTCGACGGAATCGATACCTTGCTCTGCCCCTCCTGCCAGCATCCGAACCGCGACGCGGCCGCCTTCTGCGAGGCCTGCGGGGCCCGCCTGGAACGGCTCTGCCGGAGCTGCGGAAACGCCCTGCGCGCCACCGCGCGCTTCTGCGACGCCTGCGGGGCGGGGGTGGACGAGGCGGGCGTGCAGCCCGCGGGCCCGGCGTCTTCCCCGGCGAGGGACCCGCGAAACTACACGCCGAAGCACCTGGCCGAGCGCATCCTCACCTCGAAGAGCGCCCTCGAGGGCGAGCGCAAGCACGTCACCGTGCTCTTCGCCGACGTCGCCGGCTACACCGCCCTCTCCGAGAAGGCCGACCCCGAGCAGATGCACTCGATCATGGATCGCTGCTTCCAGATCCTCCTCCGCGAGGTGCATCGCTTCGAGGGCACCATCAACCAGTTCACCGGCGATGGGATCATGGCGCTCTTCGGCGCGCCGCTTGCCCTCGAGGACGCGCCCCGCCGGGCGGTGAGCGCGGCGCTCGGGATCCAGCGCGCCCTCGGCCCCTTCGGCGACGAGATCCGTCGTCAACACGACGCCGAGTTCCGCATGCGCATCGGGATCCACACCGGCCAGGTGGTGGTCGGACGCATCGGCGACGACCTGCGCATGGACTACACCGCCGTCGGCGACACCACCAACCTGGCGGCGCGCCTCGAGCAGCTGGCCCGGCCCGGAACGATCCTGGTCTCCGAGGCCACCCACAACCTCGTCGAGGGCTACTTCGACAGCACCGATCTCGGCGAGGTGGGGATCAAGGGCAAGGCGGCGCCGGTGCGCGCCTTCGCGATCACGGGAGAGCGGCGCGTGCGCGGCCGCATCGAGGCGGCGGGATCGTCGGGGCTCACCCCCCTGGTCGGTCGCAGGCGCGAGCTCGACGCCCTGGGCCTCGCCTTCGAATCGGCCCGGGAGGGCCGCGGGCAGGTGGTGTTCCTGGTCGGCGACGCGGGAATCGGAAAGTCGCGTCTGCTCCACGAGTTTCGCGAGCGGCTCGGCGGGGAGCCCCATACCTGGTTCGAGGGGCGCTGCGCCGCCTACGGTGAGAGCAGCGCCTACCTCGCGGTGGCCGACGCCTTCCGGCGCTACTTCGGGATCGACGACCGCGACGACGACGCCACCGCTCTCGCGCGGATCGAGTCCTCGCTGCACTCCCTCGGCTCGGAGCTCGAGTGGACCCTCCCCTTCGTCCGCCAGCTCCTCTCGCTTCCCCCGGGCGACGAGTCGGTCACGACGATGGAGGCCCAGCTCCGCCGCTCGGAGACCCTGCGCGCCGTCCAGGCCATCGTGCTCGGCCTCACCCAGCGCGAGCCCCTGGTGCTCGTGATCGAGGACCTGCACTGGATCGACGCCGCGTCGGAGGAGTTCGTGAGCGTCCTCGCCGAGTCGATACCCGCGGCCCGGGCGCTTTTCATCCTCACCCACCGGCCGGGCTACCAGCATCCCTTCGGAGATCGCTCGTACCACGTTCGCATCGCGCTCCAACCGCTCTCCCGCACCGAGACCGCCGACCTCGCGGGAAGGCTGCTGCTCGCCTCGGACCTTCCCGAGTCCCTTCGCGCGCTCATCACCGACAAGTCCGACGGCAATCCCTTCTTCATCGAGGAGGTCACGAAGTCGCTCCTCGACGAAGGCGTGCTCACCCTGCGCGAGGGACGGGTGGAGCTGGCGGGCGACCTTCGGGACATCTCGGTGCCCGACAGCATCCACGACGTCCTGATGGCCCGCATCGACCGCCTCGAGGAGGCCCCGAAGCGCGCGATCCAGGTGGCGTCGGTGATCGGCCGGGAGTTCGCGTTGCGCCTGCTCGAGCGCATCGCCGAAGCGGGGCAGCAGATCTCGACGGTGGTGGGCGAGCTGCGCTCGCTCGAGCTCATCTACGAGAAGGCCGCCCACCCCGAGCTGGCCTTCATGTTCAAGCACGCCCTCACCCACGACGTCGCCTACGAGAGCGTCCTCGTGAAGCGCCGCACGACCCTGCACCGGATCGTCGGGACCGCCATCGAGGAGCTCTACCCCGACCGCCTGACCGAGCACTACGAGGCCCTCGCCCACCACTTCACCCACGGCGAGGACTGGGAGCGCGCGCTCCGCTACCACGTGCTCGCCGCAGAGAAGGCCGCGAGCGGGTTCGCGAATCGCGCCGCGTGCCAGCACTACCGCGACGCGATCGCGATCTCCGAGCGGATCGGTGCGCCCTCCGACGAGCGCCGCGAGTACCACGACCGGCTGGCCCGGCTCTTCTACACGATCTCGCAGATGGCGAGCGCGGCCGAGGCGCACGTCGCCTCGGCGGAGATCGACGACGACCCCGCCCGGGCCTCCCTGAGCGTCGCGCTGGCGGCGAGCTGCTTCCTCTGGGCCCACGATTATCCGCGCGCACGGGAGATCAACGCCCGCGCCCTCGCCAGCGCCCGGGAGCTCGACGACGACGCCTCCCTGGCCGTGGCCCTGCACGTCGAGGCCCTGGACCGCGACGTCCACGGCGACTTCGACCGCGAGGTCTTCGCGGCCGGCTCCCGCGCTTCGGATCTCGCGATCGCAACCGGCCACCCCGATGTGATGACCTGGGCCTGCTCCTATCACGCGATCCAGTGCAAGCACGTGGGAGAGTTCCAGCGCGGGATCGACGTCTCCGAGCGCGCGATCGCCGTTGCGCGCCGACACGGAATCAATCCGCCGATGCCGTACTGGACCCTCGGGATGGCCCTCGGCTCGATCGGACGCTACCAGGAGACGATCGCGCTCTTCACCGCGGCGATCGCCGTCACCCACCGCACGGGTCTCGACATCCTCGAGGCGCGGCTGCTCAACTCGCTGGGCTGGTGCCTGGGGGAGATCGGCTGCCACGAGCTGGCGCGTCAGCCGAACCTCGGCTGTGCGGAGCTCGGCCGGGTCATGGTCGAGGCGGGCCAGGTCGCCGGCGCCGACGAGCTCTACGCCAACGGCAAGATCAACCTGGCCTGCAACCTGTTGATGCTGGGCGCCGTCGACGCGGCGGAAGAGGAGCTCGGCCCGGTGGAGGCGGATCTCGCGCAGGACGGCGACCCCTGGATGCGCTGGCGCTATTCGATGCACCTGCTCGACGCCAAGGCCCGGGTCGCCCTGGCCCGGGACGACATCGAGAAGACCCTCGCGCTGGCGCGCGAGGAGATCGCCGCGGCGGAGCCCCGGGACTCGGTCAAGTGCATCGCGCGCGCCTACGAGCTCCAGGGCCGGGCGCTGCTCCGGGGAGACCAGCGCGTCGAGGCCGAGGAGGCGCTGCGCAAGGCGCTGGAGATCGCCCGGGCCATCCACCACCCGCCGGTGGTGTGGCGTTCGCTCTCCCTGCTGGGCGAGATCGCCCGCCGGTCCGGAGCGGACTCCGAGGCCCGGCGTCTCACCCGCGAGGCCCGCGCCCTGGTGGAGGAGCTGGCGGCGCCGCTCCGGGTCGAGGAGCACCGGCACCACTTCCTCGCCCTGGGCGAGCGGCTCGAGAGCGATCCCCTCGGCTCCCACCGCTGAGCCCCTCCGGGCGCACCGCCCGACGGGCAACGGTGACTTTTCCGCCCCCGACCGATAGTCTGGCCGCGTGCCGCTGCGCGTTGCCGATCCCGAGCTCTTCGGTCGGACCGAGTCGAGCCTCACCCTCACCTTCACGGTCGAGGACGACGCGGGACCGGTGGATGCCGAGGCCCGGGTGCTCGTGGACGGCGAGGTCCGCGCGACGAGCGGGGGCGTCGCGGGAACCCGCCAGCTGCGCGTCGAGGGACTCGACCCCGGATCTCCCCATCGGGTCGAGATCGTCTGTGGCGACGCCCGCGCCGAGCACGGAGCCCTCTTCCCGGAATCGGTCGAGACGCTTCCCGCGCCGGCGGCGTCGGAGGTCGCCTGCTTCGCGACGCTGAACGACCTCCACTTCGGCGAGCCCCACTTCGGCGGCGTGATCCGCGAGGACGGAGAGTTCGGCGGCGAGCGTCCCGGCTGGGATCTCGTCCGAGAATCCGACGGCGACGAGCCCTACTGGCGCTTCATGAACGACGACGCCATCGCGGAGATCAACCGCAGCGGGGTCGACGCCACGGTGATCAAGGGCGACATCGCCGACAGCGGCCTGCCCGAGCAGTTCGAGGAGGCCGCGCGCTCCTTCGCGCGCATCGACAGCCCCCACCACGCCTTCCTCGGCAACCACGACTACTACGCGGTGACCCAGGGGCTCGACGTCGACGGCTACGCGTTGCTGCGTCAGCCGCCGGCTCCGCGCGGCCTCGACCTGGGCGGCTGGCGGCTCCTGCTGCTCGAGACCCACGAGCCCGGCGAGCACCACGGCGTCTTTCCCGAGGAACGACTCGACTGGCTGTCGAACGCCCTCGACGAGACCCGCGAGACCGGTCAGCCGACCCTCGTCGTGATGCACCACCAGCCGGTCCCGCCCGCCCACGCGGGCACCTTCCCGAACACCATCGGCATCCGCCCGGAGCACTCGATTCCGCTGCTCGAGGTGATCGGCCGGCAGCCCCAGGTCCACGGCGTGCTGATCGGCCACACCCATCGCAATCGCGTCCGCCGATATCCGGAGACGGGGCGGATCCCGTTCATCGAGGTGAACTGCACGAAGGACTATCCCGGCGGGTGGGGACACTATCGCCTCTTCGAGGACGGGAGCTTCCGGCAGGAGGTGCGGCGGACCTCGAGCGAGCGAGCCCTCGCCCACTCGTCGCGCTGCAGCGGGATGTTCAAGGGCGGCTACCGGAGCTTCGCCCTCGGCGCCCTCGAGGCGCGCTCCTTCGCCGTCGCCGGCTCCGAGGGGCGCTGATGGCGGAGGGGATGCTCGCAGGAAAGACCGCGCTCGTGACCGGCGGCGCGTCGGGCATCGGGCGCGCGACCTGCGAGGCCTTCGCGCGCGAGAACGCCCGGGTGCTGGTGTGCGACGTCGACGAGGCGGGCGGCAAGGATTCGGTCGCGGCGATCGCCGCCGCCGGGGGCGAGGCGCGCTTCCTGCGGGTGGACGTCACCGTCGAGTCGGACGTGGAGACCGCGGTGCGGAGCGTCGTGGATTCCTGGGGCCGGCTGGACTGCGCGGTCAACAACGCCGGGGTGACCGGCGCCGGCGGCCCGGTGGGGCGGCTCTCCGCCGACGAGTGGTCGCGGGTGATCGGCATCAATCTCACCGGCGTCTTCCTGTGCATGACCCACGAGCTTCGCGCGATGCAGGCGCAGGGGAGCGGCGCGATCGTGAACGTCGCTTCGGGGGCGGGCGTGATCGCGGTTCCCGCCATGCCCCACTACTGCGCGTCGAAGCACGGCGTGCTCGGCCTCACCAAGACCGCCGCGGTCGAGAACGCTCGCTCCCGAGTGCGGGTGAACGCCATCTGTCCCGGAAGCACCGATACCCCGACGCTTCGCGCCACCATGCAGGCCTCCCCCGAGGTCGAGAAGCTCGTGATGAGGAGCCTCCCGGGCGGACGCCTGGGCCTCCCCGCGGAGATCGCCGAGGCCGCCGTCTGGCTGTGCTCGGACCGGGCCTCCTTCGTGAACGGCGAGTCGATGCTCGTCGACGGCGGGGCGGTGGCGCGCTAGTTCTCTGCGCGCGCCGTCACGGCGGACCGTTCGGGAGTCCCATGCGCTTCGTCTTCTCCCTCGCCTTCGAGGATCCGCTCCACTACACCGAGGTCGCACGCTTCGCCGAGGAGTGGGGCTGGGACGGCATCGTGGTCTCGGACCACGTCGTGCATCCCGAACGGATCGACTCACCCTATCCCTACACCGCCGACGCCGCTCCCCGCTGGGAGGCGCCCGCTCCCTGGCCCGATCCCTTCGTCGTCGTCGGCGCCATGGCTTCCGTCACCTCGCGGCTCCGCTTCTATACCGGCATCTACGTGCTGCCCATGCGCAACCCCTTCCTCGCCGCCAAGGAGATCGGCACCGCCGCGGTGCTCTCACGGGGACGCGTCCGGCTGGGCATCGGCGTGGGCTGGATGAAGGAGGAGTTCGACCTGCTCGGCCAGCCCTTCGGCGCCCGCGGCAGGCGCGCGGACGAAATGGTCGAGGTGATGCGCAAGCTCTGGGCGGGCGGCATGGTGGAACACCACGGGGAGTTCTTCGATTTCGACCGGCTCCAGATGAGCCCGGCGGTGGACGCGCCGATTCCGATCCTGGCCGGCGGTCTCTCGGAGCCCGCCCTGCGCCGGGCGGCGCGCCTCGACGGATGGGTCTCGGACCTCCACTCCGCCCGGGAGCTTGCGGAGATCGTCGCCTCGCTGCGCGCCTATCGGGCCGAGGCGAACCGCGCCGGCGAACCCCTCACCGTGGTGGCCGCATGCACCGATGCCTTCGACGCCGACGGATACCGGCGCCTGGAGGAGATCGGTGTCACCCACCTCCAGACCAAGCCGTGGATCTTCTACGGTCTCTCCGGGAGCACCCTCGAGGAGAAGCGGGAAGGCCTGCGCCGCTTCGCGGAGGACGTGATCCGGCCCATGAGCCCAACGCGGTAGCGTCGACCCGCTACATTCCCCCGCCGGGCCACCCGCCCCCACCCACACCAGCCGGGGCCATGTCGTCCATTCTCGAACCCTTCTGGCGCCTGCTCCCCGACGTGCGCTCCCACGAGCGCGAGCGCTTCGCGTTCTTCGCCGCCCTGGTGACCCTCGGCTCCGTGGCCCAGACCCTGGGGCTGGTGGGCGCCGAGTCGCTCTTCCTCGCCGAGGTCGGCGTGGCGCTGCTCCCCGCCGCGTACATCGCCGCGTCGCTGCTGACCGTGGCGGGAAGCTTCGCCTACGCGATGCGCGTGGGCGAAGCGCGCAACGACCGGCTCTTCATCCACATGCTGCTCGGCGCCTTTGTGGTGCTGGCCGCCTCCGCCGCCGCGATCTTCGCCGGCGTTCGCATCGCGATTCCCGTCGTGTTCTGCTTCTGGTACCTCGCCCAGTCCGTCTTCGTGAACCACTTCCTGACCTTCACCGGCGACTACTTCGACTCGTTCGCGACCAAGCGGATCTTCCCCCGACTCTCGATCGGAGCGAGCCTGGGCGGCGCCGCCGGCGGCGGCGGCGCGGCGCTGCTCGCGGACTGGCTCGGCCCCGGGAGCCTGATCGCCGGCTGGGCGCTGATCTTCGGCTGCTGCGCCCTGCTGCTGCGCGTCGCCCGGGCGCGACTGTTGCGCTGGGGACCGCTCGAGCTCGAGGAGGCCGACGAGACCTCCGTCGTGGGCATGCGGGGCGCCGTCCGCTACCTGGGGCGCTCGTCCCTCGGCCGCTGGCTCGTGGTCTCCGCGATCGGCATGGTCGTCTCCCTCTTCGTCGCGAACTACATCTACTCGGGAATCTTCATCGAGGCCTTCCCCGAGCCCGCAGCGCTCGCGGCATTCCTCGGCATCTACCTCGGCGTCACGAACGTCATCGAGATCTTCGTCGGCTTCCTGGTGACCCCGCGGATCATCCAGAGGCTCGGGGTCCCG
>Ga0055452_10000277_pt1 | contig 12977 bp, 8 predicted proteins | sample China_Galinas_PW_6_FD_57735 | JGI IMG/M metagenome (GOLD analysis project Ga0055452, IMG submission 57735) | Wetland microbial communities from San Francisco Bay, California, USA, that impact long-term carbon sequestration - China_Galinas_PWC_D2 | ecosystem: Environmental > Aquatic > Marine >... | reverse complement strand
CCGCCCCCCACGAACGGGGTGATCACCCGGACGTCGTCCGCAGGCATCCCCACCGCGCCGGCGACCCGGTCCTTGGTGGGGAAGGGGGTCTGGGTCGAGGCCCAGACGGTGAGCTTGCCGTCCCGCACGGCGGCCAGGGCGGTGTGGGTCTCCATCGGGGCGTGGGCCACGTAGCCGTCCAGGTAGCGGTGCCGCACCAGGAAGTCGGCGGCTTCCTCGCCGGCTTTGAGATCTCCGCGGGCATCTTGCTCCTCGGCCGGGGGGGCGACGGCGACCAGGTGGTCGAAGATCGTGGTGTCGTCGACCTTCGGTTCCGGAACGTCCCAGTCGGCCCGGATCGCGGCCAGGGCGCGCGCCGCCTGCTCGGGATCGGGGTGGAGCACGGCGATCAGGTCGCCGTCGGCCACCACCCGCACGCCATCCATGCGTTCCGCCGCCGAGGTGTCGGCGTGCTTCAGGGTGGCGCCGTGGGCCGGGGGCCGGAGGATCCTCGCGCGGAGCATCCCCGGGAGCCGGACGTCGCCCGCGTAGACCGCCTTTCCCGTGACCTTCTCGTGGGCGTCGCGGCGAAGGGTGGCCACGCCCATCACCTTGAAGTCGGTGACGGGGGTGAGCGGGGTTTCGTGGTCCGCCCGGCGCGCGATCTCCCGGCCCCGGGCCAGCTGCCCGTAGGTGACCCGCTTGCTCCGGTTCGAGGCCACGGTGACCACGCCGTCTCCCGCCCGCAGGTCCTTCACCGGGGTTTCCAGTTGCGTGGCGGCCAGCTCCAGCAGGATGGCTCTGGCCTCGGCGGCGGCGGCCCGGAGCGCCGGGCCGAAGAACCGGGTGCTCATGGAGCCGAAGGTTCCCATGTCCCACGGGCAGAGATCGGTGTCGCCCATGACCATGTGGATCGAGTCCAGCGGCACCGCCAGCTCCTCGGCGGCCATCTGGGCCAATGACGTCACCACCCCCTGGCCCATCTCGATCTTGCCGCTGAACACGGTGACCTTGCCGTCGGCGTCGATGCGCAGGTAGGCGTTGGGATCGGTGGGGTAGGATCGGCCGCGTTGCGCCTCGGCGAGATCCGGCCAGTCGCCGATGGTGAAGAAGACGATGATGCCGCCGCCGAGCACCTTGAGGAAGTCGCGGCGGGGGAGAATCAGGCCGGGGTCCTGGGCGAGCGTGTCGCGTTCGTCGGTCATCGTCGACCTCACATCCTCTCCGAGGCGCTCTCGATCGCCTCGAGGATCCGCTTGTGGGCGCCGCACCGGCAGAGATTGTCGTCCATGGCCTGGACGATCTCCGAGCGGCCCGCCTTGGGGTTCCGGAGGAGGAACGCGTAGGCGGTCAGGATCATGCCCGGGGTGCAGAACCCGCACTGCAGGGCGTCGTGCTCGGCGAACTGCTCCTGCAGGGGGTGGAGCGCGTCTCCCTGGGCCAGGCCCTCGATGGTCAGGACCTTCTTTCCGGCGACATCCTTCACCGGCACCTGGCAGGAGCGCACCGCGTCGGCGTCCACGACCACCGTGCAGGCGCCGCAGTAGGCCTCGCCGCAGCCGAACTTGGTGCCGGTGAGCCCCAACTCGGTCCGGAGCACCCACAGGAGCTTCCGGTCGGTGTCGATGTCGAGGTGGACCGGCCGTCCGTTGAGCGTGAAGTCGATGGGTTTCTTCATGTTTGGTTCTCGGGGGCTGTCCGCCGGGGGTGGGGGCGGGTTCGCGGGCATCATAGGATTCATGATCGCCGGGATCAAGGATCCAGTACCGCGCGGGGCGTGGGGTCGTCGAACGCGGCCGGTTCCCGGCGAACAAACGACAAATCGAGTCTCGTTTCGGATCCGTCGGTCTGATGTGTCTCGTGAAATAAACCAAGCACGGCGGTAAAATACCTGTCGTTCCCCCGGAGGAGGAAGCGATGACCCGCGGCGGACGGATGACCTCCCTCGGTTCGAGCTTTGCCTGCGCGCTCGGTCTGCTCTTGATCGTGTCGACGGCGGCGCCGGTGGACGCCGGGATGACCGGGACCTGGACGGTGCTGCAGCCATCCCAGAACACCGATCCGTCTGCGCCGCTTCCCCGGGTCGGCCACATCATGGTGGTGGATTCCGCCCGGAACCGGCTGCTGCTGCACGGCGGTACTATCTTCTGGTGGATCGACGGGGACGTACGGGGGGACACGCAGGCCTTCTCCATGATCGATCACACGTGGACGAACTTCACGACGCGACATGACCCCTCGAGGCGGAACGGCCATTCGTTGATCCCAACCGCGATCCCTGGCGAATTCCTGATGTTCGGGGGCGGCGACTTCTACGGCGAAAGGGCGAACGACACCTGGCTGCTGTCCGTGACGGACATCCCCCGGTGGACGGAAGTGAGTCCGACCGGGGAGACGCCGGCGCCGCGCGCTTGCCACGTGGCGATCTACGATTCCGCCCGGAACCGGATGGTGGTCTGGGGCGGCTACGGCGACTATCAAGTGATGTATTCCGATCTGGGCCGGGTTCCCAACGAGGTATGGGTCCTGCCCCTCGAGCCGGATGCGAGCTGGGCCCGCCTCGCAGTGGAGGGGGAGCCCCCCGCGCTCCGGTACAACGCCACCGCGATCTACGATCCGGTCCGGGACCGCATGCTCCTGATCGGAGGACGCGAGTTCTATGAGCCAACTGGAGCGGTCTGGGCCCTCGACTTTTCGCCCCGGCCCCGCTGGGAGCGGCTCGAGACGAGCGGAAACGTCCCGGTCCCCTACGACTATCTCGACTACACCCCGTATCAGTGGACCAAGCTCTGGGCCTTCTATGACGCCGGGAACGATCTCGCGCTGGTCTACGACGGTTGGAAGCGGGTGTGGGTCCTCTTTCTGGAAGGGAACGTGGAAGGGGTCGAGCTCGAGACGTCCGGAGATCCCCCGGTCCGCCCCTACGAGACAGCCGCCTACGACCCGTCCTGCCGGACCCTGTACGCGAGCGCCTATGGCGTGTGGAGCCTCACCCTGTCGAACCCCGGGATCGTGCCGGTGAGGATCCGGCCCGGGAGCCCGGTGCCCCGGGTGCCGGCACGTCTCCAGGGCGCGGTCCCGGTGGCGGTCCTCAGCACCGCTTCCTTCGACGCCCGGGACATCGATCCGGCCACGATCCGCCTGGCCGGCGCGCCGGCGCTCTTACACGGCAAGGCCGGGTACCAGGTCCGTACCCAGGACGTCGACCACGACGGGCGGGCGGACCTGGTGGTGAACGTGGACGGCGGCGCGCTGGAGTACGGCGAGCCGGGCACCAGCCTCTTCCTGGACGCCGGGACCTCGGACGGGCGGCCGGTCTGGGGGCGCGCGGCATACGAGAGCGTGCCCCCGGCCCGCGCCCTGGCCGATCCCGCCCCGGGCACGACGCCCGCCGGCCCGGCGTTGAATCTGGCCGTGGAGCGAGCCGTTCCCCTGGCCTCGCGGCGCGGGGCCGAGGTCGCGATCCGCTCCGGCGGTCCGGGTCCGGTCCGGATCGCGCTCTTCGACATCCAGGGGCGGACGCTCGGGACGGCGGAGCTTCCCGAGGGATCTCCCGGCGCGCGCACGGTCAGGATCGAGACCCCGGCCCGCCTCGCCTCCGGCGTCTACTTCGTTCGCGTCCACCAGGGGGATCGCTCCGCGGCCCGGCGGCTGATCGTCTTCTGACCGGGACGACACCCGGGTCGACGCTACTCGAACAGGACGAGGTGGTAGCTCCGGCGCAGCTGCACCAGGCGGGAGAAGCGCGCCTGGTCGATCGCGCCGTCGGCGGAGATGAGGAAGCGCGGCCCGCCCGTCTCCCCGGAGGCCCGGAACCGTCCGTACCACTCGGTGAGGATGGCGTTCTCCATGCGGCTCTGCTGCTCCGCCGTGGCCCCCGTCACGGAATCGGCCACGGTGGCCCGGTACTCGGGATACAAACGCAGCGACCGCTGGGCGCGGTAGCGGACGGCGTCGTATCGGTCCTGTAGCAGAGCGCAGAGGTACGGCACCATCCACTGGGTGCCGGAAACCCGCCGGGCCGGCTCCCATCCCATGCTCCAGGCCATGAGCGCGCGCTGCGCCGGGTCGCCGGAGAGCGTCCAGAGCACCGAGGCCGCGATCGTGCGTTCATCCTGGGACAGCTCCGGAGGCGCGATGCCGTACCACTCCTGGAGCTTGCCCGCGGTCCATTCCAGGGTGCGGTCCAGGTGGCACTGGTTGCACGCGTTCGGCCGGCCGGTGGAGACGGTCGTGGCCACGTCGGGGGAGTCCACGGCGTGGCTCCGGATGGCGCGCAAGAGCCCCCAGGTCGTGTACGGCATGTGGCAGTTGTAGCAGCGGCTGCCCGACGACTCGGCCGGATGGTGCGAGTGGGCGGCGAGGGCCTTCGGGTCCTCGTAGCGGGCGTGGCACTGGAGGCAGGCGCGGTCGCCCCGCATCCCGGTCCCCAGCTCGTCGTCCGCCCAGACCGGAAGCGGACGGGGGTCGTCCTCGTCCCGGTGCAGGGTATGACAGGAGAGGCAGCTCATCTCGCCGCGCTGATAACAAGGGGTTTCCAGCATCCCGTGGTACTCGCGGCCGGTGACCCGCAGCATGCCGTCCGGCCAGAAGAGGTTCCGGAGCTCGAAGGCGGTGTGGTCGTCGATGTAGCGGCGCACCTCGGGGGGATTGTCCGCGTAGCGCCCGGTCACGGTGGTCTGGAACCGGGAGAGATCCTCACCGGGCCGGAAGCGCGAGCCGTTCCGCCTCCAGGTCTCGGCCTCCTCGGAGGTCAGGAAGATCTCGACGCCGTGGCACTGGCCGCAGACCTCGGTCGCCCGGTCGTGGGGGAGGCGGGCGGGATTGACGATGGTGGGATCGCCGCCGGCGGTCAGGTAGAGGCGGAAGCGGCGCAGCGGGTTCCGGTTCCGGTGGGCATGCTCCGCGCCGGGGCCGTGGCAGGCCTCGCAGGCGATCCCCAGCTCGTCGACCTGGGTCTCTCCGTCCGGCGCGCGGGGCCGGCCCGCGGTGGCGTGGCACTTGATGCAGTGCACGCTCCACCGCCCGGTCTCGTCCGCGGTTCGTGCCACCGGCGGACTCAGGAACCTCGACTTCCGGGGGATCCAGATCCCGTCGGCCAGGAGATAGACGAGCGGGAAGGGTTGCATGCCCCGCCCCCCGACCGACTCCATCCAGTAGAGCTGGTAGTTGTGCGACCCGGTGGTCATGACGATCCGCCGCTCGAACCCGGCATAGCGGTCGCTGTTGGGCATCCGCTCCCGGCCGGAGACCCAGAACGTGTCACCGCGCCGCTCCAGGCGCCAGGTCACGCCCTCCAGCTTCAGCTCGGTGCCGTCGAAGGGGGCGAGGACGGTTTGCGGGGTGGCGACCCGGGTCATCGACCGGTGGTAGGAGGCGTGCCAGGTGGCGTGCTGGTAGGGGTGGCACGAGAGGCACACCGCCGAGCCGACGTACCCGTTCGCGTGCACTTCACGGGGATCGACGAGGGAGGCGGGGTCCACGCGGGCGCCCGCCCGGAGCAGGCGCTCGCTCAGGGCGAAGCTGGAGAGCCCCAGGCCCAGGATGACCGCGACGACCACGAACTTGTCGTTGATGCGAGCCTCCTAAAGCGTAGAATGATAATTGCCAAGATCAGACGCATTGTATCATGCTTGTCTGGAATCACGGTCGGCGGGGATCCGCGGCCCGACCCGCGGGCCGGGGCCGGCGGTGCCCATGCTCCCATCACCACCCACGGCGGCCCCATGACTCGAAAGACCCGGAGCGACGGACCGGCATCGAAGCAAGCGGCTCCCCGGCCGGAGGCCCTGGCCATGCGTCATCTCCGCTTCGGGTGGTGGGCGCTGCTGGTGTTTCTCCTGCTCGGCCTTGTCCTGGAAGCCCTGCACGGCTTCAAGGTGGGCTGGTACCTGGAGATCGCCAACGGTCCCCGGCGGTTCGCGTGGACCCTGGCCCACGCCCACGGCACGCTGCTCGCGGTGATCAACCTGATCTTCGGCGGCACGATGCACCGGCTCCCCTCGGGCTCGCCCCGCGTTCGGTGGTTCGCCTCGGCCTGTCTCCTGAGCGCGACGGTGATTCTCCCCGGGGGGTTCTTCCTGGGCGGGCTGGACCCGCACCAGGGCGACCCCGGCATCGGCATCTTCCTGGTGCCGGTGGGTGGGGCCCTCCTGGCCGCGGCGGTGCTCCTCATCGCCCTGAGCTGCCGGCCGCGCGGGGGGGAGTGAAGGGACGACGGCCCTCCGCCGGGGTGGACGGCCGCCGTCCGAGCGGGCGCGTTCGGTGAAGCGCGACCCGTGGACGATGGCCACCCTAAGCGGTTGCATCCGGTTTCCGGCGGTGATCCGGGAGAAGCGCACCCCACCGGGGAGCCGGGCGGTATCCCAGCTTTGGTAGTAAGCTCTGCCTTGCCGAACCCGTCGCGGCATGAGCGTGGAGGATCGCCGGTTGAAATCTCACCACGAGCAAGGCCCCCGTCCCTCTCCCGGAACCGGCCGGTCCCGCCTGGCCGGGGAGGTGGAGCGGATGGCCTGCCTGCCCGGGGACGACGAGGAGGTCCGGCACCGGAAGATCCAGTTCACCGTCGCCTCCATCCTGGTCATGCCCGCGGGGGTGCTCTGGGGCGTCCTGTATTCCGCCTTCGGGGAGCACACCGCCTCGATCTTTCCCCTGGCCTACGCCGGGCTCTCCGCGGTGGATCTCCTGGTCTTCTTCCGCTGGCGTCGCTTCCGGTGGTTCCGCTTCGTCCAGCTCGCCATGATCCTCGTCCTCCCCGTGGCCCTGCAGATATCGCTGGGAGGATTCGTCGGGTCCAGCGGGGTGATCCTCTGGTCGTTCCTGGCCGTCCTGATGGCTCTCCTCTACGGCGGGATCCGGGAGTCACGCTGGTGGCTCGCGAGCTACGTCGGCGCGGTCGTCCTGGTGGCCGCACTGGAGCCGCATCTCACGGTCACCAACCACCTGCCCCGCGGGCTGGTGCTGGTGTTCTTCGTTCTCAACTCCGTCACTGTTCTCTCCGTCGCGTTCTTCGTCCTCTACTCGTTCGTGACCGACCGGAGGAAGCTCCGGGAGCTGGAGGTGGCCTACCTCGACCAGGAGATGATGCTGCGCCACTCGGAGAAGCTGGCCACCCTGGGCACCCTGGCCGCCGGGGTGGCCCACGAGCTCAATAACCCTGCGTCGGCGGCCCGCCGGGCCTCGGAGCAGCTCGAGGACGCCCTCGCCCGCCTGGAGGAAGCGCACTCCCGGCTCGATGCCCGCTCCCTTCCTCCCGCGGCGGACGAACTTCTGCGAAGCCTGGCCGAACGCGCCCCGCAGGCCCCGGGGGACCTGTCCGCGATCGCACGCTCGGACCTCGAGGCCGCGGTCGAGCGATGGCTCGAGGAGCACGGCGTCGGGAAGGCCTGGGAGCTGGCCCCCGCCCTCGCGCAGCAGGGGCTGGCTCCGGAAACGCTGTCGCAGCTCGACGTCTCGCTTTCCGGCGGAGCGATTCCGGACGCCCTGGCCTGGCTCGCGGCCACCCGTCATGTCCGAACCCTGGTGCGCGAGATCGCCGAGGCCACCACGCGGCTCTCGGAGATCGTCGGGGCGCTGAAGAGCTACACCTACATGGATCAGGCTCCGGTGCAGGACGTCGACCTTCATCGGGGAATCGACAACACCCTGGTGATCCTCCGGAGCAAGCTCGGTGAGGGGATCACGGTCCGCCGGGAGTACGATCCCGGGATACCGAGGTTCCAGGCTTGCGGCGGCGAACTGAACCAGGTCTGGACCAACCTCCTCGACAACGCCGCCGATGCGTTGGGTGGTAAGGGGACGATCGTGATCCGCACCCGGAGGAACGGCGATTCGGTCGAGATCGAGATCGAGGACGACGGACCCGGCATTCCCGAGGACATCCAGCCCCGGATCTTCGACCCGTTCTTCACCACCAAGGCCCCGGGGGAGGGCACCGGGATGGGCCTGTCCACGACCCACAGCATCGTCACCAAGCGGCACCGCGGGCGGATCAGGGTCGCCTCCCGGCCCGGGTGTACGCGGTTCACGGTGGAGATCCCGATCGAGGGGACGGCGCCGGGATCCGGAACGCGCTCCGGGCCCGGGCCCGATCCGGGACAAAAGACTTCCCCCGGCCCGGCCGATACCTGATACAGTCCACCGGTTCGCGCAGTTCGGTCTGCGCCTCCGAGGGGCCGCAGGGTTGCGGCCGCCTCCATGACCTCGAAACTATCCCGCCTAGACCGTCCCACAGCTCATCGCTCTGGGTAGGCTGATACCCAGGAGCTATCCTCATGTCCTTCGGTTCTCTCGGCCTTCGGGCCGAACTGCTTCGTGCCGTCTCCGACCAGGGTTACGACCATCCCACCCCCGTGCAGAGCCGGGCCATCCCGATGGTCCTTCGCGGCGCCGATCTCATGGCCGGCGCCCAGACCGGGACCGGCAAGACGGCCGCGTTCACCCTGCCCCTGCTTCAGCGTCTGAGTGACACCGCGCCGAAGGCGGACGACCGGCTCCCCGGAGTCCGGCGCGGCCGCGGCCGGCGCACGCCCTCCCGCGGCGGCCGGACGGAGCCGCGTCCGGTGCGCGCCCTGATCCTGACCCCCACCCGGGAGCTGGCTGCCCAGATCGCGGACAGCGTCAGAACCTACGGGCGCTACCTGAGCCTCTCCTCCGCGGTGGTCTTCGGGGGCGTGAGCGCCCGGCCGCAGACCCAGGCCCTCGGCCGGGGCGTCGACATCCTGGTCGCCACTCCGGGGCGGCTCCTGGACCACATCTCCCAGGGGAACGTGGACCTCTCCCGGGTCGAGGCGCTGGTGCTGGACGAGGCCGACCGCATGCTGGACATGGGGTTCATCCGCGATATCCGCCGGATCCTCGGGGTGCTCCCGCGGGAGCGCCAGAGCCTCCTCTTCTCGGCCACCTTCCCGGAGGAGATCGTGGAGCTGGCCCGCGAGTTCCTGCACGCCCCGGAACGCATCCAGGTCGCCCGGCCCAACGAGGCCCCGGAGCTGGTGAACCAGTTGATCCACCCGGTGGACCGGCATCGGAAGCGCGAGCTGCTGTCCCACCTGATCGGGAACGGCGACTGGCGGCAGGTCCTGGTCTTCACCCGCACCAAGCGCGGGGCCAACCGCCTGGCCGAGCAGCTCGACCGGGACGGGATCGCCGCCTCGGCCATCCACGGCAACAAGAGCCAGGGCGCGCGAACCCAGGCGCTCCGCGACTTCAAGCGGGGTTCGGTCCGGGTGCTGGTGGCCACCGACATCGCCGCGCGGGGGCTCGACATCGACCAGCTTCCCCACGTGGTCAACTACGAGCTGCCCCACGTTGCCCAGGACTACGTGCACCGCATCGGCCGCACCGGGCGCGCGGGCCGGGAAGGGGCCGCGATCTCGCTGGTGTGCAGCGACGAGCACGGTCTCCTTGGCGACATCGAGCGACTGCTGAAACGTGACCTTCCCCGGACCGTCCTTGAAGGCTGGGAGCCCGATCCCTCGATCCGCCCCGAGCCGATCGTGATGGGCCGGCCTTCGGGTGGAGGTGGAAGGCCGAAGGGCGGCAAGTCCATGGGCGGCAGGTCCAAGGCGCCGCGTGCCGGAAACCGGAGCCCGCGCTCCGGACGGCCCGGCGATGCGAATCGCGGCGGCGGACGCCCGGGGTCGACCCCTCGGGGCCAGGCCGGGCCGGCCGCAGGGCCCGCCGCCCGCACCGTCTCGACGGGGAAGGCCCGGTCGAAGGGAACGGGCCGGCGGGGAGCGCGGCCGGGTGCCGATCGCGCGCTGGCGCCGGCGCCGCCCCGGGAGTCCTGGGGCCGTGCTCCGAGGCCCCGCCGCACGTCGCGGTAGCCCCCGGGCCGGGTTGCCACCCGGGTGCCTCGAGGTTGTATATTGGCTTGACGTCGCGAGTTCGGCCGAACCCCCCGGCCGCGCGGTGAACGATGGGCGTCGATCCGGAGATCGTTCCGAACCGGGTGGTCCCGGTGCGAGTGCCGTCGAGGGCGGGCGGCCGCTGCCCCCGATCGGGTGGCCGCCTCCGCGCTCGTGCGCTTCCCCCGGTCGTCCGGCGGGATCTCCGCGGGGGGTGGCCATGCGGAAGCCGACGTTCTTCCTGATTCTTCTCCTTCTCTCCGTCGCCGGCATCGCCGCCGGCGAGCCTCCGGGCCGGGAGGATCTTCAACGCCGCGTGGAGGCGGACTACGGGAAGGTGTCCGGGCTCTGGGAACACCACGAGTACGCCGAGGCGGTGAAGATCCTGGAAGGCCTGGCCGCGCTGCCCGGGCTCGATGAGCTGGGAAACGCGCGGAGCACGATTCTCTACAACCTGGGATGCGGCTACTCGCTCCTGGGCGAGACCGACCGCGCCCTGGACGCGCTCCGGGGGGCGGTGGACGCCGGTTACTCGGACGCCGAAGGCCTGCGGAACGATCCCGATCTGGAGCCGGTTCGCTCGGATCCCCGCTTCGCCTCCCTACTCGAGCAGGCGAAGGCGGAGCAACGCCGCTGGGACAGCCCGGTCTTCCGGGCCCCCTACCGGGAGAACCTGAGCGAAGACGACAAGATCGCCGGGCTCGCGCGCGTCTGGGCCGAGGTCAAGTACGGCTTCGTCCATTTCGGCCGGGTGCCGCGCCTGGATTGGGACCGGGTGTGCTTCGAGGCCCTGCCGGAGGTGCGGGCCAGCCGGTCGACCGCGGACTACTACCGCGTGCTGAAGAAGATCTGCGCGCGGCTCGAGGACGGGCACACCACGGTCCACGTGCCCGACGAGCTCTTCAGCCGGATGTACTCGCGCCCGGCGATCGAGACCCGCCGGATCGACGGCCGGGTCTACGTGGTCGGCGTCCTGGACGACGCGCTCTCGGAGCAGGGGGTCCGGCCCGGCCTGGAGATCCTCGGCGTCGACGGCGTACCGGTCGAGGAGTACGCCCGGACCCGCGTCGCCCCCTATCACAGCGCCTCGTCCCCCCAGGGCGCCGAGGCCGGCACCTACACGTACTACCTGCTCTGCGGCGACGCCGGTACGAACGTCGATCTCGATCTCCGGGACGAGGCCGGGGCGGTGTCTTCGGTCTCGCTTCCGCGCTCCTTCCACCGGGTCCAGAGCTTCCGGGAGCCGTACGCGTTCAGGGTGATTCCGGGCGGGATCGGCTACCTGGCCGTCAACACCTTCGGGAACCGGGCCCTGGTCGCCGCGTTCGATTCCCTCTTCACCGCGGTGGGGGAGACCGATGCCCTGGTCATCGATCTCCGCCGGAACGCCGGCGGGGACGGAGACGTGGCCTACGCCCTCCTGGGGCACCTCACCGACGAGCCCTTCAAGACCGTCCAGGGGAAGGTGCGGCGCTACGATCCCTTCCACCGCACCCGGGGCCGGGCCCAGGACTGGATGAAGCTGCCGCCCATGGACTGGCCCCCGGCCGATGGCGGATGGTATTCCAAGCCGGTCGCCGTCCTGATCGGATCCCGGACCGGCTCGGCCGCGGAGGACTTCTGCGCGGCGTTCGCGGCCATGAAACGGGGGCCGCTGATCGGGTCCGCGACCGCCGGGACCACCGGGCAACCCCTGACCTTCCCGCTCCCGGGCGGCGGGACCGGCCTCGTGTGCGTGTATCACGCCACCGCCCCCGATGGATCGGAGTTCATCGGGACGGGGATCCAGCCCACCGTCCCCGTCCGGACCTCGATCGAGGACGTGCGCGCCGGGCGCGACCCGGGGCTCGAGGCGGCGCTGCGGATCCTGCGGGACTAGCCGCGCGGCCCCACCCGGCCTGCGGCCAGGCGGTCGGCCCACCAGCGGAATCGTCCCCCCGCCCGGTCATGTCCTGGACAATCTATGGACTATGAGCTGTTCTGGGCTGTATACTCTGTACAAATAATGGACAAATATAAGACAACCCCGAACCCGGAGGCGATGCAAGGCATGAAGTCCCTGGATGTTCTCGTCACGGTGCTCGTGGCCGCCGCGGGCCTGAGCCGCGGAGCGGTGCATCCGTCCGGCGTCCGGCCCGCCGCGGCCCTGGCCCCGGCCGGGTCCGCAGGCGGGGGGGCGAAGGCCGCCGCGTCGGACCGGGCCACCCCGGTCCCGGTGGCCCGGGTGGACCTCGAACGCTACGCCGGCACCTGGTACGAGCTGGCCAAGATCCCCAACCGGTTCCAGAAGGACTGCGCGGGCGGGACCACCGCCACCTACACGCTCCGCGAGGACGGCCGGATCGACGTGGTCAACCGGTGTCGCAGGCCGGACGGTTCGTTCGAGGAGGCCCGGGGTGTGGCCAAGGTGGTGGACAATGCCACCCACGCCCGGCTCAAGGTGAGCTTCGTGAGCATCCTCGGCATCCGGCCCTTCTGGGGGGATTACTGGATCCTCGGCCTGGGACCGGGCTACGAGTACGCGGTGGTGGGCTCCCCCGACCGCAAGTACGGCTGGGTGCTGGCCCGGAGCCCCGACCCCGGCCCCGAGGTCCTCGAGAGGGCGTTCGACATTCTGAGACGCCAGGGTTACGACCCGGCCGGCTTCGAGATCACCCCGCAGGACGCTCCCTGAGGCGCATCCGCCGCCACGAACCCTGCCCCCGCGACACTCTTCCCCGCGCTCGTCCAACTTCTGCCACATTCCTGGGGTATACGTCCCCGGATCCGGGCTCACGGGCCGGGGCGGCACGGGCCGGGTGACACCGTTCGGACCCTGCGGTCCGGTGACCCCGAGCGTTCTGGAGCGCCGCGTGACCCGGGGCGGGCCCCCGGCCGGCGGTGGCGAGACCCGGCGAGAGCGGTGGCGCATTACTCGGACGGGCTCCTAGGATGAACGGGCCCCGGCCGGCCCGGCGTGGAACGGGAGCCGTGCGGTGGGGGTATCAGGTAGCGTGTCGGTCGGGGGGGCCAGGTGGACCCCCCGGCCCGTTCACGAGGGGGAGCAGGTTGAGCGACCAGGAGCAAAAGGGCGGCGGAGAGGGCCGGATCTGGCTCGTGGCCCTCCTCTTGACCCTGGTTCTCCACGCGGCGGTGGTGGCCGGGCTCTGG
>Ga0055452_10000274_pt1 | contig 13030 bp, 12 predicted proteins | sample China_Galinas_PW_6_FD_57735 | JGI IMG/M metagenome (GOLD analysis project Ga0055452, IMG submission 57735) | Wetland microbial communities from San Francisco Bay, California, USA, that impact long-term carbon sequestration - China_Galinas_PWC_D2 | ecosystem: Environmental > Aquatic > Marine >... | reverse complement strand
GACCCGCGCCGAGGCGGAAAGCGGTAGTGATCGACTCTATCGTCACCTGGTCGATCGGTTTCCCGATGGGCGGTTTGTGTCCTTCAGCGGCCTATGGCCTTCAGAAGCCACGCGGCAGGCCAACCTGACGCGCTGGAAGACCTTTTGGAGTACGGAACGGGTCGCCCGGTTACATGTTCTACTGGAAGATGCCGGCGCTCCCTACGGTTTTTCCACAGATGCATTTGAGCCGTTCTTCGAGAACCTGAACGGCGCGACGCACGGTGCGCCGAAGACGGACGGCGTGCTCGCCGCCTTTGAACGAGCTTTTGTCGTTCATGCCGACGATCAATGGCAGATGCTCAGCTACTTTCCCGACACGGCAGAGAATGTGGCCGAGGTTCGTGATCTCCTTCAGGACGAGCCTGAGGCGCAGATCGTCTCTCGGCGCGCTTTGGGCCAGGCGCTCGGGGCGGCGGCGGCATCCGAGAGCCGATGGCTGATCCGCATCAGCGTCGTGTTCATTCTGGTTTCAGTTCTTGCCATCATGCGTAACCTAGGGGACATGGTGTTGGCACTGCTGCCGGCGGTGGCGGGTTTGGCGGTTCCGCTCGCGCTTTCGGCGTGGACGTCCCTGACGCTCAACCTGGCGAGCATCATCGCGGTGATCGCGGTGATCGGCCTGTGCGTGGATCACGGCGCATTTGTCGTCTATGCCTGGAAGCGCCCCGACGCCACGTGGCTGACCGGCGTGGCCTCCGTTCACCTGGCGGCGTGGACCACACTGATCGGCGCCGGCTCCCTTTTGTTCGCACGGCATCCGGGGCTGTTTTCCGTGGGGGTCACGCTTTCGGTGGGCGTGTTGGCCGGTTACCTGACTTCGATTCTAATCCTGCCGGGACTCTGTCATCTGCGGGACCAGTGGCGATCCAGAGGACGCGCATGAAGCACCATGCCATGACGCTCATGCCCGTCGTAACGCTGCTCGCCGGCTGCGCCTCTGTGCCGTTTGCCGCGGTGCCGACGCCCGTTCTGCACGATCCCGATCCGATGGCCATGCGGTCGGCCTGGTCCGACAGGCTTCCCACCCGATTGACCACGGAAGACACCGTGGTCATCGAGTTTCCCGGCAATTCGCTGGCGTTTCTGGGTTTCTTGCGCATCGACCGTGCGACAGGCACGTTTGATGTGCAGGGGATGAACCACATGGGCATGCGAGCGTTTCTGATTTCGGGTGACCCACTCCAAACCGAGGTGGTTTTCGCGGTGCCGCCCCTGGCAGAGCAGCCCAAGGTACTGCAGTCCATTGCGCAGGACATCCGGCACATGTATTTCGATCTCGTGCCCGATCAAGCGGCGCAAGTGCGAGTCGGTGCGCGGAGCGTGCGGTATTTAGAGGACCGGGCCGGCTCGAAAATCGAGTTCATTATGGGTGGTGCAGATGGCGTGTTGCTGGAGAAACGCCTGACACGCTGGATATGCCCGGTATGGCGCGTGAAGTTCTACGAGTATACTCCCACCCGGGAATGTGTTTTTCCGCGCGGGATGGTGCTCGACAATACCCGTTACCACTACCGCATTGTGGTTAAGAACCGATCTTTACAGATCGAGGATGATGTGATCCCGCGATGAATTCGGTACGACAGCAAATTCGTTCGATGCTCACGTGCCAGCCGGTCCCAACGGGATTTCGCGCCGTACTCAAGGTCGATCCGGGCTTCATGCTGTTTCCCGATCATTTCCCCGGCCAGCCGGTGCTGCCAGGTATCTGTCTGGTGCAGGCTGTGCTCTTGGTGGGGGAGGAGTGGCTGGGCGGAACAGCGCTGCAGTTGAGGACACTCAAGAGCGCCAAGTTCCTTGGCATCGTTCAACCCGGCGATGAAATCATCATCGAAGGGTCTGCCTTGCGTCAAGACGATGGCTTGACGCAGGTCAAAGCGGACCTGAGCAAGAGCGGCAAACGGATCGCGCAGATATCCTTGACTGCCGGTCAAGCCGTCGCCACCACGGGAGACCCCACATGACACCGACGCCACGGCGACGCAAGGGAGGGTATTTCCCGGTAGAACCCGAATCGCCCTTGCCGTTAATGGTACGGGTGTCCCGGCGGATACGCTTCAGCGACGTTGATCCCATGGGAATTCTCTGGTATGGTCGCTATGCTTGTCTTTTCGAAGACGCCAACGACGAGTTGGGAAGGCGCTGCGGCATGAGTTACGCCGACTTCCAGCGCGAACGTTTGGGCGCACCCATTGTGCAGTTTCATGTGGACTACTTTTCCTCCCCGGTGCTGGGGGAAGAGACCGTCACAACCGGTCGGCTGTGTTGGTGCCAAGGCGCACGCATGAACATCGAATACGAGATCCACAAAGAGAACGGCGAACTGGCGGCGACCGGCTACACCGTGCAGATGTTTGTGGATGAAAAAGGCGTGCCGTACCTCGTACCGCCGCCGTTGCAAGAGTCCTGCCGCCAGCGCTGGTTGGCAGGGGAATTGAGCGACTTGCGGTGAAGGTCGTCATCGCGCAATCCGATGTCGTGACGTCATACGGGTGGGGCATGGACCCGCTGTGGTCCGGATTGCTGTCAGGGAAACCCGCGATCCGACCTACGCCGTGGTTCGCCGAGCGCGGATTCGTCAGCAATCAGGCCGCCCTCATCGCGGACTTGGACACGAACTCTGACGGATCGCGGGTGATGGCGATGCTTCGCCGTCTACTGACCCCGCTGGCCGGCAAGTTCGATCCCCAGACGCCGATCCTCCTCGCGACGATCGTTGGCGAGATCGAATATGTGCAACGGGCGGTTTTGGATGATGAGGCTCAATCGCTCGCCCAGGCGCGACCGGAGCGGCTGCTTCAACAAGCCAAAACCATTCTGGGCCTTCGCGGTTCGGGCATGGTGGTTTCTTCCGCGTGCGCGTCTTCGAGCGCAGCCATCGCGCTGGCGGCATCCATGATTCGTAAGGGCCAAACCGAAAAAGTGCTGGTGGTCGCCTGTGACGCGGTCTCCGAATTTGTTTACTCAGGGTTCTCAGGTTTGCTGAGCTTGAGCACGCAACCCGCTCGCCCTTTTGGCGCGGACTGCGACGGATTATCCCTCGGCGAGGCGGCCGCATGGGCGCTGGTGACCGACGCCCGCGCACCCGAAGCGAACGGATGCTCGGCAGAAATTCTGGGATGGGCCAGCGCCACCGACGCCGTCCACATGACGGCCACGGATCGTTGCGCACAGGGTCTTTCCCGAGCGATCGAAAAAGCGTGTGGGATGGCCAAGCGATCTCCCCAGGATGTAGCGCTCATCGCCGCGCACGGGACGGGCACACCCTTCAACGATACGATGGAAATGACGGCATTCAGGGCAGTGTTCGTCGAACCTCGTCCGACTTTTTCGATCAAGGGCGGTGCAGGGCATACGCTGGGCGCGGCGGGCTTGCTTCAATTGCTGGTCGTGTGCAAAGCGCTGGCGACGGGTATCGTTCCCGGAACGGTAGGCTTGAACGCGCCGGATCCCCTGGCGCGGGATTGGGTTTCCCGCAAGCCCACCGCGATGGCGACGGGTGGCCTGGCACTTTCGACCAACTCGGGTTTCGGCGGAGTCAACACGGCGATTTTGTTAGAGGGGGCGGCACGATCATGATCAACGCCTTGGGTTGGTGCGACAATCAACGTTGGGGTCGTGTCGGACCGCAGGGGGCATCGCGCCAGGGCACTACGCCGGATCTCTCGGCGAGCGCGGAAGTCGAGACGCTCATCGGCCGACGAGTGAAATATTTCGCGCGCATGCCGATCCAAACACGCATCGGCTTGATCGCCATGAGTCAGGCGCTGCAAGCGTCCGGTTGGGTGGAATCCGGAATGCGGGAAATCGGCATGACGACGGCGGGGTACAATGGATGTCTGGATGCCAACCACCGGTACTTTCGGGATTATGTCGAGACCGGCCGCGTCAATGGGCGTGGTAGCCTCTTCATCTATACGCTGGCGACCAGCACAGTCGGAGAGGCGGCCATCGCGCTGCGCTTGAGCGGTCCTACACTCTACGTTCATAGCGACGTCGCACCTGTGACCACTTTGATCGAACTATCTCAGCAAATGGTGGAGGAGGGACAGTCGCAAGGTGCGCTCGCGTTGTGGAGCGATACTCTGGCGGCCGTGTGTTTCGCTGTTGGCGCCGAGGTCGGTGACGGTTTGGACGAGATGCTCGACGGGCATCGGGAGTTGAATCCAAGTATGTTGACCAACCACCTGACGACGAAGTTTTCCGGGATGCGTGTCGCATGATAATCCGCCTGATCTATCCGTATTGGCCGAAGCTGCGCAACCAGCCGGAGTTTCACTTGCCTCCGCACGGTCCCGTCGTCTTCGCAGCTACGCTGCCGGATAGCGTTGAGGTGGACTTTATCGACGAGAACGTGCAGGAGGTCGATTTCTCGGATCGGTGCGACTTGGTCTGCATTTCGTGTATGCTGACTTGTCAGATGCCGCGGGCCTTCCAGATCGCGGATCGGTTCCGCGAGATGGGCAAGAAGGTGATCTTCGGCGGGATCGGTACGTCGCTGCATGCGCAGGAAGTTCTGCCACACGCGGACAGCGTTTTTCTGGGCGAAGCGGAGGGACGCATCGAGGCGGTGCTACGTGATTTCGAGCAGGACCGGCTCCAGCCGGTCTACGACTACCAACACGACTTGCCCGACACCCGACTGATCGGACGGGCACGGCGAAGTATCCTCGCCAGGGAACGGTACAATTTCCGGGGCGTGCAGATGGTCGACTTGGTTCATGCGTCGCGCGGTTGCCGGTTCAACTGTTTTCCCTGTTGTGCGCCGTTTTTGGGCGGGCAATGCTTGCGCACGCGACCGATCGACAAGGTGGTCGACGAAGTAGCCTCGATCGACAATTCCAGATTGTTCTTCGTGGACAATTCCTTTGCCCAGGACGATCAGTGGCAGAAGGACTTGTTCCGCGCCTTGGCGCCACTCAAGAAGAAGTGGATTTCGCATCCGATCAAAGATGACGATGAGACCCTGGAACTGGCCGCCGCCGCCGGATGCTGGTACGTCTATCAGGCCATCATCAATACGTCTCCGGTCATCGCGCGGAGGATCAAGCGCCTGAAGGACTGCGGAATCGGTGTCGAAGGTACGATCATCCTGGGCACCGACGACCATGACGAGGACGCGATTCACCGACTGGTGGATTTCCTCCTCGAACTGGACCTGGATCTTGCGGAATTCACGGTGATGACGCCGTTCCCGCACACCCCGATCCGCGCGGAACTCGAGCAGCAGGGGCGAATTCTCAGTGACGACTGGATTCGCTACACCTGCGACCAGACGGTCTTCCAGCCGGCCAAATTGAGTCCGGAAAAGCTCGACGAATTATTCCAGTATGCGTGGGATACGTTTTATGCCGACTGCAGCGTGGAGGTGAGGATGGCCAAGCTGTACGTGAAGGTGATCGAGCGCGAAAAAGCCGACGGCACCTATCGGCGGGTATCCCTGAATCGACGGGCATGGAATCGGGGGGCGAGCGCAAAGCCGTGAAAGTTCTCCTGATTTCATCCAACGTCGCATCTTCGCCCTACCCGGTGTATCCACTCGGCATGGGCACGATCGCCGCGGCACTACGCCGTGAAGGGCACGAGACCGTGATGTTCGACTGGTTCGTGGCCGGAGAGCCGCTTGATGCTTGGCGCGAGACGCTGCGTCACCACAGGCCGGGGCTCGTGGGCGTCTCCATCCGCAACCTGGACAATGTCAACCTTCTTAACGAAAAACGGTACACGGAGGTGCTCGCCGCCCTGGTCGCCGCCGCGCATGAGGAACTGGACGTCCCCGTGGTGCTGGGAGGCGGCGGTTATTCCCTTCTGCCGGAAAGCGTGCTGAGGGAAGCTGGTGCGGACTACGGTATTGTCGGCGAAGGGGAACGCCTGATTGTGGACCTGGTCGAGGCGATCGAATCAGGGCACCGCCCCGCGGCGGGCACGATCCTTCGCAATTCCACCCCTATCGAGGGATCTACGCTGGAGGGGGCGTATTACGATCCGGACATTCTACGACATTATCTTCGTGCCGGTAGCATTGCACCGGTCCAGACCAAGCGCGGCTGTAAACTACATTGTGCCTATTGCTCGTATCCTGTGCTGGAGGGCAGTGCCTTGCGGACGCGGCCGCCCGGCGATGTCGTGGACGACATCGAGAGACTCCAGGGCGAGCACGAGACGGCCTACATCTTCTTCACCGATTCGGTGTTCAACGATGACCAAGGCGCCTACTTGGAAGTCCTGCGGGAAATGAAGCGCCGACGGGTGAGGGTCCAGTGGTCCGCCTTCTTGAAGCCCACGGGCATGACGGAGGATGCGGCCGCGCTGATGAAGGAAACAGGATTGGCCGCGGCGGAACTCGGTTCGGACGCTGCCACGGACACGACATTGCGGAAATTGCGAAAACCGTTCCGGTTCGCAGACGTGGTCCGTGCCAATGATGTACTCGTGGAGCAGGGAATCGCCGTCGCCCACTATTTCATGTTCGGCGGGCCGGGCGAAACCCGCGACACGGTGCGCGAGGGGATTCAGAATATCCGGGATCTTCGCTGCACGGCGGCGTTCGCGTTCCTGGGAATTCGTATCCTCCCGCAGACCGAACTTCACCAGATCGCTTTGCGTGAGGAGCTGATCGCTCCCGATTGCGATCTGTTGGAGCCGGTGTACTACGTGTCCCCCGCGATCGAGCAGGCGTGGGCCGAAGAAACATTGACGCAGGGATTCGACGATCTCAAGCATGTGGTGTTCCCGCCTGACGCGATGGACGACAAGCTGCAACTGCTGCACAAACTCGGATATGCCGGTTCGTTGTGGGAACTACTCGGAGCCTCTCCTCAAAAGACTCCCAACACCTGACATGCAATGCCAGCGAGCGTTCGATGCCACATACCTATGTAGCTCTTCGGGTCCTGTTCCCATCGACGCCCAAGTTATGAACGACACATCCTTGGCCACTCTCGATCATTCGGTTCAAGCGACAATCTGGTGTGCCATCCCCGTCTACAACAACGCGGGCACGATCCATGAAGTGGCCACGCGTTGTCGCGGACAGTTGGAGCATGTGGTCGTCATCGACGACGGCAGTACGGATGCCGACCTCCGTGAACTGCTGCGGGATCTGGACGTCACGGTCTTGCGTCATCCGCGTAATCTTGGCAAGGGTGCCGCGATTCTCACGGGCTTGCGGTACGTCGCCGAGCGCGGGGCGACCTATCTGCTCACCATCGACGGTGACGCCCAGCATTTCCCGGAAGACATCCCGTGTTTTCTTTCATGCCTGGATCCCGACACTATCCTGCTCGGCGCGCGCGAAGAAGTCGTCGGGACGATGCCGCGATCCAGCCGTTTCGGCCGGGAGTTTTCGGATTTTTGGATTCTCGTGGAGACGGGTGTTTCGGTGAGGGACACGCAATGCGGATTTCGCGTGTATCCCGTCAAGCCATTGCTGGAGCTTCGGTTCTTCAGCCGGCATTACAACTTCGAGATTGAGGTCCTCACCAGGGCGATCTGGGCGGGATTGCGGGTGGTGAAAATACCGATTCGCGTCTGGTATCCGCCGCAGGCCGACGCCAGGGTGACGAGTTTCCACCCGTTCCGCGATAACCTTCGCATCTCGCTCGCGCACAGCAGGCTCGTCGGGCGGGGACTCTTGCCGATTCCCCACAGGCGGCTGGCCGCAACTCCCAAACCAGCCCCCCCGCCGCTTCGGCAGCGCTTGCGCGGGTTTCGGGCGTTGCTCATGGAGAACTCATCACCGTTGGGTCTGGCCGCGGCGGCCTGGGTGGGCATTTTCCTGGGAACCTTGCCGCTCGTTTTTTGTCACGTGGCCGCCATCCTCTATGTGTCCATTCGGCTGCATTTGAATAAGGTCATGGCGCTGGCGATCCAGAACCTCTGCATGCCGCCGTTCATTCCGATCCTTTGCATCGCCGTAGGCTATCGCATGCGGTACGGCAAGGTGATCGACGCCAGTCAGCCTGCCAAATTGTTGGAGCATCCCCTCGACCGGCTGTACGAGTGGTTCCTGGGATCACTGATCGTCGCGCCGCTGTTCGCGCTGGTGGCGGCGGTCGTGGTGTATCTGGCAGCGCGATGGCTTCAATCGCGGACGCCGAAGGAAGAACCACCGCCCACGCACGCCACGATCGGGTGCGCGACAGGGGAGGGCGATGAACATCGTTGATGCCATCCGGGTGGAGACTGAACCCTTCCTTGATCGAACCGCAATTGTGGAAGGCGATCGCTCGATCACGTACGCCGAACTGCTGGAATCCGTGCGGACATATTGCGATAGCTTCGCCGATCTGGGTATCGGTCCGGGGCGACGTATCGCGTTTCGCTGCCAGGACGGTATCGACTGCGTGGTCGGTGCGTTGTCGCTGCTCGCCACCGGCGCGGCGCTGGTCCCGGTGGCGGATTCGCTGACCGAAACGGAAATCCGTGATTTGCTGATACGCATCGACGTTCACGGGCTGCTTGCCCATCGTGACCTTGTGTATCCGGAGGCAGGGACGCCGGGCGATACAACGGGCGAACTATTCGTATGGCAACCTCGTCGCGCCGCGGGCGCGTTGGATCAGGCTTGTCGCGAGATCAATGCCGCGTTCATTCGCTTCTCCTCCGGTACGACGGGAGTGAGTAAAGGCGTGGTACTGTCGCACCGTGCGATCCTCGAACGTACCGATGCCGCCAATCGCGGGCTGAACATGTCGCATCAGGATGTGGTGCTTTGGACGCTGGAGATGAGCCATCACTTTGTGGTGTCCATCCTCCTGTTTCTCCGCAAGGCGGCGACGATTGTGGTGGCCAACGAAGGGTTTCCGTTCTCGTTCTTGGAAGCGGCCGTGGAGGTTCCGGCGACGTTAATTTATGCGTCGCCCGTGCATTTCTATCTACTGGCTTCCACCGATGCCGTTCCGGCGGAGGCACTGTCCAAGGTGCGTTTGGCAATCTCGACCGCCATGAAAATGCCGCCGGACATATCCGAGGCCTTCGCCGCCAAGTTCGGTTTCGCGCCGGCGGAGGCGTACGGCATCATCGAAATCGGGTTGCCGTTCATTCACCGGGATGCCTCTGCCGACGGCGCGGGCACGGTGGGGAGAATACTCCCCGACTATCAGATTCGGATCGACCGTCCCGACGCCTCCGGCGTGGGGGAAGTGCAGATTCGTGGCAAGGGTATGTTCGATGCCTACTTTTCTCCCTGGTGCTTGCGCGACCAGTGCCTTTGTGACGGGTGGTTCCCGACCGGTGATCTTGGAAGATTCGATGAGCAGGGACGGTTGCGACTGATGAGTCGATGCAAGACGGTCATTGTCTGTGCGGGGATGAAGATCTTTCCGGAGGAAGTCGAAGACGTCATCAACTCACTGCCCGGTGTGGCCGAGTCCTTGGTTTACGGCCAGGCACATCCGCAATTCGGCCAGGTTCCCGCGGCGCGTGTGGTGCTTGCTGAGGCGGTGGATGATCAGGAACAGTCGTCGATGGAGATTCGCCGGCACTGTTGCGACAAGCTCTCGTCATACAAGGTGCCTGTCGAGTTTGAAATCGTGGACTCATTGCCCAGGACGCCGAGCGGCAAGCTGATACGACGCGACTTACAGACTTCATGAGTCGCCATGCGCCGCATGTTCGGGATCGAGCAGCAGCAGTTTGAGTCGTTGCAGCACGTCCCGCGCGGAAGCGTCGTTCAGCACGCCCTCCAAATAGGAAAACACCAGATTCATTCGGCCACGGAAAAATGTGATGCCGAACCCCAACCCCGGCGGTGGGGGCACGCGCGGCGCGTGGATCAGGTTCGTCACGGGCAGGCCGAGAAACGTTTCCTGGTTGAACGCCGAGTCTCGCAGGCTGGCGAAATGAAACGAACAGACCCGCCCCTTGAAGGGGAGTCTGACCAGGCGAGCGCCCAGCCATTGGGGGCAAATCCGTGTGAGCATCGTCGCATCCTGCAGGGCGGCCGGGACGCCCTGCTTCATCTGGTCGACAAACTGGTCGCGCAGAGATGCCGCCCATGACGCGACAGATTCGGTGGATTCCGTCGGCAACGAAAACGCGAGAAACGATAGATGGTTGAAAAACAGATCTTCCCACTTGCGGTCTGGAGCCCGGACATCAACGGGAACCGCCACCAGATATTGTGAGCCGGAGTTGGATGCGGCGTCCAGGACCGGACGCATGGCCATGACGGCGCGGGCAATCACCGAGGGCAGAAGGATCGGGACGCCACATTCCTCGTCGGCCCATCGAGTGAAACGGTCGGCTTGTTGGGACGTCAAGCTGTCATGCACAAATCGCACCGATCGCGGGTGTCGTCGCGATGGCATCGGAAGCCCCGCGACCTCCAGATCAGACAATCGCACCCGGAAGCGGTTGATCGTCTTTCCTCCGCGGAACCGCCGGTGCCAGCGATCAAGATGCGCCGGTTCGGTTTGGCCGATACGCGGGGCGATGGCGTCCAGATGCCCATCCCAGGTTTCGTGGATCAGTCGGAGGAAGGACTCGGCCCCGAAGGCATCGAGCAGTTTGTGGTCGAACACCATCCCCAGCCGGGTGCGTTCGTCGCCGATGTGGATGAGCAAGAGTCGAACGTGGTCGGCGGGGCCGGCGAAGGGAATGTTGACATGTTGCGATAGAAGAGCCTCTGCCGAATCGTTGGCACCGGCGGGTAGTTGCTCGATCGTCAGCGCGATCTCGTGTCCGGCGGAATTCGCAGGGGTCTTCCAGTAAGGGGCCAGGTTCAAGATGTCCCGGCCAACCCGGCCGTACAGGAGCGGGAAACGGCGGGAGATCTGGTCAAGGGCGCGGCGCAGAGGATCGAGAGGAAGGCGGCCGACGAGATCCAGCACGACCTGCGAGTAGTTGCCGATGCCGGTCGCACGGCGCGTCATTACGTCGAGCGTGCCGATCGTCCAATCGATGCCGGTCAGGTAACGGCGCCGGCGGGAGTAGGGTACGGAAAAACTCAACGTGGCTGTCCGTTGAAAATAGCGGCCGCGAGGGTGCGCACCGATTGCAGGGCTTCACGTTTCAGCCCGGCTTCCATGAGATTGATCCCGAAATTCTTTTCCACGGCAATCAGGAGCGAAACGAGCTGAAGCGAATCCATCCCCAGCGATTGCAGCGTGGTTTCTGGTTCTATGCCATCGGGATCGAGTGCGAAGAGGACTTGAATCTCCTTGCACAGCCGACCTTCGATGGTTTGAAGGGACAATGGCTCGGCCATGGATGGAAGGCTCCCCATACGCTCAGGATCCCGGTCGTGTCAAGAAAAGCGAATGCGATTCGCTCATGGATGATCGCTTGTATACCTGCACGCTGTCAAGGGACGCGGGGGCGACCGCCGGTTCAATCAAACGCACGTCGTGCATGTGAGAAATACGTTGGCCTAAGATGTGGCCGGTGTGCAGGCAAAGGAGTCCGCCCAATGTCTGGAATGCCGAACTCGTCGCCATGTGACCGAAATGGGGAGAGAACGTCACCGCTTGGCGCGCCGGTAGGGGCAGAGATGCTGCCTGGACTTCGAAGGACGGCAAGGCCGGTTCATCCATGACGAGAACGTCCACCTGATCCCGTTGGGCAGTTGCGTTCAGATGTGCAAATCCCGCAAGAGTTGCGGGACCCAGCGTGAGGAAACACGCTCCTTCGCCGGCTGCAACATCTGTGCGGTTGGAGGCGTCTCCCAGCAGGCGAGGTAAAACGCCCAGTAGAACTTCGCCAAGCTCCTCGACCGCGCCGACGACGACCCGGTCGCAAGCACCCTCGGCGAGCCAGACTTGCGCCAGGAGCACGGCCTGTTCGAAGGCGGCGGTGAAATCCGTGACCGTACAGGAGCGTCCGCGCCATCCGAGGATTTCAGTGATGTACGCCGCGGCGGCATTGTGCACCGAATGAGAGAAGTCCGTCGGTGAAGCGCTGTTGTCGCCGCAGTCGAGGATGCCGTCGAGGAACTTGAACGTGCGGTCGTGAGGACCCAATCCGGTCGCCACGACGACGCCGACCCGATCCGTGGCAACATCCTGACCAGCAGCGCCGGCCGCATCCCAGGCGTCCATGGCGGCCAGGACCGCCATGCGCGGAAACCGTCCCGCTCGACGCAGCGCACGGCCGACCCGCGCATCGGCCAGCCATTCGTCGCTGACTCGCCGGGACGAATCCGAAGGGCTAGCCCGTGGCCTTCCCAGGAGTGTGGCCAACGACTGCACGTCACGACCCAGAGCCGTCACCGCGCCGAATCCAAGCACGGAGACCGGGGGCAGCATGTCTTCCGAAGCGCTGGTCATGCACACCTTCGAAAAAGAGCCGCAGCGTTGTTGCCGCCGAACGCCAGTGACGTGGACATGGCGTAATTGCCGTCGACGGGAGTGGTCTCGCGCACCGGAGCGATCGGGATGTCGTGGGCCTGGGTCGAGAATCCGGTGCTGGCGGGAATCCAGCGTTCGCGGAGGCCCAGGACTGTGAACACCGCCTCCAATCCACCCGCGGCTCCAAGGGTGTGTCCCGTGTAGCCCTTGGTGGAGAGGAACGGAAAGCAGTTCCCGAAGATGCTTTCCAAGACGGCGCCTTCCCCTCGGTCGTTGTCCAACGTTGCCGTGCCATGGGCATTGACGAACGCCACTTGCTCCGCCGTGATGTCCGCCTGTGCCAGCGCCGCTTGGATCGCGCTACGCAACCCACGACCTTGCGGATGCGGCGCGGTGAGATGGTGCGCGTCGCAGCCCGCGCCGAATCCCGCCAGCTCAATCGTCGGCTTCACGCCCCGGGCGTTGGCATGGTCGTATGATTCCAGGACGATGACTCCCGCGCCCTCTCCCAGGTTCAGTCCGCAACGATTGTCATCAAATGGGGTGCAAGGCTCGGAGCTCATCACGCCCAGCGACCAGAAGCCCGCCAGCGGCACCTGGTTGAGTTCATCGGCCCCGCCGACGATCGCGGCATCGCAAAGTCCGGCACGAAGCCAGCTAGCGGCCACGCCCAGGGCATCTGTCCCCGACGAGCACGCGTTCAC
>Ga0055452_10000273_pt1 | contig 13099 bp, 11 predicted proteins | sample China_Galinas_PW_6_FD_57735 | JGI IMG/M metagenome (GOLD analysis project Ga0055452, IMG submission 57735) | Wetland microbial communities from San Francisco Bay, California, USA, that impact long-term carbon sequestration - China_Galinas_PWC_D2 | ecosystem: Environmental > Aquatic > Marine >... | reverse complement strand
CGGTGCCGTCGACCACGAGGATCGGCTTCCCGAGGAGCGCCTCACCCTGGCCGAGGTGATGAGGGGCCGCGGCTACGAGACCGCCGCCTTCGTGGCCAACTACCTGAACGTGGGCCGAAGGAGCGGCTTCGACCAGGGCTTCGACGAGTTCGTCGAGGTCGAGGTCCCCGGTCAGACCTACGCACGGGCCCAGCAGGTGAACGCCCGGCTCGAGCACTGGCTCGCGGAGCGCGCGTCGCGACGCGGGAAGACGCGACCGGCGTTCGTGTACCTCCACTACCTCGATCCCCACACGCCCTATCTGTCGGGCTGGCCCGATCCCGGCCGCACCCCCTCCGCCATGCGCCGCGGATACGAGGCGGAGCTTCGCTACACCGACGAGCAGGTGGCGGACGCGATCGAGCGACTCGAGCAGGCGCTCGGGGAGGACGCCGTGATCGTCCTCGTCTCCGACCACGGCGAGGAGTTCGGCGAGCACGGCGCCCAGGGACACGGTCACGCGCTCTACCGGGAGCTCCTCGACGTCCCCGCCCTGGTGTACCAGCGCGGCGGTCCCCGGGGCCGGGTGGAGACCCGCCTGGAGGGCCGCGACGTGTTCGCGATGATTCCGTTCCTGTCGCGCTTCGGAGCCGAGGGACTGCCCGAGTGGGCCGTCGCGCGGTCCCGGGAGAGCCGCTACGCGTCCCAGTACAACGAGCGCGACAGGTCGCTCCACCGACCGGACCGCTGGTTCACCGTCATGCGAAGCCTCGAGGACGGCGACCGCCAGCTGATCTGGTCGGCCTACGGTCCCACCGAGGAGCTCTACGACCTGCGGGTCGATCCGGGCCAGCTGCGCAACCTGCGGGCGACACAGCCGAGCGAGGCCGCGACGCTGCGCGGAAAGCTCGTCGACTCCGTGGACGGCTGGGCGAGTCGCGAGGTGGAGGACCTCAGCCCCGAAGCCGAGAGCCAGCTGAAGCAGCTCGGATACCTCGAGTAGCCGGGGATCACCGAGCGCGGGGCGCTAGTCGACGGGAACGCGCTTCTGGATCTCGTCCCAGAGGGCGGCGTAGGCGAGAGCCGGATGGGTGCGCGGCGCGAACGCCGACAGCGGGGCGCGTTCGGTCCCCATCCGCTCGACGGTGCTCGAGTAGGGGATCCAGCTCTCGAGGAAGTCCGGGTGCTCGATCGGCGCGGCGTCCTGGATCGCGCGGTGGAGCTTCTTGCGCCGGTCCACGAGGTTGAAGAAGGGCAGCACCCGCGCCTGCTTGCCGCCGCGACAGCCCAGGTGCTTCAACAGCTGGACGTGGGTGCGCATCGAGAGCGGCGTCGGAACGAGCGGCGTCACCACGGCGTCCGCGGCGCGGAAGACGCTCTCGGAGGCCAGGGAGATGCTGGGGGGGCAGTCGAGGAACACGACGTCGAAGCGCTTGGCGAGCGGCTCGAGCAGGCGCGCCAGCCGACGCCGGGGCTTCTTGCCCGCCTGGAGCTCGAGGTCCATGTGGCGGTAGGAGAAGTCGGCGGGCAGCAGCGCGAGCCCCTCGATGTCGCTGGCCCGCAGCCAGCGATCGAGGCGCCGCCGGCCGCGCAGCAGCTTCGCGACGCCGCCCCTCACCTTCGGCTTGACCCGGAGGTAGAAGCTCGCGGCGGCCTGGGGATCGAGGTCCCAGAGGAGCGTCTGGAGACCGGATCGCGCCGACAGGTCCGCGAGGTTCACCGCCGTCGCGGTCTTCCCCACGCCCCCCTTGATGCTGTAGACCGCGTAGACCTTCACGCGCGCTCCCCGCGCTGAGGCGCGCCCTCCGCTGGCCGGGTCGGCCCGGCGGCGGGATCGCGGGCAGCCTCCGACGGCGTCGCCGCGGGACGCTCGCCCGCGGCGAACACGCGCCGGAAGCGCTCGCGCTGGGTGCGGGAATCGAAGCGGCGGAAGCGCTCGTGGAAGCGCGCGCGCTCCCGCTCCCGGCGCCGCTCGGCGCGCTCGACGAGCCGACCGACGGCGAGCAGCGCGTCACCGTGGCTGCCCTGGGCGGCGAGCTCCCGGCCGAGCTCGCGCAGACTTCGGGACTGGACGCGGGCGTCGTTGAACCGGCCGAGGTTCTGCTGGAGTCGCTTGATCGACTTCAGCAACGGGTCGATCTCCTCGGCGGGATGGAGGCTGCGGAAGAACTCGAGCAGGTAGCGCAGCCGTTTGGCATCCAGGCGCAGCTCGTGGAGCTTCTCGCCGGGGGAATCATCGGAGATGCGGCGTCCATGCCGGGCCACCCGGCGCAGGGCTCGGACGATCCGGTCCGAGGCCCAGGGCCCGAGGGGCGGGCCGCTCGCCGCCACGCGATCCGCCTCGGGTCCCGAGGGCGGGTCGAGGAGCTCCGCGGCGGCGGCCTCGAGCTCGGCCCAGGTGGAGGAGTCGAGGGCCTCGACGAGCCGCTCCCACTCGACGCGTCGCTTCTCGCGCAGCAGCGCCTCGAGGGGCAGTAGCGCATCGCGCTCTTCGGGCCGTTTGGCGAGCTGCTCTCGCAGCTCGATCAGGTGCACGTCCAGGTCGCGCGTCGGGTTCGTGACCCTTCCCAGCCACTTGAAGCCCGGCAGCAGCGCCTCGAAGGCGGTTCCCGCGATCAGGTCGCGGTAGAGGCGGTACAGACTGCGCGTCCGTCGCACCGCCACCCGGAAGTCGTGCACGTGCTCGGGGTCGAGGTCCTCGCGGATCCCGCGCACGTTGTCGCGCATCGTCGCGAAGAGCTCACGGTGCAGGCTCAGGAACGCGGCACCCGCGGGCGACCGGGCGTCGAGCTCGCTGCGAAGCTCCGATCGGTGCGCGACGACCTCGCGTCCGATCGCCGCGAGAGCGCGCGACGCGAGGTCGGCGCCGATCGGCGCGATGCCCGGCCGCTCGCCCAGGCGCCGGAGCGTGGCCGCGTGGGCCTTGCGATAGCCGGCGACCGGAACCACGCGCAGCGTGCCGCCGAGCTCGGCCGCGATCCCGGGGACCGCGGGGTCACGGGCGACAGCGCGCTCGAAGACGAGCTTCACCACGGTCTTCTGCTCGTCGTCGAGGACGCGGTAGCCGCGCCGGGAGAGATCGATGCGCACGACCGGGTGCAGCCGCCGCACGTCGGTGATGCGCTCGAGGCGACGGCGCAGCCGGCCCTCGGGAAGATCCGAGGCGAAGGACGGAAGCTTGGCGACCCGGGCGAATGCCGGTCGCCCGCGCCCTGCGCCGCCCTTCGCGGACCCGGACCGCGCCCGGGAACGCGATGCGTCGCCCGGCTCCCCGGGGCTCGCGCTGCGCTGGAGCCAGAGCGCCGTCAGGCCGTTCTCTTCGTGGCTCGTCAGGCGCAGCCCGGCCCGGTGCAGGCGCCAGTCGAAGGTGTCGTAGTAGACGAGGGTGTGGGACTCCCGCGGAAGCGCCCGGAGAGTGGCCTCGGCGCGCAGGAACGGAACCAGGCTGCGCGGGGCGCCGCCGCGCCCGAGGGAGAAGACGGCTTCGCCCGGCGCGTCCGGGCGCCACGCTCCCCGCGCCGCCGATTCGCGGCCCTCTCCCTTCCGGATTCCCATGCCCAGTCAATACCCGAAGCGTCACTGCACTGTCACGCGGCTCACCGAAACGTCACACGGAGCGCACACTTCGGCCATGGCCCCGCGGTCTCCGGGCGGCGCGCCCGGGCGAGCGCAGCTGGGCTCGGAATGGCGCCCCCCGGGGCCCGCGCCCCGGCGCCCCGGCCGCAGGCCGGCGCGCAAGCTAGGCTCTCCCCGTGCCGGAGGTGGACGGAGGATCGCCGGCGGGCACGTACCGCCCGCGGGAGGAAAGTCCGGGCTCCAAAGGGCAGGGAGGTCGTTAACGGCGACCCGGGGTGACCCGAGGGAAAGCGCAACAGAAACCACAGCGCCGATGGCCGTCGAAGCGCCGGGGGTTGAGAGGCCACCGGCGTGGAGGCACAGGCAAGCTTGAAATCGTGGGGTAAGAGCCCACGCGCGACGGCCGGGTGACCGGCGGCGGGGCAAGCCCCTCCCGGAGCAAGCTCGAATAGGCGCACTGTCGAGGGCGGCCCGCCCGAAGCACTCCTCGGAGTGCCAGTGCACGGGTAAGAGTGCTCGAGCGGCGCAGCAATGCGCCGCCTAGATGAATGATCCTCACCGGCGCGGCGGCAACGGCGCGACGGAACAGGACCCGGCTTACAGGCCACTTCGGGGCTCGCCCCGAACCCGGGGGAAGAAGCGCAAGCCACGCCCCCGGCGCTCCTGGCACGCGTCATACGAGGGGGACCGCCGGAGAGGCGGTCCCCCTCTCCATTCCTGCGCCCATTCCCTGCCCCCCGTTCCCCATTCCCCATTCTCATTCACGGCCGATGCCCCGCGGGGATCATTCGCTCCGAACGCTGGCGTCCTCCTGGAGCTCGCTCTTCGTCGATCTACAAAAAAAACAGTCTTGACTGTTTTTTTCTTTCCGTGATAAAGAGAGGCCCATTCGCACCGCCCCATCGAGGGGCCGGCGCGAGAGCAACGAAGCAACCCAGCGAGGATCCCATGCAGCGACGAGTCCCGAACGCGCGAGTGAACGAACACCGGGTGAGTGCGGACCTGCCGCGGGGGGGATCGCTGCTGCGCGCCCTGCCGATCGGTCGCGCGGTCCGCCGGCGCTGCGAGGGCCTCGTCCTCGGCGCCGCGATCGCGCTCGCGGCGGTCGTCGCTCTGTCGGCCCTTCCGGCGCTCGCCGTCCCGCCCAGCGGAATCTTCACGGGGTTCCTCTCGGACGGCGCCGCGTATGAGATCGAGATTCCGGTCGACTGGAATGGGACCCTCGTCCTCTTCAGCCACGGCTACGTGGCGCCGGGCTTCCCGAACCCGGCGCTCACCGCCGCCGATCCGGTGACGCGGCAATGGCTCGTCGGTCACGGCTATTCCGTCGCCGGCTCATCCTATTCCTCGACGGGCTGGGCGGTCGAGGATGCGATCGGCGATCAGATCGAGACGCTGGACGTATTTCTCTCGATCGCCGGGCCGCCGGCGCGCACGATCTCCACGGGGCACTCGATGGGCTCGTTGATCGCGGAATCGCTGGTCGAGCTCCATCCCGACCGGTTCTCCGGCGCCCTTCCGATGTGCGGGATCCTGGGCGGCGGTGTCGCCGAGGCCAACATGCTGCTCGACCAGGCCTTCGTGCTGAAGACCCTCGTCTTTCCGGAGGCTCCGGTCCAGCTGGTGGACATCGACGATGCGTATGGGAACTACTTTGCGGCGATCTCGGCGCTGATGGGCGCCGAGGCGGATCCGACCGGGAGGAGCCAGGCGCGGATCGCCCTCGCCGCTGCGGTAGGCGGTCTCCCGGGCTGGTATGACCCGCTCGATCCCCAGCCCGACCGCAACGACCACGCCGCACGCTTGCAGGGCCAGATCGAGTGGATCAACTACGTGAGCTTCTTCGCCTTCGCCCTGCGCGCGGAGATCGAGGCCCGCGCCGGAGGGAATCCGTCCTGGAACACGGCGGTGGACTACGGCCAGCAGCTCGCCCGTTCACACGACAGCGATTCGGTTCACGCCCTGTATGCCGCGGCCGGGCTGGACCTGGTCGAGGATCTCGCGACCCTCGATGCGACGCCCCGAATCTCGGCGAACGAGCAGGCCGTCGGATACCTGAAGGAGTTCAGGAATCCCGGTGGCGACATCGAAGTTCCGGTGTTGACGATGCACACGACCGGTGATGGACTCGTGCCCGTCTCCCACGAGAATTCGTACTCGCGGGCCGTGGCGGGAGAGGGTGGTGCCGGTCGGCTGCGGCAGCTCTACGTGGAGCGCGGCGGCCACTGCACCTTCACCTCGGCCGAGGTGGTTTCGGGCATTCTCGCCCTCGAACGCCGCCTCGACCTCGGGCACTGGAGCGGAACCGACCCCGACGATCTCAACGCCAGGGCGCTCGCGCTGGGGCCCGAGCTGGGGTTCGTCTTCGCAAGCCCTTCCATGCCTGCGGAGCCGGCGTTCTCTCCGTTCGTACCCGCGACACTGCTGCGCGCGCAGAAGCCCATCGAGTAGGGAGTCGGATTCGAGCCCGGTCCTTCGCGAGGGCTCGCGTGCCGGGTCGGAGTGCCCCAGCGCAACCGCGCTAGGCTGACTCGGGACGCGGCCCTGCGGGAGCCGAGACCGACCGTCGACGTCCGAGGGCTCCCGTCGGGAGCGACGGACCGCGAGCGACGAGCAGGAGCCGATGGACGAGGAAGTGATGGACGTGGGAGTGATGCACGTGGGAGCCACGGAGAGCGGCTCCGAGGAAAGGGGCGCAGTGAGCGCCCCCGCCGGCGCGTCGTGAGCGAGCCCACGACCGCCGGTCGACCGCTGCTCACCCGACGGACCCAGGCGGAGCGCAGCGCCGCGACACGGGAGGCGCTCCTAGATGCGACGATCGACTGCCTCGTCGACCATGGCTACGCCGGAGCCACGACCCCGACGATCTGCCGGCGCGCGGGCGTCTCCCGGGGCGCCCAGGTGCACCACTTTCCCACCAAGGCCGATCTCGTCGCCCAGGCGCTGGAACATCTCACCCGACGCCGGAGCGATGAGCTGCGCGGCCAGCTGCTGGAGCTCGGACCGGAGCGCGATCTCCGGTCGGCGTTGCTCGCCTTGTGGTCGGCGTTCGACGGGCCCTTGTTCATCGCGGCCACCGAGCTGTGGGTCGCGGCGCGGACCGATCCCGACCTCGGGAGCACGCTTCGTCCGATCGAGCGCGGGATCGGACGGATCATTCGGGAGCTCGTCCATGCGATCTTCCCCGAGGCCGTACTCGAGCGACCCGACTTCGAACGCAACTTCCAGTCGGTCCTCAACATGATGCGCGGTCTGGGGATCAGCGCCGGGATTCGCGAGGGGGTCGTGCCGATCGACCCGTTGATCGAGGTGGCGATCGAGCTCCTCCAGGGACCGGAAGCCTCGACCTAGACCCGGTCGGCGCTCCCCCCTCTCCGAGCTCGGGCTCCGGGAACGCCGATCAGGCTTCGGAGGCGGTCTCGAGGTCCGGGCGCATGTGCTGCCAGAGCGGGCCGTGGAGCCCGCCGCGGCGCAGGCGCCGGAACAGGTTGCGGTCGAAGTTGATGTTGAGCGGCGGGATGCTCCAGTGGGGATGGGCCTCCTTGCGCTCGAGCAGCTCCTGCTCCACCTGGGTCCGCAGCACCTGGCGCTCCTCGCGCAGGGCCGGGTCGAGGGACTCGTGGTCGTCGACCCAGATCATCATGATCGCCGAGAAGGGATCGAGGTCGATGGCGAAGTCGAGGCTGCGCCGCACGTCCTCGATGGTCTCGCCGAGGGTGCCGAGGATGAAGGTGTGGCAGTCGGGGATGCCTACGTCGGCGCACAGCTCGTGGAGGGCGCGGATGTCCTCGGTGTGGAAGCCCTTGCGAAGGCGGTCGAGCACCTCGTCGCAGCCCGAGTCCGAGCCAATCTCCATGCCCGCGCAGCCGGCCTGCTTGGCGAGCTCGGCGAACTCGCGATCGAAGCCGAGCGGGTTCGCGTAGCAGGTCCAGGGGAGCGCCCATCCGCGCGCGATCATCTCGCGACAGACGTTCTTGGCGTGGGTCTTCGGCAGGTTGAAGACCGAGTCGACGATGAAGAGGTGGCGGGTGCCGGGCTGCTCGTCGAGGACGCGGAACATCTCGTCCACCACGGCCGCGGGCTCGCGGGTGCGGCCCACGCGCCCTTCGATGATGGGATAGGTGCAGTAGTCGCAGCGCAGCGGGCAGCCGCGCTTGGTCTGCACCGAGTCGATCGCGTAGCGCTCGGCGTAGCGGGGATCGAGGATCCTGCGGTCGGGAACCCGCAGGGCGTTCATGTCGATGAACTCCCGGTCGGGTGGATTGGAGACGAGCACGCCGTCTTCGAAGCGGTGCAGGCTGCCGATCCTCGATAGTCGCTCCGGACTCCCGTCGAGCGCCTCGACCAGCTGGGGAAAGCCGCCCTCCCCTTCGCCCGAGATGCCGTACTCGGGACGCAGGTGCTCCATCAGCTTGCGGGGCATCACCGAGAACCCGCCTCCGCCGAGGACGATGGGGGCGCGGGTCGCCCGGCGGCAGGCGGCGATCAGCTCGGCGTAGTAGGCGAGGTTGTCCTGGATCCCCGAGTAGTCGTTGTTCTGGATGTTTCGCATGCCGAGGGCCACGAGATCCGGCCGAAACGCCTCGATCCGTGAGCGAAGCGCCTCGAGGGGGTCGCGCTCGAAGCACAGATCGATCAGCTCCTTCTCGTGTCGGTCGGGCGTCGCGGCCATGACCTGGAGCACGCCGATCGGAATCACGGCGTCGGGGAGCTTCTCCCGGTTTCCTGACACGAACGCGATGCGCATGGATGATCCTCTGCGCCCCCGAGGCGCCGCCGCTGTGCGGACGCCGCGCGACCGCCGTGAGGGTGCAGGCCGTGACCTCGGCGAGGATAACCGGCGATGCGCGCAGCGGGAAACCCGACCCGATCGGAGCCGGCGGCTATACTGCGGGACGCGAGCCAGGCGCGGCATTCCTCCCACCGTCCCCGGCGGCGAAGCCCGACCCACGGAGCACGCGAGCACCCCAATGGCGCTGGGACAGACGGCGAGCGACCGACCCGAAGGCCGGGCTGCATCCCGGCGCCGGGGACCCCGCATTCGACCCGCGTCGGTCGAGCTCGAGGTGCCCTTCCACGACGTCGACGCCCTGCGCATCGTCTGGCACGGCCACTACTACAAGTACCTCGAGCTCGCCCGCACCCGCCTGGTGCGGCAGTGCGGGCTCGAGGTCGGCGATCTGATCGGACCCCGCTACCGCTTCCTCATGATCGAGAGCGGCTGCCGCTACGCGGCGCCGCTCCGCTACGGCGATCGGGTCCGGGTGGACGCCTGGTTCCAGGACGTCGCCCATCGCCTCAACATCGGCTACGAGGTCATCAACCTCACCCGGGGCGAGCGCGCCGCCCGGGCTCACACCGTGCTCGCGACGACGGACGTCGAAGGGCGTCTGCTGCTCCGCACTCCCGACGCGATCCTCGAGCGGATCGGGGTGGACGCCGACGGACGCGGAGAGCCCGGTCGATGAGCGCGGCGAGCGATCATCGCGCGGCCCCTCCCCTGCTGCGCCTCGACCCGCCGACGGCGCCCGCCTGGATCTCCGAGCTGCTCGGCGACGACGCCAAGGACGGTCCCCGCCTCCTCCTCGACGGGGCCCAGCTGCGCGTCACCGAGTCCGCCGAGCTCTGTTGGATCGAGCTCGTGGTTCCCGACGCACAGGGGCTCGACGACGAGGCCTACCGCGACGCGGTGCGGCGCGCCTACCGGAGCCTCGGCAGCGTCGCCGCCGAGCGGCGCGTCCACATCCTTCGCCTGTGGAACTACCTCCCCGGCATCCTGGCTCCGGCTGCGGGCGGATCGAACCGCTACGAGGTCTTCAACACCGGGCGCTACGAGGGCTACTGCGAGATGTACTCCGAACGCGATCTCGGCCCCCGCTTCTGCGCCGCCTCGGCGGTCGGGCATCGCGGATCGGACCTCGTGCTCCACGGCCTGGCCGGCCGGGTTCCCAGCGCAGCGGTCGAGAACCCGCGCCAGCGGCCCGCCTACCGATACTCCCGGCGCCACGGAGCCGTGCCTCCGAGCTTCGCTCGGGCGGTGCGCATCGAGCGGTCCCTGGGACCGGCGGACCGCTCGCGCCGGGCGATCGTCTCGGGAACGGCCAGCATCGTCGGCGAGGACACCCGTCACCCGGGCGACGCCGAGCGCCAGCTCGACGAGACCCTCCAGAACCTCGTCCACCTCTCCCGCGCCCTGGCCGGCGAGCCCGGCGACGCGCGCGAGCCCGTCCTCGACGACGCCGCGGCCCGGCGCGCCCTCGCCCGCTACACCGACCTTCGCGTCTACGTCGTGCGCGACGCCGATGCGGGTCCCGTGCTCGCCACGCTCGAGCGCACCCTCCCGGAGCTGCGCCGCCTCGAGCTCGCCGCCGCGGACCTGTGCCGGCCGGAGCTTCGCGTCGAGATCGAGGGGATCGCCCGCATCGATCCGTGACCGGCGCCGAAGTCACACCGTCCCGGGCCCACGCGCCCGCCCCGCCGGCTTCGCCGCACCCGGACGTGCTCGCCGCTCTCGCGCGTCACGCTTCCGAGCGCCCCCACGCGGTGGCGGTGCGCGAGCGCCGCGGGGACTCGGATCGCGACACCACCTGGCAGGGCCTGTACCGCGCCGCCGCCCGGCTGCGATCCCTGCTCCTCCCGCCGCCCGGCGCCGACGCGGCGACCGGCGCGGTGATGATCGCCTCGGCGAACTCGTCGGGGCTGCTCGCGGCGCTGCTCGGCGGGCTCTGGGCGGGACGCCCGGTCCTGCCCGTTCCCCCGGAGCTCCCCCCGCCCGAGCGCGCCTCCCTCGTACGGCGCGCGGGCGTGACCACCGTGATGGGGAGTCCTTCGGCGTTCGACGGTCTCCCGGACGCCGTCACCGAGACCCTGCGCCTGGAGGAGGCGGCTCGGGGCGCGGGTCCCGACAGCGGCGAGCCGCCGCCCCCCGAGCGCTCCGGCCGGGGCGCGATCCTCCTCGGCTCCTCGGGAACGACCGGAATGCCCAAGATCGTGCGGCGCGAGGGCCCGGCGCTCGCAGCCGTGGGCGAGAACTGCCGCCGGGCCATCGGCATCACCGGGTCCGATCGGATGCTGCTCGCGATTCCCCTCTATCACTCCTACGGGATCGACCTCGGCCTGCTGACCGCGATGATCGCCGGCTGCGAGATCGAGCTCCACGATCGCTTCGACCCGGCGCGGGTGCGCGATTCCCTCGCGCAGCGCGGGATCTCGGTGCTGCCCGCGGTTCCGCTCATGCTCGACGCCCTGGCGCGGACCGGGGGCGGCCCCGCCCCCTCGCTGCGCCGGGTGTTCTCGGCGGGCTCTCCGCTTCCGAGGCGCATCGCCCTCGCCTTCCGGGACGCCTACGGGGTGGCGGTGGGACAGATCTACGGAGCCACCGAGTTCGGGTCGGTGGCCTTCAACGACCCGGAGCTGCCGGGCTACGAGCCCGAGCAGGTCGGACGTCCCCTCGACGGGGTCGAGGTCCGGATCCTCGACGGCGAATCGCCCCGGCTGGATCGGCCGCTTCCGATCGGCAGCGAGGGGCAGGTCGCCGTCGCGTCGCCGTCCCTCCTCTCGGGCTACGTCGACAGCGACGACCCGCCCGCCGAAGGGGGCTTCGTGCTCACCGGCGACATCGGCCGGCTCGACGAGCGCGGCGTGCTGTCCCTCACCGGCCGGTCGAAGCTGCTGATCGACATCGGCGCCCTCAAGGTGAATCCGCTCGAGATCGAGGCCGTGCTGGTCCAACACCCGCTGGTGTCCGAGGCGATCGTGGTTCCGCTGCCCTACTCGGAGACGGCTTCGCGCCTCAAGGCGGTGGTGGTCCCCGAGCCGGGCGCGAGTCTCGACGCCGCCGCCCTGCGCGCCTTCGCCCGGGAGCACCTCATCCACTACAAGGTCCCCCGGCACTTCGAGATCGCGAGCGACGTGCCGCGCTCGCCCACCGGAAAGATCCTGCGCCAGAAGCTCATGCCGGCCGCGACCCCGGCGACCGGGGAGCGCCCCCGGTGAGCCGCCACCCGCCGTGCACCCTTGCGGAGCTGGGGCTCGTCTGCGCCCTGGGCGACGGGCCCGAGGAGATCTGGCCCCGGCTCGTCGCCGGGGACACCGACCGCTTCAGCCCGCGCGACGATCTCGTTCCCGGCCGAACCGGCCGTTACGGAGCGGTGCCCGGGCGGTTGCCCGAGATCCCGGACTCGCTCGCGCGCTACGACTGCCGCAACAACCAGCTGGCGCTCGCGGCCCTCGACGCGATCCGTCCGGGGGTCGAGAGCGCGCTCGCGCGCTTCGGCGCCCACCGGATCGGGGTCGTGCTGGGATCGAGCACCGCGGGGCTCTCGGACGCCGAGGCCGCCTATCGCGAGCGCGAGACGAGCGGCGCCCTCTCCGAGCGCTTCGCGCTGATCCAGCTCGAGTTCGGGGGCCTCTCGGAGTTCGTCGCGGCGGTCGCGGGCGCGACGGGCCCCTGCTACGCGCTCTCGACGGCCTGCTCGGCCGCGGCGAAGACCCTCGTCTCCGCGCGCAGCCTGCTGGAGCTCGGCGTCTGCGACGCGGTGATCGCCGGCGGCGTCGACACCCTGTGCCGGCTCACCGCCGGGGGCTTCACGGGTCTCCAGGCCATCGCGTCCGGGCACACCAACCCGATGAGCCGCAACCGCGACGGACTGCTCCTCGGCGAGGGCGCCGCGCTCTTCCTGGTGACCCGCGACGAGGGAGGCATCCAGCTGCTCGGCACCGGCGAGTCGAGCGACGCCCACCACATGTCGGCCCCCGAGCCGAGCGGCCGCGGCGCCGAGGAGAGCATGCGCGGCGCCCTCGACGACGCCGGGCTCGCCCCCGCGGACATCGCCTACCTGAACCTCCACGGCACCGGAACCCCGCACAACGACGCGATGGAGAGCGCCGCCGTGCACCGGGTGCTGGGGGATGCGCTGCCGTGCTCGTCCACCAAGCCGCTCACCGGCCACACCCTCGGTGCGTCGGGAGGCATCGAGCTCGGCTTCTGCTGGATGATGCTCGACCGGCGCGAGGGCGGGCGCCTCGCGCTCCCGCCCCACCGCTGGGACGGCGAGCGCGATCCCGAGCTGCCGGCCCTCACGCTGGTGGGCGACGACGTCCGGGTGGACGCGGGGGCTCCCGCCGCGCTGATGAGCAACTCCTTCGGCTTCGGCGGCTCCAACTGCACCCTGGTGATCGGCGACCCGCGATGATCTCCCTGCGCGTCGCGAGCTGGGCCGCCTGGGCGCCGGGCGTCGAGAGCGCGGAGGCGTGGCGCGCGTGGTCGAAGGACCCGTCCCCGCCGATGGACGGCGACCCGCCCGGCGTCTCCTTCCTGCCCGCCATGCAGCGCCGCCGCTGCGACCCGCTGAGCCGCGCCATGCTCCAGGTCGCCCACGCGTGCTGCGACGAGGCGACCCGCGCCGAGGCGGCCTGCGTCTTCGCCTCCCGCCACGGTCCCTTCGGGACGATGATCGCGCTGCTCGAGGGCCTGGCCCGGAACGACCCGCCGTCCCCGGCGCGCTTCTCCCACTCGGTGCACAACACCCAGTCGGGGCTCTTC
>Ga0055452_10000264_pt1 | contig 13379 bp, 17 predicted proteins | sample China_Galinas_PW_6_FD_57735 | JGI IMG/M metagenome (GOLD analysis project Ga0055452, IMG submission 57735) | Wetland microbial communities from San Francisco Bay, California, USA, that impact long-term carbon sequestration - China_Galinas_PWC_D2 | ecosystem: Environmental > Aquatic > Marine >... | reverse complement strand
CTACTACGGGCCCGAGCACCTGGCGCGGCTGCAGATGATCCAGGAGCTGCAGGCCGACGGCTTCAACCTGAAGGGGGTCGAGCGCCTGCTCAACCACAGCGTCGGCGCCGCCGAGCAGTTCCTCTCGATCCGGCGCGCCCTCGACGAGTTCGACGGCGAGCAGCCCCGCACGTTCACCCGCGACGAGCTCTCGGAGCGGTTCGGGGCCGACCCCGACGACGCCCTGAAGCGCGCGATCAAGGCCGGCGCGCTGGTGCCGGTCGACGAGGACCGCTTCGAGGCGCCCTTCCCCTCGCTGCTCGACGCCGCCGAGGGGGTCGTCGCCGCCGGCGTGCCGCTCGACCACGCGATCGTCGTGCTCGACAAGGTCCGCGGCCGCTGCCGCTCGATCTCCCACGAGTTCGTCAAGCTCTTCCTCGAGGACGTCTGGAAGCCGTTCGAAGAGGACGGGTATCCGGACGACCGCTGGCCCGAGGTCCGCGAGGCCCTCGACCGGCTCCGGCCGCTCTCCCTGCAGGCGCTGGTCGCGATCTACCGGATGACGATGTCCGACGAAGTCGAAAAGGCGCTCGGCAAGCAGCTCGAGCGAATGGCCAACCGCAAGACCTGATTCGCGGCGGGACCGCGCCTATCCGGCACTACACTTGGCCCATGGGAAGGCGCCGAACCGCCGATCCGTGGCGGGACACCGACGTGATCGACGCGCGGGCGCCGCGCTTCAACCAGCTCGTGGTCGGGCTGGTCGCGCTTGCCGGCGTCGTCCTCGGCTGGCCGCTGCTCTGGGCGCTGATGGCGGCGCAGCTGCTGATCGGCCTGACGCTGGGCCGCCGCTTCTGCCTCTCCTGCGTCGTCTACTTCACCGTGATCCAGCGGCGCTTCGGCGAGGGGCCGCTCGAGGACTCGCGCCCGCCGCGGCTCGCCAACGCGATCGGCGTCGCCGTCCTCGGCGGCGCCGCGCTCGCCTGGTGGCTGGGCTCGCCGGCCGCGGGGACGGCGCTGGGCTCGCTCGTCACGGTCCTCGCGCTGCTCGCCGCGTCGAGCGGCTTCTGCGCCGGTTGCGAGCTCTACAAGCTCGGCGCCCGGCTGCGCGGGATCTCGCCCCGCCACCACGGCCACATCGAGCCGGCCGACATCGGCGGGCTCGACGGGCGCCCGCGCACCTACGTCGAGTTCACCCATCCGCTCTGCGCGGAGTGCCGCGAGTGGGAGCGACGCCTCGCCGCGGGCTCCGACCCGCTCGTCACGCTGGACGTGCGCGACCGTCCCGACCTCGCCCACAAGTACGGGATCGCGGTCGTGCCGACCGTCCTCGCGCTCGCGGCGGACGGCACCGTGCTGGAGCGCCTCGCCCCCTGAGGCAGCGGTGAGCGCATGATCGACCTGATCGTCTACGCGATTCCGGCCTTCGTCCTGCTGCTCGCGGTCGAGCTGCTCTCGTTCCGGTATGCGCGCGACGACGAGCTCGTCGGCTACGAGGCGCGCGACACCCGCACCAGCCTCGCGATGGGCGGAGGCAACGTCGTCATCAACACGGTTTGGAAAGCCGCCGTGGTCGTCGTCTACGTCGGCCTCTACGAGCTGACGCCACTGCGCATGCCCGCTGACGAGTGGTGGACCTACGTGCTGCTCTTCTTCGCCGACGATCTCGCGTACTACTGGTTCCACCGCATCCACCACGAGGTCCGCGTCTTCTGGGCGAGCCACGTGGTTCACCACTCATCCGAGCACTACAACCTCTCGACCGCGCTGCGCCAGACCTGGACGCCGATGACCGCGCTGCCGTTCTGGGCGCCGCTGGCGCTGCTCGGCTTCGCGCCCTGGATGATCCTCACCCAGCAGGCGATCAGCCTGATGTACCAGTTCTGGATCCATACCGAGCGGGTGAAGAAGATGCCGGCTTGGTTCGAGTTCTTCTTCAACACGCCCTCGCACCATCGCGTGCACCACGGCTCCAACGACGTGTATCTGGACCGCAACTACGGCGGCATCCTGATCGTCTGGGACCGAATCTTCGGCAGCTTCCAGGGCGAGACCGAGCGGCCCCGCTACGGCCTCACGCGGAACATCCGCAGCTTCCGGCCCACTCGGGTTGCCTTCCACGAGTTCATCGACCTGGCGCGCGACGTGCGCGGCGCCGCCAGCTGGCGCGAGCGGCTCGGCTACGTCTTTCGCGGACCGGGCTGGTCGCCCGACGGCCGCGGCGGCGGCACCCGCGGGTAAAGGCACCGGGGGCCGGGTAGCCTGAAGCGATCGGCTCGAAGGTTCTCATAGCCGGAGCGACGGGCTTCGTCGGCGCCCGGCTGGCGAGGGCGCTGCGCGACTCCGGCGCCGACGTTCTCTGCCTCGTGCGCGACGAGCGCAAGGCCGAGCGCTTGCGGTCCGCGGGCTACGACGCCGGCCTCGGCCATGTTCTGCGCTCTCGCGTTTCGTCCAAGGCAGAAGCGTGAGCGGGCTTCCCGATGTGCTCGCAACTACGCGGAAGCGACAGCCTCCTCTTGGATCGCGCAAGCCTGACTTTCCCCGACAGGTCACCCCGGTGTCCAGTTAGCTCAAAGCTCCGGCCTAGCTGCGTTGGACCGCGTCCAAGTCCTGCAGAGCGAGCTCTGCCGCCCTCTTAACCCGTTGCGCGCCGGCATCTTCGGCGGCAACCTCATGTAGCGCGATCCGCACATATTCGCCGTACTTCGGAGCGTCGATCGCCACCCTTCCAAGTCGGTAGACGCCAGCAACACGCACCGAGGGCCGCGTCGAGTCGAGTGCAATGGTTGCGCGATCAACCTCATTCTCCCGAAGGGTGCGAGCCGCGAAGTAGGAACCGAGAAGGACGGTTACGGCCCCTAAGATCGGCAGCAGGTCGGCGATTGAGTAGGCGCAGGGGATGCTCAAGAGCGCGCCGAGCAAACCCGCCACGATCAGACCCCAGAGGATCCTCGCAACCGTCGGGTCGCTGGCGTTTCTCAACCTTTGACTTTCACGCTAGATCCTCCGATTGCAAACGCCTTCTATGAAGGTAAGCGGTTTCCTGTATCTCGGGACGCCAAATGGTCGTCTCGGCTGAATCGAGCCAGTGGCGCCGCTAGATATGACCGTGCGAGTCCAGACCCACGCCCGCTTTGCGCGATTTGCGAGCGCGACGACTACCAGCTGTAGACGATCGCAAAGGACGGCCGCAGCGGTCTCCGCGGCGCTCCACGAATTTCTCGCTCTCGCAAGACGAAGCGGGAGCGCCGTTTCTGACGCCCCCGCCGTCGCGGCGTCGGGTGCTTAAAGGCGCAGGCCCGCGCTGGCCGGCATCATCGGCGCGCGCCTCCCATGAACGGCCGCGATGATCTCCTCGGTGTCGATGCCCTGTAGGTAGATGCTGGTCGTGCCGAGGTTGGCGTGACCCAGCTGCCGCTGGATGATGTTAAGCGGCACGCCCTCGCGGGCCAGCTCAATCGCATGCGCATGACCGAGTTGGTGCGGCGCGAACCGGCGCCTCACCCCCGCACGGGCGGCAAGCTTGCGGAACTCGACCCGGACCCCGGCGGCAGACCAGGGCCGACCGCGCGTCGGACCGTCAATCACGCAGAACAGCGGGCCGACGGGCAGCCGCTCACGGTCGGCCAGACAGGGGCGAAGCTGCTCGAAGCCCACTCGTCCATGCCGACCTCCCGCCGGCGACCGCCCTTGCCGCGGCGGACGAGGATGGAGCCACGGTGGGAGTCGAGGTCGCGCTCGCTGAGTGCCAGCGCCTCCTGGATGCGAAGCCCTCCACGCCAGAGGACGACAATCACGGCGCGCAGGCGAGCGCCGTGGCGACCACCTCCGACCTGGCGCATCACGGCGACGATCTCCTCGACCGTCGGCGGGTCGGCCGGGTAGCGTCTCCCCTTGTTGCAGGGCGGTCGTCCAGCGTGGTAGCCGGGCATCGTCGCCGGCGAGCGGCGGCGTCCGGCGGAGTCGAGAACAGGGGATGTGGTCATGGAACCCTCCTGGGGTCTCACAGCTTGCAGGGGCCGTTGGCCTACCACGCCCAACGCGCAAATCCAGGCATTTCGCTCGTAAATCGCGCTGCTGTCGCGCTGGGGCGCTACCCTGGGGTCACTGTGAAGCATTCAGCCCTGAGCACGATCCCGACTCCAGAGAAGCCGGCGCTGAGCGACGAGCAGCGCGCCGAGCGGCTGCGGTTGCTCGCTGACCGTCTGCGCAGGCCGGACGGGCTGGACCGCGACACGCTCAAACACGTCGAGCAGCTGACCGACACCGAGCGGTAATCACGCGGTGAATGCCGTCGAGTTCCTGCGCGGCGACGCCCCGTTCATTGCTGACACTTCGGCATGGTGGCGGGCCGCATCGCCGCGCAGCACCTCCGAGTACGTTGAGCTCGAGAGCGAGCTCGACGCACTGCGGATCGTTCGCAACGATCGCGCTGTGACCGACGCCGCGATGTACGCGCTCGGCGAGTTGGCCGAGCGCAGCGACGGATACCACCGTGTGCCGCCCACCGACGCGCTGATAGCCGCCGCCGCGGCCGAGCACGGCGCTATCGCGGTGCTCCACCGCGATGCGCACTTCGACAGGCTCGCTGAGGTTCTGACATTCCAGGGCGTCCAGCTCCCAGGGTCCTGACCTCGCCCCCCGGTCCTCCTCCGTGCAGAAAGCCGAGGTCAAACCACAAGGTGCCCGAGCATCGCGCAAAGCGGGAGCGCCTGCACACAAGGCACACGACCTCCGTCAACTCGGGAACGGCGCAAAGGGCTCGGCGGTCTGCAACCACTCGTCGAGCAACTCAGCGGCCCGCTCGGTTCCGTCACCCTCGGAGCGGATCGCCTCTCCCAGGGCCGCCGCTTTCGCACGCACAGAGCCAGAGAGAAGCGTGCGCATCCCGGCTTCGAGCTTGGCGCGGTCGAGGCGCTTGAATGGCACGTGCGCGCCGGCGCCGAGCATCTCGAGGCGCTTGCCCCAAAACGGCTGATCGGCCCAGACCGAGCAGATCATCGTCGGCAATCCCGCCCGCAATGAAGCTGCAAGCGTTCCGGCGCCGCCATGGTGTACTGCGGCCGAGCAGCGCGGAAGGAGACGCTCGTGATCCACCGCTCCCACCGCTCGCATGTGCTCAGGCAAGGCGGTCACCGCGGCGTCGCGACCGACGACCGGCATATTGACGACTGCCCGGACCCCGAGCGTGCGGGTCACCTTGGTCGCCATCTCGAGGAACCCGTCGTAGTTGAGCACGGGCATGCTGCCGAAGCCGAGGAAGACCGGCGGCTCGCCCAGGTCGAGCCAAGCCACGAGGTCATCCGGCAGCCCCCCGTCGAGAGAGCCGCGGAGGGCCGGTGGGAGCTGCCAAAAGCCGGTGATGGCCTGGTTGTCACCCCAGTCGCGTGGCTTTGGCAGCAGGCTGGGGCTGAAAGCCTGCAGCACCAGCGTGCGGGGGTCGGCGCAGAGATGGACCGACGATCGAGGCGTGCGCGAGAGGCCAAGCCGCTCCGCGAACGCCCGGTTGATATCGAAGTTGACGCGCCACCAGAGGTGAATTATCAGATGGTGCGAGGCTCGCCGGAGCGCCCGGGTGGGCACGCGCCTGGTCGTCAGCATCGGCTGTGCGAACTCTTCAGTCGGGAAGAGTGGGTAGAGATTGACTACCGCCTGCGGGATTCCGCGGGCGATCGCGAGCGATTGGACGAGATCCTGAGTGTTGTGCCCCGTGACAAGCACATCGGCTCCATCGGCGGCGTCGATGAGCGCGTCCTCAATCCCCGTTTGGTGAGAGCGAATGAAGGCTCGGAACGCCCGCATTTGGGTGGCGCTACTGCTGTTCAGCGACCGTTGCCCCTCATCGCTTGCCAGATAGGCGATGCGGCTGGCCGGTAAAGCGACGAAGCGGATGCCCGCCGCGTCGGCCATCGCCCGGAACTCCTCGCTGGCGGTGACGGCAACCTCGTGACCTCGGGAGGTCATTTGCGCGCCAAGCGCGATCAGCGGCCAGATGTCGCCACGCGTACCCTCCACGAGGATCGCGATCCTCATCGAGCGGTTCCCTCTCCCGGACGAACGACGGCCTCGATCAACTCGCAGATCGAACGTTCGGTTTCGGCACGCCCAAGACGACCGTCGCGGCGCAACAGCTTCCAGGTGTAGACATCGCAGATTGCCGCCAGCTGGGCGAATCGACGACGCTGCTCGGACCTGCTGCGGTCATCGAGTAGCGGGCCGAGCTTCTCCCTAACCCAGCGCCGGTGCACGGCACGCCCGTTGTCAAGGATCTCGTCGATCTGCTGATCGGCCCCCTCTTCGGCGAGCAGGCGCATCATCCAATCGCCATGGGTCTCGTAGTGCGCAATGAGGCAGGCGACCACGCTCGGGACATCGCCGGCGGGGGCGGCGAAGCGCTCCGCTTCGTCACGCCTGGTGCCCTCGTCGATCGCCGCCGCCACCAAACCGTCACGACTGCCGAAATGACGCAGGACGGTGCGCTCGGAGACCCCGGCCTTGGCGGCGATCACGGACAGCGGCGTGCGCGGATCGCGGATTTCGTTCGCCGCGTCGAGGATCGCTTGGCGGGTTTCGCCAAACGCCTTGGCGCGCCGCCCCATGCGATATGGGCGCGTGTCGGTTGCGGAAGCACTGGACATTTCTCGTCATACTACATGACAGCAAATAATGGTGCGTCCGGAAGGTACGAACCCGGTGACTTGGGCCGACTTTTCACGGCGCCCCGTCGGGAGTCCGGCACTCGGTTGAGGCGTCACGAATCATGGGCGCGCGGCCAGGCGGCAACGGACCGAGCACAGATCCGCCACGCTGCGGTGCGCGGCGGCCGTCCGCCGCGCTGACCGCGCGATCCATTTCCGCGTCGTCGTGCGCCGCGGCAAGCTCACGCTCGCGAGGTTGACGAACTGTCGCTCCCGCGTGGTTGCGAGCACATCGGGAAGCCCGCTCACGCTTCTGCCTTGGACGAAAAGCGAAAGCGGCGCGGGCAGCGCCCAGCCGGTGCCCCCTCGCGTGAGGGCGAGAGGTAATGCTCCATGCGTGCCTGCAAAACATCCGGTTTTCGGTATATTTCGCAGTACCATGCGTCCGACACAGCGACTTTCCGAGATTGCGGAGGACCAGTGGGGGCTGGTTACGCGACGCCAGGCAGGGCAGGCGGGCGTTGCTCATACCTCGCTGGCCCGCCTGACGGTCGACGGACGGCTGGAACGGGTGGCGCACGGCGTGTACCGCATTCGCGGCGCCGGAGAGCCTGACCACCTCGGGCTGCGCGCTGCCTGGCTTCAACTCGCCCCCGAGACGCCTGCCTGGATGCGTCTCGACGATCCCGATGACGCCGTCGTCTCGCACGCTTCGGCCGCGAGCCTTCACCGGGTCGGCGATCTTCGCGCGGACGTGCACGAGTTCACGCTTCCACGCCGGCGCCAGACGCGGCGCCGCGACGTTCGCCTACACCGCGGCGAGGTTCCCGCGACCGATCGGATCGTTCTCTCGGGCCTGCCGGTGACCCGCCCCGCTCGCACGATTGCCGATCTTCTCGCTGCCCATGTCGAGCCCGGTGTCGTGGGGCGGATCGCCGCCGAGGTGCTCGCCAGCCGGCTCGAGGGCGCCACCGATGTCGCGGAGCGCATCGCCCCTTACGCCGCAAGGTTCGGCCTGCCTCGCGGTGACGGGCGGGCCACGCTCGAGCATCTCCTTGCACTTGCCGGCCCCCCGGGACCGGAGATCGGCACGGCAGGTTCGGTGAGATGAGCGCGGCTCGCTATGACAGTCCGCAGGCGTTGCGCCAGGCTCTCGCGGACCGCCTGCGTCCGCTCGCCGAGGGGAGCGGTAGGGAGCTTTCCGCTCTGCTGCGCCAGTTCGCTTACGACCGGCTCCTATGTCGGGTGTTCAGCGCCGAGCCCGAGCACTGGGTACTGAAGGGGGCGACGGCGATGCTGGCGCGATTGGAGGGGCAGGCCCGTCACACCCTCGATGTGGACCTCTATCGACGCGACGGGAGCCTGGTGGACGCAGAGCGAGCGCTGCGCGAGGCGGCCGCAGTCGACCTGGGCGACTATTTTCGTTTCACGCTCGGCCCCCCGAGGCAGATGGTGCAGGGAGCCGATGCCGCGCGAATCTCCGTCATTGCGCTTCTCGGCGCGACCGACTTCGCGCGATTTCACGTCGATCTCGTCGCCGGACTGTCGATGACCGGCGTCCCCGAGAGCACGCCGCCACTCGTGCCGGTTGAGCTGCCGGGCGTATCCCGCATGCACTACCGCGTGTACCCGATCGCCGATCACATCGCCGACAAGGTTTGCGCGCTGCTTGAACGTCACCAGCGATCCGATGGGCATGTCGAGCAGAGCACTCGCTACCGGGACCTGGCCGATCTGGTCGCATTCGCACACAACGCGGCGGTCGGCGCAGACGAGCTGCGACGCGCGCTCGATTCGGAGGCCAGGCGGCGCGGGCTGGTCTTGCCCGACCGCCTCGACGTTCCTTCCTCCTCCGGCTGGGCGGCGGGCTATGCCCGTATCGCTCGCGAGACGCCGGGGCTCGAGGAGCGGGATCTGGATTCGGCCGTGAGCAGCGCCGGGCGACTCCTCGACCCGGTGCTGGCCGGCGCGGCGGTCGGCACTTGGGAGCCGGCCGCGATGGCGTGGGCACCGCGCAGTTGAGCGTCCTCGCATCACCGCGTAGCCTGAGGCGATCGGCTCGAGGGTTCTCATAGCCGGAGCGACGGGCTTCGTCGGCGCCCGGCTGGCGACGGCGCTGCGCGACTCCGGCGCCGAGGTCCACTGCCTCGTGCGCGACGAGCGCAAGGCCGAGCGGTTGCGGGCCGCGGGCTACGACGCCCGCCTCGGCGACGTCACCGACGCCGACAGCCTCGAAGGCGCCGGTCGCGGCGTCGAGGTCGCCTACTACCTCGTGCACGCGATGGCCGGCGGCGGCGACTTCGCCGAGCGCGAGCGCCGGGGCGCGAGGAACTTCGCCCGCATGGCCCGGCGCGAGGGGGTCGAGCGGGTCGTCTACCTCGGCGGCCTCGGCGAGCAGTCGACCTCCGAGCACCTGCGCAGCCGCCACGAGACGGCCCGCGTGCTCGCCGCCGAGGGGCCGCCGCTGACCTACTTCCGCGCCGCGATGGTGGTCGGGGCGGAGAGCGAGTCCTACCGCACGCTGCGCTACCTGGTCGGGCGCCTGCCGGTGATGCTGGCGCCGGCCTGGCTGCACACGGACACGCAGCCGATCGGGATCGACGCCGCGGTCGAGTACCTGCGCCGCGCCCCCGAGGTTCCCGAGTCCACCGGCCGCGAGATCCAGATCGGCGGCCCCGACGTGCTCACCTATGCCGAGATGCTCGACCGGATGGCGATCGCGATGGGCATGCAGCCGCGGCCGAAGCTGCCGCTGCCGCTGGTCACGCCCTGGCTCTCCTCGCTCTGGCTGGGCCTGGTGACGCCGGTCGACACCGCGGTCGCGCGGCCGCTGATCGAGGGGCTGAAGACGCCGACCGTCGTCACCGACCCGACGGGCGCCGCGCCCTTCGGGATCGAGCCCGAGTCCTTCGACGAGGCGCTGCGCCGCGCCCTCGCCGAGGAAGCGGCGGCTGCTTGAGCTGCGCCGTCGTTCTCTTCACCCGCGACCTGCGCCTGCGCGACCAGCCGGCGCTCGCGACCGCGGCGCGGGAGGCGCAGCGGGTCGTGCCACTCTTCGTGCTCGACGACGAGCTGCTGAAGCGCGGCTGCGGTTCGCCCAACCGGCTCGCCTTCCTGCTCGACTGCCTGCGCGACCTCGACGGCTCGCTGCGCGAGCGCGGCGCCCGGCTCGTCGTGCGCCGGGGCGATCCGGTCGAGGAGGCGATGCGGGTCGCGGCCGAAGGCGACGCCGGGGCGCTTCACCTCAGCGACGACTGCAGCGCCTACGCCGCCCGGCGCCGCGAGCGGCTCGGGCGGGAGTGCCGGGCGTCCGGCGTCCGCCTGCGCACACACCCGGGCGTGACCGTGATCGAGCCGGGCGAGCTGTTGCCCGCCGGCGGCGACCACTACCGCGTCTTCACTCCCTATTGGCGGGTTTGGCGCGAGCGGCCGCGCCGCGAGCTGAAGCAGGCGCCGCGGGCGCTGCGGCTGCCGCCGGGCGTCCGCGCCGGACGCATCCCGGCGCTGGCGCGGCTGACGAGCGGGTCGCCTTCGCCGGAGCTGCCGCAGGGCGGGGAGGAGGCGGCGCGCGGGCGGCTCGAGCGCTGGCTGCGCCGCGGCCTCGCCGGCTACGAGCAGAGCCACGACGCGCTCGCCTCCCCGCGCGGCACCTCCCACATCAGCGCCGATCTGCACTTCGGCTGCCTCTCGCCGGCGGCGGTGCTGGCGCGGGTCGAGGGTCGCGCCGGGGGCGAGGCGTTCGCGCGGCAGCTCTGCTGGCGCGATTTCCACCACCAGGTGCTCGCCGCGCGGCCCGACATCCCGCACGCCGACTACCGCGGTCGCGGCGACCGCTGGCGGCGCAGCGAGCGCCTCGCCGCCGCCTGGCGGGAGGGGCGCACCGGCTACCCGATCGTCGACGCCGGGATGCGCCAGCTCGCCCGCGAGGGCTTCATGCACAACCGCGCCCGGATGATCGTCGCCTCCTTCCTGACCAAGACCCTCTACATCGACTGGCGCACCGGCGCCGCGCACTTCGCGCGGCTGCTGGTCGACGCCGACGTCGCCAACAACGTCGGCAACTGGCAGTGGGTGGCGGGCACCGGCAACGACACGCGACCGAACCGCGTGCTCAACCCGCTGCGCCAGGCGCGGCGCTTCGACCCCGAGGGCGAGTACGTGCGCCGCTACCTGCCCGAGCTCGCCTCGCTGGAAGGCGCCGAGGCGCACGAGCCCTGGCGGCTGGACCCGGCGGCGCGGCGGCGGCTCACCTACCCCCCGCCGGTCGTCGACCACGAGGAGGCCGCTGTCCGGTTCAAGAGCTTGCGGGAATCGGACCGCGCTTAGAAGCCCGCTCGGCGACAATCCCGCCGATGGCTGCCTGGAAGCTGCCGGTTCTCGTCCTCGCGATCGCGGTGCCCGTCGCGGCCGCGTTCGCGCTCGCCGGTCCGGCGCTGGGCGTCGCCGTGGGCGCGCTCGTGGCCGTGGCGATCCTCGTCGTCGCCGCGCGGCAGCGCCCGCGCGGGCCGATCGGCGCGCCGGCCGAGGGCGGCCGGCGCAACGTCCTGCTGGTTCTCACCTGCGCGGTGGAGGAGCCCGAGGCGGTCCAGCCGATCGTCGCCGCGGCCGGTCTCGCCGGCGGGGACAACGACGCCTCCGTGCTCGTCCTCTCGCCGGCGCGGATCGGCTTCCTCGACCGCTGGGCCTCCGACGTCGAGTCGGCCCGCCGCACGGCGCAGCAGAACCTCGTCGCCACCGTGGCCGCGCTGGCCAAGGCCGGCGTCGCCGCCGAGGCGCGGGTCGGCGACGAGGACATCGTGCAGGCGGTCGAGGACCAGCTGCAGAGCTTCCCCGCGAACGAGGTCGTGCTCGTCGGCGAGGGCGAGCCGGGCGCCGCCGACGAGGCCGCCGCGGCCGAGCTCGAGCCGCGCCTGCGGGCTACCTTCCGGCAGGTGCGGCTGGACCGCGGCGGGCGCTGAGCTGCGGCTCCCGCGGTTGGCCGGCGCTCTCGGCGAGGCGCCCGAGCAGCAGCAGCGCCGCGGGCACCGCGGGAGCGGCGATCGCGAGCAGCAGCCAGAGCTGGCCGGCGTCGCTGCCGGCGCCGAGCGTGTGCACGAGGCCGAGCGCCCAGAAGATCGCGATGAAGCGGTGCAGGAGGCGCCAGCGCGCGGCGCCGATCCGGCTGCGCGCGTAGTAGGAGAGTCCGAGCGCCGCGATGCCCCAGCCGGAGACGATTCCCAGCCCGGTCCAGAGCGGCCGGTAGGCGCCGGTGAAGGGGACGGCGATGTCGAGCGGGCTGGGGTGGAGGTAGGAGTCGCCGAGCAGGGCGAGGCCGTGAATCGCGATCGCGACGATCGTCGCCAGCGAGAGCGCCTCGTGCAGCGCCCGCGCGTCGCTGCCGAGCAGGCGCCGCGGCTCTCCCCGCCCGCGGATCAGCAGGCCGACGCCGAGCGACCCGCTGGCGAGGATCATCGCGGCGATGCCGGCCGCGCGGCTGGTCACCCAGAAGAGGTGCGGCCCGACTTCGGTCACGAGGACGAGGTGACCAGCGGTTCTTCGATTTCCACCGGGGCTTCTTCTTCGAATTCGAGTTCGGGCGGGACTTCTTCGAATTCGGCTTCCGGTTCGCTTTCGACCTGTTCGAATTCCGGCGCCGGTTCGCGCACGGGTTCGCTCGCCGATTCGCGGGCAGTGGAGTTCGCGGTCGCCGAGCGCCTCTCCGCCTTGGGCTTCTGGCTCAGCACCGGGTCGTTGCCGCTCGCCAGCTGGACGAAGACGACCGCCCAGAGGATCGCGAACAACGCCAGCGAGCCGCGGATCGTGCGGCTGCGGATCGTCGCCACGCGGCGCCGCCGGGAGCGTGACTTGGCGCGGGCCAGGCCCTTCGCCTCGAGCTTGCGCATCTCATCCATCGCGCCAGTCTCGGCACGCTTCCCTAAGCCGAGCGCAAGGCTCTGTGAGAAGTCTCTAAGCGTGCGCGGTTAGCCTGCGGCGGATGAGCGCCGCGCGCCCGACCCTGTTGGCGATCCAGCACGTCCCCTGGGAGGGGCCGCACCGGATCCTCGAGGCCTGCGAGGGGCTGGAGGAGCGGACGGTGCGGCCGCTGGCCGGCCACCCGCTGCCGGGTCACGACGAAATCGCCGGCGCGGTCGTCATGGGCGGCCCGATGAACGTCGACGAAGTCGAGCGCTACCCGGGCCTGGCGGCCGAGCGCGAGTGGCTCGCCGAGGCGATCCGCCTGGGGACGCCGCTGCTCGGCATCTGCCTCGGCGCCCAGCTCCTGGCGCGAGCGCTCGGGGCCGAGGTCAGGCAGGGGGAGAGGCCGGAGATCGGCTTCGCCCCGGTGCAGGTCCACGACCCGGACGACCCCGTCGTCGGCGCCCTCGCCCCGCAGACGTCCGTCCTCCACTGGCACGGCGACGTCTTCGACCTCCCCGATGGGGCGACGCACCTCGCCTCCTCCGACCGGACCGAGGTCCAGGCCTTCCGCCACGGCAACGCCTGGGGCCTGCTCTTCCATCCGGAGGCCGACGCGACCCTGGTCGACGCCTGGCTGGCGGAGCCGGCGATGGCCGGCGAAGCCGAGTCCGTCCTCGGCCCGCACGCCGCCTCCGAGCTGCGCCGCCAGGCCGAGGAGGCGGAGCGGCAGCTGACCGGCCGCTCGACCCCCGGCTTTCGCGCCTTCACCGCCCTCCTAAGCTAGATTGAAAGCCGCGCGGTGGATGTAGCTCAGCTGGTAGAGCTCCTGGTTGTGGTCCAGGCGGTCGCCGGTTCGAATCCGGT
>Ga0055452_10000262_pt1 | contig 13406 bp, 11 predicted proteins | sample China_Galinas_PW_6_FD_57735 | JGI IMG/M metagenome (GOLD analysis project Ga0055452, IMG submission 57735) | Wetland microbial communities from San Francisco Bay, California, USA, that impact long-term carbon sequestration - China_Galinas_PWC_D2 | ecosystem: Environmental > Aquatic > Marine >... | reverse complement strand
CCATGACGATCACCCCGGGCGGCGCCGAATCGTAGTGGGTGCCCGAGATGTGGGGGCTGTCCGAGCGGTGACCGGCCTGGAAGCCGTGATCGGAGACGACGATCACCACGGTGTCGTCGCTGGCCTGGTCGAAGAGCCAGCCGAGCTCGGCGTCGGCGTACTCGGCGTAGCGATCGATCACCTCGCCGTAGCGGGCCCTCTCCTCGGGGTCGACCGGCTCGTCCCAGGACTCGGGGAAGCGGTCCTTCCAGAAGTAGTGCGACGCGATGTCGACGCCGTTCAGGTAGAAGGCGGTGAAGGCGGGCTTCCGATCCGCGAGCACCGCGTGCAGCATCCGCAGGTAGGCCGCGTCGCGCACGTGGACCATGAAGAGCTCGTAGACGGGGTCGTGAAGCCGTCCCGAGGGCTCCCGCTCCGGCTCCCCGGGGATGAAGCGGTCGAGGAAGGCCGTGTAGGCGTCGTCGGGCGTGGCCGCGAGGGGGGCGAGGGTGTCGAAGAGCTCGGGCGGGTGGGTCTGACGGGGCAGGTCCCTTCCGTAGCGCGGGTTCGAGAACCACAGGTTGAAGCGGGTGTAGACCGCCCGGTCGGAGACCATCACCCCGTCCACCGCCTCGGCGGGCCAGGTGTTCCACCAGCCCACCACCGCGACCGAGCGGCCGCTCCGGGAGAGGATGTTCCAGAGCGCCTGGGCCTGGCGCGAGTTCGACGTGTAGGGAATGAGGCGTCCGCCGGATTCCCGCTTGCCGAAGAAATCGATGCCGTGCTTCTCCTTCACCTTGCCCGTCGCGATCGACGCCCAGACGATGGGGGAGTAGGTGGGGAGCAGGGTCTCGAGGGGGCCGGCGGCGCCGCGCTCCATCAGCCGGGCGAGGTTCGGCATGCGGCCCGACTCGACCAGGGGGGTGACGACCTTCCAGTCGAGGCCGTCGACACCGATCAGGATCACGCGCGCCACCGGCGGCGTCTCGGGGCCCCGCTCGCACCCGAGCAGGAGCGTCCAGGCCGCGAGGGCGAGCGCGAGGGCGCCCCCCCGCGCGATGCCCGGCGCGAGCCTCTTCCAGGCGCGCCGAGACGCTTGATTCGACGGCGAATTCCCCACCGCCCGGAGCATACCGCGGGCAAGGGACCCCGCCGCGGACGCCGGCGTCCGCGGCGGCGTCGCTATACTCGTCCCGCCGTCACCGGTCGAGGGGGCCGCGAGGCGGCCCGGATCGACCGAGATTCGAGGAGATGCCGGGTGCTCGATCGCTTGAAGGGAGATCTGCGCGTCGTGGCCTGGCCCGAGCACCGGCTGTACTACGTCCGGGTGCCCAAGAGCGGCAACACGTCGATCTCGAAGGCGATCCCCGGCGGCGAGAAGATCCGGGTGCGGAGCGCCGGCCTCGAGCGCCGGCGGCCCGATTGGACGGTCTTCTCCTTCGTCCGAAACCCCTGGTCCCGCTTCGTCTCGACCTACTGCCAGAAGGTCGACCTCGACATGGCGAACCAGAAGAAGATGGTGGACGGGGTCTTCCAGGGCTTCAAGAAGCTGGGGATTCCGGTGCGTCCCGGAATGCCCTTCGAGGAGTTCACCGAGCTCGTCTGCGCGCTCTCCGACGAGGAGACCGACAAGCACCTGAAGAGCCAGTGCTACTTCCTGGTGCGGGAGGGCCGGGTGGTGCCGCCCTTCGTCGGGCGCGTCGAGCGGATGAGCGAGGACTGGAACGGCCTGATGGAGCGCCTCGGGCTCGACTTCCCGATGCTCCACCTGAACCGCACCCGCCACGACCAGGCCAGCGTCTACTTCAAGGACGCCCGGCTGCGGAACCTCGTGGGCGACCGCTACCGCGAGGACGTCGAGCGCTTCGGCTACGAGGCCCCGGACTAGCCCGGAGCGGGAAGGCTCCGAGAGCACGGCGGGGCGCCCGGGTCGGCCCCGGACGCTCCGTCGGGTAGATCGTCGTCTTGCGGCCCGGTGTCCTGACTAGGAGTCCTGGCTGGCGACGCCCTTGCCCTTGATCTTGATCTTCTTGATCGTGTCGCCGTCGACGTCGACCTTGACGCTCTTCAGGCCCTCACAGTCCGTCGCGACCTGCTCGAGCCGGGCGTCGTGGCCGTCGCACTCTCCCTGGGAGTTGTCGTCGCCGACCACGCAGACGCAGTTCTTCGCCGACGCGCTGAACTTGCCCTGATTGGGCGACTTCTTCGTCTTCAGGCTGCCATCGACCTCGGCCTTGTCGCAGGTCAGCCGGGCGATGATGGTTCCAGAGCCGCCACCCGTCCTGACGATGACGTCGGGCGGGCTTTCCTTCCGGGACTGGCTGACCTCGCCCTTGTCCTTCTTGAGCTTGATGCCGTCGGGATGGTTGGATCCGATGATGACCGTCGTTCCGTCGGCCCCGTTGGTCGTACTCGCGGGAGAGCACTCCACGCTGGTGGTCACCCCGGAGGAGGAATTGGCGGACGTCCATTGACCGGTGGCATCGGGCTCCTTCTCGTCCTCGACCTGCCAGAAGCCGTTGGGAACGCCGGTATCGACGAGCACCTCGATGGCGCTCGACGCGCCGGCGAGCAGGGCGAGGCTCGCGCCCGAGAGGCCCGCCACCAGCCAGTGGAGGTTCCGCTTCTTCGAGAAGCTCATGGTGCGATTCTCCTTTCGAGAGAGTTCGAGATCTTGAGGTGCAAAGATTCGAGCGTCGGAGTCGTTCGCCGGGTGCGGGGGGTGGAGCGCGGGAGGAAGGGGACCCGGAAGAGCCGCGCGAACTATGACGCGCGGTGCCGACACGGTCAAGTGAGCGTCCGGTGCCCGACACGCGTCTTGGAGCCGCACGGTCGTGAAGCTTCATGCCCCGCCGCCCGGCGAGGGACCCGGGCGCTAGAAGCCGCGCTCGGCAATGGTCGGGTCCTGGAGGCTGGTGTCGATCTCCTTCACCGGCGTGCGCCAGCCCGGATAGCGCATCTCCAGATAGTCCTCGGGGTCCGCGGGAATCCGGACCTTGCGGCCGCGCCACTCGATCGTCTCGATGCGGTCGTACCACTTGTGATCACCGTGCTTGAGCGCCTTCGAATCGATCCAGCGGTAGCGGTCCCCCACCCGGTACTTGGCGAGCAGATCGATGTGGAAGTTCACCCGGCGCAGCAGGTCGATCGGGCGGTGGACCTCGAGGGACGAGAGCCCGCCGGGAAGCCAGCGGTGGGTGGTGCGCTTGGCGGCCAGCACGTAGCGGGGAAGCCAGCGCGCGCGCAGCTTCGCCACCCGCTCGGCGTACTCTCCGGGAATCGAGAGGTCCGCGTCGTGGTCCCAGGGGATCAGGTCGCCGTCGCGGACGATCCCGAGCAGCGTCCCGTCCTCGAGCCAGTAGGGGATGTCGTGGCGCTCGAGTACGTCGAGGGTGTGGAAGAGCATCCCGACCATCTGCTCGAGGCGCGCCCCTTCGAGGGTCACCTTCGAGCGGACCCGCGGCTTGTGCTTGGGGCGTTCGTAGGCGGGGACGGCGCGGATCACGTCGTCGTCCGGAATCGCGCCGTCCTCGATCTCGGCGATCCAGTCGTCCCGGCGCCGCTTCCAGTCGCCGTAGCGGAAGCTCAGGTAGCGCTCGGTGTCCGAGGGAGCGGGCAGGCGCAGACCGTCGATCTCGACCTCGGAGAGGGTCTCGAAGTGGCGCGAGTCGGCCCACTTGCAGTTGCGGAAGCTCACCCAGTGATGGCGTCCGTCGCGAGGGAACTTGATGCAGAGGTAGGCCTCGACCGGGTCGGCGCGCAGGCGACCCAGAACGTCGCCGATCTCGAGTCCCACCACCTCCGAGTCGACCCAACGGCGTCCCGAGCGGTTGAAGACGCGATTCACTCGAAAACGGCGTCCGAGGTCCTTCGACCAGGCGAGCAGCGCCTCGAGGTGGGTCGCGTCGATGCCGAGGTCCACCCGAGGATGGCTGGCGAGGTGGGTGCCCTCGCGGACCGCGCCGAGCAGGGTGCCCGACTCGAGCCAGTGCGGGATGCCCGCGCGGGAGAGGGATCGGGTCACCCGCTCGAGCCAGCGGCTCTTGCTCGGGGCGCCGGGCGTCCCGGGACCGCTCACGACGGGGCTCCCTCGTCCTTCACGTCGTCGAGGTAGAAGGCGCAGCGCGAGTCGCGCATGCGGCGCTCCAGCGACGCGATCTGATCCGCATCCAGGTACTCGACGTAGCCCCCGACCCGGCCCTTGCGGGTCTTGAACGACTCCTCGTCGTCGGGGTCGCCCGGGCGCATCTGCTTCTTCTGGATGGTTCCGCTCTTCTCCATGGCGCGCATGTTGTCGAAGGCGCCGAAGGCCACGGCTTCGGCGATCACGGCGTCGCTCACCTCGCCGAGCCCGATGAAGTCCACCACCCGGCGCAGCTCCCGCTCGGGCTGCGCGCGCAGATCCTCGTAGCGGACGATCAGCAGGTTCTCGTTTCCGGCGCCCAGGGAGAACCAGAGGTCGTAGTAGCGGAGGAGGGTGTCGAAGGAGCCCACCGGCTCGTCGAGGAACTCCGCGAGGGTTCCGGAGAAGGGCGGGCGCATGCCGCGCTTCGTGCGCTGCATGTACATCGAGACCACGACGTCGCGCGGATCGCGCACGAGCAGCACCACCTTGCGGTGCCTGAAGTACGACACCACCGAGGTGTGGAGCTCGTGGGGGCGCTTGCGTTCGGGCTTGTCGGCGTTCAGCAGGCGGATCTTGGGGACGTCCCGGCGTCCCTCGGCCATGGCCTCGATGGCGACCCAGTCCGCTCCCTCTTCGAGCCCGAAGTGCTGCTGGAGGATCCGGGCGAGCTGCACGCGCATCCAGGTGCGCCCGCACTTGGGAAACGAGATCACGAAGGCATCGACGCTGGGCTCGCAGACGCGGCCGAGGGCGGCGCTCACCAGGGGCGTCTGCCGGGCGACCCGGCGCAGCGGATGGGTGAGATAGCGGCGTCCGAGATCGCGCAAGCGGTGGTCTCCGGAGGCCATCAGGCGCTGTGGTCCGTGCGGAACGGCATCGATGCGGCCCCCCCAGGTGCCCGACGAGATCCTTTCAGATCCCGGGGCCCCCTGCCAGGAAACCCCCGTGAAACCGTCGTGTTGACCCCCCAGGGTCGGCCACCTAGCATCCTCGGCGACTCGGGTGGGTGCGCCCGCTCGGCCGGGCCGCGGTTCTGGAGCGGCGTGTCCGCGATCGGCACCGCCGGAGTCAACCCCCCGAAACAGCTCGCCCGAGCGAAGCGACGGACCGGGATCCGATGTGGATCCGGCGCGGGTCCTGCGCGCGGTCGCTGCGAGGCGACGGGCTCGAGGCGGACCCATGGCAGACGGCGCGAACAGGCAGCAGGCCGGGAAGGCCGCGGCGGCGGAGTCGACGCGACCGCGCGGGGTGATCCTGGGCGCGGGCCGGGGCATCCGGGGCGGCAGGCCGACCGCCCTGGTGCTGACCGACAGCCGCCACCGGGTGCTGGACTGGGTCCTCGACTCCTTCCGCGCGGTCCCCGACGTCGAGACGGTCTTCGTCGGCGGCTACCGGGTGGAGGAGGTGGCCGAGCACTACCCGGCGATCCGCTTCCTCTACAACCCCGACTGGGCCGAGACGGGCCCGGTCCACTCCCTCGGGCTCGCCATGGGTGGAGCGCCGAGGACCACCTACGTGTGTTACTCCGACATCGTGTTCCGACCGGAGCTGATCCGGAACATGGAGCGCCTCGACGCCGATCTGGTCCTCGCCCTCGATACCCAATGGCGCACGCGCTACGAGGGCCGCAGCAGCCGCGATCTGGCGCTGGCCGAGAAGGCGCGGCTCGAGGGCGATCGGCTGCTCGCCATCGGACGCCGGGTGCCCACCGCCGACGCCGACGCCGAGTTCGTCGGGCTGATGAAGCTCTCGCCCGGCGCCTGTGCGGCGGTGAGCGACGCCCTGCGCAACGGCGACTTCGACCGCGGCGCCCGGCTCCCGGACCTGATCCGCCATCTGAGCGAACGCGGCGCGAGCGTCGCCCTCGCCGATGCGCTCGGAGACTGGGCCGAGCTGAACGCGCCCCAGGACCTCGCCCGCTTCGTGCTGGGCACCAAGGCCGAGTCCCTCGAGCGCCTGCGCCCGCTGATCCGCAAGGGGCGGATCGGCCGCCAGGTCTCGTTCACCCACTCGGAGTGGAAGGGCGACCCGGCGCGGCTGCTCGCCCGGGTGCGCGAGGAGTTCGAGGGCAACCCGCTGATCGTGCGCTCCTCGGCGCTCTCCGAGGACTCCTGGCTCCAGTCGGCGGCCGGCGCCTACCAGAGCTTTCTCGGCGTTCCGAGCCTCGACGAGGAGGCGGTGACGAGCGCCGTGGACGCGGTCTTCTCCTCCTATGGGGCCCCCCACCCCGAGGACCAGGTGCTCGTCCAGCGCCTGCTCACCGACGTGTCGATGAGCGGCGTGATCATGACCCGCACCCCGACCCTCGGCGCTCCGTACTTCGTGATCAACTTCGACGCCACCACCGGCAGCACCCGAAGCGTCACCGACGGCTCCGGGGCGGGCATCCGCACGGTGTACGTCCACCGCGACGCCTCGGTGCGCGAGGACCTGCCGCGTCCCCTCCACCACCTGCTCGAGGCCGCGCGGGAGATCGAAGAGCTCGTGGGACACGACTCCCTCGACATGGAGTTCGCCTTCACCGGAACCGACCGGCCCCACATCCTCCAGATCCGCCCCATCGCGGTGAGCCGCCCCGACCAGCCGGTGGACGACGAGAAGGTGGCCGCCGGCATCGAGCGGGCGCGCGTCTACCTGCGTGCGCTGCAGGCGCCGTCGCCGCTGCTCGTCGGGTCGACGACGCGACTCAGCGTGATGACCGACTGGAACCCCGCCGAGATGATCGGCATCAAGCCGCGGCGTCTCGCCTTCTCGCTCTACCGTCGGCTCATCAGCGACGAGCCCTGGGCCGGCCAGCGCGCCGAGCTCGGCTACCGCGACGTCCGCCCCTGCAACCTGATCGTCGACGTGCTGGGCCACCCCTACGTCGACGTCCGCGTGGACTTCAACTCCTGGATCCCGGCGGAGCTTCCGGATCCGCTGGCGGCCCGGCTGGTGGACCACTACCTCGCGCGGCTCGCCCGTCACCCGGAACTCCACGACAAGGTCGAGTTCGACGTCGTGCTCACCTGTCGCAGCTTCGACTTCGCGCAGCAGAGTGAGCGCCTGGCGCGCGACGGCTTCGGCGAGGACGAGATCGCGGCGCTCGAACGCGCGCTCCTCGCCATCACCCGCCGCGGCATCGCGCGCTGCGCCGGGGACCTGGCCGCCATCGACGACCTCGAGGTCCGGCGCCAGCGGATCCTCTCGCTACCGCTGCCGCCCCTCGAGCGCGCCTTCCTGCTCCTCGAGGACGTGCGAAGGGCCGGCGTACCGCTCTTCGCCCATCTCGCCCGCCACGGCTTCGTCGCCGTGGCGTTGCTCCGCTCGCTGCGCGCGATCGGCTGCATCGACGACGCCGAGGTCGAGGCCTTCCAGGCGTCGGTGCGGACCATCCCCGCCCGGATGCACGACCACGCCCTGGAGGTGGGGGCGGGGACGCGCCCCTTCGAGGACTTCGTCCGAAGCTACGGCCACCTGCGTCCGGCTTCCTACGACATCACCTCCGAGTGCTATGCCGCCGCGCCCGAGCGCTACCTCCGCCCGATCGTCGAGGCGGCGAAGCACGCGCCGTCCCCCGCCTCCGGAGGCGGCTGGAGCGAAGCGACCCGCGCCCGGGTGGGTGCGGCGCTCGCCGACGCGGACCTCGGTACCGAGTGCGACGGGCTGCTCGCCTTCATGACCGCCGCCATCGAGGGACGCGAGCTCGGCAAGTTCCAGTTCATGAAGAACGTGAACGGGGCCCTCGAGGCGCTCGCGGAGTTCGGCGCCTCGAACGGCCACTCCCGCGAGGACATCGCCCACGTGCGCATCGAGGACCTGCTGAGCCTGCGCGGGGCCGCGGCCGAGGAGGTCTCCTATGCCCTGCGCCGGATGGTGCGGCGCGGCCGCGAAGAGCACTACGTCACCCAGGCGGTGTGTCTCCCGGCCCAGATCGCCGACGAGCGCGACCTCCTGGGCTTCGAGCAGGTGGCCTCGGAGCCGAACTTCATCACCCGCAAGAAGGCGCGGGCCCGGGTGCTCGCGCTGGACGGCGAGTCCGGCGCCGACGTCGATCCCGCCGGTCGCATCGTACTGATCCCCCACGCCGATCCGGGCTACGACTGGATCTTCTCCCGCGGCATCGCCGGGCTCGTCACCATGTACGGCGGCGTCAACTCCCACATGGCGATCCGCGCCGCGGAGTTCGAGCTGCCGGCGGCGATCGGGGTCGGCGAGCTGCTCTTCGACGAGGTGAGCCGCGCCGACCTGCTGGACCTCGACTGCGAGAGCCGCAAGATCCGGGTCGTCCACTAGCCCATGCTCCGCGTCGGAATCACACAGAGGGTCGAGGTGCTCGAGGATCGCGACGAACGGCGCGACGCCCTCGACCAGGCCTGGGCGCCCCTTCTCGAGGGAGCGGGTCTCGTGGCCGTCCCGATCCCGAACCGGGTGGCCGACGTCGCCGGGTTCATCGAGGGGCTCGGCCTGGCCGGGGTGATCCTGAGCGGGGGCAACGACCTCGTCTCGCTCCCCGGCGCCACCCACACCGCGCCGGAGCGCGACGCGCTCGAGCGGGCGATCCTCGAGCGCTCGGCCGAGACCGGGCTTCCGGTCTTCGGCGTGTGCCGGGGGCTCCAGCTGATGGTCGTCCACCACGGCGGCCGCGTGACGCCGGTCGCCGACCACGTGCGAACCCATCACCCGGTGAAGCGCGAGGACGTGGGATTCCTCGAGCTCGACGCCCGCGATCGCGTCAACTCCTTTCACGACTGGGGCGTGCGGGCCGAGGACGTCGGCTCCGTCCTGCGCATCGCCGCCCTCGCTCCCGACGGCTCGGTCGAGGCGCTGCGCCACCCGGAGCTGCCCCAGGCGGCGATCATGTGGCACCCCGAGCGGGGACCCACCGATCCGCGCGACGCGGCGCTCCTGGCCCGCTTCTTCGGAGCCCCCGGTTGAGGGCCGTCATCCTGGCGGCGGGGGAGGGCCGGCGTCTGCGCCCCCACACCCTCGATCGTCCCAAGTGCATGGTCGAGCTCGCCGGCGCACCGCTGCTCTTCCACCAGCTCGCGACCCTGCGCGGCGCAGGCGTCGAGGACGTCACCCTGGTGACGGGCTACCGCGCCGATCGCCTCGAGGCCCTCGGGCTTCCCACGCGCCACAACCCGGCCTTCGATCGCACCAACATGGTGGCGTCGCTGATGTGCGCCGCGGACCTCCTCGACGGCGGAGACGACGTGCTCATCGCCTACGCGGACATCGTCTACGAGCCCCGGGTGCTCGAGCCGCTGCTTCGCTGCCCCTCCGCCCTCGCGATCTCCATCGACACCGGGTGGCGTCGGCTCTGGGCGCTCCGCCTGGAAGACCCGCTCGAGGACGCCGAGACCCTGCGTCTGTCTCCCGAGGGCGACGTCCTCGAGCTCGGCAAGAAGCCCGTGAGCCTCGACGAGATCGAGGGGCAGTACATGGGGCTCATCAAGGTGTCGGCGTCGTTCGCGCCCCGGCTGGTGGAGGCCCATGCACGCCTGGATCCCGGCGCGCTCCATGACGGCAAGGACCTCGCCAACATGTACATGACGAGCTTCCTGCAGCACCTGATCGACGGCGGTCAGGCGCTGCGCGCGGTGCCCGTCGACGGCGGCTGGCTCGAGGTCGACAGCGACCGCGACCTCGCGATCTACGCCGGGCTGGCGGAGCGGGGCGAGCTCGCCGCGTTCTACCGGGCGCCCAAGCCCGCGGACCTCGCGCCGCCCCGGGGCTGAGCCTCGGCGTCTGGACCGGATGGGTCGATCGAGGCACCCTGTCCCTCCGTTCGCTCGTTCGGTCGCTCCGCTCCGTCTCCCGATCCCGGAGGATCCATGGCCGCGCTCGATTATCTTCCCTTCGACGCCGACAACCACTACTACGAGGGGCTCGACGCCTTCACCCGCCACGTGCCCCGCGAGATGCAGCCTCGCTGCGTGCAGTGGGCCGAGATCGAGGGGCGCAAGTACCACCTCGTCGGCGGCCGGGTCTCCCACGCCGTCGCCAACGCGACCTTCAATCCGATCGCCAGGCCCGGCGCCCTCCACGACTACTTCCGCGGCAACCCCGACGGTCGCAAGCCCCACGAGCTGCTGCGCGACCGCGAGCCGATCCCCGACCACTACCTCGGCTCCGAAGCCCGGCTGAAGGTGCTCGACGAGCAGGGGCTCGAGGCGATCTGGCTCTTTCCGACCCTCGGCGTCCTCTACGAGGAGCTGCTCAAGGGCGATCCCGAGGCCGTGATGCTCACCTTCCGCGCCTTCAACCAATGGCTCGACGAGGACTGGGGCTTCGCCTACCGGGACCGGATCTTCGCGGCCCCGTACCTCTCGCTCGCGCGGGTGGACGGCGCGGTGGAGGAGCTCGAGCGCGTGCTCGCCCGCGGCGCCCGGGTGATCGTGATCCGACCGGCGGCGGTCTGGACCGATCACGGCCCGCTCTCCCCGGGCGATCCCTTCTTCGATCCCTTCTGGGCCCGGGTGAACGAGGCGGGCATCACCACGGTGATCCACGCGGGTGATTCGGGGTACAGCTCCCAGGGCTACGCCCGCGACGGCTTCGGGGCGAGCTTCAAGGGCGGCGGCGGCAGCATGCGGCCCTCGATCAAGGCGTGGAACATCGAGCGCGCCGCCCTGGACTTCCTCGCCACCATGGTGTTCGACCGCCTCTTCGAGCGCTTTCCGAACGTTCGCATCGCGTCGGTCGAGAACGGCTCGGAGTTCCTGCCGGATCTCTTCCGCAAGCTGCGCTCCACCGCCGCGAAGGTGCGCGGCTACTTCGACGACGATCCGGTCGAGACCTTCAAGCGTCACGTCTGGATCAATCCCTTCTGGGAGGACGACGTGAAGGAGGTCGTCGAGACCATGGGGCCCGATCGGGTGATCTTCGGCTCGGACTGGCCCCACATCGAGGGCATGCCGAAGCCCCTCGACTACATCGAGGAGCTCGCGGGGTTCGATGCGGCGACCCAGCGGCGGATCCTTCGCGAGAACGCAGTCGAGCTGAATACGCCCGTCGGCTGACCGCTCGGGTCCATCTCCGCACGGGAGACGGAGCCGTCCCGCGCACCGGGATCAGTCGGTCTGGAGCAGGGCGCGGTCGAAAATCGTGTCCTCCCGGTACTCCCCCGTCGCCAGGCGCAGCGACTTCTCCGTCACCCGCCGGCTCTCCCGGTCGACGACCACCCGGATCAGATCGCTGCGCAGCTGTCTCCCGCGCAGGGTCAGGAGGTCCTCGGTCCCCGACGAGGGCGCCATGTTGACGAGGCTCTCGATCACCACCCGGATGAAGCGCACCGGGAGCTCCTCCCGGAACTCTTCCGGCTCCTCGAAGGGATCGAAGAAGAAGCGCAGGGGGCCGAGGAGGAAGCCGGGTCCGGGACCCGGGACGAGGAAGGTCGGGAGCAGGATCCGGAAGTCGGTGGACCGGTGGTGCTCGGACTCGTACTCGAAGACCTCGTCCTCGGGAGTGAAGCGGATCCGGTCCGGCGGGCCGAGCTTGGCGAGCACCTCGCTCCGCCCGTCGTCGCGCAGCGCGATGCGCCGGTAGAGGTCGGGCGTCACGTGGGCGTTGTCGTCGATGCGTCCGACGTGGAGGCCGCAGCCCGCGAGCAGCAGCGCGGAAGCGCTCGCGACGAGCGCCCGGCTACTCGCCGCCGCTCTCATCGGACGCCGGGGCGGGCTCGTCTTCGCCCCAGGGGGCTCCGTAGCGGGGCAGATCCATGTCGAGGCGCCAGGCCACGTCCTGCACGACGCCGGCGTCGTCGAAGAACACCACGACGAGGTCCTTGTTGGAATCGGTTCGCGCCGTGGAGAAGAGGATGATGGTGAAGAAGGTCGTCTTGCGGCGCTTGCGCTCGTACTGGTACGCGCGCTCGAAGAGGGGGTCGTGCTCGAGGTTCGAGTAGATGATCTTGTCCGGGGCGCCGAGCAGGCGCGAGACCCCCTCCCGGGTGGTGGTGCCGGGAACGATCCGAGCGACGGCCTCGTCGCCGATCGCGGTGCCCTGGGTGGTCTGGGCCAGGACGCATCCCTGGAGTGCGAGCGCCAGCGGGAGGCAGGCCAGGATCGGGAGGAGCGGCCGCCGCCGTCCGCCGACGGAGCGTTGCGTGTCCGACGGAGGACTCGAGCCGGGCGCGGCGTGGCGATCGGGGTGCGGCACGGAGTGGGAGGCAATGTAAGGACTCGAATCTGGCGTGTCGACTCTCTCCAGCCGGGACGCCGGCTCGGGTAGAATGGGACCCACCGCACGGGGAACGGCATGGCACGGGACGTTGGCGGAACTCATCGCGTCGGCCCCGAGGCGCTCGCGCGCTTTCGAAGCGAGCAGCTCAAGCGTCGGATCGCGACCCTGGTGGTGCTGCTCGGTCCCGATACCGGCCTCCGGATCCCGATCGACACCCCGGAGCTGGTGATCGGCCGCTCCTCCGAGGCGGACTGGGTGCTCCACGACCACGAGATCTCGCGTCGCCACCTGGCCCTCGAGTCGGACCCGGTGCGCGGCCGCTATCGGCTGCGGGACCTGGGGAGCACCAACGGCACCCGGGTGAATCTCGAGGCGATCTCCGAGGTCGACCTGAAGCACGGCGACAAGATCTTCTTCGGGAGCAGCGTGCTCCGCTTCGGCTTCGAGGACGAGATCGATTCGGAGCACGCCAGCGAGCTGCAGCGCATCGTCTTCACCGACGATCTCACGGGCCTGGTGGTGTGGCGGCACTTCCGCCAGCGCCTGGCCACCCAGCTCCAGCGCGCCTCCGAGACGGGGACGTCGCTGGCGCTCCTGATGATGGATCTCGACGGACTCAAGGGGGTGAACGACCGCCACGGCCACGCCGCGGGAGCGTCGGTGATCGCCGAGGCGGGGCGCATGATCGGGGCCCACGTCGTCGGTCGGGGAGAGGCGTGCCGCTTCGGCGGCGACGAGTACGTGGCGCGCCTCGACGGCTTCGACCTCGACGCCGGCTGCGCCGAGGCGGATCTCCTGTGCGCGGCGATCCGCGCCCACCCCTGGCGCTACGAGGGGCACGACCTCTCGATCTCGATCTCGATCGGGGTCGCGACCCATCCCGAGTCGGCCGACAACCTCGACGCCCTCTGTCGCGCTGCGGACGAGGCGCTCTACCGCGCCAAGGCAAAGGGGCGCGACTGCGTGAGCCGCTGACCCGCCGGCGCTTCGGAGCGGGCGGGCTTCAGGGGGAGGTCCGCGGATCCGCGGTCTCGTCGGAAACGCGAAGCGTCGCGCCCTCGCGCACGTCCGCGTCCGATACCGAGGCCCGGAATACGCGTTCGCCCACGTGGATGCGGTACGGCTCCAGGGCCCG
>Ga0055452_10000261_pt1 | contig 13422 bp, 9 predicted proteins | sample China_Galinas_PW_6_FD_57735 | JGI IMG/M metagenome (GOLD analysis project Ga0055452, IMG submission 57735) | Wetland microbial communities from San Francisco Bay, California, USA, that impact long-term carbon sequestration - China_Galinas_PWC_D2 | ecosystem: Environmental > Aquatic > Marine >... | reverse complement strand
TCGAGTCCGCGTTTCGCCTCCGGCTTCCTTTAGATCCCACCTCACGACGGGCACCCTTGCCTTCGGCTCGTGGTTCCGGTCATCACGGCCCACAGTAGACTTCCACCTGCAAGAGCCGCGCCATGCCTGGCACACAATGAATAGCGGGTCGGAGGACAAACCCCCGACCCGCCATCGCACCCCCGATTGTTCGGTTACCCCCGTAATCGCTCCCAATCAGTTCGCTTACAGTAATGACAAGATCTGCGCCGCCTGCTGATTGGCAACGCCCAGCAACGCCACGCCGGATTGAATGAGAACCTGCTGCCGGTTCAGGTCAGCGGTGGCGACGGCAAAATCCGTATCGCCGATGGCAATGGCCGCATCCGTCAGGCCCGTCTGTGCCGCCTGCAGTGAATTGATGGCACTGCCTACCTGGAATTTCTGGAATCCACCGATTCGACCCTGCGTGGAGGCGAGCTGCGAGATGGCCGACCGCACCGAATCCAGTGCGCCAGCCACGTCGGTTCGCAGGTCCACCGCACCACCGGAACGAAGCTCGGACAGTTTGGCCGTTCCGTTTCCGCCGCCCAGGTTGTAGGAGGCGAGCGAGTCAATGCCGATGGTGGCGCGTGTGCTGCTGGTCGTGCCGAGTTGGAATGTAGCACCGCCCGCGGCCTTGACCGTGAACGACCCGGTCGTGGATGCCGTGGCGCCCGAACCGAACGCCTCCGCCAGTGTGAAGCCCAGGCTCAGACCGTTGGCGCTGTACACGACGTCGAGTCCGTCGGTGCCGGCTGTTTGGCCGTTGATGGTGATGTTCGCGTCGACCCCCGAGGTCTTGCTGACCGCGGTAATATCATTGGTCGTGTCACCGTCGCTCGTGGCCGTACCGTACGAGTCGTTGATAGTCCCTCCGGAAAGCACCGACACGCTTATGAACGAATCCTTGCCGTATGTCGTCGAACTCAGGTCGATCCCGGTGGCCGTGGCCATCGCCGACACACCCGTCTGGTCCTTTGCCGCGTTGATGGTGGAAATCACCTGTGCCTGTGTCTGGGCACTGACGATGGTCAGATTCGCAGTGCCGAGAACGCCGGCGATCAACACTTGACTGGCGCCGCTTGTACGTGTGGTCGCCGCGCCGTCCAGGCCTGCGAGCGTGGCCGTCGCCGTCTGTGCGGACGCCACACGCGAGATATTCAATGTCGTGTCCGAAGTGACCTGGCTTCGGGAGAAGACACGCAAGTTTTCCACCGTGGTGTTGCTCACGCCGGTGGTCTGGATCGCAAAGCTGCCGTCCAGCAGTCGTTTCCCGTTGAAGTTTGTCGTATTGACGATTCGGTCGATGGCGGCCAGCGCGTCGTCGATCTGCGCCTGGTTGGCGGCCACCTCCGAATCTGTCAGGTTGGCGTCGCTGGCGGAGGCTTGCACGAGCGTCTGGATTTCACCCAGCAGATTGGAGACCTCACCAAACGCCTGATCGGCCACGGTGAGCATGGAATCCGTCCGCTGGTTATTGACCAGCGAGGACTCGACCGCTCGCAGCTCCGCGTTAATGCCCTGCAAGGCGATCAAGCCGGCAGGATCGTCCTTGCCGGAGTTGATTCGCTTACCGGTCGTCAACTGCTTGAAAGTCGACGCCTGTTGGGCGGACTGCTGATTCAAAATGTTCAGCAGCGACATCGTACTTGTGTTTCGAATCGTAATTGCCATTTCGGTGACCCTTTGGTAGCTATCCTAACGGAGACGACGGTACGCCAACTCTACTCGGTTGAAACGTAGGATATAAAAAACGGAGACGCCAAATGACGGAGTTGATTTTCGTATGCAAATCGCGTTCTTGCACGCGAAAACGTCTCGCGCCGGTCAAGTTTCTCTCCGCAACGCCAGGTCCGGTTTCCGGTGATTCGGTACGCGGACGAGGAATGTGCTTTGCCGGCGCAATGGATGGGAGGGCACGGAGATCGGAAATCGGACCGAAAACTGCTGCCTGTATGACCGTGCGGTATTGGTGAATGCCGGCGTGCGGACATCGCGACGGCAGTCGAGGAGGAAGCGTCAGCGTCCCGTGGCAGACCGAACATCGCGTACCAGGTCGACGCACGCCTGCTCGACGGCGCGCACCCAGTCCTCACCATATTTAGCGCGAGCTTCATCCTGCTGGTAGGCATAAATGACGCTGCGTGACGCGGTGACGACGGCACCGGTGCCGTCCGGTTTGAAACAGCGGGCGACTTCATCTTTGGTCCGTCCCTGCGCGCCGAACCCGGGGACAAGAAAGATGCAATGCGGCATCATGGTCCGGATGCGTTCAGTGGACTCCAAATCGCGGGGCGAGACGACGGCGCCGATGCAACTATAGCCCGATGTGCCAATAAGTGACTCATCGGCAGCCCATCCCTCCACGATCTGCGCCACCCTTTCACAGAGCTTCTCGCCGTCCGATAGCGTCAAGCCCTGTACCTCGGCGGCGGACTCGTTGCTGGTCTGTACGAGTACGAACAGCCCGCCGCCTGACTCGCGTGCCAGGTCCACGAAGGGGCGGATGGCGTCATAGCCGAAATAGGGATTTACCGTGACGGCATCAGGGGTCACGATTTCGTTCATCATCGGGTCGGCAGCGATTCCCAACTGGGCGAAGGCATATTGAGTCGTGGAATGTCCGATATCCGCTCTCTTGACGTCGCCGATGACGATCATGCCCGCCTGCGACGCCTGACGTACAAGTTCGTGGTAGGCGCGAATGCCGGGCGCGTAGTACCGCTCGAAGAACGCGATGTTGATCTTGATGATGGGCACGTGCGGCGCGATGACGCTGATGACTTCTCGCCCGTAGGTCAGGATGGCGTCGGCGGCTTTGGCTACATTCTCGGAAGTTCGAATGCGCGCATCAAAATCCGAATCGATCCCCACGGACTTGAGCACCGTCGGCGGCAAGCGCTCCAGCAGTGGGTCGAGGCCTACGCATGCAGGTACGCCTTTCTCCTCCACGGCACGAACAAGACGATCGGCAAAATGGTCTTTCACAACGGACCCCCGGATCGACAGTTTTTCTACGGCGGTCCGCGGCAGACCACCGGTCTTGTCGAGACTATAAAGAGGTCATCATCCCAACGCAATCAGCACAAAACCGGCTCATCGGCATGCTCACGGCGCATAAACGCTGTTGTCCTTGACAAACGCGGCACAGGCTTCGGACAATAACGCGATATGGGTGCCTCTCCCGGAAAAGGAAAGCCAAAGAAAGGGAAGAAGGTCCGCGTGGCCTTTCGTCAGAATCGGTCCAAGCCGCCGCGGCAGAATGACTGGACGCGGCGGGCACGAGAGGCCGACGCCAACGAAATCGACGCCCATGCCTCCGAGAATCTCACCGCTAAGGGCGACCTCACGCGGCAGCGTACCATTATGCTTCACGGCGATGACGGCTTCCCGCCGGAGCTTACTGCCGGTGTGGTCGTCACCATGCGCGGGCTCTACGCGGATGTCGACGCCGCGACCGGTGTCATACCCTGCACCGTCAGCCGCGTACTGCGGACGAGGCTTATCCAAGAGCGCCACCCGGTGGCAGTCGGTGACCATGTCGGGTTTCGGCTCGAGTCCAGCGGGGATGACCGGACGGAAGAAGGGATGATCGAATATGTCGCGCCGCGCCATGGAGAATTGCGCCGTCTCTCGGGTCGTCGCGTGCATACGATTGTGGCGAACGTCGATCAGGCGATCATTGTGACCTCGGCCGCCAAGCCCTATCCCAAACCGCACCTGATCGACCGATACATCGTGGCGTCACTGGCGGGTGGCATCACACCGATTATTTGTATGAACAAAGTCGATCTCGATGAGAGCGGCGAGTCGCGCATGGTGCTTGAGCGATACGCCAATCTGGATACGACCGTGCTCGAGACCAGTGCAGAGACCGGATTCGGTATTGACGCGTTGCGCAGGGCGCTGGCCGACAAATCGACCGTGATCGTCGGGCAATCGGGCGTGGGCAAGAGTTCCCTGCTGAACGCCGTGCAGCCCGGGCTCCGCTTGCGTATCGGTGATATCAACGAACAACTCGAAAAGGGCAGGCACACGACGACGACGGCTAGCTTGATCCGGCTCGATCTCGGGGGCTATGTTGTGGACACCCCCGGAATACGCTCATTCGATCTGACGACGGTACCGCGTCACGAATACGAGGCGTACTTCCTCGAGTTTGCGGACCACATCGCGCACTGCAAATTCGCGGACTGCACGCACATTCACGAGGCCGAATGCGCAGTCATCCAAGCCGTAGAAGATGGAAAGGTCCATCCGGATCGGTACGAAAGCTACGTGCGCATATTTGAAGAGCCCTCTGCGATGTCGTAGGACGCGCCTCATTGCCGCCCACCGGGGGTCGCAGAAAACGACCGTATCGATTCCAGGCGCCTTGCATTCCCAGGCGCGGATCGCGGTCGAGATCGCGACCCCTTTTGCCGTCCCACTTGCGTTCTCGCGGGTCACTTCGGTATCATTAACGTACTAATGCTTGAACGGGCCCTTGCCTTGTTGGTGTTCTGCTGGAGGGATCATGTGCCGAGAATTTGATCAGGAATGCGGCCACGATTCGCGTACGGCTCGCTCTCCAGGCCATGGGGGGCGGTGGTCGCGCCCGGGGATCTTGATCGCAGGCTTGGCGGCCGTGCTCTGGCTTCTCTTTCGGTCCGGTAGCAAGCCCAGCCGCCTGTCCTATCCCTGCCAGCAAACCGCGCTGGCCTCGGCGACCGCGGCGTTTGGCATCCCCCTCGTCATGCTGCTGCTCGCGCTGCGCAGAAAGGCGTCGACACCGCAAGGTGCGGCCGCCGTCCTGCTTGTGGCGGGACTTGTGGTGGCCGCGAGCCTCGCCGGGTTTGCGGCCGCGTCTTGGGATGACGCGTACGGTGCATCCCGCGTCGCGCCGCCTGAAGATTATTCGCCGGCCGTCTATGTTGTATCCGATGTCCGTGGCATCGCGCCCGGGCGATTCGGCGGCGTCGACGACCTCATTACCCTGATGGGCGTGAGTGGTCGCAAGTGGTACCGGACGGACACCCCCTCCCTGATCGGTGGTGCCGATGGGATCGTCGCGCGTGATTCCGTCGTGCTTCTGAAAATTAACGCGCAATGGGCCGAGCGCGGTGGTACGAACACCGATTTGCTGCGCGGCGTCATTCGCGGAATCGTCGAACACCCCGACGGTTTTGTCGGCGAGGTCGTTGTGGCGGACAATGGGCAGGGGTATGGCGATCTCAATCGCACGCAAAACAACGCCGAGGATCATTCACAATCTACCCTCGACGTCGTGGGCGACTTCGCAACCGAAGGTTGGCGGGTGTCGGCCCGGCTATGGGACGGCATACGTTTTGTATCTGTTGGCGAGTGTACGGACGGCGATTTTGCTGACGGATATGTCGTCAACGCTGCCTACGACGCACAGACACAGGTGAAGGTGTCCTATCCGAAATTCCGCACGGCTTTCGGCACCATCGTGAGCTATAAGTTCGGCGTCTGGGAATCACTGAGGCAGGATTATGACTCGGACCGGCTCGTCGTCATCAACATGCCGGTGTTGAAGACGCATTCGATCTATGCCGTCACGTCCGCCGTCAAGAACCACATGGGCGTGGTGACGAACAGCCAGTCGACCAGCTCCCACGCTGCGGTGGCGCGCGGCGGCCTGGGGTCGTTGTTGGCCGAAGTGCGTATGCCGGACCTGACGATCCTCGACTGCATCTGGGTACTGGCACGTCCGGGACGAGGCCCCAGCGCTTCCTACGATCAGGTGACGCGTACAAACACGATTATGGCCTCCACGGATCCGGTGGCACTCGACATCTGGGCCGTCAAGAATCTGCTCATGCCGGAGATTATCGCCAACGGGTATCAACCGTCTGATTACCACAACACCCAGAGCCCCGACAATGCCGCCAGCACGTTCCGCCAATATCTCGATCGTTCGATGAACGAAATCCTACTGGCTGGTATCGACGTGACGAATAATCCCCAATCGATCACGGTTCACCGATGGGGCGGCGATGCCGATTTCGACGGCGACGTGGATGCGGATGACATTCAATACCATCCGAACTGCATGGATGGCCCGAACACGTCGCTCGCGGTGGGCTGTGACGTATTTGACTTCGATGGCGATGCGGACGTGGACTTAGACGACGCGGCCGACCTACAGCGCGTGTACACCGACTCTCTGAACTAAGAGCCTATCCCAGATACTCCATCAGGGTGCCGCTGGCGGCTCGTCCGCCAGTGCCGGCCTGCGACCGTCGCCCGATTTTGAGATGGGCTCCAAATACGATTCACTCAGGCTTCGTCATCCGCATGGCGTCGAGCGCCTTGGCGAGTTCCTCGGGCGGCAGGACCTTCATTTCCTCCGCCACTTGGCGCACGGTCTTGCCGGTGGCATAGGCTTCTTTGGCGATGGCGGCGGCTTGGTCGTAGCCGATGATCGGCGCCAGTGCCGTACACATGGCCAGCGACCCTTCGATCAACGCCGCGGCGCGCTCCTCGTTCACCTCGATACCGTCGACGCAGCGTTCGGTGAATACCCTTACACCATTGGAGAGGATTCGGATCGACTCCAGCAGGTTGTGGGCCATGAGCGGCATCATGGTGTTGAGTTCGTAATGTCCGTCGCGACACGCCAGCGTGATGGCGAGGTCGTTGCCGATCACCTGCGTGCAGACCTGGATCAACATCTCGCACATGACCGGGTTGACCTTACCGGGCATGATGCTGCTGCCGGGTTGGGTGGACGGCAACTTGATTTCGCCGATGCCGCACCGCGGTCCGCTGGCGAGCATGCGAAGGTCATTGGCGATCTTGGTGAGCGACACGGCGGTGGTCTTGATCTGTCCGCTCGCCTCGCACACGGCGTCCTTGGCGGCCTGTGCTTCAAAGTGATCCTCAGCCTCGACGAATTCGATATCCGTGGCCTTCGTGAGTGCCGCCGCCATACGCTTCCCGAATTCCGGGTGGGTGTTGATGCCGGTACCGACGGCCGTACCGCCGAGCGGCAACTCGCGAAGGGCACGCACCGCCTTCGTGACACGAATCGTGCCCAGCTTGGCCTGCCTTGCGAATCCCGCGAACTCTTGACCCAGGCGCACCGGCGTGGCGTCCTGCAAATGCGTACGTCCAATCTTGACAACCTTGTCGAAGGCCTCAGCTTTCTTTTCGAGGGCCCTGGCGAGGATACCGAGTTGTGGGCGGAGGTTCGGCTGAATCGCCTCGGCCACCGCAATGTGGATAGCGGCGGGGATAACGTCGTTGGAGGATTGTCCCATATTGACGTGGTCGTTGGGGTGGACCGGGTCGCGCGATCCGATCGTGCCGCCCGCCAGCTCGATCGCACGGTTGGCGATCACCTCGTTGGCGTTCATGTTGGTGCTGGTGCCGGAGCCGGTCTGAAAGACGTCGAGGACGAAATGGTCGTCGAGCTTGCCGTCGGCGACCTCCTGTGATGCCTGGACGATCCAGGCCGTGCGGTCTTCGTCCAGTTTTTCCAACTCGCGATTGATTTCGGCGGCACAACGCTTGATAAGTCCCAACGCACGGATAAGCGGACGCCCCAAGCGGTAGCCGCTGATCGGGAAGTTCTCGACGGCGCGCTGGGTCTGCGCGCCCCAATACGCTTCGGACGGGACCTGGATTTCACCCATGCTGTCTTTTTCGGTGCGGGTCGTCATTTTGCTCGGCATCTCCACTTGGCATTGCAATTGCTTACCGAACGGCAGGAGAATTGTAGCCTTCCGGTCGCCGCGCGGGTAGACGGGGCTTCATTCGGCCCTCAGGCGCGGCGCTGTTGTCAAGGAGCCCTCGTTACGCATAATACGGGAATTCGATAAAGATGAAGGAGAGGTCGCAAGAAGCGAGGAATCCGATGCCGGACATCACGCCGCACGTCTTGGAGTTGATCAAGTCGGCTTCGACGAGCTTATCACCCGATGTCGAAGTCTCCTTAACCCGAGCTACCAAGGAAGAAGAAGAGGGATCGGCCGCTCAGAACGCGTTGTTCACCATTTTGAACAACGTCAGCATGTCGCGCGCCACCGGTCGGCCGATATGCCAGGATACGGGTACGCCGATTTTCTATGTTTGGTATCCCGAAGGTCGTTCGCAGCGGCGCTTGCGCGAGGAGATTCAGGAAGCCGTGCGCATCGCCACGGAGAAGTCCTACCTGCGGCCCAACGCCGTCGAGGCACTCTCCGGAAAGAACAGCGGCGACAATTTGGGCGACGACTTCCCGACGATCCACTTCGATGAGTGGGACCAGGACCATCTGAAGATCGGCTTGATGCTAAAGGGCGGCGGGTCGGAGAACTGCGGCGCGCAATATACGATTCCCTCGCCGGAGTTCCCGGCCGCACGCGATCTGTCCGGGGTCCGTCGCGCCGTGCTGGATGCCGCGTGTAAAGCACAGGGTCTCGGCTGCGCGCCCGGTGTGTTCGGTGTGGGCGTCGGCGGGGATCGCGCCACCAGCATGATCAAGGCCAAGGAGCAGCATTTCCGTCCCCTGGGGGATCACAACAAGGACCCCGAACTCGACATGATGGAGAAGAGGCTGCACAAGGAAATCAACGAGTTGGGGATAGGCCCGATGGGCTTCGGGGGCAAGACGACGGCGCTGGGTGTGAAGATCGGCCAATTGCACCGCGTGCCGGCGTCGTTCTTCGTGTCCATTGCCTATATGTGCTGGGCGGACCGTCGCAAGATCATGACGCTGCGGAACGGTTCGCCGACGATCGAATCACCCTAGTGCTTCGTCGCATGTGAATTGATGGGTGGCATGGTCCACGCGAAGCGTGGCCATGATTAGCAGCATTGGGTGCCCACGAGACCCACGGGCAAGCTGTCGCTTGCCCATGCCACCCGTTCGTGAGGGGGTTGCCGCAGATCCAGTCGTGTGCAGGCGGCCAAAGTGGAGGCAAACAAGAATGCCGGCGAAACTGACGGTTCCGATTCCCGAAAAAGACGTGCGAGCGCTCAAGGTCGGTGATCAGGTGTTGGTCAGCGGGGTGATCTTCACCGCGCGGGATGCCGCCCACAAGTACATGATGGAAAACTTCATCAAGGGCGACTGTCCGGCGTCGGAGCGGGAGACGTACGACGTCCTCAGGGAGGGGCTGAAGGGATCCGTCATCTACCACTGCGGTCCGGTGGTCAAGAAGCACGACGACGGGCACTACGAGTTTGTGGCCGCCGGTCCGACCACCAGCATTCGCGAAGAACCCTATCAGTCCGACGTCATGGGTCACTTCGGCGTGCGCGCGGTCATCGGTAAGGGCGGCATGCGCGACAAGACGTCGGCCGGCTGCAAGGAACATGGCGCCGTCTATTTGCACGCCATCGGCGGAGCGGCCACGCTCATCGCCGAGTGCTGCAAGGAGGTACTCGACGTCTACAAGCTGGATCTCGGCGTGCCCGAGGCGTTCTGGCAGATCCGCGTCGAAGACTTCCCCTGCGTCGTCACCATGGACACCCACGGCGGCAGCCTGCACGCCAAGGTCAAGGCGGATTCCGAAGCCAAGCTACAGGAACTCCTTGCTTCTACCTGACCGCGGCCACCCATCCATCAGCCCATTCAGAATCGTAGGCCCCGCCGTGCGCAGAGCTGCCGGTGTGCCGCTGCTCTGCGAGCAGTGTTTTTCGAAGCTGTTCGACATGGCCCTGTTGGAAGGCACCGGCACACCGGTCATACACCCCATCCGCCCGTACCGCAGACATCCCTGCCTGCTCCTGCGGAGAGCAGAAAAGCATTTGGCAGCGACCGGCCGGATCGGCCGCCATCCCTTGATGCAGGCAAGGATGCCTGCGGTACGACGCGGCAACGAATCATCGGTGGTACTTGCGCCGACACATTCTGAGAGAGGGTAGGGCGTTCGTGGCACGATGGAAATGCCTCGACAAGACCGACGTGGGACGTCGTCTCGGTGGACCGTGCCCTGGTGGTCACCGGTCCTTCGGGCAGACTCGGACGGGATTTGATCGTCAAATCCGGATTTCACGCTGCGGGCCCGACGGAATGATGCCCTCCGTGAATCCCGTAGGGTGCGACCCGGTCGCACCATCGTTCGTCGTATGTGACAATATGAAGGCACAGCGCGAGAGCGGTGGCATAACGGAAATCACCTCGTCGACGACGACCGAACGAAAGTCCGGGTCCCTAAGCCTGAATCCCCGATGGGTCCGAGCACGACAGTGGGGTTCACGTCAGGCCAACGCGGGAATCGACATCCCACGTCTGAAGACGCCCGCCATCCGTGCATTCGAAAGGCCGATTCCGCCGGGATTGCCGCGTCTCCGGCCGGCGCTTGGAGCCACGTGCGTGACAAATGTGTACAAAACTGGCGGCTGGCATTTCGGCGGGGAATCCGCTAGATTACACCGTTCTTCAGGACGCCACCGGCGGGGGGGACTCTTGGATCATACCCGAAGGTGGGGACCCAACCGGCATTTGTAGATATGAGGTGATTATCGCATGAGCAAACAACCCGAACGACTGTTCACAGCCCTGTGCATCATCGCTGTCGGCTTCGCCGCGCAATCGGTGCAGGCCGGGCCGCCCAAACCCGCGACGGCAGATGAGATCAAGGCCAAGTTGGAAGCCGCAGGCGACGCCGACGACTTCAAGGACGCCGATCTCGTGTACGTACTCGACGAGGCCGACATCTTCGTCCAAGAGAGCGGACTGGCTACCACCGAAGCCTGTCAGGTGATCAAGATCCTCACCGACGCCGGTGTCAAGGAGAAGTCCGTGCTGCGCTGGAACTTCGATCCGGACACCTATCGCGTCACTATCAAAGGCGTGCGCATCCACCGCAAGGACGGCGAGGTAGAAGAGGTCAGCCTCGACAACCTGGTCAGTCATCCTTCGGCGCAGCACATGATCTACTGGGGGGGCACGCAACAGCTATTGTCGCTGCCGCACCTTTACGTCGGCGATGCCCTCGAGATTCGCACCAGCAAGATCGGCTTCAACATTGCCTATCTGAGTGATTCGGGTTCCGGTGCCGCCGGGTCGGCCGCTGGTGAACTCATCCCGCCGATGGAGGGCGAGTGGTATGAGGTCACGCTCTTCCAGGGCCATGATCCCATTATCGAAAAACGCTACAGTGTACACATGCCCAAGGACATGCCGGTGCAGTACGAAGTCTACAACGGCGCGTTGAAGTCCTCCCTATGGTTTGGCGATGACACGCTGGTCTACACCTGGTACGCCAAGGACGTGCCGGCGGTCAAGCACGAGCCGCACATGGTGGCGCTGGACGACTGCGTGCCAAAACTCGTCATGGCGACGCTCGGCACGTGGGAGGAAAAGTCGCGCTGGTTCCAGAAGGTGAACGAGCCGCAGTTCGAGGCGGACGACGCCGTGCGTGCCAAGGTAGCGGAGATCACCAAGGGGCTCGGTTCGGAGGAAGAAAAAATCGCCGCGGTGACCCACTGGGTAGCCGATAACGTCCGCTACTACGGTACCAAGCAGGGCGGCGCGTGCGAGGGGTATACACTCCATGATGGCCGAAAGACTTTTCGCGATCGCGGCGGTGTCTGCAAAGACAAGGCAGGCATGTTGGTGACCATGCTTCGCGTCCTGGGGCACGAAACCTACCCCGCCCTGACCATGGCCGGTTCGCGTGTCGAGAAGATTCCGGCCGACCAGTTCAATCATACGGTCACCGTCATGCGCACCGACGACGGCGGTTTCCGTATCCTGGATCCGACGTGGGTGCCGCTGAGCCGCGACCTCTGGTCCACGCTGGAGCAGCAGCAGGGACTCGTATACGGCACGCCGGAGGGTCAGGATCTCACGCACTCGCCCTACTACGAGCCGGAGGAAAACCGGCGCGAGGTACACGCCGCGAGCGAAATCGGCGAGGACGGCTCGCTGAAGATGGAGCTCGCCTACCATCTGGACGGTGCGGCCTGCGGCCGTTTTCGCCGCACGATTCACGGTGCTCCCGCTCCCGAGCAGCGCGCCGCGTTTGAAACGCGACTCAATATTGCGCCGAACGCGCGGCTGGTCGATGTCTCGCATACCGACCCGTACGACTACTCCCAGGACGCCCGCGTCAACTTGACCGTCAACGCGCCGGGCTACGCGTCGGAAGGGGACGACGTTTCCATGTTTCGGCTGCCGTTGATGTCGCATCCGCTCAACGGCTTCTTCCGCGCCTCCTTTCTTGATAAGCCAAAACTCGACGAGCGCAAATACGGCATGTCGTTCTGGGCGACGCGCATGCTGCGGTATGAGGAGACGATCAAGCTTCCGTCCGGTTGGAAGGTCGATCGCGTGCCGGAGGGGCAGACGATCGATTCGCCGGCCGTCGCTTTGTCGTTCGAGGCCACGCCGAGTGACAACTCGCTGACCTATCGATTCGAGTTCGCCTTGAAGAAGGGGACGGTCCCGGCGGACGAATACCCGGATTTCAAGAAAGCGGTCGATACCATGTATGACATCGCGGGCGATTGGATCGTCTGCTCACGGACCGATTCAGATGCGTCACCGACCCAAGTGGCGTCCGAGAGGGCGAACACCGGAACGACCGGGGGCCGCTAGGCGAACCTCTGCGAGAATCCCGCCGAAAGGGCGGGCCCGTTCCGTACCGGGCTGCCCGCGGCATGAATGGCACTTGACACAACCAGTCGTGATATGACCAGGAAATTATTGATGAACGCGAAACTCAGGCAACTTTACGCTTCGACTCATCGCTCAATCCTTCTCGGGTTGTTGGCGGTCGGGTTTGCCGGCTTCCTCGCAACGCCGGTTGTTGCACAAGGGCAGTCCGACGTTGATCTGTCGATCGGCGCGACACAGTACCCGGACGACGACGCCATTTTCCTTCGCTGGGATCAGCACTACACATTAAAGCCCGACGGTGCGGTGCACCGGCAAGAGCACCGGTGGGTTAAGCTGATGAACAATCGACCCATTCGCCGCTTCGGCGATCCGCGAATCCCTCACGTTGCCGATTCGGATCAGTTGATCATTCATACGGCGCAGTCGATTCTGCCCGACGGAACAGTGCTGCCGGTACCCGACTACTCCTTCAATAATGCGGCCACCGACGCAGTCGCGGGCTGGCCCGAATATGCCGGCTGGCAGGACATGATCGTGTCCTTCAGTGGCATCGAGCCGGGTGTGGTGCTGGAACTTGACTACGAGGTGATTACTCCCGCCGGCGCGAAGACGTGGTTGGCCGACGATCTTCGCCTTGACGACGAGTACCCGGTCGTCGAGCGTGTGGTGTCCGTGACCGTCCCGAGCGGAAAGACGTTGAATTACAAGTTCGACCGGGCCGACAAGATGAAGGCATCGCTGAAGGAGTCCACGCTCGGCGGCGCGAAGACCTACCTCTGGTCGACGAGCCGGTTGCCGGGCGATCGTAACGAAGATGGCGCGTTTCCATGGTCGATGCGAAGCCC
>Ga0055452_10000259_pt1 | contig 13458 bp, 15 predicted proteins | sample China_Galinas_PW_6_FD_57735 | JGI IMG/M metagenome (GOLD analysis project Ga0055452, IMG submission 57735) | Wetland microbial communities from San Francisco Bay, California, USA, that impact long-term carbon sequestration - China_Galinas_PWC_D2 | ecosystem: Environmental > Aquatic > Marine >... | reverse complement strand
TCGTCCATCCCAGCCTTGATGCTGGCGGCGGCGCCTTGCACGGCGGCCTGGCCCGCTGCGCAGTGCCGGTTCTGGGCAAGCCCGGGCACGTTCGTCAACCCCGCGGTCAGCGCGGCGTGGCGGGCGATGACGCCGCCGCCGTACAGCCCCTCGCCGAGGATGACGTCGTCGACCGGATTGCCCTCGAGGTCAGCGGCGATGGCGCTGACCACGTGATTCGCCAGCTGATATGCGTCCGTGTCGCGCAGCGTTCCCTTCATGGCGGTCCCGATGGGCGTGCGCAGTGCGGACACGATGACGGCTTCAGGCATAGGTGGTCTCCAAATTCCGAGCAGTATGAGAATGCTATTCTCTCAGCCTGAGAGTGCCAGTTGCAAGAAGGGGAATCACATGCAGATCAGCGGCAGTTCCGCGATCGTCGTCGGAGGCACCGGAGGGTTCGGCGAGGCCACCGTCCGCCGGCTGCACGGCGCGGGCGCGAAGGTGGTCATCGCCGACGTCGCCGACGAGAAAGGCAAGGCGCTGGAGAGCGAGCTCGGCATCCGGTATGTGCGCACCGACGCCACCAGCACCGACGATCTCAACGCAGCGCTCACCGAAGCGGAATCTCTTGGCCCGCTGCGTATCTCGGTCGACTGCCATGGTGGTCCCGCCAGCGGCGGCCGTCTGGTGGGCAGGGACGGCTCGCCGCTGGACCTCGACGGTTTCAAGACGACCATCGAGTTCTACCTGACCGCGGTGTTCAACGTGATGCGGCTGTCCGCGGCGGCCATAGCGCGGCAGGAACCGCTGGACAGCGGTGCCCGCGGTGTGATCGTCAACACCGCGTCGATCGCCGGCTACGAGGGCCAGATCGGGCAACTCCCCTACTCCGCGGCCAAAGGCGGTGTCATCGGCATGACTCTCGTCGCGGCCCGCGACCTCTCCCCTCTGGGCATCCGCGTGGTGACGATCGCGCCCGGGATGTTCCTGACACCCGCCTACCCGATGCCGGCCGAGCAACTCGAGGCGCACTGGGGACCGCAGGTCCCGTTCCCGAAGCGGATGGGTCAGCCGTCGGAGTACGCGGCCATGGTGGCGAGCATCGTCGACAACGACTACCTCAACGGCGAAGTCATTCGCCTCGACGGGGCGCTGCGGTTCGCCCCGAAGTGAGCGGGCCGCTCGCGGGAAAAGTCGCCTTGGTCGCGGGCGCCAGCCGCGGCATCGGCGCAACCATCGCGGCCGCGCTCGCGCGCGAGGGTGCTGCCGTGGCAGTGGCTGCGCGCTCCGAGTCGGAGGGCCGCTTGCCGGGAACCATCCATGCGGTGGCAGAGCGGATTGTCGCGGCGGGCGGTCACGCCCGCGCCGTGCGGTGTGACGTCACCGACGAGTCGTCCGTCGAGGCCGCGGTGGCCGAGACGGTCGCGGAATTCGGCGGCATCGACATCTTGATCGCCAATGCGGGTGTGCTGTGGCTCGGCCCGATCGAGTCGACGCCGCTGAAGCGATGGCAGCTGTGCTTGAACGTGAATCTGACCGGAACGTTCTTGGTGACGCGCGCGGTCATCCCGCACGTTCGGGCTCGGGGCCGTGGCTCGCTGGTGGCGATCACCACGACGGGCGTGACAATGGCAGGCGCCAACGCCTACTGGGTGTCCAAGGCCGGCGTCGAACGGCTCTATCTCGGCCTGGCCACCGACCTGAAACCCGACAACATCGCGGTGAACTGCCTCAGCCCGTCACGGGTGGTGCTCACCGAGGGGTGGGTGGCGGGCGGTGGCGGGCAAGAGATTCCGCCCGAGATGGTGGAGCCGCCGGAGGCCATGGCCGACGCCGCCGTGCTGCTCGCCCGTCAGGACGCGTCCGGCATCACCGGCACGATCCAACGCTCGGAAGAACTGGTGCCGCCTTCCGCCTAGATCCGCGAGCGTAACGACGGCGCGACGCTCCCCCGCAAGCGGGAGGTGCCCCCGCCGAGGAGGATCGCAGACGCTTCACGCTCGCACCGTCCGTCAGATCAGACCGAGTCGCATTCATTGTCTCCAATCCATGCGCGCCGCGCTTTCAGCTCCGTGATCGGTCGGGCGAGTCCTTGTTCGTCGCAGATGCGTTGTAGCCTCTCGAGTGTTTTTCTATGCCGGCACCCCGCCGCGCCGCAGGTTTGAACGTCGCGGGAAGATGCCGCATACCCTGGATCACTCTGATCGTGTCGTAATGCACCGTAGTTTCGGGATTGCAGCGGTAGTCCGGCATCCGGTCCAGCACGGCGGTCAGCATCGACTTGAACACCGTGCGAGCGACATTGGAGCCAATGCAGCGGTGAACTCCAAGTCCGAAACTGAAGTGCCGGTTTGCCTTGCGCTCCAGCAGGAGTCGATCCGATTGCCGAACATTGCGGGATCGCGGTTGGCCATCGCCCAGGACAACCAAATCCGCTCACCCTCCTTGAATTGTGTGCCCGCCACCTCACAGTCTTCGGAGATTGTGCGCGCATCACCGGGCGCCGGGGTGAAGTAGCGCAGGAACTCTTCGGTGGCGGAATCCAGCAGAGTATCGCGCTCGCGGCTGAGTCTTTCCCGCTCTGACGCGTTGTCGGCGAGCCACTCCAGCGCATGCGCAGTCAACGCGGTCGTGGTGTCGAAGCCACCGCCGATGAGCAGGTTGAGCATGCCGAGCAGCTCCATGTCGTCCGGCGCTTGTCCATCGACTCTGACCCGCAGCAGCGCATCGATGATGCCCGGCCGCGACTTTTCACGAATCTCGCTGAGGTTCCTGTACATATCGAGACCCATGGCCATGTACAACTGAGCCACTCGAGCCGCCTCAGGTGAATCCGGCGGCGTGTAAACGCTGGCATGTGCTGGCTCGTTGTAAATGTTCCAGATCCTCAGCGGGATGCCGAGCATCGCCAACGTCAGAACAGCGGGCACGACATTGGCAAGATCGTCGACAAAATCGATTTCGCCGCTTTCGACTCTCTCGTCGAGGCACGCGCGCACCACCTCGTCGACGAACGGCTCCCAGCGACTGACGGCCGCTGGCGACAGGTAGGGATTAAGTGCAGTGCGGTAGACGCGGTGTTCGGGATCGTCCATTTCCAGCATGCCGCCCCGGGTTGGCGGCGACTCGATCATCGTCGGAATCGAGATGCCTCGATAACCAGGCGTTCGTTGTGAATATCGTGATCGTTCGAGACATGCGGGCAGCGAGCCAGCTCGAAGACCGCGTCCGCGCCAGCGATTACCCAATGGCCGCCGCAGGTGTCGGTCCACGCTACCGGGCACAGCGCGTGCATCTCGTGGGAGATGGCCAGGAACCGTGTGCGGTAATCGGCTGTGTGCCGGTCGAATTGATAACGAGGCGTTCTGCGGAGGTCATCACCCCCGACGTATTCAGTGCTCATCGGTCTCAGACGTGGTAGTCGTACCATTTGAGATAGCCACCGGCACGACGCGCAATTGCATGCCGGTGACGAAGCGCGAATCATCGGAGGCCAGGAACAGCACAGCATTACTGAGGTCTTCGGGTTCTACGTAAGGGGTCGGCATGGCCTGCATCAACGTGAACAGCGGTTCGGCGTCGTCCCGAGTGGGGTGCTCCAGATCGGGGCGGAACGCCTTATACATCGGCTCGCTTTGCAGCATCGGGGTGTTGCAGTTCGTGGGATGCACTACGTTGACGCGAATGCTTCGTGGTGCGAGATGCAAAGCCAGACTGTGCATGTACGCCGACATTTGACGCTTAGTCACTGCGTAGGCGGCTCCACCGAGTTCTTGACCTGGATTGTCGGTCTTGCTCATGTCCATCATTGCTGCCGTGGAGCCAGTGGCGATAATCGATGCTCCAGTATTCAGGTGCGGCATTGGGACCTGAACAGTGTTGAGGACGCCCACCAGATTGGTATCGATCGTGTCGCTCCACGCCTGCAATGCCGGTTCCCCCGTCATGGCTGCGATACCTGCGTTCGCGACGACGATGTCGAGCTTACCGAATTCGGCGAGGCCGCTTTGGAGCGCCGAAATTAGTTGTCCGCGTTGACGTACGTCGGCTTGAACCGCGACCGCCCGCCGGCCTGTCTTCTCGACGAGTAGGGCTGTTTCCTCTAGGTCTTCAGGCCTCGACAGCGGATAGTTGACGGTGGACAAGTCGCCGCAGAGGTCGACAGCGATGATGTCTGCGGCCTCCTCCGCGAGCCGTACTGCGTGACTGCGTCCCTGACCCCGGGCGGCCCCGGTGATGAACGCGACTTTGCCCTCAACGCGTCCCACAGATAGTCCCTTCTTGGTGTTCACTCACAGCACCGCTCCGCCGTTTACGCCGATCACTTGTCCGGTGATATAGCTCGCGGCATCCGAACACAGGAAGGCGCAGATGGCCGCAATGTCGTCGCCGGTGCCGACCCTGCCCGCTGGGATCATTCGCGAAATCACTTCAGCGCGCGGCACACTCTTCGCCTCCTGCGCGGCGCGCAGCATCGGGGTGTCTGCGGTGAATGGCGGAATGGTGTTGACCGTGATTCCGTTCGCGGCGTACTCAAGAGCCACCGTCTTCGTCATCGCGATGACGCCGCCCTTGGTTGCCGAGTAGTGCCCTTGACGCAACGCCCCGACCTGCCCGGCCGCCGAGGATATGGTGACGATCCGGCCCCAGCCCAACGCCACCATGTCCGAAACCGCCGCTTGGACACACAGGAACGTGCCAGTGAGATTTATCGCGAGATAGCGGTTCCACTCATCCAAAGTGATGTCTTCAAATGGTGTGAATCCGGAAATGCCGGCACTGGTCACCAGGATCCCGATAGGACCCAACTCCGCCCGAACCCTGTCAAAGGACGCGTTGACGGCCGACTGATTCGACACGTCGACCTCGACTGCGATCGCTCGAGCGCCGTCGGCCCGCAGGCCGCCGGCCACTCGCTCGGCGGCGTCGCCATCCCTGTCGAGTACCGCTATCTGACGGTCGTGGCGAGCGAGGTGCTGGCAGATCGACAGCCCCAGGCCCGATCCGCCACCTGTGACGACTGCGACCCTGCTCAACTCGTCCAACCCCTCGGAGGAAGAGCGGCTTCAATTTCGGTCATCAAACCTTGCCTCCTGCTATACGCGCGTATAGCCTATATAACGGTATAGCAAGGGTCCTGCACCAGGGCAGCTGCACGCCAATATCGTGTCCCCCACTCCGGCGCCGTGCTGACCCCGGACGCGTTGGTCTTTGGTCAGGAAACCCAGTATCGGTTCCCGTTCGGGCTCAGCGTGTTTCTGCCACCGAACTTCCCGCTGTCAGCCAAGATCGTCACCCAAGTGCGGTGAAGCCCATTGACATCGCAACTGAGTTCAGCGATAACCCCGACGTCGACGTGGCCGACACCCACGTCCGTTCGGCGATGCAAGGCGCGGTCGACCAGATGGCCCGCGGGCGGCGGTTGCCGATCCTGGGGTTAGCTGCTGGAGCCGGGTTCTGCGCCGGGTCGACGTGGTCGCTACCTCACGGTGTGCGCATATTGCTCATGGGGATGCACGCCGAAAAGGTCGCGGTACGAGGGCGGCTGGCGGCCCCCTTCGTCTTTGATACCGTACTTGACCGCCAGTTCGGCGCCGATCAGGGTCTGGCCGCTCAAGTCCATCAGACCGGGATCGTTGTAGAGCGCCCAAATGACATGGCCAGTCAACTCCGGAGTCTCGGCGGTGTCCAAGACGTGGCCGAACTTCTTGGTATTGCTGGCAATGATCTTCCGGACGCGCTCAGTCAGCAGCGATCCCATCCAGATCGACACCGCGGCGACGCCGAACTCCTTGAAATCCACTGCCATGTCTGCGGCCATCTTGTCGGTGCCCGCCTTGGGCACACCGTAGGCCGGGCCGAAAGCATAATGGACTGCGCCCGAGGCCGACGTGAAAACGACGAGGCCCTTACGCTGAGAAAGCAACAGCGGCGCCGCATACACGGTGGAAACATAACTGCTGCGAAGGCCGACATTGAGCGTGTCGATGACGTTGATGGGTTCTTCCCAGAACTTCGTCCGCGCCATCATCTCGTCGCGGATGATCGCGGCGTTGTTAACCAGGATGTCGACCCGGCCCTGCTCGCGCTCGACCTGCTCGAAAAATGCTCTTACCTGTTCGTCGTCGGCATGGTCGACGCGGACGGCTATCCCTTTGCCGCCGGCGGTGGTCACCAACTCGGCGGTTTCGTGGATGGTGCCCGGGAGCGAGGACTCGCCGGCCCGCTCGGTACGCCCAGTGACGTAGACGGTGCAGCCGTGGCTTCCGAGTGCATGCGCAATGCCGACCCCCGCGCCGCGGCTAGCCCCCGTTACAACGGCTATTGGCTTACTGCCTGACATTGATTCCTCTCCTCAACTGCACAGATTCGCAGTCGACGCGGATCGCCGGCGGTGGTATCACCCGGTCATCCGATGCCCATCGGCACCGCCACGCCAATGCTATACAGTCGTATCGTTGCGTGCCTGCGTCGGGTGGTGTGCCAACACAGAGCCCAGCTGCCCGCTACCACCCTTGGGAGTCTTCGACTCCGAAAGACGTTGGTGCTCAATGGAGATAATCGAGACCCCGAACGAGTAGGCCGAGCCCGAAGGCGAACTCTACCTCCAGCGGTACCGGCATGGCGTCGGCCACTGCGGCGGTGGCCGGGAACTGCGACGCGTCGACATGCCTAAACGCCTCGGCGTCCTGGGCTGCTGCGGGGCCATCGGGGTGTTCGGAGAGTTGGATCGCGAATCCCAACACGTATCGGGACAGGGTGGCGTAGGTGCGGGCGGCCAACTCGGGGGCAAACCCGTTGTCGAGCAGCATGGACACACACTGTTCGCGGATTGCCATGGCGTTGGGTCCCACCGGGGTCTGCTCCAGCAGCAGACGCGCGACGCGCGGATGGCGGCTCAATACCGCAAACATGGTGTGCGCGATCGCCTCACACGAGGCCTGCCACCCCTGCCCGGCCGGCTGCGCGGCATCCAGAGACACCTCGCCGAAGACGTGGTCGACGACATGGGCTATCAGCTGCCCGCGGTTGGCGAAGTGGCGGTAGAGGGTGGCAGTGCCCGAGCCCAGCTGCTGGGCCAGTGCCCGCATCGACAGCGCGTCTGCACCTTCGGCGTCGACCAACGCCAACGCGGCGGCGACGATGCGCTCGGGCGCCATGGCCGGGCGTCCCGGCGAGCGCCGTGACAATGGATGTTCTGCACGTCCCTGAACGAGGCTCACGCTGCCATTATCACCGGCCTTGACACCCCACTTATTAACGGCAACACTGTAACCAGTATGTCTTGGAACTTTGTTCCAGCACGCCCGCCAAGGAGGATCAAGGACAATCGTTATGCTGCTTCCGCTCGCACTGGAGCCTTTCACCGTTCCCACTGATCGCGACCTGCTCCCCTCGGAGCGAAGAGAATTCGTGCGCACCCACCGCACCTGTGTGTTTGGGCACCGCCGCTTACACGACGGGCCTGCAATGTCGGTTGTGTATTACATGCCGACCGACAAGGACGATCTGCTGGTGTCGACGATGGCGGGACGCGGCAAGGCAAAGGTGGCCGCAAGGGACGGCAAGGTCAGTCTCTGCGTGCTCGATGAGCGCTGGCCCTTCGCCTATCTGCAGGTGTATGCCGACGCGACAGTCGAGCGCGACCGCGACCTCGTAGTCGATGTGATGATGGCCGTCGCCGGCCGGATGTCGGGCCAGCCACTCGGCGAAGAAGCGCGCCCCGTCGTCGAGACGATGGCTTCCCAAGAGGGCCGGGTTGTCATTCGCTGCCGCCCCTATGCGACATTCGCGCAGCCGCCGCGCCATCTCCACCGCAACGATCAGGAAGAGCGAATCACCCACTGGCAGTCGTCCACTGTGCCGTGGGACGCACCCGATCCTGTCTGATCAGACGGTCTTAAGTGCTGACAATCAACGAGTGCGCGATCGCAGGGCTGCCGGCGCTGTCCTCCCGGGTTCAGGCTGGGATGCGTAGTGGGGAGCAAATGGCGACCCGGTGCATAGAAGAAATGCGGGACAGAAGATCTCAGACAGGGATCATGCGCTGATCCAAACTCCGCCGTCGGCGTGAAGATTCTGGCCTGTCATCCAATGGCTGTCGTCGGAGGCGAGGAACACGACTATCGGAGAAACGTCGTCATACGGGTCACCGATCCTGTTGAACGGATTGTCCTTGAACGCTTCCCGTGCCCATTCCTGAACCTCAGGCCTGCGCTTGTGGAGTTGACTGGTGACGTTGTCTGTCCATCCGCCCGGGCTGACGGTGTTGACCCGGATGTTGAATTCGCCCCATTCCCTGGCGACTACCCGCGACAGACCGCGAATAGCTTCCTTCGCAGGCGCGTATCCCGCGTGAAACCGCGTACCTTCTATGCCGCCCTTGGAAGCGGTGTTGATGATGGACGCCCCGGCGTCCGGCTTGTCCCTCATGTAGGGAAAGCACAGTTTCATCATGTGCCAGGTAGCGTAAAGCGAAGTCTGCAACTCGATGTCGAGATCCTCCACACTGAAATCTAGAAACGGGCGGAGGTCAGTTATCTTGTGGGCGTTGTTAAGCAGAATATCTATCGTGCCAAAGCGTTCGGCCGCCTTCTCGACGAATCCCACCAGTTCCTCGTAACGACCGACATCGCAGCGCAGCGCCACGACTTCGGCACCGTTCTTCTCGCACAGTCGCTTCGTCTCCATCAGCTTTTCTTCCTGGATGTCGCAGATGGCCAGCTCCGCCCCCTCGTGGGCAAAGCGAATGGCGTGCTGCTTACCAAGTCCGCTCGCGCAGCCCGTGATCACGGCCACTTTGCCGTCCAACTTGCCCATCACTGAACTCTCCTTCTCGCAACTAGGCGGAGCACCCGAAAACCACTCGCGTCCCGTCGACTTCGACGCCCGCCGGTATGGCCACTACATGGCGAGGAACACCGCTTTTCGTGGGCGAACATCGCTACCCAGCTGGTGGCTGCGACTGCAGGTAGACGTCGAGGTGGCGAACCTTTCCGTCCTCGTTGAACTCGAAAACGGTCATCGAATTCACGACGAGCCAGTCGTCACCGTAGAGGTGTCGCTCTTCGACCTCGAAGTAGACGCGCTGCGGGAGTTCGGAGATGCGTCGCACGGTTGTTTCGAACGATTGGACCCCCTGCGCCCATCCGTTGACCATCTCGGCGTACTGCGGCCAGTCCTGCACATCGAGAAATGGGCCGATCCGCTCGAACTCGTCGACGGCGAGGAACTCGGCCAGGGGAGCCCAGTCCTCAGGCGACTTCACCGTGGGCACCAAGCTGCGCACCGTATCCTGATATTCGATGACCTTCTTCGTCAAAGGTCCGTACTCGTCCACTGCTGACTCTCCTTCGATTTATTCGATTGCTGGCCGACGAGTCGTCGGCGCCAGTTCGGGTGTTGCGCCGTCCTGCCCGGGTCAGGTCACGGTGATGGCTTGGCGCGGACATGAGGCGGCTGCGTGTACGGCGGTCCGATGCCGTTCATCGGGGTGTCCATCGGTTACGGTCACGATGTCTTCATCGCCGAGATCGAAGACGCCGGGCAACAATTCGGTGCAGATGCCGTGCCCTTCGCACAAGCGCGGGTCCACGCGGACGGTCAGTGCGTGTTCGGTCACATGTAGATCCCGCCGTTGACATTGATCTGTTGGCCGGTGATGTAACCGGCTTCCTCGGAGCAGAGGAACTCACATGCCGCGGCGACATCCTCGGCGGTGCCGACGCGTTTGAGCGGCAGCATGGCCCCGATGTCGTCCAGGCTGGCCGGAAACGTACCGTCTGCTTCGGCGGCGCGGGCCATCGGTGTGTCGACGAGTGCCGGCGGAATCGTGTTGACGGTGATGCCATTGCCGGCGAATTCCGCGGCGAGTGCGCGCGTCAGCGCGATCACCGCACCCTTGGAGGCGACGTAGTCGGCTTGTCCGGGCGCCGCGGCTTGGCCGGCGGCCGAAGAGATCGTCACCACGCGGCCCCAGCCGGCTTCGATCATGTCGGGTATCGCGGCCTGCACGCAGTTGAAGGTGCCGGTCAGGTTGATCGCCAGCGTGCGATTCCACTGCTCGATGCTGAGCTCGGTGAACAGCGAGTAGGAGGTGATGCCCGCGCTCGTGACCGCGATGTGGATCGGTCCGAGATCCTTGCGCGCGGCGTCGACTGCCTGCTGCACGGCCGGCCGGTCGGTGACGTCGACCTCGTATCCCCGGGCGTCGAACCCCTCGTCCTGCAGGGCCGACAGGTGGTGCTTCAGCACGTCACCCTGTAGATCGAGGATGGCAACCTTGTCTCCGCGTCGTGCCAACCGTCGGCTGATGGCCGCACCGATTCCGGACGCTCCACCGCTGACCACGGCAACTTTGCTCATGGGGTTCTGCTCCAAATGGTAGGCGGGTCAGTCGATGGGTGTGAGCACGAGGTGCAGGTTGCTCAGTCCACGGACGATGAAGGTGGGGTCGTAGTCGAAATGGCGCCGGCCGGCAGGTCCATGCTCGGCCTCGGAGATCGAGATGTCAGCGGCCCGGTCCAGGAAGCGTTCCACTGTGACACGCCCTTCGGCGCGGGCCAGCGGGCTACCGGGGCAGGAGTGTGCGCCGCGGCCGAAGGCAATGTGCTCGCGCACGTTGTGGCGATCCAGCAGACACTCGGTCGGCCGCTCGAACTTACTTTCGTCGCGGTTGGCCGAACCCGGATGGATCATGATGGTGGTTCCCGCATTGATGTCGACCCCGCCGAGCGTGGTGGCGACCTTGGTCAGCCGGAAATCGCTCATCGTCGGGCTTTCCAGCCGCAGCACTTCCTCGATGAACAATGGGATGAGCTTGCGATCGTCCCGCAGCCGTTGCTGAATCTCTTTGTCCTCAGCGATGTATCGCAGCGCAGCGGCCAGCATGCGGGCCGAGGTGTCCTGGCCCGCACCGAAGAGGAACGTGGCCGTGCGCACGATCGCATCGACTTCCGGCAGCGAACCATCCTCATAGGTGGCGCTGGCCAACTGGGTCAGGATGTCGTCACGGGGATTGGCACGGCGGTCTTCGACGTACTCCCCGAACTTCTGGTAGAGGAACTCCAGCGGATTGACCGGGAGGGTTTCCTCTTCGCCGACGACACTGATGGTGCTGCCTGCCAGGACCTGCTGGACCTCCGCGCGGTCTTCCTCGGGTACACCGAGCAGGTCCGCGATCGCCCAGGTGGTGAACGGCTTTCCGTACTCGTTGACGACTTCGCACCGGCCGGTGCCGATGAAGGCGTCGATGCAGCGGTCGGCGATGCCGGCCAGCGCCGCCTCGTTCTCCTTCAACCGGCGCGGGGTGAGCAGCTTGCGCAGCAGGTTGCGCTGCGCTTCGTGCTTCTCCCCGTCCATCGTCACCATGAATTCGCTGAACGGCCACTGGTCGCGGGAGCTGTCGATGACCTCGGTGACATCCGTGACTCCGGCTGCCGGCAAGACTACGGGGGGGAAAGGCCCTCCCACTGAGTTGCACGACGAGTACGTGGCTGCGTCGCGGTACACCGCGACGGCCTCCTCGTAGCCGGTAACTGCTATTACCCCGGGATGGGCTACCGGATGGACCGGGCACCGGGATCGCAACGTGTCGAAGTAAGGGTATGGGTCAGTCACAAGCGCGGTATCGGTGAAGAAATCAGCGGCTTCTACATCCACGGTGTCGGCTGTTCCTGCGGATGCTTGGTTGGCCGGCGTGTCTGCGCTTCCCACCGCTGATACCTCCATGTCTGGCGGTTGCCCGTCAATGCGATTATTTATACAGTTGTCTAGCCCATACAGGCGTACAGCGCAAGAATAGCGCTTCTCTACTCCGAGTCATGCCGAAGCCGGTGTCGTCGGTCATCCTGCTTCTGCAGGTCGCGTCGGTTCGTGCCGACCCGCTTCGGGGTCTGTCAGCGAAACGCGAACGTACAGCAAACATCGAGCGCCGGGCCCTCGTCTCGATTCTTCTGCGCGCAGCGTCCTGTCATCGCCGACCGCTCCGTACGACTGCAAGCTGTGCGACCAGAGCAGTCGGTTCGATTCGTCGCGGAAACGGGCGCCGTGAATGTTGTTCGACCCGCGCGGATTTCGTGTTATTCGTATGTTCGAAGTACGAGTACGCGAAGGGCGCCGGCCGCGCACCCGCGTACAGGTGTCGAGTGATTCAGTTTTCAGACGTTCCGGGAGGCAGCCAGCTCCCCCGACGCCGACTACGTATTCGCCAGAGCATCGGCGTACCTGGCCGGGTCCAAGAGAACCAGCACGCTGTCACCGACCTTGGAGGTGATCATCGAGTCGGGGAAGGGAACGATGCCTATTTGATTGAGTGGCGAATGCTCACTGTACGCTAGTGCAGCACAATTACTATACGCCTGTAAAGCAGCAGAGCGTAACTCGGGAGAGCAATTACTGAAAATGCTCGGACATCAATTTCCACACGACGGCTCGATGGCTGTTCACGCAATCAGCCATAGCCGATCCGACTCTCACTGCCCCCGATGCGCCATCCGAAGTACGCATGAGCCCCGGCACTGTACATTCGTATAGTGATGGGCTGCCATGGGTCTGAGGACTCTGCCCGTGCCGGCGCTTCTCATTGCTGTTCAGCCACAGCGGCGGTCAGGGGAAGTGGCTTGACGAGCATCAATTGAGCTGCCCCAGGTTGAAAGGACCAGAACATGGCTCGGATAGATCCATTACCCCGGGAGCACTGGCCGCCCAAGATGCGCGAAGCGCTCAAAACGATGGTGCCGCCGGAGCCCCGCTATCCCCTGACACAGGAGGGTCGGCCCAACGGGACGAACATCCTGGGTGCGATGGCGCACCACCCGGCCCTGGCCCGGGGCTACTTCAGCCTCAACGGTCATCTGTTGCTGGCCACCACGTTAACTGAGCGTCATCGCGAACTGATCATCATGCGCGCCGCGGTCCTTGCGCGGTCGAGCTACGAGTGGGTGCAGCACGTGTTCCTGTCACGCGACGCGGGCTTGTCGGATCTCGAGATCGCCTGGATCGCTTGGGGACCCGACGCACCGTTCTGGAACCAGGGCGATGCGGCGGTACTGCGCGCCGTCGACGAACTCGTCGGCAACGGCGTGATCGGCGATGACACCTGGACAGTCCTCAGCGCGCACCTGGACACACAGCAGATCCTCGACCTGATCTTCACGGCCGGCTCGTACACAGTGCTTGCGTGGATGGTGAACTCGTTGGAGATACCCCTCGACGAAGACCTCTATAAGGCCCTCGATGGCGCCCGCCGGACCCCAGACGAGGACGGGTGACGAGCCATCCCATGGTCATTGAAGAACGACAAAGTGCAGAAACGACGCGTCGGCCACGAACATCACCGTTGCCGTCGAGCGTTGTACTCCACTGGTCCACCGGCCGTCCCGGCGCTCCGAGCGTAGACATCGCGGCCGCTGATAACTAGCCGGGCTTCGCCCCATCCCGACGGGCCTGCTGGCTGGTGTCGCTTTGGGGGCTTCG
>Ga0055452_10000256_pt1 | contig 13500 bp, 8 predicted proteins | sample China_Galinas_PW_6_FD_57735 | JGI IMG/M metagenome (GOLD analysis project Ga0055452, IMG submission 57735) | Wetland microbial communities from San Francisco Bay, California, USA, that impact long-term carbon sequestration - China_Galinas_PWC_D2 | ecosystem: Environmental > Aquatic > Marine >... | reverse complement strand
GTGCGACGTGACGGTGGAAGGACGCGGGTGGACCGACTGCAACCACAACAACGCCTCGGATCAGGCCGAGATCAGTGCGAATCCCGAACTGGACTGCAACGTCAACGGCATTCTGGACGTCTGTGAAATCGACAGTAGCACACCCGGCGGCCCGTTCTTCTGCCACGGCTTCTGCGATCCGGATTGCAACGGAAACGGCATTCCCGACGCGTGTGACGTCGACGCGAGCGACCCGGACGGAGACGGCTGGATCAGCGGCGACTGCGACGGCAACGGCGTGCCCGATGAGGCTCCGTGTGAGCCGGACTGCAACAATAACGGTACTCCCGACGTCTGCGACATCCTGGCCGGCGAGCCCGATTACGACCTTGACGGCATACCCGACGTGTGCAATTCACCTATCGGCGCTTGTTGCGGTCAGCAGGACTCTTGCGAACTCGGCCCCGGAGGACTTGGCGTCACCAAGGCCTATTGCGAAGCCTATGGAGCCTTCAATGGTTTCTTCCTGGGCGCAGGTTCGGACTGCACGGACGACCCATGCCACACCGGTGCCTGCTGTCATTCGGACGGCACGTGTGATGTCACCCCTAGCGACATAACCTGCGAAAGCCAGAGTGGATCGATGTTTCTGGGCTACGGCTCGACCTGCGAGCCCAACTGCTGCCCGCAAACCGAGCTCGGCGGCGACACTTGCGGCGAAACGACGCAGCAGCCGGGCGTGAATCTCCTTACTGTTCCTTTTGAATGCAAAGACTTATTGTTTTCACCCGTCCGCCCAAGGATCCCGTGTGTCGATGATGCAGTCCGCATAGCCGAGAACCCCGACTACACGTGTGGGCCGACTCAGGATGAAGGTTTTTCCATTGAATATACGCTCTCAGGTGACGGCAGTGAGGCCACTGCCAGTGAGTGCGGTGCGCTCGGCGATGACCGGGTGTGGTGGGAAACATTCGAGCTGGAACATGAAGCTGAAGTCACGATTGAATTCTGCTGCACAGAGCCCGCCATTCAAGCCTACCACACAGTTCTCTTCGACGACTGCCCATGCGGCGTCGGAATCCCTGTGGAAGAGATAGGCGTCAGCAGTCTCTGTGCAGGCTATCTGACACTGACATGGACATTGCCGGCCGGCAGGTATTACTACCCCATTCTGATCGGCGAGGGTGGCGTACAGGGGCGCTACCACCTTCAGATAAAGGTCTCGACCGTCGACATCGCAGCTTGCTGTCTTGGAGACACGTGTGCCATGCACTCTCCGCTGGTTTGCGATCGAATGGGCGGCGTGTGGCTTGGGGGCGAGATCGCAACCCCGTGCCCGCCGGCCATTCCCAATCCCTGTGCGATTGGATCCTGCTGCCTTTACGACGGCACATGCAACGACAGTGTGCAATCGGATGAAGAGGCAGAATGCCTGGACAATGGCGTCGGCAATGAATTCCTAGGTGGAATTTCGTGCGATATTGCAGACTGCCCGCCGAAGTTGTGCGGATTCGCCGAGGATTCCCAATGTAAGCGGCCAGGCGGTGACGTGTGGTCGCTGAGCGACGCGGGTGCTTGCACGCGTGTGGCGGATGACTTTGTTCTTTCCGATCTCGGCGCAACAAATATTGACGAAATCTGCTGGCGCGGCGTGTATCATGACTTTGGCGGTTTGCCGCAGGAACTGCGATTGCCCAGACGACTGATGCCCGCACCGTTGGTGGACTGTGCCGCCAGCTATAGCGATGACAAGTTCACGATCACGTTCTACGAGGATGACAACGGGAAGCCGGGGTCAATATTGTATACCGACCTGCACTCGTTTGACGCTACGTCGCGTGTACCGGTCGATGGCGGTTCGACCTTTGAATACACGGTTTCAATCAGCCCGGACATACCCCTCGTGATAGACACGCGCTATTGGCTCGCCATCCAGAACGACAACGACGGCGAGGGGACCTGCTACTGGCTGTGGGAATCGTCCGGGCAAGAAAACAACTTCGTGAGTGCCCAGGATGATGACCACAACTGGGATCTGGCGGACGTGGAGTTGGTGGCGGATCAGACGATGTGCCTGGGCTATGACCCGGTCTATCTCAACCCCTACGATTCCGACCAAACCGGCCGATAAAAGACGATAGAAACCGCCCGCACGAATATGCCCACGAGTGGTCGCGGTCGCATCAGTCTTCCTACGTCGTCAGCCCCAGTTTCGGGATGCAAATGGCGTTGGCACCGGCACCGGTGTGCCCTTCAATTAGCACTTGTAATCCGGCTTTCGGACCGGTAAGATGGGCGATTGGAGATGGTTTGGTCGCGGCTTGGATTGGGAAACCGTTTCATAGCCACGACAGGCGAGATGCGAGTCCATGCAGGCGTGGATTCGAGTGAGTCAGTCGAGAGCACCGCTTGATTTGTGAATATTCCAGGCGCGCGCAGCTTGTGCTGTGCGCATGGCGTTCCGATTCCGCCCATCTCCACCGTATTTCGCCAACCGTATCAATCTTGCGTCGCCTGTGGTGGGTGCCGCTTCGCGTCTGCGTTCTGAGTGGAAAGGGAAGACATGCCATTCGCCGCACCGAGTTTCGCAAGGGTCGGAGCCCTCGTCATCGCCATCGTCATCGTTGGATACGGCCCCGGACAATCGGCTGCCGCTTCCGACATGGTCCCCTGGCGGTCCGGCGCCGCACTTTCCGAGGACAAAAGACCAGCCGAGATCGTGGAGACCGTGCAGGCACTTGCGGTGGGCGGCTTGAACGAGCACTTGGTGCTCCGTTTTGCACGACCACTGACAGGCACCGACCGAGCTTCGTTGGCGGCGGCCGGCCTCGATGTGCAGGGTTTCCTGACCAAGAATGTGTTCTTGGCGCGCGTGCGTACAGACGATCTTGATATCGAGAAACTGGCGGACGGATTAATCGTCGGTGCGGATGCCATCCAGCCGACGTGGAAACTCCATCCGATTCTTGCGGAGGGACAGCGACCCGAATGGGCAATCGTCGCCAATCAGGAAAGCGACGACCCTGTCGTCGGTACGTACATTGTCTTTCATCCTGACGCGCCGGCGGTCACGCGGGGATCACGTCTTGTCCGGGAAAACGGCGGGGTGATTCGCGATGCGCTCGAGAGCATTAACGGGCTGGTGGTCGAATTGCCACTCAGCCAAATCGCGACGCTTGGCGCGGCAGATGAGGTGCAGTGGATCGAGCCCGCATTGCCGCGGATGACGGACATGAACGACAGCAACAGCGTCATCACCGAAGCGAACATTGTGCAGGCGTCGCCCTACGGTCTGGACGGAACCGGCGTGACGGTGCTCGTGTACGACGGCGGTTCCGGGCGATCCTCCCACGTGGATTTCGGCGGACGGCACACCACCCGCGACAGTTCCGGCTTGTCTGACCATTCCACCCACGTGGCTTGCACCATCGGCGGCAGCGGCGCCGCCAGCGGCGGACAGTATGAGGGCATGGCGCCGGGCGTGCTAATCGAGTCGTACGGATTCGAGTACGATGGCTCAAATATCTTTCTTTACTCGAATCCTGGGGATTTGGAATCTGACTATGATGCCGCGATCAACCTCCACGGTGCGGATATTTCCAACAACTCCATCGGCACGAACACCTGCTGGAACGGTTTCCCGTGTAGTATCACAGGCGATTACGGCGTAACTTCGGCACTTATCGACGCGATCGTGGCCGGCAGCCTGGGCGAGCCGATGCGCATCGTGTGGGCCAATGGGAATGAGCGTAGCTGCGGCTCATGCCCGAGCGAGCATCAAAACGGCTACCACTCCACCGCCCCGCCCGCATGTGCCAAGAATCACATTACGGTCGGCGCACTGAACTCCAACGATGACTCGCAAACAGACTTCACCAGCTGGGGACCCACCGATGACGGGCGAATCAAGCCGGACATCGCGGCGCCGGGCTGCCAGAGCAACGGCGACAACACCGTCACATCCTGTTCGAGCTCGAGTGATACGGCCTATACCGGCAAGTGCGGCACGTCGATGGCCGCCCCGACCGTCACAGGACTCAGCTCCTTGTTGCTACAGGATTTCCGCAATCAGTATCCGGGTGAGCCGGACTTTCGTAACTCGACGTTGAAGACCCTGCTGGCACACAATGCCGTGGACCTGCCACCGGCCGGTCCGGATTACAAGGCCGGTTTTGGTTCGGTCCGCATCCAGGAAACGATTGACTTCATGCGGGCCGGCAACTTCCTCGAGGTGGACGTCAACCAGAGCGAGACTTTCTCCGCCTTGGTGTTGGTGGGTGCCGGTGACTCGGAGTTGAAAGTCACCATTGCCTGGGATGACGTGCCGGCGCTGCCGCTCGTATCGACGGCACTGGTCAACGATATCGACCTGGTCGTCATTGATCCCTCGGGCACGCAGCACTTCCCCTGGACGCTGGATCCGGCCAACCCCAGCACTCCGGCCGTGCAGACGGCGGCCGATCATACCAACAACATCGAGCAGGTATTCGTGGCCAGCCCGACTCCTGGGGCGTGGCGCGTGGAGGTTCAGGGATTCAACGTGCCGACTGGACCGCAAACCGTGTCGCTCGCCGGATCACCCCTGCTGATCAACTGCTCCACCGCCGGAATCGTGTCGCTCGATCGCGTCAAGTACGCGTGCGCGAGCACGGCCAACATTCAGGTCGTGGATTGCGACCTGAATACGGACGACGCCGTGGTGGAAACTGTCTCCGTCACAGTCGTGTCAGATACCGATGCGGCGGGTGAAACCATCCTCCTCACGGAGACCGCCGCGGAAACAGCCGCATTCGCCGGTACCCTCCAGTTGAGCGAGACAGAAGGACCGGGCGTGCTGCAAATTGCCGAAGGCGACAACGTCACTGTGACGTATGTCGACGCCGATGACGGCTTCGGCAACCTCAATGTCAATGTGGAGGCCAATTCGATAGTCGATTGCGAGCCACCGGTGATTTCGTTCGTGCAGGTCGACGATCTCGAGCCACGAAGCGCTACCGTTACGTTCGGCCTGAACGAGTTCGCCCTGGCATCGGTGCGGTATGGGCTCGCGTGCGGTGCATTGAACGAAACGGCTACTGCGGCAGGCTATCGCACGTCACACGCGATTCCGATCACCGGACTCCAGGACGCCACGACGTACTACTTCGTAGTCGATGCAGAGGACCAGGCAGGTAACGGTGGCTCCAACGACAATAACGGCAGCTGTTTCTCATTTTCTACACCGGACATACCGAATTTCTTCACGGAAGAATTCGGCGGCGGCGTCGATCTCGCCGGCTCATCCGTCACCTTTACGCCGAACGGCAGCGTTGATTTCTATGGTGCTTGCGTCGAGCCCATTACCGACTTGCCTACCGATCCCTCCGGTGGGACGAATATCTCGCTGAGCGACGACAGTTTCCAATCGATCAACATCACCGGGGGCGAATCGGTCTCGTTCTACGGCAATACGTTCACAAACTTCTTTGTCGGCAGTAACGGGTACATCACGTTCGGCACCGGAGATGACGACTATGATGAAACGCTCGCTGAGCATTTCGCGTTGCAGCGAATTGCCGGACTGTACGATGATTTGAATCCCTCGACCGGCGGCACGGTGTCGTGGAAGCAACTCTCCGACCGCGTGGTCGTGACTTTTGAAAACGTTCCGGAGTACAGCACCACAGACAGCAACACGTTTCAGTTCGAGATGTACTTCGAGGGTGGTACGATTCGCGTCAGCTATTCGGGCATGGATGCCGGCGACGGAATTGCCGGTCTTTCCGCCGGCGACGGACTGAGTCCCGATTTCTTCGAGACGGATCTGTCCGGGGCCGGCAACTGCGGTCCCAGCACGCCGATGCCCGCATTCGCACCGTTTGACGTGACGAAGAACCGCTATATCTCCTTTGTCCCCAACAATGGGAACCAGGCGGTGGCGTTACAACTCGAACTCGTGTCGGGGCCCGGCACGCCGGGTGTCGTGGGTTGGATATTCGGTCCTGATCGCGACAAACTGTCAGCCGTCGTGAACGAGCCGTTCTACTACATTTGGACTGAACCGGTAATACACGCCTACGGCTGTGAGGTTGTTCCCGCCGCCACTTATGCCGTTCGTGCCACAATCGATGGAGTGGAATTCTCAGAGCCGCTTATGGTCGATACCACTCCGGCGCCTGCGCCGAAGTTCTGGGGTGATGTGGTTGGACCATTTGACGGAACGTCGTGGTCCCCCGCTAATGGCATCGCCAACATCGACGACGCCGTCGCGGAGATTCAAGGTTTCCAGGAATTGCCGAGTATGGCCCACAAAACGTGGTTGGACCTCCACCCGGAAATCCCCAACCGGCTGATCAACATCAACGACGTCCTAGCAGCCATCATCGGCTTCAGGGGTGATCCGTATCCCTACAGCAACCCGATGGACTGCCCGTAGGCGTAGTTGCAAGAGAAGCGAGTATTCGAAAGGGCGTTGTCCCCTGGAGGACAACGCCCTCACTTTTTTGCTGCCACCTGGACACGTCCATCTATTGACCCCAAACCGCCAGAGAGCTACGTTTCCCGTAATAAGGGACCACTTGAGGCTCACGAGACGGTGGACGCGAGGGGAAATGGGGGACCGCTGTCGCCGATCTCGATGGCGGCGGCTGGGACGGTGCAGGCAAGATTGGGAAACCGGAACGTGATCATGATGCGATTCTGTTGCAAACTGTCGGTCTTCGGGATCGTCTTGGCCCTCCTACCCGGTTGTCCGGAAAAGAAAGAAGCCGGCGAGGCGCCCATAGACCTCGGAACTGCAGACGGACCGCTCATGCCCATGGCCGGCGCCATGCTTGACCCGCTGCTGGCGAACGGGTCAGCCGATTGGGTCCCCTTTCGTGAGCTGGAGGATGCCGACGCCGAGAGCGGCGACGAGGCCGACAAGAGCGCGAACGAGGTTGGTGGCGCAGACACAAAAGAAATCGAGCAAGAGATTCGTAACCTTGTCAAGGATTACAACGACTTGGTCGCGGAACGCGACATCGAAGAAATACTGGTTTACCACATTGATGCGCAACAGGACACCGTAAAATCGATGTACGAGGCCCAGTTCGATCTGCTGGACAAGCTCGGAGAGGTGGAGGCAGCCCTGGCCGAAGCCTTACCGGATCAGAAGGAGAGGATTACCAACGCGTTCTCACCGATTCGAAGCGCTTCGGGTGGGCTCACGGTCACCAAACTTACCGTGGACAGCGATAGCCTGGTCATCGGTGAACTGAAGGACAGCGTGACCCCCATCTGCAAATTTGTGCTTGAGGATGGTGATTGGTTTATCGACGTGCCGAATCTCCCGACGGTCTTTTCGCAAATCAAGCCGGGCCTCGACATGGTAGCCACCATGCTTGGCACCGTGCCGCAGGGCTTGCAATCCGGACAGATCCAGGCCGAGACCATACTCGCACAGCTCGAGACCCAAATGAAGGCGATGGCGGGTACTGCGGGGTCCGCAGATGAGAAGGAAGGCGACGCGGAGGGGGCCGGCGCAGATGAAGAGACCGGCGACGGCGGAGATTCAAATTGACCTTCCGGGCTCGACCGGCGGAGCGTGATCGACGCATGGCCGCCCTCAGCGTGTATTCGGATTCTTATTTTTCCCGGGCAGGATGCCGCCGTGCCAGATACGCCCCTCACTGCACATAGCGTCTGCGAAGTTTCTTTATACTTCAGAATCACACCTTGTCCGGCGTGCGGAGACGGCCCCTTGGAAGAACAGAATCCTTCTGGGCCCGCCGACCAGACCGTGTCGACGATCATCCGCAAGGACGCAATCTGCCGATCTTGCGATCACAAAATCTCCGTCAGTTTTCGAATGCCGGTTGGCGACTGCCAATCATCCGGCGATCGGGCCGGCGCGATCAGTGGATCGGACGAGCCCTCTGAGATCATCGACTTACCGCAATGGCTCACGCTCCATTCTCTGCTTCTGAATGAAGCCTCTCACGAGACTGACAAAGTCGTGAAGCGTGACGCGCAAATCCGCGCAGGCGAATGCCTGACCGAAGCACTCAAGTTCTACGACGACCCGGAAAACGACCTGCCGCCTCGGACGGCGTGCTTTTGCGAAGCATCAAAGCACAAACTGATGGATCAACCGGAGATTTATTCACGGCAGCGGCTTGTCAATCTCCGCGCATCGCTGCCGAAAACCACGACCCGTCGCTGAATCTCATTCTGGCTGTGGGCTGGGCATTCCGGCGGCCTAGTTCGCCTTTGCACTCTCGATGAACGTGTGAATCGAGGATTCCCATTTCTTCATGCTGTCAGCGCTGCCTGAGGCCTTCACGAAGTGCGGGCCCTTGGGGTGATCCACGATGGCCGCGATTTGACGGTGATTGGGTTTGCCACCGCCTTGACCGTCCATCGACGTATTGACCGAACCCGTGATATCCACGATGGTCAAACGAACGTTGCCGTTTTCTTTGGTCGTCACCTTGGCGTGATCCCGCGTGGAGGGGCTTCCGTCCGGTTGGCGGACCTGAGAAATCCACCGGTCCACGTTTTGCCGGTCCATTCCCTTCATGCCGGGGAAGTGAGTAATGCGCACCGAGCACCCCACCGCATCGCCTTCGACGCCGGCCAGCTTGAACACCGCTTTCGGCGCCATGGGTCCAGGCGTAGCGGGCTCGGGGAACCAGCCGTCGGGTATCGTCAGATCGATTCCCGTCAGCTTGAGCGTGGAGCCCTCGATTCTGGCGCCGGCGAGCGCCGGCTTCCGGCCGTGTTCCGGCACGGCGGCCGATCCTGTTGCGCCCATCGGTGGATGCCCGGTCGGCATGGCATTCGAGCCACTCTCCGCGGTCGCAGGCGGTGCCGGCTTCGCAGAGGCGGGTGGGGCGGGCTTCGCAGAGGCCGGGCTCGACCTCGTTGTTTTGTCGGCGGCGGTCGGGGTTGAGGACTCACCGGAATCCGAATCACAGGCAGTACACGGCAGAAGGATGGCTATGCAGGCCACGAACAGCGTCAAACACCTCATGTCCATTGATTGGATCCCCTCCATTGTCCGTAGGCGTCTACTCGTCGGTTCGATGAGCTTACCGCACGGTCCAGGAACGCACCACCCGTAGCGATTCCCAGCGGCGAGAGCATCGACGTCGGGGAGAGGGTTTCCAGCACGGGCATCGTCGCCATATACTCTATCAGCGGCGCCGCGTTGGAGCGGGGCTTGCCCGTTCGAGTGGAATTCCGGAATGACGAACAAGCGTGACTACTACGAGGTTCTGGGTGTCAAACGGAGCGCTACCTCGGACGAAATCAAGCGTGCCTACCGTAAGCTGGCCAAGGCCCATCACCCCGACCGCAATCCGGATGATCCTCGCGCGGAGGCAAGATTCAAGGAGGTGCAGGAGGCCTACGCCGTTTTGCGGGACCCGAAAAAACGGGAAGAATTCGACCAATTCGGTCATGCCGGTGTCGGCCAATGGAATGCCGCACCGAACGGCCAGAGAGTCTACCAATGGGGCGGTGGGTCCAGCATTAACGCGGACGATCTGGAGGATTTGTTTGCGGCCTTTGGCGGCGGCGGTCGGGGCGCCAGCATCTTCGAAAGCTATTTCGGAGGGAATCGCGGACAAGCGAAGCGGCCCCCACCGCGGCGCGGGGCAGAGGAAGTGAATCCGATCAGCCTGATGTTCGAGCAAGCCATCCATGGGTGCACGGTGGGCGTGAGTCTGCAGGACGGGCGGACCGGCAAGACCGAGAAACTGGAAGTCAAGATCCCGCCCGGCGTCCGCGAGGGTCAGAAACTCCGTCTGAAGGGCAAGGGGCAGCCCGGAATCGGAGGCGGGCCACCCGGCGACCGGACCATTGTGGTCTCTATCAAGCCTCATCGCTACTTTCGACGAGACGGAGACGATATCTACCTTGACCTGCCGCTCACGATTGATGAGGCCGTTCTTGGAGCCAATATCGAAATCCCGACGATCGCCGGTAGAGCGACCGTCACCGTCCCCCCCGGAATCCCCAGCGGTAAGTCATTGCGCCTCAAGGGCAAGGGCGTTGGCGGGCGTGGGGATCAATATGTGATTATCAAAATCGTGCCGCCGGCCAAGCTTAGCGAAGACCAGAAGAACCGCGTGCGCGAAATCAAGGAGGTCTTCCAGGAAACGCCTCGTGAACGAAACGACTGGTGGCATCAAACCTGAAGCAGACGATGACGAGATCACCGGCGATGATTATCGCTCGCGCACCGGGATCATACTGCTTGTCATCGGCGTCTTACTCGTCCTCTGGGCATGGGGGAGTTTCGTCTTTCGCACCGCGGACACAGGTCCGGAAGAGGCACCGTCCGAGGTACGGGCCGTGGATGATCTCCCGGAGAGTGAATCCCAACCGTCAGACTAGGATACGCAACAACGGCACGATTTCGGCGGCACCGGGGGCCGAGGCGACCCTCGTTGCCCGAGGTGGTCAAACTATATGAAGCTGCAAGGAAAAGTGGTTCTGATTACCGGCGCCGCGCGCCGTGTTGGTCGACAGATCGCTTTGGAACTGGCCCACGCCGGTTGCCACGTCGCGGTGCACTACAACACCTCTGCGGGAGACGCAGCTGAACTGGTCTCGATGATCCAGGAGTTGGGAGGTCGGGCGATCGCGATTCCGGGTAACCTGCAGAACCCAGCTTGCTGGCCCGGCGTCGTTCAGCGTACCGTTGAGACACTAGGCGCTGTGGATATTCTGGTAAACAACGCTTCAATCTTTATTACGGAGGCGTTAGATACACTGGACGGATTCAGCCTGGACGACTGGGATCGGATGCAACGGATCAACTTGACCGCTCCGGCGGCGCTAGTTCATTATGCCAGACCGCACTTGGAGGCCGGCGACGGTGGGAGAATTGTCAATCTATGCGATGCCGGCGTGGAGAGGCCGCAGCCCAGCCACTTGTCGTACGCATGCGCAAAGGCCGGCCTGGTCGCACTCACGAGAGCCCTGGCCATCGAATTGGCACCAAAAATCACCGTCAACGGTGTCGCCCCGGGAATCGCGATGTTTCCCGATTCCTATGATGAGTCTCTCCGTGCTTCGATGGTCAAATCCGTGCCACTACGGCGGGCTGGAGACGCGGCGGATATTGCCCGAGCGGTACGTTTTCTGGTCGAAACGGGTGATTATGTGACGGGCCAGATCATCCCCGTGGACGGAGGTCGCTCGCTCGTGTAGACAGCTTCAAAGTGGCCGATCGGAACCTGGATGGCGAGCGAAAGATCGACTCGTCCAATCCCGGCCGGCAATGGAGATTGGCGCCGCCGCGGCTTGCTCATAGCATATGGTGGAGATTGGCTTGGCGGCTGCCAAAACTGTCTGCGGGCTCGCCAGGGCGATCCGCATGGACCCGGGGAGTCCGAAAGTACCGGGGGCAGATGGACCGGACGTAGTTTTCCAGAACACCCGGAGAGGTCTGTTCTGATATCGACCGACACCCGCTCCTTTTGATGGCTTGGCCCTTAAGAACCGAATCAACGACCTCATGATCGAACCATCACTATTCGTCAATCCAATCAAGATTCTCATTGTTGCGGCGCTGACCATCGGCTGGGCGGCGGCGGTGCAATGGGTGGACCGCGATACGGACGTCGTCAAGACCAAGCGTGAACAATGGTGCCTGATTGCGATATCCGGTGCGTTTGTCGGCTACCTGGTCATGTTTTTCGTGCCGTTCTGGCAGGGCAGCCTTTTTGTTCTCGGATTGGCCTTTTGGGTCTTGATTGCGGGCGGCGCGCTGGCTGCTTACATCATCCACCGGAATGGCCGTGTCGGCCCATCATCTCGGGTGTTCACAATCGCTCATCTGAAGAAGAAGCTCAGTGGCGACCAGACCGAAAAGAAGAGTGTCAAGGACAAGGGGGTGCGCATCAGCCTTCATGATCACGAGGGTGAAATGGTAACGCTTCCGGACGACCCTGAGGAAGCTCGCGATTTTCAGGCGACCGAGCAGTTTCTTTACGACACGCTCTGGCGCCGCTCGTCCGACGTGGACGTTTTGGTCGGAAAAGAAAAGTACCGCATGGTGTACAAGATTGACGGCGTCGCCATGGAGAGCCCGGACGGGCTTCCCGCAGACGTCGGTGAGCGGTTGTTTCGGTATCTCAAGAGAATCGCCGGACTGAATGTGGAAGAGGCGCGCAAGCCACAAACCGGCCAAATCACCGTAGCGCTACTGAGCCACAGCGGCGAAGTCGGCCCCACGGAAATACGCAGTTCCGGCACCACGCAGGGCGAGCGTCTTCGAATTCACGTACAGACGGGTCCGGTACTCATGCGTCTTCATGAGCTGGGTATCGCGCCGCCTCGACTCGACATTCTCAAGAAGAACCTTCTCGGCAAGTCCACCGGCTTGTGCCTGATTGCCGCGCCGCCCCAAAACGGTCTGACGACGACGCAGTATGCCGTCGTTCGCAGCCACGACGCGTACATGCACAATATTCACGCGCTCGAGCGGCGTAAGTCCCTCGATCTCGATAACATTACACAACAGGTGTACGAGGGAACCAACACCGACGTCAATTACGCGCGCATGCTTCAGACCGTGCTCCGCCGCGAACCGGATATCGTGATGGTGAGTGAGTGCGAGGACAAGGAGACGGCGCAAATCGCGACGCGGGCGGGTGCCACCGACCGGAAGATTTATATGGGCATCCATGCAGCCGACTGCTTCGACGCCCTGACCAAGTATCTCAAGTTCGTAGGCGACACCGCGACGGCGGCGAAGGCCTTGCGCGGCGTACTCGCACAGCGGCTCGTACGTGTCCTCTGCGAGCAATGCCGCGAGGCCTTCAAGCCTGACCCCGACACGCTCAAGAAGCTCAATCTGCCCCTGGATAAGATCGAACGATTCTATCGCCCGCCGAGCGAGCCGAAACTGGACCGGAAAGGCAAGGAGATTCTCTGCCCCAGCTGTCAGGGATCCGGGTACACCGGAAGAACGGGGATCTTCGAATTGTTGGTCGTCGACGAAACCGTCGCGAATTTGATTGCCGAGGGTACGGCACTGAACCGAATTAAGGCGCAATGCCGCAAAAGTAAGATGTACTACCTGCAGGAGGAAGGCTTGCTAAAAGTCATCGATGGAACGACCAGTATGAACGAAATCCTGCGTTGTCTGCGTTCTAACGGCAAAACCTGAAAGATACCGGAATCATGCTATTCTCCTTGATTGTCGTTATTCTCTTGATTGCCATCGCGTTCTTTCAGTCGACGCAGGGGTTGTTCAGCGCACTCATCATGGCCGTCTTGTCGATTTGCTGTGGCGCTGCAGCGGTGGGCTGTTACGAGTTCGTGGCCATCAACTATCTCGCCCCGTACTGGCATCCAAACTACTCGTTCGCCATTGCTTTGGCCGCACTGTTCGGCATTCCCCTCGTCGTGTTGCGTGCGGTCACGGACAAGCTGGTGCGACGATCATGCCACGTGCAGGGGCTTCTTGACAGGTTGGGGGGCGGGCTCTGCGGGCTTATCACCGCCTACACCGTGGTGGGCATGATTGCGCTGGCCCTGGAGAACATG
>Ga0055452_10000252_pt1 | contig 13608 bp, 11 predicted proteins | sample China_Galinas_PW_6_FD_57735 | JGI IMG/M metagenome (GOLD analysis project Ga0055452, IMG submission 57735) | Wetland microbial communities from San Francisco Bay, California, USA, that impact long-term carbon sequestration - China_Galinas_PWC_D2 | ecosystem: Environmental > Aquatic > Marine >... | reverse complement strand
GGTGGTTCTCCCGGCTATGCCGGGAGGTTCACCTGCCTTGCCAAACCGGCAGGTCAACGCTCCGCTGAGGCGGAGCAACGACCTGCCCTACGGCTTGCGCGTCCGCTGATTCTGTCACGCACCCGGCCGCAAGGGATCGACGCCATTTGTCGTGACAGGTTACTGACTTTTTGGTGTGGATTCCATTCGCTTCATGACGATCAGTGTGGGGCTGATTTTTCCGGGCGTCGGCGTGCCCCAACCGGCGAGCGAGAGCCACGATCGACCTGCGCCGAGAAAACGCCCCTCAAATGTGGCGATACGGCTATAGCCCAGTTCACCGTTCACCAGTGCATCCATACAATCACGCTGCGTATCGTCGAAGTCCTCATAGTTGTAGCTGGATAAGATGAGGTATTCCGGCTGCGGGCGCTCGAATGATTCGCGATTCATTTCGACGGCGTACGTCTGATAGCCGATTTCGAGGAGCCGAGGCAAGTATTGCTGTTTGGAGAACGCACCGACGCTCGCCGACTGCGGCACGTTCTCTTGGAACCACGCCTCCGCTTGATAGCGCGAGTCGGTCAGCATCTCAGCGTTGATCGACCAGGCGTACATGATCGTCGGGACGAATATGACGGCGGGTAGAATCGCTCTAATCGGCTTGGGCCTCGGTAGGCGGTGCATCACATCGATGAGAGCCGCGCCGAACAGGATGCTGCCGGCGGCGATGGGCGCAATGAGAAAGCGGGAATAGACGAACCGGATGGGCATGAGCACGATCAGGTAGTAACCGGCGATTGGGATCAGTAACGCCAGCGCCGGGCGCGGTCGGCGCCATACGGTATAACCGGCGGCGGCGATCATCGCGACAAGCAGTGGCCAGCCCACCGCTGCTGCGCCGTAGCGTACGCATGCCAGCAGAAGATCGATTTGTCCGTCATAGCGAAGTTGCCCGGCGTGCAGGGTCCAGGTCGGTGGATCGAGCCAATACTTCATCCGCTCGATATAGGCTGACGGATCAAGCCACACGGCATACAGAAACGCGTACGGCACCAGAAACGCCGCGACACCCACCAGCCATTTTCGTTGCCAGAGAGTCGCCCCCACAGGTCGTTCAGATCCCGCAGCCCGCCGTGTCCTGATCTCACTTATCAGCAGTACGACGGCCATGCCGGGGTACATGCCCGCCACGGCGTCCTTGGTGCTTATGGCCAGCGCACCGAACAGACCCAGAAGCAGGGCGTCGCGCGTCCGACCCGTCGCCAATAGGCGTGCATAAAAGTACAGGCTCCAGGTGAACCAACAGATGGATGGGATATCTACATTGCCCAGGCGCGCGAAATACGAAAACGCAGCGCCGGTCATCAGTGCCGAGACTGCGACAGCAGAAGCCGCGAGACCAAGCCCGAAGGCACGCGCCGCCGCCCACAGCCCCAGGCCCGCACCGGCGGCCATGAGGACCGAGACGACACGCGCCAGCAGATACAGCAGACCGAGTTTCTGCGCGTGGGGCGGTGAAAGGATCGGACGTCGGGTAGCCGGATCGACATATCGCTCGCCGCGGGCATCCCAGTAGCGAAGGACCGGTTCGTACGCGATACGGAGAACGAAGTAGTGCAGCGGCGGATAGCGCCCGGCCCATTCCTGAGGCCAATGCTCGACCGGACCGAGCGTGCGCATGCCGGCGATCGTGTCCTGGCTCCAGGAGGCGGTGCCGGGCAAGCCCCAGCGGATCCCTGGAAGGTAGAACGCCACACAGATCAGTGAGACCAGGAGCGGCCCGTGCCACCAAACGCGGCGATCGCTCCCGCCACTGCCGGCGTCATCAGAAACTGACTCCTCCGGTGCATCAGATGCCATAAAATCGGCACTCACTCTTTTCCCTAGTACCGTGTTTCATCAGTACCACAACGTTCGCATCCGTCCCCCACCCTTCGCTTTGCGCAGAATGGGGCGCCCACGATAGTCGAGCGACTTCCGAAACACCGTATTAGCGCGACTCGGCAGTATCGGCCAACGGGGGCGCCGCCTGCCCTTCCTGGCAGGCCGCCATGACGCGCAGCACGTTTTCACCCAGCACCTTGATCATGTCCTGCTCGTGGTAACCACGCTGCAGCAGGGCGGCCGTCACCTTGGGCAATTGGGCACAGTCGCTTATGCCCTCCGGCAGCGCCGGCACGCCGTCGAAGTCGGAGCCGATGCCGACATGCTCGGGACCTACAGTCTGCAATGCGTGATCGAAGTGATCGATCAGCTTGGAGAACGGCGCGACGTAGTCCGTCAAGGGCCCATCCGAACGGCAGCCGGCGGCAAAATAGGCCTCGACGGCTTTCGGATCCAGTGCGGGAAAGTCGGGGTCCACGAAGCTCGCACCGAAGTTGATCTGCACGACGCCGCCGGTATCGGCGATGGCGAGCATCATCTCGTCAGACAAATTGCGCGGGCAGGCCGCCACCGCGCGGCAGGAGGAGTGCGACGCGATGACCGGCTTGTCTGCAATCTCCAGTACATCCCGGAAGGTGGCGTCGCTGACATGCGATACGTCGACCATCATGCCGATGCGGTTCATCTCACGGACGACCTTGCGTCCGAAGGGTGTCAGTCCGCCATGCGCTGGTGCGAGCGGCGTGTGGATGCCCGAGGAGTCGGCCCAACTCGTGTGAAACCCGTGCGTGAGCGTCATGTAAATGGCACCCAGCGACCGGCACTCGAGCAGCAAGTCGAGTGACTCCTCGATCAGATACCCACCTTCGATGCCGAGCAAGACGGCGATCTTCCCTGCCGCCTTGGCGTCACGAATTTCGGCGGGCGACCTTGCGAATTCGAAATGCGCGCCGTGCCGCGCAATCATCTCCCGTACGCGCGCCGCCTGTCGGCGGATGGCCGTTACGCCGTCACCCTTCCTCACCGGCCCCGGCGCCCACACCGCGAGACAAACGGCGGCAACCCCGCCTTCGTGCAATCGCGGAAGATCCACGTGTCCGTCTTCATGTCGCGCCGTCATGTCCCACGAGTCGTCGAGAAGTCGCTGTGTCGTATCGCAATGTGTGTCGATCACGATCGCGTTTTGGTGCAATCGCTGCGCCCTTGCCAGCCATTCAGGTCTTATTTGATCCATCGAGCGAGATTGTAGCACGTTACACGTACATCGCATCCGGCGGACTCAAGGTTGGCCTATACATCATCGATAGTAATGGGACCGAAGCGATCGAAGCACGGTGACAGCCAGACGCAAACAACGTGAATCAGGGGGCGTGATTGCGGCGTTGACGACCCGTTGGCTGTTCGGAATCGAAGCAGCAAAGGGCCCACCACTGTCGCGTTCACAAATGCCCCCTAACTGTGCTGGCAGTAGCGTGCTTATGGGACAGTGCATGGGCCGATTTGCCGGTGCGATTCGCGCCCGTTGGCGACCGATAAATTGCCAATGTGACGCCGTACTTCGATCGATAGGTAGGGGAAGCGGTTCTTGCCGAAACAAAAGTGACTTGATGCGGACGAAAGGGAGCGAGTGATCCCCTTTCACCGCGGGTCCACAAGGAGTCGATCGATGTTCGGGAAATACGCCTGTTTCACGCTGTCGTTGGTTCTCGCCACGACAAGCGCATGCAATCGTGACCTCACTGCGACGCAAATACAGCATACCAAGATGGACAACATGCTGACGAAGCCGCAGGCACATCTGACTTACATGGTGGACAACGCGATCCTGCAGGACATGTCCATCGCGGACATTCACTTCGTGCCGCACACGAGCGAGTTGAGCGGTACAGGGATCGCACGCCTCGATCGCATGGCCGTCCTGCTCGATACGTATGGCGGTTTGGTGCGGTACGAGACGTACAACACTGATGCCGGCTTTGTGAGAGACCGCCTCGACCACGTACGCGAGTATCTGGAGACGACTGGGTGCGACATGAGTCGTGTGGAGCTCAAGTCCGCGATGTCCGGCGGATACGGCATGTCGGCCGAAAAGGCGCTTGCGGCCGAGGCAAAGGCTACGCAGGAAGAAGCTGGTGGCGCCCAGGCGGGTGCGGGCGGATTGCTTCCCATGGCGCCGGCCCAGTAGTTGTCCATTCGTTGGTACTCGCTCGAGGGATTTCGCCGGATGTGTTCTTTTGGATATCACGTAAAGGTAGTAACAGCTATGCTTAAGAAACCCAAGGCATTGGCGTTGACGCTCGCGACGATGTTGGCAGCCGGCTGTGCCCATTCGGACCAAAGCGCGATGATGGGGCCGGTCAAATGGAAGCGGGGCAAGGCGCCGGACTATTCACGAGCGAAACTGGCTCCGGAGCCGAAGATCCTGCCGCAAACGTACTTTGCGGCCGGACAGTTGCTCGAGCAGCAAGGTCAGTACGCGAAAGCCGCCAATCAGTATCGAAGGGCCACGGCGGTCAATCACAAATTCGTGGCCGCCTATCACCAGCTCGGCCTTGTGCTGACGAAGATGGGCGCTTTTGACGAGGCCACGCAGTCGCTGACCAAGGCAGCCAAAATGGCGCCGAAGAATGCCCTGATCCGCAACAACCTCGGCTTCGCGCTCATGTTGCAGCAGCGATGGCCTGAGGCGGCGGAGCAGTTTCAGCGGTGCATCGAATTGCACCCCGAGTTTTCGCGCGCCCACATCAACCTGGGTATGACGTTGGCGAAGATGGATCGGTTCGACGAAGCGTACGAGTCGTTCCGGGCGGTGCTGGCCGAGCCGGATGCTTATTACAACCTAGGGCTGATGTATCGCGCTCGTGGGCAATTCGACGACGCGGCGGGGGCATTCCGTAACGCGCTGGCGGTCAACCCTGATTTCTATGCCGCATCGGTACAATTGCAGAACGTCGAGAGCAGCGCCCTGGCGATGAACACGACGACCGGCGAGACCGTACGGCCAATCAGATTGGGTGCGCCGAAGGCATCGCAACAGGCGTTGACGGAGGTGCAGACGATCGACACCGAGCCGATGACGACTACGACACCGAGACCCAGGCTCATCAATCTAGAAGAGCAAGTGGATGATACGCCGACGATGGCGCCCAAGGGGCAGACCATCGGATCCATGCAACCCGCGGAAACGCGCACACCCGCCACCGTCGCGCCGAAAAACCCCGTACCGAGGATTCGCCCGCTCTCCGAGGTGAATCAGGAGCGTTCGATGGCAACCGAGAACACAACGCCACCGATCCCAACAATGAACCCGGTCGACGAGTTCACCGCGGTGGAACCGGCATTGACGCGCCGACCGGATCCCGCGACCCTGCCTCAGCCCGATCGTAACCCGGCGTACACGATCATTGGTCCGAATGAGCAAACAACTGTGCCGCAAACCTCCGGGATTGCAGAGGCGACAAGCGACATTCCCACCATGACGCCGGTGGACTCGATTACCGCGCAGGCCGCCAATTCGTCAACGCCTTCGACGCAACGATCGCAGCGCACCACGATGGCCTCGATGATCCCGATTTCAACACCCGCCGCGGGTCAAGATTCCGTGGTCAATATCGAATCGGTAGGATTCTCCGAGGATTACACGCAGGGCGTTTGTCAGGCCGACGGGCGCGACGTGTGCGACGCATGGCCGTTCAATCCTGTCACGATCGACCTGGGCACCCTCTGCCCCGCCGACTACGCCGACGAAGTCGCGACCATGGCGGCGTTCGACACAATGACGCTGATCGGGGATCGACTGCCGCCGGTCGACAGCGAAGCGATCATCAATGCGTTTGAGAATCACATCTACGCTTTTGCCGACGACGAGATCTGCTGGGACGAGATTGACTGGCAGTCCTGGGAAGTGATCGACCCGGACATGGTGGCTTCTCGTATGAGTGACGCGGTTGACACGATGGCGACCGGCGTCATCACTGACACACGAGAACGTGCGGTTCAGCTTGCCGCGATTCCGACAGCATCGCCAAGCATGGGGACGGCCACGTTGATCACAGAATCGTGGGTGGAATCCAACGATTCTGGCGATACGGTGTCCGCCGACGAAGACCTGGGCGATTTCATGAAATTCATGGAAATGGAACTTGTGCAGGTCGACTCAACTGACGACGACGCTCTTCCTTACCCGGCCATCGAGTCGTTGCGGACCGAACTGATAAATATTCGCGACGAAATCCGTTGCCTGGACGATGCTGTTTCCGCGACCACGGACACCGAACCCGATGCGAACGACGTGTCCAGCGCACGCACATTTCCGCAGATTGATTCCGCCGTCGAGATGAACCCCGTGAGGATTCACGATCCGGCGGCCGATTTGCCCGTCCTGGTTCACGAAGCGCCGGTGGTCTCAGAAACGACCAGGCTGATCGCCGAAGTCGAGCCCCTGCCGAGCCCCTCCGGATCCGCAGATGCCGTGCTCATGGTCACAATGGAAGAAGTTGAAGGCACCGGGCACAAGACGCGAAGCACGAAGATGGGGACGATGGAACCGGTTGAGCCCCCGCGCCCGACGCTCTCGTCGTCGATCGACGAACCGAAGAGCAAGTAATCTGAATTCTGTTGTCTTGCCGCGGACCGACGATCGGTCCGCGATCCCAACTTAGACTTGATCATCCATGGGGTTGGCGCCCGAAAGCGTCAGCCCATTTTTTTGAGCACGGCCTCAAAGGTGGTGCCGATCGGCTCCTGAATCACTAGATCGGCATAGGAGTCTAGCGGCGTGGACGTCTTGTTGAGGATAATCAAGGTAGCGCCGTATTGTTTGGCGACGCGCGGGATCGAGGCGGCCGGCTCGACCACCAGCGAGGATCCGATGGCCAGGAAAACATCCGCTTGTCGAGCCAACGCTGCCGCTTCCATCATCTCGTCCGCCGGCATGGCCTGACCGAAGGAGATTGTCTTTGACTTAATCGGCGCGCCGCACTCGTCGCAATCGGGAGCCTCCTCGCCTGCGACCAGCCGGGCCACAATCTCCGGCGGATCCCATTCCTTTCCGCAGGAGATACAGACGATCACCCGCGCGGTGCCGTGCAACTCCACGACCCGTCGGCTGCCCGCATCCTGGTGGAGTCCGTCGATATTCTGCGTCACAACTGCCGCCAGTCGGCCCTCCGCCTCCAGGCGTGCCAGCGCGAAGTGACCGTTGTTCGGCTTGGCGGCCTCGAATTCCTTGTATAGCACTTGCCGCATCTGCCAGTAGCGGATGCGCTCCGAGCGGGACCGTAGAAAATCGTCGTACATCACCGGAGTATTCTTGGCCCAGATACCTCCGGGGCTGCGAAAATCGGGGATGCCGCTCTCCGTGCTGATGCCCGCACCGGTAAACGCCACACCAGTCTCCGCCTGCTGTAACAGCTTTGCCATTCGCTCGATGCTTGACATGGGGGCTATCATACCACAATCAGTTGGACAGGGACCGGTAATACCGTGCCCACCGCTGAAGTCCGAAATACATGACCGGATTAGCGATTTGACTTTGGAAAGCGGCACTTTCGTGCGGCCGCGCATGTGCTACACTCTTGCCGGGCGTAGATTCGCCGGAAACAGGAAAACATGGAAGAAGCCACACGAGTCGCCTTCGTCTCCCTCGGATGTGCCAAGAACCTTGTTGACTCAGAGAAGATGCTGGGGCAACTGGCGGAGGCTGGCTGCGCCCTGACCGCCGACGAGGACGACGCGGAGGTCATTGTCATCAACACCTGCGGGTTTCTGGAAGACTCCCGTACCGAAGCCGACGAGATCATTCGCGAGGCCGTGGATCGCAAGCAGGGCGGAAAGCTACGCCGTGTGGTGGTGGCCGGCTGCCTCGTGCAGCGCGACAAGCAGACCATCTTGGACCGGATCGACGGCATCGACGCGCTTGTGGGTGTGAACAACCGCGACGACGTCGTGCGCGCGGTGGTCGGGGAATCCAAGGCAACGAACGGCCGCCCGGTCGACCTCTTTCTCGGCGACTACCACGCGTACACCCAGATCGACACGTCACGCTTGCGCCTGACCCCGCAGCACTACGCGTATCTTCGTATCAGCGAGGGCTGCGACCAGAAATGCACCTTCTGCACGATTCCCTCGATCCGCGGTCCCATGCACTGCAAGCCGCCGGAGGCCATTTTGCACGAGGCGCGGGAATTGGTGAGCGACGGCGCCGTCGAGTTGTCGCTCATCGGGCAGGATACGACCAGCTACGGGCTGGGTAACGATGACCTGAACTGCGGTTTGGCCGGTCTGCTGCGAAAGCTGGATGCCCTCGATGGTGTCTCGTGGATCAGGTTGATGTATGCCTATCCCTCCATCTTTTCGAATGAGATGATCGACGCCATCGCCGAGTGCGAACGCGTCTGCAACTACATCGATATTCCGCTGCAACACATAAACGACCGTGTGCTCAAGGCGATGTACCGGCGTGTGGATCGCAGTGCCACGGAGCGGTTGCTCGGACGAATTCGCGACCGTATTCCCAACGTGACCATCCGCACCACGCTGATCGCCGGCTTTCCCGGTGAGACGGACAAGGAATTTCAAGAGCTTGTCGATTTCATTAAGGACTTTCGTTTTGACGCCCTCGGCGTCTTCCCCTATTCCCTTGAGCCGGACACCCCGGCCGGGCGAATGAAGGGACAGATTTCGGACGCGGTCAAACGGGACCGGGTCGAAGCGCTGATGTTGGCGCAACAGGAAGTAGCCTTCGAGCTGACGCGGGCGCGCGTCGGATTGAAGATGAAGGTGCTCGTGGACGGTGTCGACGAGGAGGACCGGATCGTGGCGCGACACGAGGGTCAGGCACCTTCCGTCGACAGCGTGACGCTTGTCGAAAACTGCCAAGCCGAGCCCGGTCAGTTCGTTGAGGTTCGTGGTATCGATCGCGATGGGTATGATCTCATCGCCGTACCGACTGAAGTATCGCTTCCCGTAATGGGTGCGTAAGACTGAAGCTAAACCTGCCCAATCAGCTTACACTCGCACGGCTCGTGTTAGCCGTCGTCTTTTTCATTCTGCTCTCGCAGTACACGCAGCGCGCACCGCGACCCTGGATTCTGGACGTGGGTATCGTCATATTCGTAGTGGCGGCCGTCACCGACTTTCTCGATGGGCACATCGCGCGAAAGCGCGGGCTGGTGACGGCGCTCGGTCGTGTGCTCGATCCGTTTGCCGACAAGGTGCTGGTGTGCGGGGCCTTTATTCTTCTCGCCGGACCTTCGTTCATAGACGCCAACGGACAAAACGTCACCGAGGTTCGCGCCTGGATGGTGGTGGTGATTGTGGCGCGCGAACTGCTGGTCACCGGGTTGCGCGGCTTCAATGAATCACGAGGCAAGGCGTTCGGCGCATCGCTGCACGGCAAGGTGAAGATGTGGATTCAGAGCTTCACGCCGCCGATCGTACTGCTGCTGGTGGCGCATGAGTCGTGGTGGTCCGGTGCTGCCTGGCCCCGTGTGGTGAAGCTGGTATTCGTGTGGGCGACGGTGATCGCGACGGCGCTCTCCGTGCTGCAATACCTCTCCCGCTCCCGCGATATTCTGGAAGACGGCGGCGCATGAACGAATTCGACTTCGTGAAGGCCGCGTTGCTCGGGGTCATCCAAGGACTCACCGAATTTCTGCCGGTCAGCAGCAGCGGTCACCTCGCCGTCGTACAGGCCTGGCTCGACCTGGACGCCGCGGGCCTTGCCATGCTGCTGTTCGATGTGTTCGCCCACCTGGGTACGCTGGTGGCGGTGTTGATCGTTTTCCGGCGACAGATCAGCCTTTTTCTACGCCGGTTGCTGCGGGAGTCCGCCCGAGCGTTTGTGGGCGATCGCATCGCGTTTCGCATTGCCCTGCTTGGGATTGTGGCCAGCGTTCCCACGGCCTTCATCGGTCTGGCGTTCAAGGACAAATTTGAAGAGGCCTTCGGGGAGCCGAGGTGGATTGGCGCGGCCCTAGCGTGTACCGGCGCAATTCTCTTCGTCACGCGCTGGCTGCCGCGACCGACGCGCGGCTGGCGGCAGTTCCTGTGGTGGCAGGCGGCGATCGTAGGAATCGCACAAGGGATGGCCATCATGCCCGGTATCTCGCGCAGCGGCGCGACCATTTGCGTGGCATTGATGCTGGGACTTCGCCGCCGCTGGGCGGGCGAGTTCAGCTTTTTCATCGCCGTGCCCGCCATTCTCGGCGCCACCGTGCTCAAGACGGCCGACGCATTTGAAGCCGTCGCAGGCGAGAGTATCGCCATCGGATGGGGGCCGATCGCCGTAGGCGGGCTTCTCTCTTTCCTCACAGGAATCGCCGCGCTGATGATTCTGCTCGTCGTGGTGCGCCGCGCGCAACTCCACTATTTCGCCTTCTATTGCTGGCTACTCAGCGCGGCAATTCTGTCTGGACTTCTTGTCCGGTAGACGGTAAGAGCAAGAGTCGCCGCCTGGGCACCAAGACACGAAGCCAGGATGGTGGTTGATGGGCATTAGTCACCAAGCGGTGGTCGGAGGGCGGGCGTATCTTTCCAACGCTGACGGCTGACGGCGAGTCTCCTCATCACGTGATACCGGGCACCGGGCTGGAATCGTAATCTGATGACGGAAATGACGGAGAACACACCCGACCGGCACCCCCGCGCACTCGATGCACTCTATGTGCGATCATCAGGACGACCCGTTGTCACTTACGCATTCCTCGCGCTTTGCCTGCTCGTGACCCTGCCCACGCTCTTCTATCCGCGACTCTATGACATCCTTGGCGGGATGGCGCCGCGGCGGCACTGGTGGCAGCCCTTCACGGCGGCGCTGGAACACGGTTGGCCCGGTTTTCCTGGCGCGGTTCACTTGGCGCTGAACGCGTTTCTGATTCTGGAATGCGGTCGTCCCTGCGAGCGACTCCTGGGTAGCGGACGGTTCTTGATTCTCGGGATGTTATCGCTTGCTGCCAATGCCGCAGTCCTGACATTTACGGATGGCGTGAACGGATCGTCGCTGGTGATCTGGTCCTGGGGCCCGCCGCTGTTTGTCGCCCTGATGTGGGCGAGGCGGCAAGGAGCTGCGGCGAGGGACACAACAGTATATCAGCGTCTTCGCGGCATACTGATTCTGATGTACGCTGTGATCGTGATCCTCATGGCCATGCTGCCTTACTTTTTCGGTTGGCGCGGCAATCCCCTGGTGAGCTTGCTCATCGGTAACCTGTTCCACCTGACGGCCACCGCCGTGGGGACCCTGTTCGCTTTGTGCGCCGCCGGCTACATCCGCAACCGCCTGGTTGATCTTGGCCATCAAAGCAGAGTCCAGGAGAGTTGATTGTCGCCCTCTTCGTTACGGCATCGCTGTGGCTACAGCCCTCGTAACCACTCCGCCCGCAGCGGTGTCGCCCCGGCAAGCGCCTGGTCGATCTGTTCAACAATCGCATCGCGGTCGCGTGGCAGTCGGCCCGCGAGGGGCAAGTAGTTCGAGGCGTGGTTACAGCGGAAGATCGCGTCGGTGGGGTGCGCCTCAGCGACGAGAATACGCAGCTCGCGAAGCAGGTGTTCAATCGGCGGCAAATGGAATTGCGCGCGCTCAGCCTGTCTGTAGATCGGCGTGCCGGGGATCAGCGTGAGCGTCAGGGCCGAGAGGAATTGTGGATCCATTTCCGTCGCCAGTTTGGCGGAGCCTTTCGCGTGCTCGATACTGCGATCCGTTCCTCCCGCGCCGAGCAGAAAGATCAGCGACTGCTTCATGCCGGCTTCGCGTAACTTCTTTGCCGCCTCCACATGATCGGCCGCATTGGCACCCTTGGCGATACGCTTCAGCGTGACGTCATCGCCCGACTCCGGACCGATGTAGAGTTGCTTGAGCCCGAGCTCCCTCAGACGCTTCAACTCCTCTGCTGATTTCTCCAGCAGGTTGATGGCCGTCGCGTAACAGCTCACGCGGCGAAGATGGGGAAATGCGGCGGCAAGGGACTCTAAAATCGGCTCCCACATATTGAGATCCATGGCCAGCGCGTCGCCGTCCATGACGAAGACCTTATTCACGCCCGGACCGTAGAAGCGGCCCGCCTCCGCGATGTCGGCCAGCGTTTCATCCAAAGGGCGCACGCGGTACTCTTTGTCGCGGTACATGTCGCAATAGGTGCAATGGTTCCACGAGCAGCCGATGGTGGCCTGCAGTAGATACGAATTCGCCTCACTAGGCGGCCGATAGACTTTGCCTTCGTAACGCATGGGCCAATCATACGATGATTGAAGCAGGTTCGCCAAATTGAGTGGATCGTCGGCCGCGATTGGTGCGACCGGGTCGCACCCTACCGCTCTGTGTCAGTGCATTGAGGATGGGCAACGACAGCTGCGGCTCGACTTGTCAACTCGTTGCGGCCGCTGGAGCGTCATCATGGCTGGCGAGCCGGCGGTGGTTTTCTTGGTGTCGGGCGAGGATTCGACCGGCGATCTCCGCGGCGGCCGGCTCGGTGGCAAGCTTGGGCACAGCCATTTGGTACTTGTGGATAATCCGCTCCAGATGGGAGACGAGATTCGGCAGTGCAGTGTGCAACTCCTGGTAGTGAAGGTTGGCGGTGGCGAGGTCATCAAGCCGCATGCCGGGCGAGCCCCCGAGGTCGATAATCATCGATGTCAGCCAGGCCGCGTGTTCGGTCTGTTCCTCCGCGAGCCTCTGTACGGTGAGGTATTCGTCCGAGCCCACCTGCGTGACGAAGACGGTGGATTCGATAAGTCGGTGCGCTGCGGAGGATCGCTCTGCAGCCAGCAGTTCGTTCAGTATGTGGATAATGCTTGGGTCAATCATTCTTCAAATGTACCCGTATCCGCCGCCAACGTGGCGCCGGGCGATGCGGTGGCCACGGTCGTTCGATACAGATCCTGCGAGAATCGGTCGGTCATCCGCTTGAGTGGGGCAGCCCACAGGAACAAAACCAGCAGCGCCACGCCGCAAATGTTGACGAGGGCGTAGCCGCCCACCGGACAATCCACGACGCGCTGTCCGTCGTCATGCAGCGTCATGCGGACGACCACGCGCATGTAGTAGTAAAGACTGATCAGCGTGTTCAGCACCGCGACGATCGCCAGGAACCAGCCAAGGTTGCTGTTCAGCGAACCCAGCGCTACCAGCACCCACCACTTGCCGATAAAGCCCGCGAAGGGGGGCAGGCCCACCAGCGACACGAGGCATATGACCATCGGGATCGCCAGCCAGGGCGCCCGGCGAATCAACCCGTTGAAGGCGTCCATCCGGTCGCTTCCGGTGTCCCACGACACCAGCGCCGTCACGCCGAACGCGCCCAGGTTCATGAACAGATAAACGATGATGTACACCAGCAGTGCCGTCACGGCGGCATAGTGGTTCGGCTGGTCGGGATGCAGCAACACCGCGGCCGCCATCAACATGTATCCCGCATGGGCGATCGAGGAATACGCCAGCATGCGCTTGACGCTCTCCTGTTTGTAGGCGGAGAAGTTGCCCACGGTGCAGGTGATGGTCGCCAGAATGGCGATCGTCCACGCCACGGGTGCGAGCTGCGACATGGCATGCGGGTCGGTCACCGAGGCGGAGAAGGCCATCATCACACGCACCAGCAGAATCAGCCCGGCCGCCTTACTCACCACGCTCAACCACGTCGTCACTTCGATCTTGGCGCCCTCGAAGGCATCCGGGCACCAGAAGTGGAAGGGTACGGCCGATACCTTGAAAGCGATGCCCGCCAGAAAACACAGCAGAGCCGCCGC